>ERZ777010.459-NODE-459-length-41351-cov-9.708180_pt1 | contig 41351 bp, 31 predicted proteins | sample MGYA00374963_ERZ777010 | MGnify/ENA primary metagenome ERZ777010 (study PRJEB29309, sample SAMN06268256) | bioreactor metagenome | isolation source: Joint BioEnergy Institute, California, USA | place: USA:Joint BioEnergy Institute, California, USA | collected...
ATTACCGTGGCTTTTATTGATATTTACCTGTTGCATTTCATTTTACAATGAACCATGAATTTTGAATCTGAAATGTCCAGGCAGCGGGTCGAAAAGAGACACGCGAAACGTGTGAAACAACAAAAAAGTGAGCCAATCGCTCACTTTTCTTAAACTTTAACACTGTGCTTTGCAGCTCCTGAGCAAACCGGGACAAATTCTCACTTGCTTTGGAGAGGGTTCTCATGGAGGCAACTTGTTGGCTTGCGGAAGAAGTGACTTCTTCGGCAGCCGCGGAATTTTCCTCTGCAATTGCAGACAAACCTTCCATGGGATGTTGGGGCAATGCAATAATGAGAAATCTTGGTGAAATTATTCCTCTTCAAACAATCTTTCCCCGCGATGCAGCCGCGATGCGATGCGAGCCGTATGCGACAGTTCTCTGGCTGTTGGGGCATGTGCCGCTAAAAAGCGGGTAACGGCGAGCAGCATGGTTTCCCGTGCCCGTTCCGCGAATGAATCGGTTCGCAAATTCCAGTAGTCGTATTCGGATACGGCAGCTTCATACATTTGAAAGCTGTGAAAATCGGCATCTTCCCTCAACAATGCATGGCCCAATTGATTGATAAGCTGCTGTGGACTGCCTTGATTTTTCAGAAAGCCGATCACCCAACCGGCTGCATCATTCACATTTTGGCGTTTGTCCATGATCTCCAACAGTTTCTCCGGATGAGCGGGATCAACCGGCTTGACGTCCTTGGGCCGGGAAGCGGCAGGCACATTGAGAAACCGGTCCAGATAAATGCTCATTGCTCCATGATAGATAGCGCGAAGCAGCAACGGATTGGTTGAATGCGCCAGCCTCTCATGCACGGCATGCGCGTAAGTGAAGGTGTGGAGCACGGCAATCCAATCGCCAAAGTCGTTTTGCGTATGAAAACGCACAATCCGTTCTGCAGCCGCCAAGGCAACGATCTGGGCTACATGCGCGGGATGCCCCCCGCTCAGCAAAACGCGGGTCAACAACGCGGTTGTTTCAAGCGGATCATCGCTCAAAAGCTGCTGAAACAGCTGCTCTTCCTCACCTTCAGACAATGGACGAAATTCAACGGAAGAAACGTGTGACAGTTTTTCAAACGCTTCCTGCAAGGGAGCTACAAGATTAACGGGTGCCTGCCATTGATGCAATTCCTCGCTGCGAATTGGATTTCGCAGCAAGGGAACGAGCGATGCCAGCACCTTGTCTTTCTTGCCGTTCTCCACAAACTGCAGGGCTTCAAAAGCTTTGTTGTGGAAATCAAACGTATGGCCGCCATCGAGATAAAAGTGATCCGTCACAGCGATCAGCATCATTTCGGCCAGCTGCTCATCCGTTGCGCCTTTGCGGATCGCGGTTAACAGGATACGTTCGGCTCCCTGCGTGTCCCTCACTTCCACACAGTTTCGGTACCATTCGGCCAATCGCATCATGGATACGTCAGTCGAAGGCAACGGGCTTAACAAATGTCTCTGCCCTCTGCCCGAACTGCCTCGTGCCACATGCATGAGACCTTGATACAGGGCAAGAATTTTGCCGGTCTTATCAAGCTTTGGCAAGATGCGGGTCATTGCGGTAAGAATCGTCAAGCCTGAATTCCAACCGTTCCCATACGTCGTGCCGAAATCAATGCCAATCCGGGCAATTTCCGTTTCCTTCACATTGGCTTCCACCAAGCCGACAACAGCCTTGGCGATCACAATGCCAATATTCTGCTCCAACCCTTCCCGTAACCGCTTCTTGTATTTTTCGATATCATTCGTGGCTTTCGGCTGCTGATTTACCCATACCTGGCCGTCCTCAACCTTCACTTCATAAACGGGGACATCATCAGCCCAAGGATCCAAAGTGCCTCCGCTGCAAACATCAAACCGGGCATGATGCCAGTGGCAGGTAAGGATGCCATCACACAAGCTGCCCATGTGCAGCGGAAATCCCAAATGAGGACAGCGGTTATCTACAGCATAAACCTGAGCCTCATGATAAAAAACAGCGATCCCCCCTTTCACCACTTTCACGCCTTCTCGCTTCAGGGCTTCCAAATCACCGGCATGAATCCAGTTCGATTGTGGGTTCAATCCATTAACCTCCCTTTCACAATAAAATGACCTCTATACTTACACCCAGACAGATTGGACAAGAGTTGCCTTCCCCCATCAAAACTGTTTATCCGCGAGTCGTTTCGTAAGAATGATTGTGGAAGCGGTATGGAATTTATTTCCACGGAAAAGATATAAGAAGTTTCCTGATGATGTCAACTGATCACTGGATCAAAATAAAAGCAGACGGGTCAGCGAAAATCTACTTTAAGTCATAATAAATCCTTGCTACTCCCCGCCCCTTCAACCCTTGCCCGTACGCCACCTATATAATCGCTCATTTTCCCGGTTTTTGATTCGATTTTTTCTGCCATAACTTTTTTATTATGATTAAGAATAAAGTTGTGACAGGGAATGAGGGAAAAGGCTTGAGGGAGAAGGGGGTTCCTCTTTTCCTCTCTCCTTTCCCCTGCCTTGCTCCTGCCCTTTAGTTTATTGTGAATGGCAAGAGTTTATTTTGGCTTTACATAGTATCAGGCATTGGGAACAAAAGGAAAAATGGTGAATTATAAAAATTAGGCTCTGTTAAACCATAATGTTGATATTTCATCAAAAGAAAAAGGACCAGTTGGTTGGTCCTTTTTTGTTGTCTTGTTTCACTACTCACCCGTTACTTGAATAAGTTATTTATTTTTTAGCTTTATGATATTAAGATATTTTACCGACTTCATTACAATGAAACTCTATAGTGAATGCTTTCTCAAAGGATACACCATTTAAACTTAAAACACCTTCAATACGAATGCTATATGTTCGACCACTATCTATTAAAGATGCCTCGTAAGATGTTTGCTCCCACGTGGCAAAAGAACCTATTACTTTACTTGAAATATTATCAACGTTTACAAAAAGTTGACGATCATTGTAGGGGTTGTATTGTGTTTCAAATTTACCTGTTACCTCTATTTCCCAAATAGAATCAGGAACATAAATATATGTTGTTTTTGAAGTTTCTCCATTCAAATTCGTAACTGCTTCTTTCGTAGTTGGCGATAGAGCATTTAACATTTCCCGTTCCCTAGCCAAATGTTGTTCGACCATATCTTGAATTCTAGCTTCAAATTCCTTCGGTTCAACCCAAGCTTCTAATGGAAATTCCTCCATTGGAGATAATGTAATATTAATGCCTGTTTTTTTCTCCATTGCTTTGTCCACAATTTCAACATACTGTTTGGAATATTCTTCTTTTTGTTCTTGAGTCAAATCTAATGTAACTGCTGATGCCGTTTCTACTGTTACTAATGAGAGAATTATAGCAAATAAAAATGGAACCCCTTTTTTTGTTCTATCTTACTCATAAAATATCCCCTCTTTAATAATTTTCCTTCATTTTAACATATTTACATTTATTAGCACACCCTTCTCTATTCTTTTATCAACTAACCTGCACCGTTAGTTTAAGAATTTAAACTGATTCTTACGCTCTTTTGGTGAAAAATCGAGATAATTGAGAACGAGAAGCTAATAAAATTCTAATTTGCACACCAATTTTCTCAATTAGCTACTTCCTATCACCAAGATTGCGCAAGAGCCATTAAACTGTTCAAAAATCCCTATCTTTAAGAGTTCACTCCATTTCCCTTGCGAATCTCTCATTTTCTCGATTTTTAATTCGATTTTTTCTTCCATAATATAACTTTATTATGATTAAGAATAAAGTTGTGACAGGGAATGAGGGAAAAGGCTTGAGGATGAAGGGTTTCCCTTTTCTCCTCTCTCCCTTTCCCCTGCCTTGCTCCTGCCCTTTTGTACAACTTTATTTTGATTTTGGCGGGAGTATATTGTGAATGGCAGATGTTTATGATTCCGTTACAACTTTCCGATTAGCAACGCACAGCATTCCACATGTGAGGTATGCGGAAACATATCCACCGGCTGCACTTCCTTCACCGCGTACTTCTCCGCCAGCACCTTCAGATCCCGCGCCAGCGTGGACGGGTTGCAGGAGACGTAGACCACCCGCTTCGGCTCCATCTCCAGGATTGTCTTCAGAAGCGCCTCGTCGCAGCCTTTGCGCGGCGGGTCAACGACGATCACATCGGCGCGGATGCCTTGCTCTTTCCAGGCGGGGATCACCACTTCCGCCGCCCCCGCCTCAAAGGTCACGTTCTCGATGCCGTTCAGGGCGGCGTTGCGCTTGGCGTCGGCGATGGCTTCCGGCACGATTTCCACCCCGTAGACGTGGCGCGACTTCTGCGCCAGGAACAGCGAAATCGTCCCGATGCCACAGTAAGCGTCGATCACCGTCTCGGTGCCGGTTGCGCCCGCGTACTCCAGCGTCTTGTTGTACAATACCTCGGTCTGGGCCGGGTTAACCTGGTAGAACGAGCGGGGGGAGATGGCAAACTTGATCGGCCCGATGTAGTCGTAGATCACGCCGCTGCCCCACAGCGTGACCGTCTTTTTGCCGAAGATCACGTTGGTCCGGTCGGGATTGATGTTTTGCACGATGCTGGTAACGCCCGGCACCTGTTCGCGAATGGCCGCCACCAGCCGCTCCCGCTGCGGGATTTCCTCGCCGGTGGTGACCAAAACGACCATCACTTCGCCGGTCTTCGCCCCCACCTTGGCGACGACGTGGCGCAACAGGCCGGTATGACGCTGTTCGTCATACGGCGGGATGTTCAGCTCGGCGGCCAGCCGCTTCACGGCTGCCACCGCCTCGTCATTGGCCGGGTGCTGGATCAGACACTCGTCCATGTCGATGATTTCATGCGACTTTTCCGCGTAAAAACCGCCCACCAGCGCGCCGTTTTCCTCGCCGATCGGCACCTGCGCCTTGTTGCGGTAACGCCACGGGTCGCGCATGCCCAGCGTCGGGTGCACGACGACCGCTCCTTCCCCTTCCAGCGAAAAACCGCCGATGCGCTGCAGGTTGTCCATGACAATCTGCCGCTTGTGGCGGAGCTGTTCTTCGTAGGCGAGATGCTGCAGGGAACAGCCGCCGCAGCGGTCGAACAATGGACAGGGCGGCAGCGTGCGGCTCGCGCTTTTCTCCAGCACTTCCACCAGCGTCGCAAAGCCATAACTCTTTTTCACGTGATCCACGCATGCGCGCACCCGCTCTCCGGCCAACGCGCCCTTGACGAACAGCGTATAGCCTTCAATCCTCCCCACACCTGCCCCTTCGTGATTGAGCCCGGTAATCTCCACTTCCACGGTTTGTCCAACCTGCACGGGCAGCTCAAGTTCTGTTTTCGGGTTCTGCTGCGGTCCGCGCCGCTTTTTTGCTGTCTTGCCCACGATTGTATTCTCCTTTTTCCTTCCTGATTTACGTGCAGCAGGGATGCTGCGAAAGCGCATCCCTGTGCTTCTCCCCTATGGGAAATATGTGAAACCTACGGCACAAACATCTCGATATGTCCCGGCAATGCCTCCACGACACAGGGAAGCTGTCCGCCCAGCTCGCCGTCCAGGTTGAGCTGCACCAGTTCCCCTCCGGACGAAGTGGCCTTGAGATAATCCGTCTGAAAGTAGGCGATGAGCGGGTCTTTCAGGTGTTCTCCGCGCACCGCTTGTGTCACCAGCCGGATGAAATCGGCGATGTTGGCCTTTCGCACGACGATGACATCCAGTTTGCCGTCTGTCAGATCGGCATCCGGGGCCAGCTTCTCAAAGCCGCCGACCGAACGGCTGTTGGCGATGAGGAAGATCATGATCTCTTCGTCCAGCAACACTTCCTTGCGGTTCTCCAGCCTGACGCGAATCGGATGCAGCGAAGGCAGCTTTTCCAGCCCCTTGACGTAGTAGGCGAGCTGGCCGAGGATGGTCTTCAGCTTGGCCGGCACCTCGTAGGTGAGATTCGTCAGCGAACCGCCGCCGGCAATGTTGACAAAATAACGGTCGTTAATCCGGCCCACATCAATTTTCTTCTTTTTTCCCTGCATGATGATGGCGCAGGAACGCGTCACCGACTTCGGGATTCCCAGCGCGCGGGCGAAGTCGTTGGTGGTCCCGCAGGGGATGATCCCCAGCGTCGGGCGGGCCTTGTGTCCGGCCATTCCGTTTACGACTTCGTAAATGGTGCCGTCACCGCCCGCCGCGATGATGGCGTCGTAGCCGCGCGACACGGCGCGTGCGGCTTCCTCCGTCGCATCATCCTGTCCTTTTGTGGCGTGGCACGACGTCTCGTAACCGGCCGACTCCAACAGCTCCAGGATATCGGGCAAACGTCTGCGAATAATCTCCCGGCCTGAGCTCGGGTTGTATATCAGTCTTGCTTTTTTCAAGGCCGATCCCTTCTTCCTTCCCGCTACCCAAAAAATTTTTTTGCTCTCTCCTCCCATCATATCCTGTATGGCCAAATTTGGGAATCGCTATGCTTTGCGAAAATAAAAACAGCCAGCCCCGGCCACCGGCGGGTACTGGCTGTTTGTCCAGCTACTTTACGTTGTCAATTCGAGTCCTTGATTTGCACGTCAATCGGGATGATCTCCATGTTCACGTGAAGAACCGAAGAGGCGTACTCATCCGCGTCGTAGTGGCCTTCCGTCGCATCGGTCTTGCGGAAGACGACGCGGACGCCGCTTCCCTTGTGCATTTTTTCATCCATGGTAAAGGCCAAACCTTGCGCCTGATTGGCCGTATTGTCGGCCAGGTCGTCGAGCAAGGCGGTCTTGATGGCATCCGAACCGAAAATGTTGGTGTTCAGCTGATTGCCTTCGTAATACTCCTTGCCTTTGGGAATCGGCGTTTTGGATTGCTCCAGAGCGAACGTTTTCGTTGCGTAGTTGTAAACGTCGCCTTTCTCCAGATAGGAGACGTCAATGTTCCGATACACCCCTTTTTTGTCGCGGGTGGCCTTGGTCGCGTCGACGAGGAACATGCCGCTTTCGCCGATCACCTGAATTTCTTCGCCCTTCACGACCATTGCGGAGTTTTCATCGATGCCAAATCCGTAGCCAACCTTTTCGTGCACCAGGGCGACGACCAGACGGCCCAAGCGGCCGCGCTTGCTGAAATGCTGGTCCACGATGCCGCCGTCGAAAAATCCGAGTCCTTTCGTGACCCACAAGCCTGGTTGTTGTTCGTCATACGTCACTCCGAGTTGGAGTGCTTCCAGCGATGTGGCGTTTAGAATCATCGTCTCGGACATGATGGCTGCCCCTGCAGACGTTCCGGCCACCATGCCGCCATTGCGATATACCTCCCACACGGCTTCCAGAGCCAAAGTGTTGGAGCCGTCCCCATTGTAAAACGCCTTGGTGATGCGCGACTGATCTCCCCCGACGAAGAACAGCCCGGTGCACTCCAGAATTTCCCTTGCGACTGCCTCGTCGTTGACCTTGTCGGCGTAGTTGGCTTCCGTGATTTCAATAATCCGCACCTGATCGGCGGGGACGCCGTACCGTTCAAAGTCCTGTTTCATGCTTCTCGACGAGCTGAGCGATCCGCTTGCGGTCGGGAAAATGCCAATGACGGCATTTTCCTTGCCACCAGCCAGTTCGATCATCCGCTCGTAAATTTCCGCGTTATCCGATTCCAGAGCACCGCCGATGATGACCAGACTTCCCTTGACCGCCTCTTCCTCGGCGCGGGCCTGCGGCACGCCCAGGGCAACAGCCAGCAAAGCCGCAAGCAACGCTGCCAACAACCTCGCAATTGCCTTGTTCGATGCGAATGCGAAGATCATCCCTCATCATCTCCTTGCGTTTAAGAAATGGTACCCGTAAGCGCTCTGCCTTCCTTCAGACGAAAGACAGGCTCGACACTGCCAACCTGTTCACCTCTCCTGTTGCGAACAGCAGGAGTGTGAAATTCCTTTAAAGCCTCCAATTCTTCCGGACTCAACGCATCCAGTTGGCGCAAGACCTCCACGGCTGCCGGGTGCGCTGCCCTCCCGTTGCCATCGCCTACCTTGATCGCAATGCCAATTCCCTTGTCAACCAACCCCAGGCAGTACCCTCCTTCCGCGCCGCCTTTGGCAATGATTCTGCCATTTCCGGCCTTCATCATTTCGGTGCAAAACTCCCTGGTTCCGCTCACCATTTCCGGATACTTCGTCATCGCCTGGGTAATTCGCTGAATCGCCTGTCGGAGCGACGGCGATTGAATTTCGTCTGGACGCGCCAGCTTGGCGTAGATGTGCGCCAGTTTGTTCAAGGGGATGGCGAAATTGGGAATGCCGCAGCCGTCAATTCCCATCCAGACCTGATCCTTCGTAAGTTCCCCCAGTTCGAGAAGCGCTTCCAAAACTTTTCGCTGCACCGGATGCTCTGCTTCGTAATAGGTGCTGATATCGCTCTCCAGGTGCATGGCCAGCGCCAGCATGCCCGTGTGCTTGCCGGAGCAGTTATTGTGAATCGGACCCGGCTTGATTCCCTTTTTCACCAGTTCCAGATAGCTCTCCTGGCTGTAGGGGTTATGGGCGCCGCAGCGCAGGTTTTCTTCCTGCAAGCCAATCCGGAACAGCATGGAGCGAACGACCTGCGTGTGCTGCTCTTCGCCGTTGTGGGAACCGCAGCAGATGGCAAGTTCCCGGTCATTCAGCAAAAACCGATCGGCGGCTCCCGACTGGACGAGCGGAACCGCCTGAACCGGCTTGAGCGTGGAGCGGGTAAACATCATTCTCCCGACGTCTCCCACTCCGTACAACAAATTTCCCTGCCAATCGACGACAGCGATGCTTCCTGCATGTACACTTTCGACGTGATTTCCGCGTTTGACGACAACCAGTGTTTCTTCCATAAGCATGTTCCTCTCCTTAGTTGAACAGATGGCACGCTACCAAATGATCGGGGGCAGCCTCCATGAGGGGAGGCCTTTTCACTTGGCAGATTTCCATCGCTTTCGGACAACGAGTAACAAACGCACATCCCTGTGGCGGGTTGGCGGCAGACGGAACCTCTCCCTTCAACAGAATGCGTTCTCTTTTCATGTGGGGATTGGCCACAGGGATGGCGGACAAAAGGGATTGGGTATACGGATGTAACGGATTGGAGTAAATGCTTTCGGCTGAACCGATTTCCGCCATTCTCCCCAGGTACATGACACCCAGGCGAGTGCACAGATGATGAACCACGGCCAGGTCATGCGAGATAAACAGGTAGGTAAGCTGGAACTCATCCTGCAAATCCTGGAGCAGGTTCAAAATCTGGGATTGAATGGACACATCCAGGGCTGACACGGGTTCATCCGCCACAATCAACTTTGGCTTCAGGATCAGCGCCCTTGCGATGCAGATGCGCTGCCGCTGTCCCCCGGAAAACTCGTGGGCGTACCTTTTTAAGTAGGACCTGTTCAGTCCGCAAACTTCCAGCATTTCGGCAATTTTTTGCTTTCTTTCCGCGGGATCGCCGCCGATCTGATGCGCCTTCAACGGCTCTTCCAGAATCTCCTCAATCGTCATGCGCGGATTGAGGGAGGCGTAAGGGTCCTGAAAAACCATCTGCATGTCCTTGCGCCTTGCCCGCATTTGCGCAGGATTCAGGCTGGCAAGGTCCACGCCGTCAAACAAGACCTGCCCCCCGGTGGGCCGGATCAAATGCAAAACCGCCCGCCCGGTCGTCGACTTTCCGCACCCCGATTCTCCCACCAGACCAAATGTCTCGCCTTTGGCGATCGAAAAGGATACGCCGTCGACAGCCCGCACATAGCCTTTTGTCCGCCGCAAGAAACCTTTTCTCACGGGAAAATGCACTTGCAGCTTCCTTACGTCCAACAATGCATCTGTCATGTCCTGACTTCCTCCTCCGCATACAACCAGCAGCGGCAAGCATGCCCGTTGCCACTCTCTCGCAGTTCGGGATGTTCCCGCTTGCATCGCTCCATGACGTGATCGCATCGATCCTGGAAGCGGCAGCCTGTAATGACCGTGCCGGGAGCCGGAACCTGTCCCCTGATGGAGTAGAGCCGCTTCTTTTTCTCGCCCAGCTTGGGGATTGACTCCATCAACCCGCGTGTATACGGGTGCTTGGGATCGTGGAACAGCGTTTCCACGCTGGCTTCCTCCACGATCTCCCCGGCATACATGACGATTACCCGGTCGCACATTTCCGCCACAACGCCGAGGTCGTGGGTGATGAACAGAATGGACGTGCCCATCTTGTTCTTAAGCTGGCGCATGAGATCGAGAATCTGGGCCTGAATCGTGACGTCCAACGCCGTCGTCGGTTCATCGGCAATCAGCAGCTGCGGATTGCAGGCAAGCGCCATCGCGATCATCACGCGCTGCCTCATTCCTCCCGACAGCTCGTGCGGGAAACTATCGTAAATCTGCTCGGCTCGCGGAATTCCCACGAGCTTGAGCATTTCCAGCGAGCGCTCCCTGGCTTCCTTTCGGGAACAGTTGGTATGCAGCAAAATGCCTTCATCCAGCTGCCGGCCAATCGTAAAAACGGGTGTGAGCGAGGTCATCGGTTCCTGGAATATCATAGAAATCTTGTTGCCGCGAATCTGGTTCATCTGTTTTTCCTTCAGCGCAAGCAAGTTTGTCCCTTTGAAAAGAATCTCACCGCTGACAATTTTTCCTGGCGGCGTCGGGATCAGCCGCATGATCGACAAGGAAGTGACGCTTTTTCCGCAACCGGATTCGCCTACCAGTCCCAGAGTCTCCCCCTTTTTGACGCGAAAGGAGATGCCGCGCACAACGGGAACTTCCTTGTCCTCGTTGCGAAAGTGGACGGTCAGTCCCTTTACTTCCAGCACTGTTTCTTCCATTCGTCAACACCTCCTAGTCCTTCATTTTCGGGTCCAGCGCGTCCCGCAAGCCATCGCCGAGCAGGTTGAAGCAAAGAACCGTGATGACAATCGCGATACCCGGAAAAAAGGTGGGATGGAACAGATTTCGGCTGTTATCCTTGGCTGCGCTCAGCATGGCCCCCCACTCGGGAGCCGTGATGTCACCGCCCAGTCCGAGAAAGCTTAAGGATGCCCCGATCAGGATGGCCGTTCCGATCCGCATCGTCAGATAGACCATGACGACGGAAAGCGTACCGGGGAAAATATGGCGCATGATGATCACGGAATCGCGAACCCCGATGGAACGAGCCGCTTCGACGTAGGTCATTTCCTTGAGAGCCAAGGTGCTCCCGCGCACAATCCGGATAAAGATGGGAACGGTAAAAACAGCTACGGCAAAAATGATGTTGGTAATCCCGGGACCCAGGATCGCAATGACCGCAATGGCCAGCAAAATCCCCGGAAACGCCAGCAAAACGTCGGTAAATCGCGTGATCAGCCCATCGATCCACTTGCCGTAATAGCCGGAGATCAGGCCCAGCACGGTGCCAATTACGGCCCCGATCGCCACGGATACAAAGCCGATCAGCAGCGTCTCTCTCGTCCCGTAAAGCACGCGCGACAAAATGTCCCGATTCTGATGATCCGTGCCAAACCAGTGCAAGCTGGAGGGCGGCTGGTGTTTGGCCCCATTCACCAGGCCGATCTGCAATTCTCCCGGCACCAGGCGTGTGGCCATCGGCTCAGGCGAAGCGACGTTCACGTAAACCGGCACGACAGTGGAGATGCCATCCAGCGTCACCTTGACCGCTCCGCTGCCGTTCCCGACGGCACGAATCGTCCCATCCGGTTCCACAGTCACAACCTCAGGATCCAACGATCGGAACGAAATCCCCTCTGTCTGCTCCGGCCGCGAATCATTGGCAAAACCGCTGTTGGTAAAGCCACTGCTGGTAAAGCCGCTATTGGTAAAACCGTCCGACGATCCGGCAGCAGAAGCGTTTGCCGCTGCGCTTTCCTGCACAAATGCCACAAGCTGATCGGCGCCCTTCACTTCACTGCCATCCGTCAACAGTCCGGCAACCTCGATCTGCGCCGTCTCACCAGCCTGCAGGGACGATTTCGGGATGGTGGCAATGAGCTGGGACAAATACGCTTCCCGGTCATCCTGGTTCGAGACGACGACCTTAATCCGGGCACTCAACTCTCCGCTGGTGGCAAGAATCGTGGTGGAACCGTCTCCTACCGCATTCACCAGCGCGCCGTTGTCCGTCCGCCTCGCCGCAACGACTTGCCGATCTCCGCTCTCAATGTTGAGCTGGCCCAGTTCACTGCCAGACTTTTTGCTGCCGTCGCTCATAACCAACTCAAAGGGAATGCTTGTGCTGGTCAAAAGGCTTACTTGCAACCCCTTCTCCTGATACTGGTCCGTAACCGGGCGGTAGGGATCAAAAGGAGCAATCCACGGCGCAAACAATCCGGCCAATACAATCGTCACGACCCCGAACAGGGAGATCATCGCGACTCGCTGCTTGGCAAATTTCTTGAGAAACGTACGAAAAGGAGAGCGAGATTTGATCTCATTGTTTTGCATCCTGTTTTTCCTCGCTATTCGTAACGTATTTGCGGATTTAACAACCCGTAGCTAATGTCGACGATCAGATTTACCACCAGGAATTGAAACGAAAACAGCAGAATCAACGCCTGGATCACGGGATAATCCCGCGTCAAAATGGCATCGATCAAATACGAGCCCAAGCCTGGCCACGCAAAGACTTGTTCGACGACGACCGCTCCGCCGAGCAGAAAGCCAAATTGCAGGCCCGTCATCGTCACAACGGGAATCAAGGCGCTGCGCAGTACGTGCGTCAGGACAATCTTCCATTCCTTTTGCCCCTTTGCTTTCGCTGTGCGAACAAAATCCTCGCGCAGCACCTCCAGCATGCTTGAGCGTGTAAAGCGGGCGATGATCGCCGCCACCCCCAGCCCCAAGGTGAGGGAAGGCAGGATCAGGTGGCGGATCGTTCCACTGCCACTGGTGGGAAACCAACCGAGAGAAACAGCGAAGATTTGCATGAGCATCAGCCCAAACCAGAATTCAGGCACAGACAAAGCCGCAACTGCGGTGACCATCCCGAGCCGGTCCATCCAGGAATTGCGCTTGACGGCGGAAACGATCCCGACAAGCAAGCCGAAGAGCACTGCCCAGATCATGCTGGCCAAAGTCAGCTCAAGCGTATAGGAAAAGCGCCGCAAGATTTCTTCCGAAACTTTGGCCTTGGTCTTGTAAGAAGTGCCGAAATCTCCTTCGAGCACAATTTTTCCGATATAGCGAAAGTACTGAACGTACAGCGGGTCGTTAAAGCCTTCCTGCTCTTTGAGCCGCTCGTACGTTTCCGCATCAATCTCAGTCCCGTACAAGATCCGGATCGGGTCTCCAGGTGTCAGGTGCACGAATAGAAACGAAATGATGGAGACGATCACCAGCATGGGGATCATGCTGGCGACTCGTCTGGCAATGAACGAAAACAAGCGGTTCACCTCACCATGTCTGTACGCTGGCCTGTGTCTTATTTCTTCTCTGCGTTGTCAACCAGGATCGTATCGCTGGGCAGTACCCCTACATTGGATACGCTGCTCGACTTGGCGACGACGATGTCAGGAACGAACAGGAACACCCACGGCGCATCTTCGACGATGATTCTTTGCGCTTCCGCGTACTTCTTCAGCGCTTCTTCCTTGTCAGCCGTTGCAATCGCTTCATCCAGCAGCCTGTCTACTTCCGGATTGCTGTAGAAGCCCGAGTTGTTGCCGGCAGGGGCGAAGCTGTCCGTGTGGAAGTTCGGGCGAATGGCGTAATCCACTTCTCCAGTGCCTGGCGACCAGCGGCCAATCCACAAATCGGTTCCCTGGTTGTTGTCCAGCATGTCAAACAGCGTTCCGCTTTCATAGGCCTGGACCTTTGCCTTGATGCCGACCTTTTCAAACTGCATGGCCACATTTTCCGCAATCGCGATAAATTCGCTGGTATTGCGCGTCCACAGCGTCGCTTCAAAGCCATCCGGGAAACCTGCTTCTGCCAGCAGTTGTTTGGCCTTCTCCGGATCGTATTCGTACACTTTTTGCTGGGCGTAACCATATGTTCCGGGAGCGACTGGCGCATCCGCCACCTTGCCGTATCCGTCCAGCACCGATGCAATCAGTTCGTCCTTGTTGATCGCGTAGTTCATCGCGTGTCTTACCCGCGCATCCTGGTATCTTTTCTCCTGCATGTTCATGCCGACGAAATACACGTAGAGAGACGGAGCGGAAAAGACGTTGAACTTGCTGTCGGAGGCGATCTCCTTCGCATTCAGCGTCGGCAGCTTGGACACGATGTCGGCCTCGCCAGCCTTGAGCATGTTGATCCGCGTGCTTGCTTCCGTCACCGGCTTGTAGACGATGCTGTCCACTTTCGCCATCATATCCTTGTTCCAGTAGTTTTCGAAGGGAACGACTTTCACGTACTCGTTGTCCTTCCACTCGGCGAATTTGTAGGGGCCTGTTCCCACCGGGTTGCGGTCCAGGTTAAAGCTCGGGTCCGCTTGTTTCTTTTTGATGACTTCCAGCGACTTCATCGACGCAGCCGGGTGTGCCAGATAGGAGAGCATTGCCGAGTTGGGCGAATTGGCCACAATCGTCACATGTGTCGGGTCTTTCACGATCACTTCCTTGATGAACGAGAAAAAGCTTCTGCGCGCCAAATTGTTTTTCTCGTCCCGCACGAAATCGAGGTTTGCCTTTACCACTTCGGCGTTGAACGGCGAGCCGTCGTGGAACGTGACCCCTTCGCGCAGCGTAAACGTCACTTCCGTCGCGTCGTCGTTAAATTCGTACTCCGTTGCCAGTTTCAGCACCGGTTCCATCTTCTCGTTGAAGGTCAACAAACCCTCGAACATCGTGCTCTGGATGGACATCGAGTTGCTGTCCGTCACGTTTTGCGGATCGAGCGAAACCGGTTCCGCTTCCATCGCCAGCGTAATGGTTTTTGGCTCCGACTGCGTTTCTGTCTGCTCGGCTGCCTGTTGTGTTTCTGCGGGAGCAGAGGATTCCGGCGTATTGGACGGAGTCGAACAAGCTGCCAGCAGACCGGCCGCGAGCAGGCAGCTCAACCCCATGCGCAGCAATCTTCTACCTTTTTTCATGAAAACAACCCCTCCCGGTTATCCATAATTTTGATGTGGCTTGTTTACCCGTTCACAAAGCAAAAAACATGCCACATATGACTGAATTGATTTTTATATGCGAATTTTTGGTTTTTTATGTACAATTATGTCATTCAGCCCCTATAATGGTTAAAAATAACGGCCATTAACCGGACAATAACAACCAATTAAATGCTGATTTCATTCAGGAGGGTTTGCGTTGTACGGCAAAGAACTGATTTTGTTGACCGGAACGACGGAAACGAGGAAGACGCTTGTTAGACAGCTGCAGGACATCATGGGGGATTTTGTCCGCATTCATGATTACTCCTTGGAAGAAGGGATTCCGCACGTCTTTTCCAACCAACTGATTATCCTCTCTTCCGCTTCCATCCAGGAAGATACCAGCCGCTATATCGGGGAAGGCTGCAAAGTGGTTGTCGCCAAGCGAACGGTCAATTTTGAGCACATCGACAAACTGCTGTTTCTTCCCGAAAACACCCATGTTCTCTACGTAAACGATTCTCCGGAAACTGTCTACGAATCGATCGAAACCTTGCTGAAGCTGGGCATCGATCACATCCATTACCACCCTTTTTACCCCGGAAAAAAGAACATCGCCGAGGTTTCCATCGCCATCACCCCGGGGGAAATCCAACTGGTCCCCCCCTTCATTCAGGAGGTCGTCAACATCCGCCCCCGGCTGATTGACATCACCACGGTCATGACGGTGCTGCAACATCTCGATCTTCTGGAGAAAAAGGGGGACATCGTCTCGGACAAATACATTCGCAAAATCATTGAACTGAGCCAGAAGCTGTCCAAGGTAAGCAAAGAATCCGACCGCCTGAACAAACATCTGAAACAAGTGCTTGACGGCGTTAACGACGGCATTCTGGCGGTAAACAGCAAAGGAGTCATTACGGTCTTCAACGAAAACCTCGCGCACATGCTGGGAACGTTCCCGACAAAGGCAATCGGCCGCAAGCTCCAGGACATCTTTCCCAATCCGGAACTGATTGCCTTTATTCTGAACGATTCGCTGGAAGATTCCGGCTGGTTTTCCGTCCATCACACCGATGTGATTGTCCACCGCTTTTATCTGGAATCGGAAGGAGCGATTGTCGCCACCTTTAAAAACGCCCATGAGACGATCGAAATGGAGAAAACCATTCGCCGTGAGCTGGTCAAAAAAGGATACATCGCCAAATATCACTTTGAAGATATTTGCGGCGTCAGTCCTGCCATCCAGAAATGCAAGCAGATTGCCGCCAAAATCGCAAAAACCAATCTTACTGTCCTCATCGAAGGAGAAAGCGGAACGGGGAAGGAACTTTTCGCCAGCGCCATCCACAATGAATCTCTGCGGCGCCACGGTCCGTTTTTGGCCGTAAACTTCAGCGCTCTGCCTGACGACCTGGTCGAGAGCGAACTGTTCGGCTATGAGGAAGGGGCATTTACAGGGGCAAAAAAGGGAGGAAAAATTGGGCTTTTTGAGCAGGCAAACGGGGGTACGCTGTTTCTCGACGAAATCGGCGACATCAGCCTGAAGCTGCAAGCCCGCCTGCTGCGCGTTCTGCAGGAAAAGGAAATCATGCGGATCGGCGGAAACAAGATCATTCCCATTGACGTGCGCGTCATCGCCGCCACCAACAAGAATCTGCTGCGCATGATCGAGGAAGGAAGCTTTCGCGCCGATCTTTACCATCGCTTGAAAATCCTGTCCGTCCGTCTGCCTGAGCTGCGCAATCGAAAAATGGACATCCCCCTTTTGGTAAAGCATTTTCTCGAACAAAGCGGAAGAAGCCACATTCAAATTTTGCCCGAAGTAATGGAGCAACTGATGCAATACGACTGGTACGGCAACGTGAGGGAACTGAAAAACACCATTGACTACATGCTGGCTGTCTCTGACGGATCGGTCATCACCCTGGAAGACATGCCGGATGAGGGCTTTTTCCAGCGGAGTTACCGCGCAGAAGCCCGGCTCTCCCCGCCGCGAGTTGAACCGCGTTTTGACACGCGATTGGATCCGCGCTTCGAACCGCTCCATGCTCTCATAGACTCCATGGAGCCGGCTTCGTCCGGCGATATCGATCTGCCCAGCGAACGGGAAGAATTCCTGTTTATCTTGCAGACGATCCATGAGCACAACCAGCAGGGCCAACCCATCGGCAGAAGAAAAATCGCGGAGAAGACAAGGAATTGGCGGAAGAACTTGAGTGAACAACAGGTGCGCGCCCGGCTGAAGACGCTGGAACAGCGGAAATGCATTCTGATCCCCAGGGGGCGCGCAGGCGTCAAGCTGACAAACATCGGACTGGCTTATTTGCAGAAGCATCAGCCGCTCCTTCGCGAATCCGACGCCCATCCTCCCATCAGGGTTTGAGTGCTGCTCCTTCCCGGCGGAACAGGCGGGCGGATACGGAGATCACCGCGACGACATACAAAAACGCCGTGCCAAAGCCAAGCAGGGCGTGTGCCGGATCCGGCATTCCATGCAGCACTTCCTTGAGCAAAGCGACGCCATTGAAGACAGGCAGGACGTGATAAGGCAGGGAGATATCGGCGGGATGGAGAGGCATGAGCATGTAGGAAGGAATCATCGCCAGAAAAAGAACACCGCTCATGTAGGTTTGCCCTTCCTTGACGGAGCGGGACAAGGTGCTCAACAAAAGTTCCAGGCCGGCAAAAAAGGCGGAAAGCAGCAATACGGTCAAGAGAATCAACAGCACGGAAAGCGGCGAAAGCGAAGCAATCGGAAGCCCCGCGCGCGAAAACGGGCCAAAGCGCATGATCAGCGCCATCGAAACGAGGGAAGCGGCCGCGCTGGCACAGCTCATCACCATGACCGTCAGGAGCTTTGCCGTCAGCAGTTGACTGGCCGCAATGGGCGCCGTCAACAAGGACTCCAGCGTTCCCCGCTCCCGCTCCCCGGCAATCAGGTCGTTCGCGACGGCAACTCCGCCCGAGGCCAGCGACACCACCAAAACCAGCGGCAGAACTCCCGCGAGCACTCCTCCCGGCAGCTCCTCGGCCGCCACTGTCGCATACACCGCATGCACCGGCTCGATGGCCTGCGCGGACAATCCGGCCTGCTGCAGACGTTTGGCAATCACCTTGCCGCTGTATGCCGCCACCGCTTCCTCGATCGCCTCGCGGGCGTAGACCGACTTTTGGTTTCCGCTGTCGTATTCCACCTTCAGTTCCGCCGTGCCGCCTCTGGCAATTTGCTCGTCAAAACCGTCGGGAATCGTTACAATCGCCCGCAGTTCCCCTTTTTGCAGCGCCGCATGCGGATCAGCCGTCTTTGGGAAGCTGATTCCAGGTATCGCTTTCAGCTGTTCCATCAGCTCCCCATTTCCCTGCACGGCAATGGGAACGTGCGAACGCGCCTCTTCCTCCACGTTGCTGAAGGAATGGCCCAACAGAAAAAAAACGAACGGGACGAGCACCAGCGGAATGAAAAACGTCCCGATCCACGTCTTCTGGTCGCGAAACAGGTCGCGCATCTCTTTCTGGAAAACGGTCCAGACGATGCTTCTGCCCATTTAGCGCCCGCCCCCTTCCACGACCGTCATGAACAGCTCATCCAGATCGTGCACGCCGTACTTTTGGCGCAGCGCATCCACGCTTCCGGCAAAAAGGAGCCTGCCCTGATGCATCACGGCAATTCGCCGGCACAGCTTGTCGATCTCACTCATGTTGTGGCTGGAAAACAGAATCGTTTTTCCCTCCTCCTGCAGCATGCGGATCATGCGGCGAAACAGGTTGGCGGCGGACACATCCAGCCCCGTCGTCGGTTCATCCAGCAAAATGACCGCCGGATCGTGAACCAGCGTCCGGGCAATGGCCACCTTTTGCCGCATGCCCCGGGAAAAGGAGCCGACGCGCCGGTCGAGAAACGGCTCCATCTCAAACATTCGGCTCAACCGCTCGATCTGCGCGGCGATTTGTGTTTTTTCCAATCCGTACAGACTGCCGAAATAGGCGATGTTTTCCCGCGCTGTCAGCCGGCTGTACAGGCCGACGTCTCCCCCGAACAGGATGCCGATGCGGCGGCGCACCGCCTCAGGCTCCCGGGTGACGGAAAAACCGGCAATCTCAATCTCTCCCTGTGTCGGCCGCAGGATCGTCGCCATCAGCCGCATCAGCGTCGTCTTGCCCGCGCCGTTTTCCCCCAATAAGCCGTACACCTCGCCCGCCTCCACGCGAAAGGAAACATCCTGAAGCGCGGTGAACGCGCCAAAGCGTTTGCTCACCTGGTGCACTTCAATCAACTTGCTTCCCCCTTCTAGCTTTTCACAGGCGAAAGTCCCGCAACGCCGGGGTAACGCTTTTGCAAGCTTGCCAGCGAAAAATCGGCAAACAGCGCGAGAAACTCTTCGGTGTCGTTGATGTAGTGCCTGCTTTCGCGCGCCTGCGGATGCTTTTCCGCATACAGCACGGCCGCCAGGTGATTGACCGGCACCCCTTCCGCTTCTTCGTCGTACACGCCTTTTTCCGCCAAAACCTTGGCAAAATACCGCACGTAAGTCACCGTCACGGTTTTTTGTTTGCCGTTCTCCTCCCAGGTAGCCATTGAACGGTCAAATGTATCAGCAGGTGAGCCGCCCTTGCTCGGCGGGCAGTTTTCTCCGGCAACCGAAATCAGCTTCATCCGTTTCTTCCTCCTTCCACATTCCTGTATCCATTCATTATAGTGCAGAGGGAATGTATTTACAATTTTGCCAAAAAAACAAGAGCCGCGCCCGCTTTTCTTTCACACCACAGGGCGGCCAGCGCGCTGGCAGAAAAAAGAGAAGCGATCCCCCAGTCCGAAAAACGGACGGATGGAATCGCCTTTTCCACAAAACTATACTTCCTTCAGCACTTCCTGAAGCAGCTTGTTTACCATCGGCGGGTTGGCCTTGCCTTTGGTCTGCTTCATCACCTGGCCGACGAAGAAGGCGATGGCCTTGCTGTTGCCCGCCTTGTAGTCGGCAACTGCCTGCGGGTTGGCGTTTACGACCTCGACGACGATCTTGCGCAGCGCACCCTCGTCGCTGATTTGCACCAGCCCTTTTTCTTCAACAATCTGCTTCGGCTCCTTGCCGGTTTCCAGCATTTCCTTGAAGACGGTTTTGGCGATTTTCGAAGAAATCGTGCCGTTCTCGATCAGCTTGATCATCTCGCCCAACCCTTGCGGCGTCAGTTTGACGTCAGCCAGGGCAGCGTCGTTGGCATTCAGGTAGGCGAGCAGGTCGGTCATCAGCCAGTTGGCCGCCGACTTCGGATCCGCCCCTGTCTTCACCGTCTCATCGAAAAAGTCCGCCATATCCTTGGACATCGTAATGACAGCGGCGTCCTCTTTGGACAGGCCGTACTGGTTGACGTAACGGGCCTGGCGGGCGTCAGGCAGTTCGGGAATGGAAGCGCGGACCGCCTCGATCCATTCCTCGGAGATTTGCATCCGCACCAGGTCGGGATCCGGGAAGTAGCGGTAGTCGTGCGCCTCTTCCTTGGAACGCATGCTCACCGTCTTGCGGCCGCCCTCGTCCCAGCGGCGCGTTTCCTGAACGATCTTGCCGCCGGATTCGAGGACTTCCTTCTGCCGCTGCACTTCGTACTCCAGCGCCAACTGAACGTTGCGGAAGGAGTTCATGTTTTTCAGTTCGGTTTTGGTGCCAAATTCCTTTTGACCGACAGGGCGGATGGAGACGTTGGCGTCGCAGCGCAGCGACCCTTGTTCCATGCGCACGTCGGACACTCCGGTGTACTGGATGATCGCCTTCAGCTTTTCCAGATACGCCCGCGCCTCTTCAGGGCTGCGGATGTCCGGCTCGGAGACGATCTCCAGCAGCGGCACCCCGACGCGGTTGAAATCGACCAGCGACTCGCCGCCAAATTCGCTGTGCATCAGTTTCCCCGCGTCCTCTTCCAGATGCAGGCGGGTGATGCCGATGCGTTTGGTCTCGCCGTTCACTTCGATGTCGATCCAGCCGTTGTAGCCGATTGGCTGGTCGTACTGGGAGATTTGGTACGCTTTCGGCAAGTCGGGATAGAAGTAGTTCTTGCGGTCAAACTTGGTCTCGCGGGAAATCTCGCAGTTGAGCGCAAGCGCCGCTTTGATCGCGAACTCCACTGCCTGCCGGTTGGTGACAGGAAGAACGCCGGGATGGCCCAGACAGATCGGGCAGGTATGGGTGTTCGGCGGAGCCCCGAATTCAGTCGGGCAGCCGCAGAAGATTTTGCTCTTGGTTTGCAGTTCGACGTGAACTTCCAGGCCGATGACGGTTTCGTACTTGCTCATGCTTCTTACCCCCTCACCCATTCCGGCTTGCGCAGATGATAGCCGGCAGACTGCTCGTAGGCGTGCGCCACGCGCAAAATGGTTGCTTCATCAAAGGCGCGCCCGATGATTTGCAGCCCGATCGGCAGGCCGTTTTGGGCAAAGCCGCACGGAACGCTGATCGCGGGCAGGCCGGCGAGATTGACCGGAACCGTACAAATGTCTTCCAGGTACATCTTGACTGGATCGTCCGTCTTCTCCCCGATCCGGAAGGCCGTCCTCGGCGTGGTCGGGTGAAGAATCACGTCATAATCGGCAAAGATATTGTTGAAATCCTGGATAATCAGGGTGCGGACCTGCTGCGCCTTTTTGTAGTAGGCATCGTAGTAACCCGACGACAGGGCATAGGTGCCCAGCATGATCCGCCGCTTCACTTCCGGACCGAATCCGTTGCTGCGGGATTCCATGTACAGATCCAGCAGGTTGTCCGCATTGTCGGCGCGAACGCCGTAACGGACCCCGTCAAAACGGGCCAGGTTGGAGGAAGCTTCCGAAGAGGCGAGCAGGTAATAGGCCGGAACCGCGTATTCCGTATGCGGCATGGAAACCTCGTTCCAGGTCGCGCCCATGCTTTCCAGCTGCTTCAGCGCGGCCAGCACCGCTTCCCGCACCTCCGGGTCGATCCCTTCGCCGATCAGCTCTTTCGGCACGCCGATGCGCAGTCCCTTGATGTCGCCGGTCAGCGCTTCCAGGAAGTTGGGCACTTCCACGTCGGCCGAAGTGGAATCGTACGGGTCGTGTCCGGCGATCGCCTGCAGCACGTAGGCGGCATCCTCGACGTTTTTCGTGATCGGGCCGATCTGGTCGAGGGAAGACGCAAACGCCACCAGCCCGAACCGGGATACCCGGCCGTACGTCGGCTTCAAACCGACAACGCCGCAAAAGGCGGCAGGCTGGCGAATGGAACCGCCCGTGTCGGAACCAAGCGTAAAATAGAAGTGGCGCGCTGCCATCGCCGCAGCCGATCCCCCGCTGGAGCCGCCCGGCACATACTCGGGGTTCCACGGGTTTTTCGCCGGGAAAAAGCCGGAATTCTCGTTGGAACCGCCCATGGCGAACTCGTCCATGTTCAGTTTGGCGACAATCACCGCATCCGCTTCCTTCACCTTCTGGGAGACGGTTCCGTCGTAAATCGGGTCGTAATTGGCCAAAAACTTGCTGGCACAAGTCGTGCGAATGCCTTTGGTCACGATGTTGTCCTTCAAACCGGCAGGCAGCCCGAACAACAGTCCCGGCTCCTTGTCCTTCTTCACCAGCTGCTCGTCCAGCTTGCGGGCTTGTTCAAGCGCACCCTCCTCATCCACCAGCAGCACCGATTTGATCTTGTCATCGCGTTCCCGGATGCTGGCCAATGACGCCTGAACCAAATCGGTAACGGACAATTCCCTGGCGCGCAGGGCGCTATGTATCTCCGTCAATCGCTTGTCAAACAGCGACACGATATGTTCCTCCCTTCTCTTCTTGCACGAACCTTACTCCAATACAGCAGGCACTTTGAACTGACCATCTTCATGGTCCGGCGCGTTTTTCAGCACGTCCTCCAGTGGCAGGGAAGGACGGATTTCGTCTTCGCGCATCACGTTCTTCACATCGGTGGCATGGCTGGTCGGCTGAACCGCGGAGGTGTCCAGCTCATTCAGCTTGGCGGCAAATTCCAGGATCGCGTTCAGATCTTTGGTGTAGCGCTCCGCTTCTTCTTCCGTCAGCCGCAGGCGGGCGAGGTTGGCAACGTGTTCGACTTCCTTGCGAGAAATGGCACTCATGTTTTCCACCTCCGAATCAATCTCACATAACTTTGATCTTACTTGAAAAGAGCGGGTACAGTCAATTTAAGGGGAAAGAATTCACACAACCGGAAAATGCGTTTTCCCTTCTCCTGTCGCTTCAGCCGCTGGCCGGGCCGGGACTTTTTCGCGCACTTTCTCCCGTACGGCGAAAAACAGCAAAACGCCTCTTTTCGGGATGCCGTCCCCGCGAAAAGAGGCTGTTTTTGCTTCGGTAGACCATCTTTCGCACGGCGCCAGTCAGGAGTCGCGCCCCGAAGCGCCGCTTTTCTCCATTTGCTCCTGCCCCGGGCGAAACGTCGCCAGTTCCTGCCCCATCAGCAGGGGGGAACCGCGGTCTACGCCCTTGGCCCAGTCCAGCCGGCCGGATTCAAACAACAGGATGACCGTGGAGCCGAACTCAAACCAGCCCACTTCCTGCCCCTTCTCGTAGCGGGGTGAGCCGGCAATCTCGTCTTCCATCTGCCGCCCGTGCTTCTCGTTGGTCGAGGCGCTGCAGTAGACGACCTTGACGCTGCCGACAAACAGCGCCCCCACCTTGATGAGCGCCACCTCGCCCCACTTGTCCGTCTGGATGTAGGTGACGAGCCGTTCATTGCGCGCGAAAAGCCGATCGACGTGTTGAACGCCCAGCTGGTTGACCGGATAGAGCCGCCCCGGCAGGTAGCTGAAGCGAATCAGATTTCCGCTGACCGGCATGTGGATGCGGTGGTAGTCGCGCGGACTCAGGTAGATCGTGATGAATTTTCCGCCGCAATACCTCCGTGCCCTCTCTTCATTGCCGCCAAGCAGTTCGGCGACGGTGAACTCCTTTCCCTTTGCCTGGATCAGCGTGCCATGGGAAATATCCCCCAACTGGGAAACCGTTCCGTCCACCGGACTGACGACGACATCCTCCCCCGGCGCGATCTGCCGCGCGCCAGGTTTGAGCCTGCGGCAGAAAAATTCCTTGAGGGTTCGGTACTCGTGAATCGGTTTCTCCACGATGGACGGGTCGATCCGATAGTGGCGGATGTAATGTTGAATTGCCAGCCGGCTGAAACGGGAAGCCGTGATTTTCCCCATCGTGCGCGACAGCGTTTTCTGCGGCAAGCGATGGATAAGTCCTGGCAAAAGTTTGTTACGCATACGACAACTCCTCGATTTTTTCCGAGCAAACAAAATGGATAAACCTACTTTACCACTTTCGCCAACTGCCAGTAAACCCCCGCGCGGCGAAGGGCATGAAATTCCCATTTGAAGAACGGGAAAAAAGCCTGGGCAATTTGCCTGGAAAAACGGAAAAAGCTGCCCCCATTCGGACAGCTTTTCCGGTTTCATCGCCAACTTTAGGCTTACAATTTTTCCGAGACCGATTTGGCCTGGGTGAAGAGCAAGAGGTAATCCGGGCCTCCCGCCTTGGAGTCGGTACCGGACATGTTGAATCCGCCAAACGGGTGAACGCCCACCAGCGCCCCCGTGCACTTGCGGTTGAAGTACAGGTTGCCCACGTGGAACTCTTCCCGGGCGAGCTCCAGATTGGCGCGGTTGTTGCTGATGACCGAACCCGTCAAGCCGTACTCGGTATTGTTGGCGATTTCCAGCGCGTGTTCGAAGCTTTCCGCTTTGCAAAACGCCACAACGGGTCCGAAAATTTCTTCCTGCATGATCCGCGCTTGCGGGTCGACGTCGGCGAAGACCGTCGGCATGATGAAGTAGCCGCCGTCCGGCCCCTTCTCCCCGCCAACCATCAGCTTGCCTTCCTTCTTGCCGATTTCAATGTACTCCAAAATCTTGTTGAACGCCTTTTCGTCCACCACCGGACCGGTGAAGAACTCGTTTTTCTCCACGTCACCCACGGTCAGCCCCTTGGTCAGTTCCACGACGCGGTTCAGCACCTGGTCGTAAACGTCCTTGTGCGCGATGACGCGGGAGCATGCGGAACACTTCTGTCCGGAGAAGCCAAAAGCAGAGACCACGATGGTTTGGGCGGCCAGTTCCAGGTCGCATTCCTTGTCCACGATAATGGCGTCTTTTCCGCCCATTTCCGCCACCAGGCGCTTGATCCACTTTTGGCCCGGACGATGTTTCGCGGCCAGCTCATTGATGCGCAAGCCCACGTCTTTGGAACCGGTGAAGCTGATAAACCGGGTCAGTTTGTGTTCCACGAGGAAATCGCCGATCTCGCTGCCGGAACCCGGAAGGTAGTTGACTACCCCTGCCGGCACGCCCGCTTCCTCCAGCACTTCCATGAACTTGTAGGCGATGACCGGAGTGGCGGAAGCCGGTTTCAGCACCACCGTGTTGCCCGTGACAATCGCAGACGAAGTCATGCCGACCAGGATCGCCAGCGGGAAGTTCCACGGCGGGATCACAACCCCGACGCCGAGCGGAATGTAGTACAGCTCGTTGTCCTCATCCGGAATGCGCGGCAGTTCCTGGGGCCGCGCCAGCTTTTCCATCTGACGCCCGTAGTATTCCAGAAAATCGATCGCTTCCGCCGTATCCGCGTCCGCTTCGGCCCAGCTTTTCCCGGCTTCCTTGACCAGCCATGCGGAAAATTCATGCTTGCGCCGGCGCATGATGGCTGCCGCCTTGTACAGGTAGCGGGCCCGCGCTTGGCCAGGCACCTTTCTCCAGGTGTCAAACGTCTTGTACGCAACCTGGATCGCCTTTTCCGCCAATTCCTTGTCTGCCTGCGAAACGATCCCGATCACCTGATCGATGCGGGACGGGTTGATGGAGCGGATCTTCTTTTCCGTCGAAATGCGCTCTCCGCCGATAATCAGATCGTATTCACGTCCCAGTTCGCTCCCAACCTTGGCCAATGCCTCTTCAAACGCCTTCTTGTTCTCCGGCAGATCAAACCGGGTAAACGGTTCATTCCAAAATTCAGTTCTCACTTGCTTAACGCCTCCTTCTTCCTTGCTTTGCCAATCATCCACCTATTGATATGCAAATGCCATACCATTCAGTAGAATCTCCGCAGGACGCTGATTGTATTTATCTTTTTCCGCGCCAAGGAAAGAGGAGAACCAAAAGCGTTTAAACAAAAATGTATAAAATCTTGCACACTTCTTGTACAAATCTGTTCAAAACAAAAACCCGCCTGCTTCCCCTCTCCGGGAAAACAGAACGGGTTGCCGTTTCTCTCTCCATCGACGTCATTGCCGGTAGATGTGCATATACGGTTCGCCTGACACCGGCCGGACGTAAACGGCGAGAGGCTTGTTCATCGACTGCACGTACAGGTTGACGTGCGTGTTTTTGTCAAACAGCTGATCGATCTGATTTGCCGCATACTGGGTAAATTGCAGCACCTCGGTGCGGGAATCGTACTCGGCAATCGCCGTGATCGTCAGTTCCGTAAGATTGCCGCCCATGAACCGGCCCAGTCCGGTCAGCCCGACAAAATCGCCGAAAAAGGCTTGCGCCTGCTTCATCAGCTTGTCGAACTGCAAGGCGTGCTCCGGGTATTTTTCTTCCGCGCTGTCGCTGGGGAAGAGGAAAAATTCCTCGTCAATCGGTTGCCATGCGGAAACGGCCGCTTCCTGCGCATTCACCGTTCCCGACATGATGAACCGGCCCGGAACCAGCGTAGAGTTGACATCCGGCACTTCATACAAAAGGATGAGCATGGGGATTTGCGGATTGTCGGCGCGAACTTCCGCCACAATCTGCGCTGCCAACTGTTTTCCCCGCTCCTGCAGTTCCGCCGTGGTGTACTCCTTGCTTTGGCCGGTCCCATCCTGATAGACCGGCGAAAGGGAGAGCCCCAAAACGATTCCCGCCAACTCCCCGGATTCCTTCTCCAGGTAGTCATGTTCCAGCACGTGAACCAGCATTCCGGTTTTTCGCTGGCCTTCCGCTGCCGCTCCCTTCTTTTCCCGGGCAATCCATTCTCGCACCTGCTCTTTCTGGATTTGCTGTCCTTCCTGGAACAGGTAGTCGGAAGTGGGGAAAGTATCCCGGGCAAATTCCATCAATCCAAGTTCCAGATGGCTGAAGTCAATCCGGTACCTCGTCTCGCTCAACATGCCCCGGGTCTGGTTGGGCTTGTAGGGCAAGACGCTGCTGTAATAATCCTCGGACACTTCCACCACCGGCGTCAGCGAAGGCGTTGCCGGTTCTGCGGGGCGGTCCTTGCCGCCTGGCAATAGAGAACATCCCGTCACCGCGACAGTCAGGATTCCTGCTGCTGCCATCCTGCATCGCGCCCAAAACTTCTCTTTCATCCGTTTCTCCTTCTGCATTTCTTGATAATAATATGATAATATGGGTTTCTTCCCGTCAACCGTTCCAAAGGATCCATTTGTCCTTTTCCAACATGTAAATCAAGGCGGATTCACCGAGCCCGACCCAGTTCACATTTTTCGCTCCCGGAGAGACGACGATCAGTTTTTCCGGCGATTCCGCATCCAACCGCTCCCATTCGTCGTCTTTCTTTTCAAAAACGCCCTGTTCCGTCGCGACGGCAAGCGCGCCTGTTTCTCGATTGACGGCAAGCGAATAAATTTGCTCTGCCTGCGGCAAATCGACGGAACGCCACTTCCCGTCTTCCTCGCAAAGCAGACTGAACTGGGCCGCTGCGCAGAGACGATTTTCCTCGGGGTGAAAGTCCATGGCGTACACTTCCTGGTCAATCTGACTCCACAACTGCCAGTTCTCACCGGCATCGGTGGAGCGGTAAATGCCTTCGCCGGAGATGAAGGCGAACAGATGGATCTGCCCGTCCTCCTCGTATCCGGTAAAACTGCTGACAGCGGCCGGGTCGGGCAGGCCTTCGCCAATCTCGGCCCAGTTCACTCCTCCGTCCAATGTACGCATGATCCCGTTGGAACCGGCCGCAAAGATTTGATCCGGATCCTCCGGATTGACAAACCATCCGGCGATATCCCGGTTTTCCAACTGCGGAAAGAGAAGCCCCCAGTTTTTGCCGTCAGCGGAATGGTACAGGCCGGAACCGGTGCCTACCCATACGGTGCCTTGCTTCGTCATGCCCAGATTATGCACGGTGCCTCCTATTTCCAGAACATCCTGATACGTCAAGTTCCCCAAAACCGGGGCCGACGATTGCGAATCCGGCGAACTGCCCGGTTGACTGCCCAACCCGCAGCCGGCAAGCCCGGCCATCATCATCAGGATGATTCCGCAACGTCGGAAGGCATTCATGCTCACCACGTTCCTTTCTTCCCTAGCTGTGCAAAACGCCCGATCCTTCCAGTATCGCCATAAATCCTTCTTCGTCCATGACTTCGATTCCCAGACTGGCCGCTTTTTCCAGTTTGGAGCCGGCTTTTTCGCCGGCAATCACCAGATCTGTCTTTTTGCTGACGCTTCCGGACACCTTGCCTCCGAGACGGACAATCGCCTCTTGCGCTTCCTGCCGCGTCATCCGGGAAAGCGTGCCGGTAAGCACGACGGTTTTGCCGGCGAAAGGCAGATCCTGGCCGCTTTCCACGCGGACTCCCTTGTAGCTCATGTTTACGCCCGCCGCCTTCAGCCGCTCGATCACCGCCTGCGCCTGCGGCTGCCGGAAGTAATTGACCAGACTGGCCGCCATCTTCGGTCCGATTTCAGGAATTTGCGTCAGCTCTTCTTCGCTCGCCCGCATGATCGCGTCCATCTCGCCAAAATGCTCCGCCAACACGCGCGCCGCCTTCGCCCCGACCAGGCGGATGCCCAGACCAAACAGCAGGCGTTCCAGCGAGTTTTCCTTGCTGGCTTCAATTGCGGCCAGCAGGTTGTCGACAGATTTCTCTCCCATCCGCTCCATGCCCAGGAGCACGTCGCGCTGTTCGTGCAGGTAGTACAGGTCAGCCACGCTGCGGATAATGCCCTGGTTGAACAGTTGCGCCACAACCTTTTCGCCCAGTCCGTCGATGTTCATCGCGGCGCGGGAAACGAAATGGATGATGCCTTCGCGGATCAGCGCCGGACACATCGGGTTGATGCAGCGCAGCGCCACTTCATCCTCCAGCCGGACCAGTTCGCTGCCGCATTCCGGGCAGTGGGAAGGCATGACAAACGGCTTCTCGTCGCCCGTCCGCCGCTCCGGCAGCACGGCCACGATCTCGGGAATGATGTCGCCCGCCTTTTTCACCACCACATGGTCGCCAATCATCAGCCCTTTTTCGCGGATGATGTCTTCGTTGTGCAGGGTGGCCCGCTTGACCGTGGTTCCCGCGAGACTGACCGGCTTGAGAATCGCCGTGGGCGTCACCGCTCCCGTGCGCCCCACGGAGACTTCAATGCCTTCCAGGACCGTTACCGCTTCTTCGGCGGGAAACTTGTAGGCGATGGCCCAGCGCGGGCTTTTCGCCGTAAAGCCCAACTCCTGCTGCTGGGCGTAGCTGTCCACCTTGACCACCATGCCGTCGATCTCGTAGGGCAGCGTCGGCCGCTTTTCCCGCCAGCCGTCGATAAACTTGATCACTTCCTCGATGTCGGAAAACACACGCCTTTCCGGGTTTACCTTGAAGCCGAGCGACTCCAGCAGGGCAAGGCCCTCGCTGTGCGACTCCACGCTCACGTCCTGCAGTTCGCCGATCGCGTAGATGAAGGTGTCCAGTTGGCGGGACGCGGCGACTTTCGGATCCAGCTGACGCAGCGAGCCGGCAGCCGAGTTGCGCGGGTTGGCAAACAACGGCTCGCCTCGCTCTTCCCGCTCCCGGTTCAGCTTTTCAAAAGCGGCCTTCGGCATGTAGGCTTCTCCGCGCACCTCCAGGGTGAGCGGCTTCTCCAGCCGAAGCGGGATCGATCGGATCGTCCGCAGGTTTTGCGTGATGTCCTCGCCGGTGGTGCCATCTCCCCGCGTCGCGCCCTGCACGAACAGGCCGTTTTCGTAGCGCAGCGAAATGGCCAAACCGTCGATTTTCAACTCGCACACGTAGCGAACCGGTTGGGAGCCCACCGCCTGCCGCACCCTGCGGTCAAAATCGCGCAGCTCCGCCTCGCTGAAGGCGTTGCCCAAGCTCAGCATCGGCGTTTTGTGCACCACTTTTTCAAAGTACGGCAACGGTTCCCCGCCCACGCGCTGGGTAGGCGAGTCTGGCCGGGCCAGATCCGGAAAGGCCTGTTCCAACTCCTGCAGTTCCCGCATCAGCTGATCGTATTCCTGGTCCGTAATTTCCGGCCGGTCTTCCACGTAGTACAGCCGATTGTGCCGCTCGATCTGCCGGGTCAATTCCTCTATTCTTTTTTCCGCCGTCAATCGATCCATATCATCCGTCCACCTTTATCCGAAACTGTATCCCAAACGGTATCCCATGCCGTCAGGCACGTTCAATCGGGGCAAATTTGGCCAGCAGTTTTTTGATGCCTACTGGACTGGGGAAAGCGATATCCAGCTCCATGTTCTCCCCTTCCCCTTTAACCTTGACCACCGTGCCAATTCCCCACTTGGCATGTTTTGCCTTGTCTCCCGCTTTCCAGTCAATGCCCGCTCCCCCACCGTGTCCGGGCAGCCTGGTTCCGGCGGGTTGGGCCGTGCGGGAAAAGGGCGAAGCGGAAGCGGTCCCTCCGGCTTTCGGGCCAGACGCGCCAGACAAGCCATTGCGGGAGAAACTGGACGACGCGCCCGTGGCAAACAGCCGGGAGCCGCCTTCGCGCCGGCCAAACGCATACCCGTCCCGCTGTTCCAAGCCGGACTCCCCGGGCAGATCTCCTTCCAGCAGGTCCGGCGAAATCTCCTTCAGGAAGCGCGAGGGCGCATTCACATTGGTGCGGCCAAACAGCGTGCGCATCCGCGCCGCGGTCAGGTAGAGCCGCTCCTTGGCCCGGGTGATGCCTACGTAGGCGAGGCGGCGCTCTTCCTCCATCTCGGCCTCGTCAAACAGGGCGCGGCTGTGCGGGAAGACGCCCTCTTCCATGCCGGCGAGAAACACGACGGGAAACTCCAGCCCCTTGGCGCTGTGCAGCGTCATCAGCACAACCTGGCCCTCCGGCGAAGCTTCCTCGTCCGCTTCCTCCCCGTCCAGCGCGTCGATGTCGGCCACGAGGGCCAGATCGGTCAGAAAAGCAAGCAGACTCTTGTCGTCGTTTTTGCTTTCAAACTCCTGTGTGACGGACAAAAATTCCTCGATGTTCTCCAGGCGGGACTGCGCCTCCAGCGTCTTTTCCGCCTGCAGCGATTCGCGGTAGCCGGTGCGCTGCAAAACCTCCTCCACCAGTTCCGTCACGCTCAGGTATTCCGTCATGCTCATCAGGTTGGAGATCATTTCGCTGAAGGCCAAAATCGCGTTGGTCGTCCGCGTCGGCAGCCCCATGTAGCCGACCTCCTGAATGGCGGCGAACAGCGACTTCCCGTGCGCGGCGGCGTAGGCCTGCAGCTTTTCCACGGTCGCCTCCCCGATGTTGCGCTTGGGCACATTGATGATCCTCGTCAGGCTGATGTCGTCGTCCGGGTTGGAAATCAGCCGCAGGTAGGCGAGAATATCCTTGATTTCCTTGCGGTCGTAGAACTTCGTCCCGCCCACGATGGTGTAGGGGATGCTGGACTTGATCAGCACGTCCTCGATCACGCGGGACTGCGCATTGGTCCGGTACAGCACGGCAAAATTGTCGTAGCGCCTGTACTCCGGCATCAGCCGGCGGATCGTGTCGGCGATAAAATAGGCTTCCTCGTGTTCGGAATCGCCCTGGAAGCAGGTGATCTTTTCCCCCTGCTTGTTTTCCGTCCAGAGTTTTTTCTCCTTGCGCAGCTTGTTGTGGACGATCACCTGGTTGGCCGCCTCAAGAATCGTCTTGGTGGAGCGGTAGTTCTGCTCCAGTTTGATCAGTTTCGCCTCGGGGTAGTCCTTCTCGAAATTGAGGATGATGGAGATATCGGCGCCGCGCCACTTGTAAATGCTCTGGTCGGCGTCCCCCACGCAGCACAGGTTGCGGTGCTTCATTGCCAGGAGGGAGATGAGCTTGTACTGTGCGCGGTTCGTATCCTGATACTCATCCACGTGGATGTAGCGGAACTTCCTCTGGTAGAAATCCAGCACTTCCGGCACTTCCTGAAACAGGCGGATGGTCATCATGATCAAATCGTCAAAGTCAAGCGACTGGTTGCTTTTCAGCTTTTTCTGGTAAGCCTCGTACACCTTGGCCGTCACCAGGGCAAACGGGTCTGCTGCCTTGCGGGCGTAGGCGGCCGGATCGGTCAGTTCGTTCTTTGCCCCGCTGATGGCAGACAGAATGGCCCGCGGATCGAACTGCTTGGGATCGAGATTCAGTTCCTTCATGCACTGCTTCACGACCGTCAGCTGATCCCCCGCATCGAGGATGGTAAAGTTGCGGCTGATGTCCAGGCGGTCAATATCCCTCCGCAAAATCCGCACGCACAGCGAGTGAAACGTGGAAATCCACGCCTCCTGCGCTGCCAATCCCCCGATCTGCGCTGCGACGCGGTGCTGCATCTCCCGGGCGGCCTTGTTGGTGAAGGTAATGGCCAAAATGCTCCAGGGCGGCACCTGTTGGACGCCGATCAAATAGGCGATCCGCTGGGTCAGCACCTTGGTCTTGCCGCTGCCCGCCCCGGCGAGAATCAATACGGGCCCTTCCGTGGAAAGCACCGCCTCCCGTTGCTGCGGGTTCAGCCCTGCCGTGATTTGCTCTGCGTACGACATATGTAAAAATCCACCTTTCCGCGTTCAGACGAAAGCATATGTTCTTATTTTCGCACAGAATGAGGTGGAGTTCCAGTTGCAAACAGGGACAGGTAAAATCCCCCTCGCTTGCCGGAGCAGTCCCGCCTCGCTGTCAGTTGCGGTTCTTTTCCGGCAGCAGCGGTTCGTACATCACCATCGCCTGATTGTCCGTCACCCATTCTTCCTGCAGCCACTCGCCATCCAGGCTGTACACCTGCCGGTACAACCGGTTCTTCCGCTCGTATCCGCCCCAGATGGCGGGCTCGATGGCGTGATCTTTTTCGGTGATGACGTAGCGGCGCGTGGCAGGCATGTCGGACCGCCATTCGCCCACCAGGTGCGTATCCGTCAGGAACAAGCGCAATTGGTATTCCTGTTTTGTCTCGTTTTTGACCTGCAAATCCAGGTAATTGTAGTAGCAGGTTGCGCCGCTTCCAAACGGCTGGGTCCGGTTGGAGTCGGGAAAGACGTCATAGCTGTGCCGGTGCCGTTCGGTCACCGTAAGCGGCGTGTGCAGGGTCATCCAGTAAATGAGATTGGAGAGCTGGCAGAGCCCCCCGCCAACGCCGGCCGTCACCCTTCCGTGGGAGAGCACCATCCCGGGCAGGTACCCCTTCCTTCTGGTTGGTTTCCCGATCAGCTTCCAGAAGGAAAACGTCTCGCCCGGCATCACCACAATGCCGTTCAACCGTTGAATCGCCAGCCGCAAATTGTTCACCTTGTTGTGTTGCATCCACATCTCCACGTCCTTCAGGCGGCGCAACAGCGGCGTCTGGTGGCGGAAATGAACATGCGGCAGCAATTCGCTTCGTTTTGTCGCGGCAAAACGCTTGTCCGTCAAAAACCATTCCGCGTACCGCTTCAGGCGATAATAGCAAATTCCCGCAGCCAGCCGCAAACGTCCCCTTTTGATCGGCTTCATGAACCACCCAACCTTCCATATCATTCCATCCAATGATTTAAACGCAGAAACCGGCCCATTCGTTGCACACTTGCGCAATCACCGCCGATTCTTTTTTGACCGCTTTCCATTTTTGCGAACAGCTCGCGGGCATTCCATTGGTTATGGAATATATGAGAAAAAAGAAAAAAATCGAGTTCCCCCGGGCTGTGCCCTTGGGTTCCCTCGATTTCTGCCATGTATGTCAGCGGGCGTAATGCAGTCAATAAAACGGGCAATAAACGCCTGATTGCCTTACGCCTTCTTCACCGCTTTCACCGTAGCCAACGCAGCCTTGAGATCTTCGTAGACCAGATTGCCGACGACCACGGTGTCCGCGATGGCGGCCATCTCCGCCGCCTGTTCGGGCGTGCGAATCCCGCCCCCGTAAAAAAGCTGCGCTTCGCCCGCACCGCTTTTGCAGGCCCTTACCACCTCGGGGTCGCCGTACTTGCCGCTGTATTCCAGATAGACGATCGGCAGGCGGCAAAGACGTGCCGCCACCTGTGCGTACGCTTTGGCGCAAGCGGCGTCAGGAATCGGACGGGCTTTGGTCAGGCGGGCGACCCCTGTATCGGGGTTGGCGACCAGGTAGCCTTCCGCAATGATGTCCTCCCAGCGGATGCAGGAGCCGTATTCCATCAGGCCGGATACATGCGGGGTGAACATCCATTCCGGATCTCCGGCATTGAGCACCAGCGGAATCAGATAGGCGTCAAAGCCGGGCACGACCGCCTCCAGGCTGGAAATTTCCAGGACCGCATCCACTGCGTAACGGCGAATCCGCGACATCAGGTTCAGCGTGTTGTCAAACGTCACGCCGTAAGTGCCGCCGACGATGATCGCGTCCGTTCCCGATTCGCAGACCGCTTCCAGCGCCGCATCGTCAATCTCCTTGTCGGGGTCCAGTTTAAACGTATGCCGCCAGCTGCGATAATCGATCAACAATGATGCCTCCCTATTTCCCAATCCGTTCCAGGGCCAGCTGGTAGCCGTCGTTGCCGTAATTCAGGCAGCGCTTGACCCGCGAAATCGTCGCCGTGCTGGCACCTGTCTCCGTTTCGATCTGGTTGTAAGTGTAACCCTTTCGCAGCATGCGGGCCACTTCCAAACGCTGTGCTAGCGACTGTATCTCATTTACCGTGCACAAATCGTCGAAAAAACGGTAGCATTCCTCTATGGTTTCCAAAGAGAGTATCGCTTCAAAAAGCTGTTCGACGCCCTTGCCTTTCAACTTTTCCAGTTGCATGCGGTTCACCTCATACATGACATGCTGTTGCCTTTTCAATTTCTCGCTGTGAAATTTTTATGCGTTAAAGTCTTACCTTCATCTTAGAAGAAACCCGGGTGCTCCGCAAGTCTTTAATCGTATTTCAAGTAGCGGAAAATATCCGGCGAATTGGGCACAATCTCCACCCAGGTCTGTCCCGGCAAAAGCGGCAATTCCCGGGTCATGGCATCGTCGGCGTAAGCCCGGATGACGCCGCCGCTGCGCTTCCATTTGATTTTTTGGGCCTTGCCCTGTTGAAACAGGTAGCCGTCTCCCGGGCCGTCCACATCCACATCGCGCCTGCCCTCGCTGTCCACGATGCGGTGCCGGGCGGCGACCACCAGGACGTTGCTCGCGGCCAATTGCCGGTTGTCCAGCAGGTCGGAATGCGCTTCCCCATTGGTAAAACGCAGGTATTTCCGCTGTTCGGGATCGTAGCGAAAAGTCGCCTTGTTCAGCGAATGAAAGGCAATCTCAATGTTGGACGCCGGTTCTCCGTCACCAATCACGGCGTCGGCAGGCAAAAACAAAAAGCGAATCGGCTCCGCCGTCTTGCGCATGCCCTTGTCCTCGATGGCTTTCCAGATCAGTTCCGGTTTGGTGTAGAGATTGTGCGGCGCCTTGCGGAACTTCTCGCGCCAGAAGTACTTCCCGTTTGGAATTTCATCCAAATGGCTGTAGTCGGAGCGGGCCAGGGTGGCCAGCGCATCCGGACTGCCTCCAGCGTGAATCATCACCGCGTCCAACCCGGTCCCCAGTTCAATGAAATAGGAGCGGATGCTGCGAACCGGGCCGATCACTTCCGGATGTCGGCTTTGAAAAACAGCGAGGAAACGGGTCATTTCCCCCTCAGCCAGCACTTCGTAAATCAGGTCGGCCTGATTCAACCCCGACTGCGGGCGGGCTTGCGGGGCATTGTTCATCATCACCATGACGGGCCGCTGTTCGGGCGGCTGGTTGGTGCCAAGCCCGGTCAGCGGTGCCGTGTAGGCAAACTGCGGCTCTTGCTTGGGATCCGGCAATTCTGTTGCAGGAGCAGGAGCGGGCGGCTGTTCGGGCGCGGGCGTTTGGTCGACCTCTGCGGGTTGTCCGGTGCAGGCAGCCAGCAGGCCGAACGCAGCAATCAGCACCAGGGACGTTTTCATACGGCGTTGCATGGAATCGCTCCTCTCGTTTTTTCTCCCCCTTCTTTTTCCACCGCCATTCAGGTGAATCCTGCTTCCACAAGTTTTCCACGCTTCTCCTGCCTTCCTTCCGCAAATCGTCTCCTGCGCTGTGCTACAATGGAGAAACAAGAATGGTTGAAGGCATTTTTACGCAAAGTGAGGGATTCTCGCATGGACACTCCCTACCTTGTCTACCTGGTGGACGATGAGGCCAACCTGCTGCAACTGCTGCAGTCGTACCTGGAAAACGCCGGTCTGCGGGTGAGATCCTTCTCAACCGGAAGCGAGGTCGTGGCTGTGCTGGACGAAGCGGAACAGCCACATCTGTGGATTCTCGACATCATGCTGCCCGACATCGACGGCTACGAACTCCTGCGGCTGATCCGCCAGAAGTCCGATGTGCCGATCATCTTCATCTCGGCGCGCGATCAAGACGTCGACAAGATCATCGGCCTGGAACTGGGCAGCGACGATTATCTGGCCAAGCCGTTTCTTCCCCGGGAACTGGTCATCCGGGCGAAAAAACTGCTGCAGCGCACTTATGAAAAAACGAGCCCGCTTCCCGCTGCGGCCTTGGGGCAAAATTTTTCGGACTGGGTGAAAATCGGCCCGTACCTGATTTCGGAAAAAGGGCGGCAGGTCAAGGAAGGCGACAAGCAGATCGAGCTGACCACCAAGGAATTTGATCTGATCGTCTACCTTTTGCACAATCAGGGGGTGGCGCTCAACCGGGAGCAGATTCTCACGGCGATCTGGGGAGAGGACTACATCGGGTCGGATCGGGCCGTTGACGACCTGGTCAAGCGCATTCGCAAAAAGATGAGCCGCTTTCCGCTGGAGACGGTCTACGGCTACGGGTACCGTCTGAACCGCGCATGAACCGCTTCCGGCTGAAAAATCTGCCGCTCTCCCGGCAGATTCTCCTCCTGTTCATGCTGTTGACCGGCGTGTTGGGCATCGGGCTGGGATTTGGCTATCCCTACGCCGTCAAGCAATCCCTCGTCTCCAACACGTACAAGCTGCTGGAAGACGAACTGCTCTCCCTGTCGAAACACATTACGTTCAACGAGAAACGCGAACTGCTCCCGGTTCCGGCGGCGGCTCCCTACTTTCTTCAATTGCTGTTGTCCCGCTACGAATACTCCTTTGACATGGTCGTCTACGCCGAAGACGGCACCTACCTGGGCGGCCGAACCAGCGAACGCATCTCCTGGCGGGACAGCCGTGACCTCTTTCAGCAGGCCGCCAACCGGCCGGACGGAGAGATCCAGCACGGCTCGCTGAAGCGCGAACACGGCGATTTTCTCTTTGTCAGCAAAAAGATGGACTACCACGGCTTTCCCTACTACCTGGTGCTGTTTACCCGGGAACAGGCACTCAACCAGATCAACTGGATCCTGACGCGCCAGTTTCTGCTCATTTTTGCCCTGCTCCTGGTGGTCAGCTGGCTGCTGGCCGTCTGGTTCAGCGGCTACCTGAGCAAGCCCCTGCGCAAACTGGAGGAACTGTGCAAAAAAATTGCCCGCCGCCAGTTCGACATCGAATTGACGATGGACAGAGGGGACGAGATCGGGCAGCTTGCCCGTTCCTTTGACTCGATGAAAAACCAACTGAAGGAATACGATGAATCGCAGCGCCATTTCATCCAGAACATCTCCCACGAGTTGAAAACCCCGATCATGGCGATCCAGGGCTATACGCAGGGATTGATGGAAGGCGTGTTTCAGGGGCCGCAGGCGGAAAAGGGACTGGAGATCATCATGGAAGAAAGCAAGCGGCTGGAAAAAGTGGTGGAACAGCTGCTCTACCTGACGAAAATCGAGTCTGTGGCGCAGATGGTGCAAATCGGGCGCGTAAACTTGAGCGAGATGTTCCCGCTGCTCAAATTGCGCCTCGCCGTGCTCAACCCCGCGATCGAATGGGAGTTGGACCTGCCGCCGGAGCTGGTGCTGGAGGCGGACGGCGAACAGTTGAGCACCGCTTTTGTCAACATTTTGGAAAACCAGCTGCGCTACGCCAAAAGCCGGCTGACGATCACAGCCCGGCGGGAAGGGGAAAACGTGGTCGTGAAGATCGCAAACGACGGGCCGCCCATCGAGGAAGCCCTGTTGCCGCAGTTGTTTCAGCGCTTCCGCAAAGGCAAATCGGGCAAGCACGGACTCGGCCTGGCCATCTCCCGCGCCGTGCTGGAGGCGCACGGCGGCTCGATTTCCGCCGAAAACAAGCCGGAAGGCCCCTGCTTCGTGCTGACGATCCCGGCCAAAGCAAACAAGTAACGGCAGGGGGGTTTGCATCCTCCTGCCGTCAACGTTTACGGGAAGTCTTGCGCCCTATGCCTTTCGCGCCAGCATCCGGTCCAAAGCCAATTTCGCCTTCGCCGCGATGTCCCGGTCCACCACGATCTGGTTGAGGATTTCTCCCTTTTCCAGGCTTTCCAAGGCCCACAACAGATGCGGCAGATCAATCCGGTTCATCGTCAGACAGGCGCACATGACCGGATTGAGGGAGAAGATTTCCTTGTCCTTGATGCTCTTCGCCAGGCGGTTGACCAGGTTCATTTCGGTGCCGACCGCCCACTTGGTGCCTGGCTCCGCCCGTTGAATCACGTCGATGATGTACTTCGTCGACCCGGCGTAATCGGCCAGCTCCACCACTTCCCGCGCACATTCGGGGTGGACGATGACCTTGGCGTCGGGATGACGGGTGCGGACATTTTTCACGTTTTCCGGTGTGAACAGGGCGTGTACGGAACAATGTCCCTTCCACAGGATGATTTTCACCTTGTCCAGATCGCCGTCACATTGGAACGCCTCCTGTTCCGGGTCCCACACCGCCATTTGCTCCAGCGGAATCCCGAGATCATACGCCGTGTTGCGTCCCAGGTGCTGGTCGGGCAAAAAGAGCACTCGTTCCTTTTGGCTGAATGCCCATTCCAGCATCGGCCGGGCATTGGAAGAGGTGACCGTCGCGCCGCCGTGTTCGCCCACGAACGCCTTGATCGCGGCTGTGGAATTGACATAGGTCAGCGGCAGAATCGTATCGCCAAACTGCTTTTGCATCGCTTCCCAGGCGCGTTCGGTCTGCGCCAGATCAGCCATGTCGGCCAGCGAACAGCCCGCGCGCATGTCGGGCAAAATTACTTTCTGCTCATCGCTCGTCAGGATGTCGGCCGTCTCCGCCATGAAGTGCACGCCGCAAAAGACGATAAACTCCGCTTCCGTATTTTGCGCGGAAATTTGCGCCAGTTGCAGCGAATCCCCGATGGCGTCGGCAAACTGCACGACCTCATCCTTCTGGTAATGGTGGCAGGGGATGAACAGCCGGCTCCCCATCTTCTCCTTGATGCGGCGGACTCGCGCTTCCATTTCTTCCACCGCGAGCGTTTTGTACTCTTCCGGCATCATGCTGCCGCTTTGCATGTGAATCATATCCAGGAAATTCATTTTTTCGCCCCCTCATGCACTTGCAGACTGATGTCCAGCGCCTTGACGGAATGGGTCAAAAATCCCAGGGAGATGTAGTGGACGCCGGTGTTTCGGTAGCTCGCCAGATTGTCCAGCCCGATGCCTCCCGACGCTTCCGTGACAATGGGAGCAGGAACGAGTTTGACAAACTCCCGCACTTCTTCCGGCGTGCGGTTGTCGAACATGATCACATCGGCTCCCGCTTCCACCGCTTCCAGCACTTCATCCCGGGTTTCCGTCTCCACTTCCACTTTCACCATGTGTCCCAGCTTTTCGCGCACTGCCTGCACGGCGCGGGTGATGGAACCGCAATAGGCGATGTGGTTGTCCTTGATCATCACCCCGTCGTAAAGGCCGTTGCGGTGATTCTTCCCCCCGCCGCAGCGGACGGCGTACTTGTCCAGCATCCTCAGTCCGGGAACGGTTTTCCGCGTGTCGCAAATGTGAACGGACGGGTCGTTGAGAATCTCCACGCACTTTCGCGTCATCGTGGCGATTCCGCTCATGCGCTGCAGCAGGTTCAAGATGACCCGCTCGCCGGTCAGGATGGAGCGAATGGGCCCGTACACTTCCGCGATGATGTCCCCTTTCGCCACCATACTGCCGTCTGCAAAGCGAAGTTCCACGCGCATCTCCGGCGCCAGCAGATGGTACGCTTCCCGGATGATCTCCAATCCCGAAAGGATGCCGTTTTCCTTTGCCAAAAACACGCCTCTTCCCTGCTCGGTTTCCGGGAAGATGGCGTCGCTGGTCAAATCACCGTTGCCGATGTCCTCCAGCAAAAATGCTTCCAGCATGTTTCGCAACTGCAATTTGTTCATTCAATTCCTCCCCCCTTGGCTTCGCAATGCTTGTTCCTGATGAATTTGCCGCAGTATTTCCCTGCGGGTATTCCTGCCGCCGCCCGGACTTGCCGGCGGGCAATCGGAGCGGTAATGGCTGCCGATGCTCTCCGCACGCTGTAAAGCGGAAGTGGCAATCAGCCAGCCCACCGTCAGCATGTTCACAATTTCGCTCTCTTCCTTTGACAGCCGGGAAAGATCCATGCGCAAAAAGTCAAACTGTTCCAACCAGTTTCGAAGCGAAAGCAGTCCTTGTTCATTTCGCACGATCCCGGCATTGGCCGTCATTTTCTCCTGAATTTCCCGTTTGGACGGCAACTCCGCCGCCACGCTGCCCTTCGCCGGAACAGCCGGAGCCATTCCGGCCGCAGCCGGCTGCGCGATGCCGCTTTGCAAAATGGCTTCGGCCGTTTTCCTTCCGAACACGATCCCTTCCAGCAGGGAGTTGCTGGCCAGCCGGTTGGCGCCGTGCACGCCGGTACAGGCAGCCTCCCCGACCGCGTACAATCCCGGCACGGATGTCCGTCCCGCTTCATCCGTTTTGATGCCGCCCATCAAAAAGTGGGCTGCCGGAATGACGGGCAACAGATGCTCTTCCGGCTGAATCCCGTGGGCCCGGCAAAGCCGGTCGATGTGGGGAAAGCGGCGGGAAAAGTCCTTTACCTGCGATATGTTCAAATAGACCTTTTCCCCGTTTTGCAGTTCGCGGTGGATGGTTCTCGCCACGATGTCCCGCGGCGCCAAGTCCTTCAAGGGATGCACCTGTTCCATGAAGCGCCTGCCCTGTTCCGTCTGCAGGAAAGCTCCCTCCCCGCGCACCGCTTCCGAGACCAGCCCCAGCGCTTTTCCGTCCTTGTACAGCACGGTGGGGTGAAACTGCACAAATTCCATGTCGGAAAGGACCGCTCCGGCGCGATAGGCCATGGCAATGCCGTCCCCGGTAATGGTTTCCGCATTGGAAG
>ERZ777010.471-NODE-471-length-40814-cov-5.135479_pt1 | contig 40814 bp, 40 predicted proteins | sample MGYA00374963_ERZ777010 | MGnify/ENA primary metagenome ERZ777010 (study PRJEB29309, sample SAMN06268256) | bioreactor metagenome | isolation source: Joint BioEnergy Institute, California, USA | place: USA:Joint BioEnergy Institute, California, USA | collected...
TGAGAGTCCATTGTCTCAAGTTACCTTGGATCGAAAAAGCCGGGACAGGTCAACCCGTCCGTGGGGGCCGATCAAATTGCTGAAATCTCCGCGTGATGAGGCTTCGCATGACCAATTTGCAGACCGATCCAAAACTGCTGGAGGCCTTAGAGAAAGCGGTCCAGGAGCCTGTGACGGCTGAAACCATTCGAAAGCAGAGGGTATCCTTCATCATGGGTGTTCTCGGCAACGAGAGCACCATCACACGCGAACGAGTGACCGAAATCCTGGCCCGGCATGAAGCGGGGAGCCCAGCCTATTGATTCTCTTCGAGCTTACAGGTCGAGAAGATCACCCAGTATACCAGGTGCTGACGGTTGAGAATGGAAACCGCCAGTACGATTTTCTGCGCTCAATTGTGCTGGCTTCTCTAGCAGTGGGGAAGCCATTTTTGTCGCAACATATTCTCAAGGCGTTAAATTTCCACGCGATAGCGTGTCTTCACACGAATGCGGGTGAATATCATCCCTGCGAAGTCAGGGTCGGGACGCATAATCCTCCAGAGCATTACAGAGTCGGTGCTCTGATGGAGGACTTCGTGAATACGGTCAACCGGAACTGGGGGCAAACAGATCCTGTTTTTCTGGTTACCTATGTTCTTTGGCGAATAAATTACATTCACCCTTTCATTACGGGAACGGGCGTACCGCTCGTGCAGCGGCCTATTACGTTCTCTGTGTAGCGTCTGGAGGCTGGTTGCCGGGAGAAGTCATTCTTCGCGGATTGCTCCGCAGGCATCGAGACGAGTATGTCGAAGCCCTCAGAGCCGCAGACTACTCTCATCTGGCCGGCAACCTGGATCTCACAGCATTGCATCAATTAGTGTCCAGGCTGCTAAAGGAGCAGCTGGCCGGCCAAATCCCCTCGTCCAGCGTATGATTCCGCACCAGTCTAGCCGTCACCAACGGATGGTGATCGGAAAAGCAGATGCGGGCCGAGACCTCGAGCGTTATTACCTGCTCGGGGCGCATTAGCGTTAGACGTGTCAGGACGTGGCCGGACGATCGTCCTCGTCGTCGATGAGGATGCGTTCGGCCGCGCCGTCCAGATCCTCATACTGACCGCTTCGCAGTGCCCAGAGGAAGCTGGCGAGGCCCAGTCCTCCCAGGAAAAGCGCAATCGGGATCAGTATCGAGAGAGTGGTCACATTACCTCCTGCAACTTGTGAGAGGCGCGCCTTGCGGTAGCGGCGGCGGAGCGCTTCTGTCCGCCGCCCAAGCGCAGAAGGCGCAGGGCATTGGCAACAACTATGACAGAAGAGCCAGACATGGCAACAGCCGCGACCAGGGGCGTGACGTAGCCGAGGATCGCGATCGGCACGGCAATCAGGTTGTAGACGACCGCGATGCCGAAGTTCTGTCGGATCAGTTGGCCGGAACGGCGGGCGACCCGGTGGGCAAAGGGCACGGCGTTCATGCTCTCGTGCAGGAACACGAAATCCGCCGCGTTGCGGCCAACGTCGGCGGCCGTGGCGGGCGCCATGGAGACATAGGCCGCGGCAAGGGCGGGAGCATCGTTCAAGCCGTCGCCCACCATCAGAACCTTGCGGCCCTCGGCGGCGAGCTCGGCCATACGGACGGCCTTCTCGCCCGGCAGGACGCCGGCGTGGTAGCGGGTGACACCCAGCTTGGTCGCGATCGCCTCCACCTGAGCGCGGGTGTCGCCGGACATGATCTCGACCTCGATGCCACGCTTGCGCAAGGCCTCGAGCGCCTCGGCGGCATCCTGACGGAGGCGGTTCTCGAAGCGGAAGGAAGCGAGGAGCTGGCCGTCGCGGGCAAGGACGGTGCCCTCGGCAGCGTCATCGCTCAGGGCCCAGGAGGCGCGGCCCAGACGGTAGACCGAAGAGCCGATCTTCGCCTCGACGCCGAAGCCGGGCTGCTCGGTGATGCCGGCGAGCTGGACGGGCTTCGTGTTCGCCGGCGCGGCAGCGGCGATGGCGCGGGACAGCGGGTGGTTCGAGCGGGCGCCAAGGGCCGCGGCAATGGCCAGCGCCTCAGCGTCGATCTCCCCGGCGTTGGCCAGGCGGGCCTCGCCAACGGTCAGCGTGCCCGTCTTGTCGAAGACGGCGGTGTCGATGTTGGCCAGGCGCTCCATGGCAGAGCCGTCCTTGGCCATGATGCCATGCTCGAACAGACGGCGGGCGGCCACCACCTGGACCATCGGAACGGCAAGGCCGAGGGCGCAGGGGCAGGTGATGATCAGCACGGCGATGGCGATGGTGATGGAGAGATGCCAGTCGCCGCCGCTCCAGATCATCCAGCCAATGAAGGTAAGAAGGGCGGTCAGGTGCACGACCGGCGCGTAGAGTGCGGAGACCCGGTCGGCAAGGCGGCGGTAGGCGGCACGGCTGCTCTCGGCGGCCTCCATGAGGCGGACCATTTCAGCTAGGAAGGAGTCCTTGGCCGCGGCCGTGGCCTTCATTGTGATTGGATGGGTGAGGTTCAGCATGCCGGCGCGGATGTCGCTGCCCGGCTGGGCGGGCTGCGGGGCGCTCTCGCCGGTGGCCATCGAGCAGTCGATGTCAGTGGAGCCTTCCATCACCACGCCGTCGACGGGAATGCGTTCGCCGACGGCCACGGCGATGACCATGCCGGGCTCGATCTCGTTCAGCGGGACGTAATCGCGGCTGCCGTCGGGGTGCAGGACGGTGGCGCCGCGCGGGGCGAGCCTGGCAAGGCTGGTGACGGCCACGCGGGCGCGGTTGCGCATCACATGGTCCAGCGTGCGGCCGATCAACAGGAAGAAGAGCAGGGACACCGCGCCGTCGAAATAGGCGTGAGGTCCGCTATGGATGGTCTCGTAGAGACTCAGCGCGTAAGCGAGAATGACGCCGATCGAGATCGGCACGTCCATGTTGGTGCGGCCGTGAAGCACCGCGTTCCAGGCCGATCGGAAGAAGATGCGGCCGGCATAGAACAGGGCGGGAATGGCAATCAGCGCGGAGATCCAGTGGAAGAGGTCGCGCGTGGCGGCCTCAGCGCCGGACCAGACGGAGACGGACAGGAGCATGATGTTGCCGGCGGCAAAGCCCGCAACGCCCGTCGCCCAGAGGAGTTCGGAGAGGACAGCGTCCTTCGTGCCTTCCTCCTCGAAGAGGTGCGGCGGGTAGCCAATGGAGACAAGCGACTCCACGATGGGCGGAAGCTTGCCTTCCCGGTACTTGATGGTGACGCGCCTGGTGGACAGGTTTACACGCGCGGAAAGGACGCCATCCAGCTTCGAGAGGGTGCTCTCGACGGCATGGATGCAGCCTCCGCAGTGAACATCCGGTACGGCCAGCTCGACCTGCATCACCCCGCCACCCAGCGAACGGCTGGCGAGACGGAGCTCCTCTGCCGACACGACAGGGCGCTCGGCCGCAGCCAGAGCACCCTCCGCCACCGGAGCGCAGCAGCTCATCTCAACACTCCCTCACGGATATGGATACGACGCACGTCACGGTATGGGAACTCCAGGCCAGCCTCGGCTTCGACCTCAATGATCCACGCCCCATCTCCCAGAGCGACGTCGGTGGCATAGCTGCCGTCAGGCTGCCGCTCCAGGACAAGAACCGTATCCTGCAGGCCGGAAACCGGGCGGTGGAGAAGGACCTGGACCCGGTCGAGCGGGATAACGGAACCGGACTTGTCCGTCAGGCCGTAGGAGAGCCTGCCATTCTCGAACCTGAGCACGGGCTGCCAGCCGAGCGAAAGCTGGTGACGCCCGCGCTCGGTGCGCTCATTGAACTCCTGGCTTGCCACGTAGGTGTTGGGAACGACCAGGCCCGTCCAGGTCCGGTTGGCAAAGACGGCCAGGGTGATGTTGACCGCTATGACCACACCGAAGAACGCGACCATGATCAGAAGCAGGTGGAATCCGGTGAATTCACGCTGATGTCCGGCCGTCTTCATGTCACGTCTCCCTTACGGTCTGATGAACTTTGCCCGGTAGACGGCGCGTTCGCCGCCTTCGACGTCCTGTACCACGAAGTGGAACAGTTCTTCTCTGCTTCTTGATCCATGGCGATGGCCATGATCCTGAGGCTCCTGGCTCACAAAGATGTGGATCTGGCGCAGGCGGTCCGGCTGGACCGTGAGGCGCAGCTCCGTTCCGGATTCCTCAAGCTCGGGCGAAGTCATCGTAGCACCCTCGAGGCCCTCGATCGACAGCACGAGCTCGCGCGGCTGCGGGATCATGTTCAGGAGCTTGACGGTGTAACCGTTGCGGATCGAGCCGTCGGACAGAACCACGTACTGCGGATTGCGGTCGTGCAGGACGTTGACGTCGAGACGGTCGCGGGTGACCAGCACGTACAGCATGCCAAGGCCGACAGCCGCAAAGATTGTCGCATAGATGAGCGTCCGCAGCCGGAAGACGTGACGCCAGTCGAAACGGGCAACCTTGTCCGACAGCGTGCCGTCCGGGTTGCGCACGCGGCGCGGGTTGATGGGCTGGGTACCGTTGGCGGTGGCAAGCGCCATGTTGTCGTTGTACTCGCTCAGCGTCGCGTAGGAGATCAGGCCACGCTCCTTGCCGAGCTTGTCCATGACGTTGTCGCAGGCGTCGATACAAAGGGCGCAGGTGATGCACTCCAGCTGCTGTCCGTCACGGATGTCGATCCCCATCGGGCAGACCGCGACGCAGGCGTTGCAGTCCACGCAATCACCGACAACCTGACCTGCCGCCGCGGCCTTCTTGGCGTGGGCGGAACGCGGCTCGCCGCGCCAGGCGTTGTAGGTGACGGTGAGCGAGTTCTCGTCCAGCATCGCGCCCTGGATGCGCGGCCAGGGGCACATGTAGGTGCAGACCTGCTCGCGCATCAGGCCGCCGAAAACGTAGGTGGTGGCAGTCAGGATGGCGACGGTGGTGTAGGCCACCATGGGAGCCTGGCCCTTCGCGAAGTCGACCAGAAGCGTCGGCGCATCGGCAAAGTAGAAGATCCAGGCGCCGCCGGTCATGACGCCGATCAACAGCCAGCAGGCGTGAACAGCGGTCCGCTTGATGATCTTCTCGGCCGTCCACGGGCTCTTGTCGAGCTTGATGCGGGCATTGCGGTCGCCTTCGATCAGCCGCTCCACGGCGATGAAGAGGTCGACCCACACGGTCTGCGGGCAGGTGTAGCCGCACCAGGCACGACCGATGGTCGAGGTAATCAGGAACAGGCCGATGCCTGCCATCACGAGCAGGCCGGCGATGAAGAAGAATTCCTGGGGCCAGATCTCGATGAAGAAGAAGTAGAACCGGCGATGTGCCATGTCGACCAGGACGGCCTGGTCGGGGGCATAGGGACCACGGTCCCACCGCACCCAGGGCAACAGATAGTAGATGCCCAGGGTGATAAGCATCACAAGCCACTTGAAACGCCGGAACCGCCCTGTGACACGCTTTGGGTAGACCTTCTTGCGTGCCGCGTAGAGCGGCTGGCGATTGCGCTTCGCGTTGACGGGCTGTGCGTCGTCGTGGGGGATATCAGTAACGTTTGCCATGAGAACCCTTTGCGCCCCTTTGGCGCTTCGGGGCCTTGATCAGGATCAAATGGACCGGAATGCCGCAGGCGCAGAATGCCGCGCCCAAAAAATTCGGGGGAGGAACTTCCGGGACCGAAGTCCCTGAAGTATCTCCCCCGGCTTCCCCCCACGGGATGCGCTCTACATTGATACAGGAGCAATCGATCCAGTCATTGACCGGGATCAATTACTGTATCTGTTCGGCGCCTCCGAGCGAGTAGACGTAGACGGCCAGCTCCCTCACGGTGACGTCGCCGAGACGTGCATGCCAGGCGGGCATCACGCCATGCTTCGGCTTGCGGATCTGGGCTGCAATGTCGGCCTCGGTCGCGCCGTAGAGCCAGATCGCGTCGACCAGGTTGGGCGCGCCGACAGTCTGGTCACCGCGGCCATCCTCCCCATGGCAGGATGCGCAGTTGTCGACGAACAGCTGCTTGCCGGCCTCGGCGAGGGCAGGATTGGACGGCTCGCCCGACAGCGACTTCACGTAGGCAGCGATGCCACGGATCTCCTGACCGGTCAGCATCTCGCCGAAGGCGGGCATCTCGGACACGCGGGTGTCCGGATCCGAGTTGTAGCGGATGCCGTGCGAAATGGTCTGGTAGATGTCCTGGATGGTGCCACCCCAGAGCCAGTCGTCGTCGTTCAAGTTCGGATAGCCAGGGAAGCCCTGGGCGCCGGTGCCGTGGCACTGCACGCAGTTCACCTTGAAGGCGGCCTCGCCGGCAGCGCGTGCGAAGCGATAGAGCGAGTCGTCCTTGACGATATCCTCGAGGGACTTCTCGGCGATCGCCGTCTTGATGGCAGCCTGGCTGTCGGCAACCTGGCCCATGGTCTCAGAGAGCTGGGCGCGGCTCGACCAGCCCAGCACACCCTTGGTGGCCGAGCTGATGAGCGGCCATGCCGGATAGGCAATGGTGTAGCCGATCGTCCAGATGATGGTGGCGTAGAAGGTCAGCAGCCACCAGCGCGGCATCGGATTGTTCAGTTCCCGAATGCCATCCCATTCATGGCCGGTCGTTTCGACACCGGAGAGTTCGTCAATATGCTTCTCAGTCATCGTGATCGTCCTTGAGTGGGATCATGGCTGCTTCCTGGGCCCGGACCTTGGCGCCGGGGCGGAACACGAAGAGGATCGTGCCGACGAAGAAGACCGTCATGCAGAGCAACCCCCAACTGTCAGCGAACTGGCGCAGAGCGGTATAAGTCTCCATGGATCCCTCCCTTAGCGGTAACCGCCGGTCTCGTCGTAGGTGGAGAAGTCGACGAGCGTGCCGAGCATCTGCAGGTAGGCGATGAGGGCGTCCATCTCGCTCACCATGTTCGGGTTGCCGTCGAAGTCACCCACCACGGCCTTGGGATAGCGGGCGAGGAGCTCCTCGTGATCCGCATCCGGGTTGGCCTGGGCGAGAAGGTCCGCGTTGGCGTTGGCGATCATCTCTTCCGTGTACGGGACGCCAACCTTCACGTTGGCGACGAGGTGGGTCGAGAAGTCGCCGATCTCAAGCGGCTTGTCCTTCAGGAAGCCGTAGCTCGGCATGACCGATTCCGGCACCACCGAACGCGGGTCGATGAGATGCTGCACGTGCCACTCGTTGGAGTAGCGGCCGCCGACGCGGGCGAGGTCGGGCCCCGTCCGCTTCGAGCCCCACTGGAACGGGTGGTCGTACATCGACTCCGCGGCGAGGCTGTAGTGGCCAAAGCGCTCGACCTCGTCACGGAAGGGACGGATCATCTGGCTGTGGCAGACATAGCAGCCTTCGCGGATGTAGATGTTGCGACCGGCGAGCTCCAGCGGCGAGTAGGGCCGCATGCCCTCAACCTTCTCGATGGTGTTCTCGAGATAGAAGAGGGGGACGATCTCCACGATGCCGCCGATGGTGACGACAAAGAGCGAGCCAACCAGAAGAAGCGTGGCATTGCGCTCGATAATATGATGTTTGTCGAGAAGTGCCATTCGTACGGCTCCTTATTCAGCTGGTTGCAGCGCCGGTGCCTTGCCGCCCATGGGCGCTTCCTCACGCACGTAGCCGCGGATCGTCATGTAGACGTTGTAGGCCATGATGACCGCACCCAGGAGGTACAGGGCACCACCGAGCGTACGCAGGACGTAATACGGATGCATGGCCGCGACGGTCTCGGCGAAGGTGTAGACCAGGAAGCCCTGATCGTCGTACTCGCGCCACATCAGGCCCTGCTGGATGCCGGACACCCACATGACAGCGGCGTAGATCACGATGCCGATGGTGGCGAGCCAGAAGTGCCAGCTGACCATGCGGATCGAGTACAGGCGCTCACGCTTCCACAGACGGGGCACGAGGAAGTAGATCGCACCGAAGGAGATCATGCCGACCCAGCCAAGGGCGCCGGAATGGACGTGACCAATGGTCCAGTCGGTGTAGTGGCTGAGAGAGTTGACCGACTTGATGGACATCATCGGGCCCTCGAAGGTGGACATGCCGTAGAAGGCGACCGCCATGACCATCATGCGGATGATCGGGTCGGTACGAAGCTTGTCCCAGGCGCCGGACAGGGTCATCAGACCGTTGATCATGCCGCCCCAGGACGGCATCCAGAGCATGATGGAGAAGACCATGCCAAGGGTCTGCGCCCAATCGGGGAGAGCGGTGTAGTGAAGGTGATGCGGACCGGCCCAGATGTAGAGGAAGATCAGCGCCCAGAAGTGAACGATCGACAGGCGGTAGGAGTAGACCGGGCGGTTGGCCTGCTTCGGCACGAAGTAGTACATCATGCCAAGGAAGCCGGCGGTCAGGAAGAAGCCCACCGCGTTATGGCCGTACCACCACTGGGTCAGCGCGTCCTGAACACCGGCGAAGAGCGAGTAGCTCTTGGAACCGATCAGCGAAACCGGCATCGACAGGTTGTTGACGATGTGCAGCATCGCGATGGTCACGATGAAGGAGAGGTAGAACCAGTTCGCGACGTAGATGTGAGGTTCCTTGCGCTTCAGGATCGTACCGAAGAACACCAGGAAGTAGCAGACCCAGACGATGGTGAGCCAAATGTCGACGTACCACTCCGGTTCCGCGTATTCGCGGCTCTCGGTGATGCCCAGCACATAGCCGGTGGCGGCCATGATGATGAAGAGGTTGTAGCCCCAGAACACGAACCAGGCCAGGTTGCCGCCGAAAAGGCGGGCACGGCAGGTGCGCTGCACGCAGTAGAATGACGTGGCAATCAGTGCGTTACCGCCGAAGGCGAAGATGACCGCGGAGGTGTGGAGCGGACGGAGGCGACCAAAGGTCAGGAACGGTTCAAAGTTCAGCTGCGGGTAGGCGAGCTGAAGAGCCACAAAGACGCCCACCGCCAGTCCGACGACCGCCCAGAAAACGGTTGCGATCGCCCCGTAACGGATGGGGCCGTCCATGTAGGTCTCGGCTTCGTCCGAACGAAGCGGGATGGCTGCGGCGTTTGACTCTGCCCATGATATGTTGCGCATCAGGACAATCGTACCGCCCGCAAGCGCGAAAAACAGAACCCACATATGGGCTCTGAATGCGGAGTCTGCCCCCAAGGCTGCACCGGCGAGCGCAGCAAACGCCGCCAGTGGCAATAGAACAATCTCTTTTCCGTATTTCATTGAGCCTTCCTCGGATGAGTCGCGGAACGCATTGCTGCGGTCGCTCACGCTATCCATGGCCGTGTGCTCGGAGGAAAAGCCTTGATCTGAGTCAATCAATCGGGGCGAGAGGGTGCGCGGATTGTCACCCCTCGGGCCAAAATGAGCGATTTTCGTGATACGGTGCCCGTGACGACACGGCAGGTGGGGTGGGGCGGGCTGGTCAGTGGGCCAGGAAAAGCGTCGCGGGCGGCTGGTCGAGCATGCCGCGGGTCACGCTGCCAAGACTGGTGCGACGGACGCGGGAATGGGCGGTCGCACCCAGAACGAGCATGTCCGTGCCGCTTTCCGTGACGAACCTGCGCAGACGGCCAATGACGTCGCCGCCGGAGGCCGAAAGCATCTCGGTCCGCACTTCGGCGATATTCTTGTGGAGCAGATAGTTGGCGAGGTCCTGGCCGGAGGTCATGGCGGACAGATCCTTCTCGCCCGTCACGGTGACGATCGATACGCTCTCGGCGGCGCGGAGGAACGGAAGGGCATCGCGAACGGCGCGGGCGCTGCTTGCGCTTCCGTCCCATGCAATGGTGATCCTGGCCGGGAATGGTGAGCTGCCGCCCACCGGAACGATGACAACGGATCCGCCGCTTTCCAGCAAAAGCTCTTCGGTTGCGGCGTGGCGGAGGGCGTTGTCGGTGGTGGCCGAATCCAGAATTGTGAGATCGTTCACGCGGGCAAGCCGAACGAGCCTTGCAATCGCGATGCTGTCCGAGCGGGGTTCCACGGTCGCGAGAATTGCGGTGCCGCGGTTGCCGAGGTGCTTCTGAGTCTCGGCGGCGTTCAAGCGGGCGATCTCCTGCGCGCGTTCGGCGTGAAGGGATGGGTCAGCTTCGGATGTTGACGCTTCCTGCGGAGGCATGACGCACACGGTAAGGCGGGCGGCATTGCGCTCGGCGAGGGACGTGGCGAAAACGAGAGCAGGAGATGGCACAAACGGCTCGACGGCAACCGAGCCAACAAGCAGGCATTGTAGCTGCTCCATTTTTTCCGATACCCCTTTCAGCGCAAGCCAGCGCGGCGGTTCGGATGCAAGACCGATCCGTACTGCGTAAGGGATGCCTTCCTGATGCCCGCGCCAGCTATCCCTTCCCCCCAAATTCATGCAACATTACTATTGTTGCACCGACGATCCATTGAGACAGATCAACGAGTAACGGGAACGCGACGATGGGGCGCTTCTCTCTGCGATGCGTATCGTTGATAAATTTGCTACTACCTGCATATCTCGCGTCTCAAACCGCAGAGCGTTCACCCCACTTGTTCGATCGGCAACAGGGAGCGCCGTATTGAGTCTTGTATGGTTGTTACCGATTGCCCCGGCTCTCGTGCTGGGGGCGGCCTACCGATGGGGCAATGTCATCGGGGCGATTGTTTTTTCGGGGCTGGCAGCCATGGCGCTGGCTCTCTACGCCTTCGATTATGCCGATGTGCCGCTCGTTCCGGGACTTCTCTGCGTGTTGACCTGCGGGCTGGCGCTGCTGGCGGGCACCGCTTTCCGGGAGACGCAGGAGGAGGCGCTCAGGAACCGTCAGGACCTCGAGGCGAAACAGGCACATCTGCAATCGCTTCTCGATACGGTTCCCGACGCCACCGTGGTCATAGACGAGACGGGCAAGATCATCACGTTCAACGATGCCGCCATCCGCCAGTTCGGCTACGAGGCGGAAGAGGTGCTCGGCAAGAACATCAGCATGCTGATGCCGGAACCGTATCGCAGCAAGCACGACGCGTATATCGAACGGTACATGAAGACGCGGGAGCCGCGGATCATCGGTACGGACCGCGTGGTGGTCGGCCAGCGCAAGGACGGTTCGACGTTTCCGATGAAGCTCGCGGTGGGCGAGATGCACAGCGGTGGCAAGGTCTTCTTCACCGGGTTCATCCGCGACCTGACCGACCGGGCGGAGACCGAGGCGCGCCTGCAGGAAGTCCAGGCGCAGCTCGCGCGGCTGGCGCGCATCAGCGAACTGGGCGAGATGGCATCCACGCTGGCGCACGAGCTCAACCAGCCGCTGGCGGCAATCTCCAACTACGTGCAGGGCTGCCGGCGACTGGTCGAAAAGCTGGACGGACCGGTGGCGGAGCAGATGAGCAAGGCGATCGAAGAAACCGCCAAGCAGTCGCTGCGCGCGGGGCAGATCATCCGGCACCTGCGCGAGTTCGTCACGCGGGGTGAGACCGAAAAGAGGCCCGAAGACATCCAGAACCTGGTGGAAGAGGCGGCCGCCCTGGCCCTCGTGGGATCCCGCGAGCTGGGGGTGCGCACACTGTTTTCGTCCAGCGGCTTCCTGCCGGCGACGGTCGTGGTGGACCGCGTGCAGATCCAGCAGGTCCTGATCAATCTCATCCGCAATGCGATGGAAGCGATGCGCGAAAGCGAGGTGCGCGAACTCAAGGTCGATGTCTCGGCCGTGGGAAATGGCTTCGTCGCCGTGGAAGTGGCCGACACCGGCCCTGGCGTCTCGGACGAGGTGGTCACACGGCTGTTCCAGCCCTTCGTGACCACGAAGGCCGGCGGCATGGGCATTGGCCTCTCCATTTCAAGACGGATCATCGAGGCCCACGGCGGGGAGCTGACATGCAGACGCAACGAGAGAGGGGGCGCGACTTTCCGGTTTACGTTGCCCGTATCCATGGAGCAGAGGGTGGTCAATGAGCGCTGAAGTGGTAGTCCATATCGTCGATGATGAGGAGGCGGTGAGGAACTCACTGGCCTTTCTGCTGTCCATCTCGGGTTATGCCGTCAAGGTCCATGATTCAGCGACGGCATTCCTGCGACACGCCAAGGGACTGACAAGCGCGTGCCTGATAACCGACCTGCGAATGCCGGACATGAGCGGGGTCGAGCTCATCAAGCGACTGCGCAGCGAAAACATCATGATACCGGCGATCGTGATCACGGGCCATGGCGACGTGCCGATGGCGGTGGAAGCCATGAAGGCCGGCGCGATCGACTTCCTGGAGAAGCCGTTCGAGGACGACGTGATCGTCAACGCTGTGGCGCGCGCCATCGAGATGATCGAAAAGAGGCCGGTGGTGAACGCGGACGTGGACACGATCCGCGAGAGGATTGCGCAACTGTCGGAGCGCGAGCGCCAGGTGATGCAGGGCGTGGTCGCGGGACAGTCGAACAAGACGATCGCCTACAACCTCGACATCAGCCCGCGCACGGTGGAAGTCCACAGGGCCAACGTGATGGCGAAGATGAACTGCAAGAGCCTGCCGGAGCTGGTGCGCATGGTCCTTTCGGTCGGTGACCTGCCCCAACCCAGTTAGCAGTGCGCGGTGCGACATATTGTACGCGCTGCGACATATTGTATACGTAGGATCCCTTAGGGGCTGTCCGAATTTCCCGCCTGCCGGGATTCAGTTATCAGGCAAGCGTGCTTGTTTAACCACTGGAGAGAGCAATGCTTGCCTATCGGGCCCAACCTCATCCGGAGATGGCGGACCAGCGGGTAGGGGGTGTCACTGCGGATGGCGGAGCTCTTGCTTACGGACAGCCAAGACAGGTGGAGTTTTTCCCCGCCAACGCCCAGATTTACGCTCAGGGCGATCGTTCGGCTGCTCTCTACCAGATCGAATACGGCGTGGTGAGGCTGTTCCGTCTTCTCTCCGACGGGCGGCGCCAGATTTGCGCGTTTCATGTTCCGGGCGAATATTTCGGCTTCGAGGCCGACGGCGAGCACCATCTGTTCGCCGAAGCGGTGTGCGACTCGGCCATCCGGATCCTGCGCAAGCCGCTGCCCGAAGACGGGTTCATGCTGAAGCTGGTCACCAAGGAGCTGGTGCGGGCGCAGGAGCATCTGCTGGTCATCGGCCGGCAGACGGCGGTCGAGCGCATCGCGGCCTTCATGGTCGATCTCTACGAGCGCATGGGCGAGGACGGCCACGTCGAGCTGGCAATGTCGCGGACGGATATCGCCGACTATCTCGGGCTGACGATCGAGACGGTTTCGCGTGTGTTCTCGAAGTTCCGCAGCGAGGGCTACATCAAGTTGCACGGAACGCGAGGACTGGAGATCGTTCATCTGGAGGCGCTGCGCGACATCTGCGCGTAGGCTACCTGACGGAATTCCCAAACGGAGAAGGGGAGGCTGGCGACAGTCTCCCTGTTCTGTTTGAGCGGTATCAACAACGGCGACGCTTTGGCGAGGGTTGCCTCAGTGATATCCCTCGCCGGGCGCGATGCGGCCACGGAAAATCCAGTAAACGAATATCGTATACCCGAGCACGATCGGCAGCAGAAACATCGTCCCCAGCAGGAAGAAGAGCTGGGAGGCGGGTGCGGCGGCCGTGTCCCAGAAGGTTAGGCTGGGCGGCACCAGATAGGGCGCGTAGGAGATGATCAGCCCCGCATAGCCCAGGACGAAGAGAGCGATCGTGCCCGCGAAGGGAAGGAATTCGCGCCCGCGCAGGATGCCCTGCCAGATGCCGTACGCAATGAGCACGACGGCAATCGGAATCGGCCAGAGGAAGAGAATGTTTGGAATGCTGAACCAGCGTTCCGCGACGCTTTCCAGCATCAGCGGGGTCCAAAGGCTGATGATGGCAATTGCGACGAGCACCGTGGCGAGAAGCACGGGTGCGACGCGGCGGCCGAGCTCGCGCACCGGACCGACGGTTCGCATGTTAAGCCAGGTCGCGCCGAGGAGGGCATAGCCCGCCACCACGGCAAGGCCGACGAAAACGGAGAAGGGGGTCAGCCAGTCATACGGACCGCCGGCATACTGGCCGTCCACGACGGGTATGCCCTGGAGCAGGCCGCCCAGGATGACGCCCTGCAGAAAGGCCGCGACGATGGAGCCACCGGCAAAGGCCAGGTCCCAGACCCGGTGGCGCGGCTTGGCCACCCAGCGGAACTCGAACGATACGCCGCGCAGGACGAGGGCCAGAAGCATGCCGATGACCGGAAGGTAGAAGGCCGGCATGATGATGGCATAGGCCTTGGGAAAAGCGACCCAGAGGCCGCCGCCGCCCAGGACGAGCCATGTCTCGTTGCCGTCCCAGAAGGGAGCGACGGAGTTCATCATCAGATCGCGCTCCTCTTCCTTGCGGGTGGCCGGGAACAGGATGCCGATGCCCAGGTCGAAGCCGTCGAGGATGACATACATCATCACGGCAACGCCGATGAGGCTGGCCCAGATGAGGGGCAGGTACCATTCCATCGGTGTCATGATCTCGTCTCCCCTGCGGAATAGCCCGGGATGTCAGGCGTCTTGCCGAGCGCCTCGCGTGTTGCCTCTTCAGCGGCGGACAGCGGCCGGTTCGGGACGCCTTGCGATGGCACGTCCGCGACCGGGGCTAGGCCGCGGTTTATCAGGCGGTTCATGTAGTAGACGCCGACCGTGAAGATGACGCCGTAGATAAGGACGAAGAGGGCGAGGGTGCCGGCGACGCTCGACGCAGGAACCGGCGAAAGGCCGTCCACGGTGCGCAGGTGGCCATAGACCAGCCAGGGCTGGCGGCCCTGCTCGGTGACGAACCAGCCGGCGAGGATGGCGATGAAGCCGAGCGGCCAGACGTAGTAGGCTACTCTCAGGAAGAGGCGGTTGTCGAAAAGGCGTCCGCGCCACCAGAGCCAGGCACCCCAAAGGCCGATGGCAATCAGCAGGAGGCCGATGCCCACCATGATGCGGAAGGCGAAGAAGACATTGGCGACGGGCGGCCATTCGTCAGGCGGGAACTCGGTCAATCCGGGGAAGCGGCCGTTCCATTCATGGGTGAGGATGAGGCCGGCGAGGCCAGGAATGGCGATCTCGAAATGGTTGGTGCGCGCCTTTTCGTCCGGGATGCCGAATAGAACGAGGTCGCTCCCCTTGTCGGCGTCCCAGTGGGCCTCGATGGCGGCCACCTTGGCCGGCTGATGCCGGAGCGTGTTGAGGCCGTGCGAATCGCCCACCACAAGCTGAAGGGGAGCGACGATGGCGATCATGCCGACGGCCATGCGCAACATGGTGCGGCTTTCCTCGCGGAAGCGGCCCTGCAGCAGGTATCGCGCGCCGACGGCGAGGACCACGGCGGCAGTGGTGAGATACGCCGCAATGAGCATGTGGACCAGGCGGAGCGGGAAACTCGGATTGAAGATCACCTGCATCCAGTCGACCGGATAGGCGATGCCGTCGCGGATCTCATGGCCCGCGGGCGTCTGCATCCAGCTATTCGCTGAGAGGATCCAGAAGGCGCTGGTGGCGGTGCCGATGGCGACGAGGAACGAGGCCAGCGTGAGGAGCCAGTCGGGAAACCGGTTCCAGCCGAACAGGAGAATGCCGAGGAAGGTCGCTTCCAGATAGAAGGCGGTGAGCACCTCATAACCGATCAACGGACCGATGACATTACCGGAAAACTCGGAGAAACGGCTCCAGTTCGTGCCGAACTGGTACGTGAGCACGATTCCGGAGACGACACCCATTGCAAAGGAAACGGCGAAGATCTTGGTCCAGAACCTCGCCAGGCGATGATACTTCGGGTTTTTCGTTCGCATCCACATCGCCAGCAGTACGGCGACATAGGCCGACAGGCCGATGGTGAAGGCGGGAAAGATGATGTGGAAGGATACGGTAAATGCGAACTGGATTCTGGCCAGTAGCACCGGATCAATGTCCATGCTTCGCTCCTCCGTCCGCGAGCATATTAAATACGTTATAGTTACACTAACGGGCGGGTGCGTCCAGTGCGGCGGCCGGTCGGAGGAAGTTGGCCCGCCGAAGGCGTGCGGCGGAGGCCCGGGAGGCGGGCCGCCGCGAGGGCGGCGGCTGCCGACAATGCACGAAGAAGATCAGATGGTCATGGGCTTCCTGATCCGGCCGTTCGTGCCTGCGGTTGCGGTCAGAAGGCCGGACTTCACCTTTTCGGGAGCCGCAGGTGCAGCAAGGCAACCGGGGTCAGGATGCCCCCTTCAGCCGAGCTGCAGGGGGCCGGCAGGACGGAGGCTGCCGACCTCGATACCGCGCCAGTTCTTCAGCACCGGATTGGCCATCTCGACGAGGGCGGCGCGCAGCGGATCCTCGGCTGGCAGAAGGCTTGCCAGCGTCGCCATGACCATGATCTCGGCAGCGCGCGTGGCGCCGTCGTCGCACTTCAGCGCGATGCCGAGGCCGAGTTCGGGAATGGCGGCGCAGAACACGCCCTCAGCTCCGGTCTTGGTAAAGAGCCGGCCCTTGCCGGCTTCCATGATTTTCGTGTCGGCGCGGCCGGTTCCCGCGACGAGGAAGGGTTCAGCCATGCAGGCGGCAAAGATGCGGCTGGCGGCCTTCGCGCGCTCAGGCGACAGCCCCTCGCCGGTCGCCATGCGGGCGAAGCCAAGCGCGAGGCTTTGAAGGGGAACGGCGTAGGTCGGAATCGAGCAGCCGTCGGTGCCGCAGGTGTCGACGTCGTGGGCCGCACCCGTCACGTCTTCGAGGGCGGCGCGGACCAGCTTCTGGAACTCGTGGTCCTTCGAGACGTAGCCGTGGCGGTCGAGCCCGGTGTGGACGCAAGTGCAGAGGAAGCCGGAATGCTTACCGGAGCAGTTGTTGTGCAGCGGGCAGGGTTCGGCGCCGCTGCGGGCAAGGTCGATCATCGCGTGCTGGCCGGAAGGCCAGTGGGCGCCGCATTCAAGCGCGGATTGATCGAGACCCGCGCGCTCAAGCATGGAAGCGGCGAGGTTCACGTGTTCCGGCTCGCCGGAATGGGAGGAGCAGGCAAGCGCTATCTCGCGGTTGCCGAACCCGAAGGCATCGGCCGCGCCGCTCTCGACAAAGGGGAGGGCCTGAATGGACTTCACCGCGGAACGGGGGAACACCGGGCGCTCGACATCGCCGATCGAAAGCACGAGCCTGCCCGAACCGTCGCAGACCGCGACCGCGCCGCGATGACGGCTTTCCACCACGCTTCCGCGCAGAACCTCAACCAGAACCGGATTGCTCATTTCCACCTGCTCCAAACTTGTCTTCGCGCTTGTTGCCTCCCGCAGGCGTCATAGTCCCATCGTAGCGCGGCTTCAATGGTGCGACGGGAGCGTTTGACGGCTTTGGCGCGGAGCAGGCCCAGGCCATTTCAGCCGGAGTCGTCATCGCCCAGCCGGATGGTTTCGCCGTTCACCAGGCGCGCATCGTCGGACAGGAGATAGCGCACCAAGGAGGCGACGTCCTCGGGCGTCGGGATCCTGACGGGCTTGCCGGTCCAGATCGTCCGGCGTCCTCCAGACCCTGCGGTGGCGATAGAATTGATGCGGACGGGACGGTCCGTGTTTTCGAGGGCGAAAATCTCGCTGAGAGCCTGCAGGCCCTTCTGCGAAGCGGCGAGGCCGGCATTTCCCTCGCGGATGCGAAGGGCGCTTGCGGGCATGATGTTGACGATGGAGAGCTGGTCCGCCATGCGGGAGCAGGCGGCCTGGATTGCGACGAAGGGGCCGACGAGATTGAGCTCCAGCAGTTCGCGCAGCATTTCCGGGGAGGTCTCCTCGAAAGGAGCTTCGTGCCGGCTGGCGATGCAGTTGATCAGCGCGGAGCACAGGCCGAGGGTATCGACGACGGTGTCAAAAACGCGGTCGGCCTCGTCCTCATCGGACATGTCGGCGGGAAGGATGAGGACATCTTCGCCGGACAGAGCCTCCTCGGTCATGCGCAGGGCGTCCTCGTCGGTGTCGAGAATGGCCACCGACCAGCCATCGTGCAGAAGTGAGTCGGCGATGGCGATGCCGGTGACTGTCGCCCCGCGCGTGATGATTGCCGTCCTGTTCATCGGCCCCCTCAAGTGGTTGCGGCAAACCCGTGATCCCCGCCGCCAAGGATGCGCACAGCGCGGAAGCCGCGGCAAGATCCCCCCGCGAATCAGCATTCCCGGCCGCTGTGGTGACGGAACCTTTGAAAGGCGCGACGGTTAAGGCGTCGCATCCGACAACAAGCTCAAATTCGCAAGGGAGCGGTCATGACAGAACTCGATTTTCCGCGGCCGGTGCGCGTTGTGGCCGGCCTGGGGCAGGTGCGGGTGATTGGAACGGTGCGCGAGGCCTTCGACTACCTCCCGCATGAGGCGGCGCCGCCCGGTGACGAAGCACTCGAAGCGGTTCTCGATGCCTGCAGGGGCGCAATCCGCAGGGAGTGCTCGACCGACGAGGCGCATGACGTTTTCGTGGCGTGTGCACGGCGCCGCAACATTCTTGTGGATGAAGAGCTCGAGACGCTCCCAGGAACTGCGGACGGCGCGCGTTTTCCCGCCTGATTTCCGCCGGCAGAGCCAAGCCGAAAGCGGCATTCCAGAGACGAAGGAAGAAAATTCAACGAGCTGTCCTTTCGATCGCGGTTAGGACTTGAAACGAAAATTGGAGATGGGTATATAGCCGCCAACTGGTCACGGAGTGTAGCGCAGCCTGGTAGCGCACCTCGTTCGGGACGAGGGGGTCGGAGGTTCGAATCCTCTCACTCCGACCAGTTCAATTTTTCTCCGCACAAGTTTTCCCCCTCAATAATGTCTGATCGTTGCGGCTGATTGCAGCGCGCAAAACGCGCGGCTCGCTTGTTCACGGCTTCATGGGATTTGCTAGCTCGCCTGTCCGCGCGAGCACGGCCGCTGTCGTGAAGGCGACAAGGTCAATCCATTTCATTCCGATTCTGCGAAGCTCAGAAAGCGACGGCTGGCCGCCGGGCGAACCAGCGGAAGGCGCTTCAAGTAACCGCTGTGAGGAGAATGGCACCGCTTCGATCAAACTGCATCGAGATGAGGGCGCAGCGCATCGTCGCAAGAAGATGCGGTGAAGCGGCATCCGGCGTGTGTGGGGCACAAATCGTAGAGACACCGCAACACCGTTCACAAGTTTTCAAAATAGCTTGGCTTCAGTCATTGATTTAGATCAATTTCTCGGCGCGAACGCATTGATTTTGCTTTTTTGCGATTTTTCGAGCAGGTGCGCCGCGTCGGCGCCGGGAACGCTCGTCCGGCTGCGGGCGGAGCCGGCAGTGGAACCAGTTGTTCGTCTCGCAACAGGGTGACGAGCGCATCGCATCGGGCCGGGAGGCGGGCGCATGGCGTGATGCCTGGCTCCCGGGAGCCGGTAGAAGTTCAGCCCTGCATCTCGGTGGCGGGAAGGTCGGGAAACCCGGCCCATTCCGCTGCAGAGCGGCACCAGATCTGGCGCGTTGGGACGAGTTGCATGCGTTCGTTGATGCTGCCCCAACGGATGCCCCACGGGCGGGCGTGTTCGTCCTCATCGCTGGCGAAGAGATGCGAGCCGCATTCAGGGCAAAAATACATGAGGCGGATTCTGCCGCTGTCGGCCTGGCGGCGGTACGCCTTGGGCTCGCCTTCGATACGGATGTCCGACCGTCTTGCGGTCACGGTGACCCGGTACGGGGAGCCGGTCAGGCGCTGGCAGTCCTCGCAGTGACAAACCGTGACCACGTCCGGGTTGATGTCGGCCTCGTATCTGATCCTGCCGCAATGGCATTGGCCATGAACCTTCATGAAAACCTCCCAGGACACTTCGTTTCGCAATTATAGGGCGCAGGGGCCGTCAGGTCTCGCAAATATGGGAGCAGGCGGCGAGACGGGGCGGAACCCTGCAGCCAGAATGGTTCCGGGCCTTCGCGGGATGAAGAGGGAGACAAGACCGGCGGGGCAGATGGAGAACCCGGACCGCCAGGCCTTTCCGTAAAGGCCGAACCGATCCGGGTGTTGCGTCAAGTGGAACCGTCCGGTCAGGCTGCGGGTGAACCGGCAGCCAGCGACTCCAGGCGGCGCGGCAGGAGAGGTTCGCAGGTCACGGCCGCATCCGGCGCGATCTGCGCACGAATTTCCGGCAGAGCATCGGAGAGGGCCACCTGCGCAGCCGCGTGAACGGTCGATCCCACGATGGCGCTACGGCGTTCGATCTGCTGCTGTCTCGCCTCGGCGATCCGCTTCTGGAGGGAGCCGGAGTGGATGCTACGCAGGATGCCGCCATCGGCCTCGATGCGGCGGAATTCCTCACGGGCGCCTTCGCAGAACTCATCAACGAGCGTCGAGAGGGTTTCGGAACTGGCCGAGACCAGGTCTTGAGCCGCCACTTCGATGCTCTGCACCAGACTGGTGTTGAGGGCAGTGCGGCGGGCGGCAGCGTCGGGAAGTCCGACGGCAAGCGTGTGTGGCAGGACCGTTATGGAAGTCGCGCCGCCCGCGGCGGCTGCGAAGGCCGCCATCGTGTTGCGGATGATGTTGGTCTGCGGGTCGCGGGCGCTCAGCATGCGGAAGGACGTTTCCGCATGGATCGGAATGGGGGTGGGCTCGACGCCATACTCGGCCAGCAGATCCGCCCAGAGACGACGAAGGGCGCGTAGCTTGGCGACGGACGCCAGAATGTTCTGGTCGACGCTGACGGCGAAGCCCAGGTGCGGCAGGCCATAGACCACCGGCTGGCGCGCGTCCTCGAACATCTTGAGGTGGGAGGCCACGGAGGCAAGCGTGATACCAAGCTCCTGCGCCTCGCTGGCGCCGGCGTTGTGATAGACGCGGCTGTCGGATTCCAGCAGGACGCCCGGAAGCGACAGGGCGAAGAAGCCGCCGAGAGACTGGGGCAACGAAGCCTCGAGCGCCTCGAGAGACATGCGAAGCTGGCCTGTGCCTACGAACAGCGAGGCGGGATCGACGCCGAAGGAAAGGTGGACGCCGGAGGGATCGACCTGCTCTTCCTGCAGGATCTTGGCCAGCCAGTCGATCGAGGCACGGCTTTGCGGATGCACGTCGATGCGGAGATTGACCTCGCGCAGCGGAAGGTCACGGAGGGCGGCACGCAGACCGTCGGCGCTCGACGGAATGCCGAAGCCGAAGGCATTTGGCGCGCCGGCAAACACGATCGAGAGTCCGTTCGCGCCGTTCCGCAGGTCCTCGCCGGCCTGAACCGACGCGCGGACAGGATCCGGGTCATCGACACGCTGCATCACGAGCCACGGCCTGCCGCGCACCGCAGCAGCCTTGTCCTCACCGCTGGAAGCCTCGCCTGTTCTGGCCGGGTGGCTCAGCTCCCCGAACGAAGCTCTTGCCTCTCGTGTCTCTTCAGGCGCCGGAGCATCCGAAACGGTTGGTGTCGAGGGGACCATCTCATCCCTTTCCATTAGTCGCGAATGGGTACCAGGATCGTAATGTATGCCGGGGATGGCGCGGCTGCAATGCCGAGGGGAAAAGTGCCGGGGGCGGGTTATGGCGCAGCACAAAATGCTTGTGGGCGCAGTCCGGCCGTTGCGAACAAGCGGGGGCGCGCCGTTACTTTGGAAAGGCCGGAGCCGGCATTGCCGAGGCGGCCGACGATGTCTATACGAAATAGGGAAAGGATGGCCGCGAAAGGGATGGAGCAGCATGAGCGCCGAGGACAGCATCTTCATTGGAGCAAGCCGCAATCCGGATGACAGCTACCAGAGGCCCGAACAGCTCCTCCTGCGGTACGGCAACCGGCACGGTCTGATCACGGGCGCGACGGGCACGGGCAAGACCGTAACGCTGCAAGTGCTGGCGGAGAGCTTCGCGCAGGCCGGCGTGCCGGTGTTCTGCGCGGACATGAAGGGCGATCTCTCGGGCATCGCCGCCGCGGGCGAGGCCAAGGATTTCCTGCTGAAGCGCGCGGAAGAGGTGAGGCTCGAGAATTACACCTTCGAGAAGGCGCCGGTCATCTTCTGGGACCTTTTCGGCGAACAGGGGCATCCGATCCGGGCGACCGTTTCGGAGATGGGACCGCTGCTCTTGTCCCGTCTCATGAACCTGAGCGAGGCGCAGGAGGGTGTGCTCAACATCGCCTTCCGCATCGCCGACGAGGAGGGGTTGCTGCTGCTCGACCTCAAGGACCTGCAGGCCCTGCTGAACTATATGGCGGAGAACGCGGCGCAGTTCTCGGGCCGCTACGGCAACATCACGAAGCCATCGGTGGGCGCAATCCAGCGGTCGCTGCTGGTGCTTGAGCAGCAGGGTGGCGACAAGTTCTTCGGCGAACCTGCGCTGCAGATCGCCGATCTCATGCGCACGACGCGGGACGGGCGTGGCTATGTGAATGTGCTCGCCGCCGACAAGCTGATGATGAAGCCCAAGCTCTATGCGACGTTCCTGCTGTGGCTCCTTTCGGAGCTGTTCGAGGAACTGCCGGAGGTGGGCGATCCGGAGAAGCCGCGGCTCGTGTTCTTCTTCGACGAGGCGCACCTGCTGTTCGACGAGGCGCCGAAGGCACTGCTCGACCGGATCGAGCAGGTGGTGCGGCTGATCCGCTCGAAGGGCGTGGGCGTCTATTTCGTGACGCAGAACCCGCTCGACATTCCCGAGACGGTGCTGGCGCAGCTCGGCAACCGCGTGCAGCACGCGCTGCGCGCCTATACGCCGCGCGAGCAGAAAGCCGTGAAGGTGGCGGCCGAAACGTTCCGGCCGAACCCGGCCTTCAACTGCTTCGAGGCGATCACCAGCCTGGGTACGGGCGAGGCGCTGGTGTCAATGCTCGAGAACAAGGGCGTGCCGGGGATCGTGCAGCGGACGCTGATCCGTCCGCCATCCTCACGCATCGGGCCGCTGACGGACCAGGAGCGGCAGGCGGTGATCAACGAAAGCCCCGTCGCGGGCATCTATGACCGCATGATCGACCGGATCTCGGCCTTCGAGATGCTGCAGCAAAGGGCGCAGGAGAGCGCGGCGGCCGAAGAGCGGATGCGGCAGCAGGAGGCCGATCAGGGGACGTCGAACCGCACCGGCTGGACGTTGCCGGATTTCGGAACCTCTTCGCGCGGTACCCGCAGCAGTGGCGGCAGAAGCGGCTACCAACGGCAGACGGTGACGGAGACGGTCGTCAAATCGGTGGCCAGGACCATCGGCACGACGCTTGGACGCGAACTCGTCCGCGGCATCCTGGGAAGCCTGAAGCGGGGGCGGTAAGGGCGGTTTCTGCCGTTTCATTCCCCCTCTTTTGCCCTTTGACACTTGGCTTCGCCAAGATTGCGCTTTTCTTCTCCGCAATGGGGGAGAGACAGGGCACGGCAGCGACGAATGAGGGTCGATTGAAAAACGAGAAGGGGCGGTGCCGATGGCGCCGCCCCTTGCTTTTCCGATGGATGCCGGTGGTCGGGTCAGACCGTGCGAAGGCCGCTGGTGACCAGAACCGGGGTTCCTTCCGACACGCGGTCGTAAAGGTCGATCACGTCCTGGTTGATCATGCGCACGCAACCGGACGAGACGGACTTGCCGATGGACCACCATTCGGGCGAACCGTGAATGCGGTACAGCGTGTCCTTGCCATTCTCGTCATAGAGATAGAGGGCGCGGGCGCCGAGTGGATTGTTGATCCCGGGCTCCATGCCGCCCAGCCAGGTGTTGGTCGCCTTGTCGTAGGAGGCGCGATACTTCTCGAGGTTGGGCTGGCGGTCGATCATCTCCGCCGGCGGGAACCACTTCGGCCACTTGGACTTGCGCTCGACCTTCGCGCGTCCGGCCCAGGCGAAGCCATCCCGTCCCAGGCCGACGCCGTAGCGCATAGCCCGGCCGCCGTAGCCGACCAGATAGAGGAAATGGGAGGAGGTATCGACAACGATCGTTCCGGGACGCTCACCGGTCGGGTCAGCCACCTCCTGGCGCAGGAAACGGGGATTGATCTTGTCGACCGGAACGGCCGGGATGGCAAAGCCCTCGTCCACCATGGCGGCGTACATTTCCCTGGGCGGGGCAAGCCTGATCGGCTCAGGCGCCAGGGCGAGCGGACGCTGGGGGAAGGGGCGGCTGCTGCCGCTCGGAACGTTAGTGCATCCGGACAGCGCAAGTGTTGCGGCGCCGGCTCCCAGGGCAGAGAGGAACCCGCGCCGGGAAACGGGGGAGGAAGGATCGATTCTGGACATCCTTGTTAGTCCAAACGATTTGACGGGAATTATCTATAATCGCAGGGATGAACCTTAAAAATGGTGGGGATGCAAGCCGGGAAACTGAAAACGACGCCAAAATGGCGTATTTCCGGTGTGCGAACCGCAAAGAGTTATCCTCTATTGCGTTTCTGCAACGGTATTATTCACCCTCCGGCCTTCCGGGACCGACAGAACACCGCCCGCCGGCCAGAGGGGATGATATCCCTGTCGGGTGAAAAGCTGCCGGCGGAGTGGCAAACTCCTCAAGATGCCTATATTGGAGGAACGGACTCATTCGACGTCCGTTGGTTGAGCTGCCATGAAACCGGCACGAAGGGCGCAACGCTGTCCGCGTTGCCGGTTCGCATGGGTTTCGACATATCAAACTGAGGGAGAGCAAGCATGGCTTTTGAACTGCCGGATCTGCCGTACGACTATGAGGCGCTCCAGCCTTTCATGTCGCGGGAGACACTCGAGTATCACCACGACAAGCATCACAAGGCTTACGTCGACACCGGCAACAAGCTGGCCGCAGAAGCCGGGATGGACAATCTCTCTCTGGAGGAGATCGTCAAGCAGTCCTACGGCAAGAACCAGCCGCTCTTCAACAACGCGGGCCAGCACTTCAACCACATTCACTTCTGGAAGTGGATGAAGAAGGGCGGTGGCGGCAACAAGCTTCCGGGCCTTCTACAGCAGGCCATCGACAGTGACCTCGGCGGCTATGACAAGTTCCGCGCCGACTTCATCAATGCCGGCGTGACGCAGTTCGGTTCGGGCTGGGCGTGGCTGGCGTTCAAGGACGGCAAGCTCGAGATCATGAAGACGCCAAACGGCGAGAACCCGCTGGTCCATGGCGCGACGCCGATCCTCGGCGTGGATGTGTGGGAGCACTCCTACTACATCGATTACCGTAACGCCCGCCCGAAATATCTGGAGGCGTTCGTCGACAATCTGATCAACTGGGATTACGTGCTGGAGCTGTATGAGAAGGCTCGCGGCTAATCGGAAACTTATGGCTGCCATCACGGAGCCCGGCCCTTGCGGCCGGGCTTTTGCTTAACCGCGCCATTTCTGTATCTGTTTATTTCTGTATCGTTTCAGACGGTCGAATCAAAGTGAGGCGGCAAACTGTCTTCACGAAGGATTGATTCAACCGGACGAACTTTTGCGATGTCTTTTCTCTGCCGCTAGCTATCTTGCGGTATCAACTTTCTGGAGAATCTCATGAAGAAACTAATAGCATCTGCAGTTGTTCTCATGGTGAGCGCGGGAACCGTTGCCGCTCAGGACAATCCGATCAAGTCTCGGCAGGCGCTGATGGACGCCGCTGCTGGTGCTGCCGGAATCGCCGTGCCGATGCTGAAGGGGGAAATGGAGTACAATCCTGCTGTCGCGAAGGCGGCCATCGCAACTTTCTACGGCGTGGCAACGGCCGGACAAGCTTTCTTCCCTGAGGGTTCTGCCGGAGACAGCAAGGCGGCTCCCAAGATCTGGGAAGATCCGGAAGGTTTCAAGGCCGCGTTCGCCAAGTTCCAGTCGGCGGCCGAGGCCGCATTCCAGGCCTCCGGAAAGGAAGGCCCGGCAGACCTGAAGGCTTTCCAGGCCGCCGTTGGCCCCGTCCTGCAGAACTGCGGTTCCTGCCACGAGACCTATCGCCTTGAGTAGAGCTTGATGCGTCGGATTCTGTATGCCGGCGTCGCACTGGCGGTCATCGCCGGTGCGGTTGCCTGGTTTCTTTCAGCGCCTCGTCCGCTTGACGAGTCTGTTCTGGCCGGCCTTCAGCCGGCCGACGCCACGCGCGGCGAGCGCGTGTTCTGGGCGGGAGGCTGCGTCTCCTGCCATGCACGTCCCGGAGCCGAGGGCGATGCTCAGCTCGAGCTGGCCGGAGGTCTCGGCCTCGGGTCGCCATTCGGGACCTTCGTGGCTCCCAACATTTCTCCACATCCGACGGACGGCATCGGAAGCTGGAGCGAGCTTGACTTCGTCAATGCCATGATGCGTGGCCTTGCACCGGACGGAAGCCATCTCTATCCGGCGTTTCCATATGCGTCCTATGGCCGCATGACGCCGCAGGACGTGGTCGATCTGTTTGCCTTCATCAAGACCCTGCCGCCGGTCGAAGGGAAGGCGGGCAAAAGCGATATTCCATTCCCATTCTCGATCCGCCGCGCCGTGGGGTTCTGGAAGCTCCTCTATCTCTCCGACGAACCGGTGGTGGCTTTCGGAGACGGCACTGATCCGGCTGTCCGCCGCGGCCAGTATCTGGTCGAAGGGCCGGGGCACTGCGGCGAATGCCATACGGCGCGAACCGCACTCGGCGGACTCGAGTACAGCCAGTGGCTGGCCGGGGCACCGTCGCTGGAGGGGAGAGGGCGGATTCCGAACATCACGCCCAGTCAGGATGGCATCGGCTCCTGGAGCGCCTCCGACATCGCCTACTATCTGGAAAGCGGCTTTACGCCGGATTTCGACTCCGCCGGCGGAGAAATGGCCAAGGTTGTGCGCAACATGGCCAGACTGCCGTCCGAGGACAGGGAGGCGATCGCGGCCTATCTGAAGGCGATTCCGCCGAAACCATAGAGAGGTCTAGGGAGAGCCGCCTCGCGTTCGCGGACGGCTCACGTGGGGGGAAGGGCCGTCGCTCCGATGGGCGAACGGCCTTTTCCCTTGAACCGGGTACCGTGCGGGCGGGTGATTACGCCAGGCCAACGGCCTTAAGCGTGAATGCGTAGCAGAAAGCGATTTCCTCCAGGCGCGAAAAGCGGCCGGCGGCGCCGCCGTGGCCAGCGTCGAGGTTGACCCGGAAGAGGATCGGATTGCCGCTGGTGGTCTTGTCACGCAGCCGCGCAACCCACTTGGCCGGCTCCCAGTAGGTGACGCGGGGATCGGTGAGACCTGCCAGCGCCAGGATGGCCGGGTAGGGCTGCTCGTGCACGTTGTCATAGGGCGAATAGGCCAGGATCGTGTCGTAGTCCTCCTTGCTCACGATCGGGTTGCCCCATTCGGGCCACTCCGGCGGGGTCAAGGGCAGGGTGTCGTCCAGCATGGTGTTGAGGACATCCACAAACGGGACCTGGGCGACGATCGCGCATAAATCTTCCGGATCCATGTTGGCGACCGCGCCCATCAACATGCCGCCGGCCGAGCCGCCCTCGGCGACCATACGGTCATGGCTGGTGTAGCCTTCCCTCACGAGGTGCCGGCCGCAGGCGATGAAGTCGGTAAAGGTGTTGGTCTTCTTCGCGCGCTTGCCGTTTTCGTACCAGTCCCAGCCCTTTTCCTTGCCGCCGCGGATGTGGGCGATGGCGAAGACGAAGCCACGGTCCACGAGCGACAGGATGTTGGTACGGAAGGAAGCCGGGATGGAGATGCCGTAGGAGCCATAGCCGTAGAGCAGGCACGGGGCGGAGCCGTCCAGCTTCAGACCCTTGCGGTGAACCAGCGAAATGGGAACGAGCTCGCCATCGGGGGCAGGGGCCATGAGACGGCGGGTGACGTAGTCGTCCGGGTTGTGGCCGGAGGGCACCTCCTGAGTTTTCAGCAGCGTGCGCTCGCCGGTGCGCATGTTGTAGTCGTAGAGCTGCTCCGGCGTCGTGAGCGAGGAATAGGTGAAGCGGATGACTTCCGTGTCATATTCACGGGCGCCAACGAGGCCGAGCGCATAGGCCCCCTCGTCGAAGGCAATGGTTTCTTCCTTTCCGGTCCTGCGATCGCGGAGAACGATGCGGGGGGAGCCGTCCTTGCGCTCGAGGCGGACGAGATAGTTCTCATAAGCCTGGATGGCGAGGATCAGCCGGCCCTTCTCGTGCGGGATCACCTCGCGCCAGTTTTCGGGCCGCGGATCGGAGGCCGGGGCGGACATGACCTTGAAGTCCTTGTAGCCATCCACGTTGGTGAGGATGAAGAACTCGTCGCCGGCGGGTTCCAGATCATAGATGATGCCTTCCCGGCGCGGGGCGACCAGCCTTGGCGCGGCCGAAGGATCGGTCGCGGGGATAAGGTAGCATTCGCTGGTCTCGTGGTCGTGCAGCGAGAGGACGATCCAGTCGTTGAGCGGACTGTCGTCGACGCTCATGAAGAAGCCCGCGTCCGTGTTCTCGAAGATCAGGCGGTCGTCGGAGGCGGGCTTGCCGATCTCATGGAAGAAGAGCTTCGCCGGCCGGTGGTTCTCGTCGAGCTGGATGTACCAAAAGCCATGGCCGTCAGCACTGAAGCAGCCGTCACCGCCCGTGCCCTCGATCATGTCGGGCAAATCCTCGAGGCTCTCGGGATTGCGGATGCGGATCGTATAATACTCGGAGCCTTTGTCGTCATAGCTCCACAGCAGGAAATCGTGAGACGGGGAGGGATCGACGGCACCGACCTGGAAATAGGCCTTGCCCTCGGCGAGCGCATCGCCGTCGATCAGGACACGCTTCTCGCCGCCGTCACGGGGGGTACGGAAGTAACGGGGATGCTGGCCGCCCTCGCGATAGTCAACTCCGTAGGCGTAGGGACCATGCTTCATGGGCACGGAGGAGTCGTCCTCCTTGATGCGGCCGCGCATCTCGGCGAAGAGCTTCTTCTGCAGCTCGGACGTGTCGGCCATCAGCTGCCGGACGTATGCGTTCTCCGCTTCGAGATGGCTGCGCAGCGCCGGATCGAGTCTGGAGGGATCGCGCAGGACCTCCTGCCAATTGTCGGCGCGGAGCCAGGCATATTCATCAATGCGGGTGTGACCGTGGAAGGTGATTTCGGTCGGGCGCTTTTCAGCACGCGGGCCCGGGATATTCGGGAAACGGCCTTTGACTGCGGTCATGCAGGGACTCCGAACTCGTGAGACGCGGCCGGCAAGCGCCGGCCGTTTCTGCTCATGCCTATCAGATGGAGTCTGCTAGTACACGCCGATTCTCGCGGGGACAATCACGAGCGCGTCAGCGTTGGACGATAATCGGGGGTTCCCCAATGCAGGATCTCCTGCCGCCGGGACGCGGTTTCCGGTTCATAGTGGCGGCTCAGGACCGAAAGGGCGGTCTTGAGGATCAGTTTCGCGGAGCGGGGAGGCCAGCCGCGCTCGGATTCCACCTGTTCAATGCCCTTCAGGAAGCAGCAGACGTCCACCAGCGGACCGGCAAGTTCCGGTCCGACGGCCTGGAGCGCACGGTTGACCCGCATGCGGGCGGCGAGCGCGGCATCCGTCAGATCGGTAATGCGATCGCGAGGTCCGCGGCGGGTGTTCGACACGGGTGTTTCCCAATTGGCGCTCATGCGCGGCATGAGCTGGCCGCGCGTGTAGTCGGCACGGAGACGTTCGCCGGCGCGAAACTCGCGCTCGGAGAGGAAAGGGTTGCCGTTGCGGTCCTTGCGGCGTGCGAGCATCGCGAGGGGGGATTCCGAGCGGTTGACCTGAAGGGGGACAAACCCCTCTTCGGTATGGACGGTTTGATAACCCACCTCCGCATGCTGGTGACGATGCGGGGATTCCTGCAGATCTGCCAGCAAGGCCGCACCGAGCGGCGTGAGGTTCAGTTGACTGGCCGACCAGATCACAAGTCCCTCTTCGATCAGATCATCCACCAGCGTTCTCTGCACGGAAATGCGGCCGCGGTCGCCTCCGTCCAGCAGAAGCTGGTCCGGGGCCGCCGCCGCTTCTGCCGCTGCCGCGGACTTTCGCAGGAAGCGCAGGAGGCGAATGCGGCCGCGACGGTCGTGGATCGTCATCGGCGCGCCATCCTTCATTGCGCGGCCCCCAGGTGGCGGAACGCTATGGCGGTAATCCGCTCGGTCATTCGCACGATCTGATCGAACTCGGGATCATCGCGCATGTCCTCGATGAGATGGCATGCGTGCATGACGGTGGTTCTGTCCCGGCCAAAGCCACGCCCCACCTCGGCCATGCTCAGGCCAAGCGTGACATGTGTCACGTACATGCCGATCTGGCGGACGCGCGCGACGCTTGTCGAAGACCGGCCCGGCTGACGTAAATCGCGTCCGCTTACGTCAAACAGGACCGACAGAATATCGAGTACGCAATCGCATATATCCGTTACGCGCTCGTCGTTTACCTGGCTCAATTTTCTCGCGCAGGTTGTGATTTGGGGCTGACTGTCCCAGCGCTCCTCGGCCTCAGCCAAGTAGTTCAGGGCCTTCGTAGCAGTTGCGGTCACGGAACAAACCCTCCTTAGGCCAATGTAATCGTTATAGCGCGAGAGGTATTCAGCGTGAACAAATAAAGAACTATACTTCGAGCGCAATGGCGGTAGAAGATTGTTTTATCAGGGGATTTTATTTCCCCCTGTTGCGGGTACTCCGGAATCTGTCCCCAACCAATGGTTGTATGAAAGTGTATCCTCCATAAACGGAGGAAGAAATGGGTAGTATCGAGAAAGAGGCTGCGACCTTTGCGAAGGGGCGCAGAGGTGCGGAGCGGGAAGCGCGTCAGAACGCAGCCCTGTACCTGATGAGCGGGATCGACCTGGCCGAAGCCCTGAAGCAGGGAGGAGAAGAACGGAGGAAAACGCTCCTGCGGCTGGGGCGGCTGCTCGAACGGGAGCGGCTGAAGGGCATCCGAAAACACTGGAGCTATGATCTCAACCGGCACATCGCGCTGAAAGAAGCCTATGACCGGTTGCTGGGCGCGGGAGCCAAGTAGGCAGGGAAGCGGGGGCGGAAGGCAAAACGGAGAACGGGACCTTTGCTGCAGGCAAGGTGTGCTCTGCCCGCAATCCCATCGGTGCAGGATGGGCTTATGGCGCTCGCCCGGATGCTTCGCATGGCGGAGCGATCAGCCATTTCTCAGCGTGCTTCTCGGTTCGCCGCTCACGGCAAAGTGCGCAGCCGATCCTGACAGGAGCACTCCTGTATCCTATGTAGTGGGACAGTAAAGGAGATCTCCCATGACTGAAGAGACTGGCCCCAAGGTTCAGAGAAGCGACGAGGAATGGCGCAAGCTGCTGACGCCCGAGCAGTATCAGGTGACGCGGTGCGGCGGCACGGAGCGCGCCTTTACCGGTCCGTACTGGGACAACAAGAAGCCGGGACGGTATTACTGCATCGCCTGCGGCAACCTGCTGTTCGACTCGGAGACCAAGTACGACTCCGGTACGGGGTGGCCCAGCTTCTGGGCGCCGGTGGACGAGAAGGCGGTGACGTTTGCGGAGGACAATTCCTACGGAATGCGGCGGGTTGAGGTGAAATGCGCCGCCTGCGACGCGCATCTGGGCCATGTATTCCCTGACGGGCCGAAGCCCACCGGCTTGCGCTATTGCATGAACGGCACCGCGCTTTCGTTCGAGGAGCAGGAGGAGTAGGCACGGCGCGCGGATTTTGCGGTTCGCGCTCGTTCTGGAGGTCTTGCAGGGCAGCGGAGTGAAGCTTCGCTGCCTTTTCCGTCTCGGGCTCCCGCGCGCGGCTTTTCAGGCCCCGCCGAGGGCTGCGGCCGCTTCCTGACGGATGCGCTGAACCATGGAGCGAAGGCCATTGGAGCGCTGGGGAGTCAGGTGCTCATCGAGGCCGAGCGAGCGCAGGATTTCCTCTGCGTCGATGGCCAGGATCTCGCTCGCCCGCCGGCCGGAATAGAGCGCCAGCAGGATGGCGACGAGGCCGCGCACGATGTGTGCGTCGGAGTCGCCAAGGAAAAACAACTCGGGGTCGGAGCCTTCCCCGCGCGTCGTGTAAAGCCAGACCTGGCTCACGCAGCCGCGCACCTTGTGCGCGTCGTCGCGGGCTTCCTCCGGATAGGGCGGAAGGTCGTTTCCAAGTTCGATGATGTAGCGGTAACGCTCCTGCCAGTCGTCGAGGAAGGCGAAGTCGTCCCGGATGGTGTCAATGGTCGCAGTCATGGGCGTGCATATAGACAGTGAAGGTGGAAAGGTCACGGGAAATCAGGGGGCAGAAGCAAAATTTCGGGGCGGGATGACTGCGATCGCGCGGGTCTCCGGGGTGCGGAGCTATTCCGCGGCGTGCTGCCCGGGATCGGCGGGACTGGACGCCTCCTGGACCGCATCCGGCTCCTGCGCTGGTTCATCCGCGGCGTTGGTATCGATCATCTGCTGGGCGAGGCGCAGGCCTTCGCCGGCCCTGGCCACGATGGTTTGAACGGCCGCGCTGGCGGTCTGGCAGATGGTGGGCTTACGCTCGCAGATGGAGGCGATGTCGGCGACGGCGTCGCGCGCGGCGATGAGGGCCTGAAGCGGGTTGACCTGTGGCTCGCTGCCATCGCCGGTGCTGATCGGGACGAACAACAGCGCGAGGCCGATCCAGAAACAGCAGCGAAGCAGGAAACCCATTACACAACAATCCCTACGCCTGAGTGCCGGTGCTGCGGCCTGTGCGCTGACGACCGGCGCGGTCGGGCTGAATTTAACGGCCGAGATTTGTCAATTCGTTAAGCTCCCGTTGCTTATGCAGCGCGGGCGCGGCCTGTCGACCCTTTGTTAACCATGGGAACAAGCCTGGGCCCCAAAATCCTTCCGGAGGGGATGCGGCGGGCAGGTCATTTACACTTTTCTTAGTGCTCGGTGCGAGGCTCGGCCCATCAAAACTGCCTCGTGAACATAGAGCGCGTCCCGTTGAGTACACACCAGTCCATGCTTTCAGAGCGACTTGAAGCTGCCGGCGCCTTCTGTGACCGGCTGCTGCATCCGTCCGTGACTGAGGATGCCGAGCGCGGCCGCCAGAGGCGCCTGCTGCAGGTGCTGCTGCTTGCACCGGGCGTGATCCTGCCGGGTGCCGTGCAGATCCTGACTCAGCTCCACCACAGTCCGCATGCGATTGCGAGTGTTGCGGCCATTTTCGCGGTGATGATGGCGCCGCTACTCGGCCTGGTGGCCACGGGCAGGGGGCGGCTGATGGAAGCGGCAACGCTCATCGCCGGTACTGTGGCCGTGGCGGCGCTCGTCGCCCTCGGTGGCGGCATCGGATCGGCCTATACGGCATTGCTCGCCGCGCTGATGATCGAACCCGTGTGGGTTGCGCGCCGGCGCCAGGCGGCGGTTGCAGGGCTCGGTGCCGCTTTCGTTGCAGGCGCGCTTGCAGTGTTGTTTTCCACGGCGCTGCCGCTCCAGGCAGAGCCGACGGCATGGAGCTGGCTGGCGCCGCTCGCCTATGGCCTGTTTCTGGTGGCGCGTCTGGTCGCCGGTGGCGAAGCTCGCGATGAAAAGCCCGTTTCAGCCGGCGCCGATGCCGTGGTGGCGGCGACCGGCTCCATCATCCTGAGGCTGCGGGCCAATGGCGATGTGTGCGCGGCGACGGCGCAGACCCGGGTCGCTATGGGCATCGAGCCGGAGATGCTGCTTGGCTCGGGCCTGTTCGAGCGGGTGCTGGTGTCGGACCGCGTGGCTTATCTCTCGGCACTCGCGGATGTGCGCGATGGCCGGTCGATGAGGTCGGTGCGGCTGCGCGTGCGGGTTCCGGGGACGTACAATTCCGTTCCGGCGGCGGTGTACCGCAGCTTCGTGGCGGACATGGCGGCAGACCAGGATGGCGAAATCCTGATGGTGCTGCGCGATGACGAGGCGCTGGCGCGGCTCGAGGCAGAGGTTGTGGAAGCGCGGAAGGAAGCACGCGAGGCGGTCGAGATGCGCGACCGGTTGCTGGCTTCGGTGAGCCACGAGCTCAGGACGCCGCTCAATGCGATTGCAGGTTTCTCCGACGTGCTGACCAACGAGCTGTTCGGGCCGTTCGCCAACGGCAAGCAGCGCGAGTATGTGACGCTCATCAACGAGGCGAGCTGCCACCTGCTCAATGTGGTGAACACGATCCTGGACGTGTCCAAGATCAAGGCGGGCACCTATGTGGGCGACGTGGAGGAGTTCGACCTCGGCGAGGCGGCCCGGCTGTCGATGGCCATCGTGGCGCGCGAGGCCAGTTCCAAGCCGGTGCGGCTGGAACTCGATGTCGACCAGGCGATCGGCACGGTGCGCTGCGACCGACGCGCGCTGCAGCAGATCCTGATCAATCTGCTCTCGAATGCGGTAAAGTTCACCGAGGAGGGTTACGTTCGACTGACGGCGCGGAAACAGGGCAAGAGGCTGTTCCTCACAGTCGCCGACAGTGGCATCGGAATTGAGCCGCAAGATCTTTCGCGTCTTGGCAAGCCGTTCACGCAGATCAGAAACGAGCATGCGAGCAAGGGAACCGGTCTTGGCCTTGCCCTGGTGAAGGGACTTGTGGAGGCCTGCGGAGGAAGCCTGAGCATCGACAGTGCTCCGGGTGTGGGAACGAAGGTCCACGTTTCGCTTCCCGTGGGCGAGACGGTGGTAAGTGTGCTTGAAAGGGAAAACGGAGCGAAGTCGAGTGTCGAGTGGAATGAAATCCCGTTACGCAAGACAGCCTAAGCGGAAGGCTCGTAAGGGCCTCTTTCTTACGGGCCTGTCGTGGCTGGGCTCAGCCATCGCGCGTAATCCGGTTTCCTTCGGAGGCTCGACAGCCTTCCTGGTCACGCTTGCCGTCGTGTCGGTGAATGCCGTCTGGAAGCAGCCGCAGGTGCATCCGAACGCCTTCATTGCGACGCGCGCACCGGCGAGGCCGGTGAAGCCCGTGCCTACGCCGACCCCCGCGCCGACGGAGGTACGCTCGGAGGTGCCGCCGAGGGTCGACCATCCGGCGCCGGCCGTTGCCCCGGTGGAGAACGGCTCGACGGGATCCATCGCGCCGCTCGCCGACAACAGCAATGTCGCAGCCGTGCAGCAAGTCCTGCATGACCTGGGCCTTTACCAGGGACCGGTCGACGGTCTGACGGGACCGCAAACGCGCACGGCCGTACAGAACTACCGTCGCATCGTGGGGCTTCCGGCAGGAAGCGACATCGACGACGCGCTGCTGGTGCAGCTTGGCCTGAAGAGGCCAGCCGCGGAGGCTTCGGTCTCCGAGCCCGTAAGGATTGAACAGGTATCGCTCGGTGCAGGCTCGGCCGGCAACGATTCCGTGAAGAAGGTGCAGGCTGCGCTGCGCGCCTTCGGCCACACGGAAATCGAAGTGGACGGGATACTGGGCAAGGGTACGCGCGAGGCGATCCGCGAGTTCCAGTCGCTGTTCGGCCTGCCGGTGACGGGCGAGGTGGACCGGGAACTGCTCGCCAAGATGCGGGAAATCGGCCTGGCGGATTAGGCCGACCGTCGAATGGAGCATGGTCCGTGTCGCGGGCGCATGCCGCGGCCGGGGCGGACCAGAGCTCGAGCTGTTCGGAGGAGCATCGAACTGCATCAGCCATTAGATTCCACCAGTTTCGGCCGATGGACCGGTTTCGAGTCTCCCCGAAGTCCCGGGTTCTTGCCGGGACAGCCGAGGCAATGATAGGGCTGATTTTCAGCAAGAAGACAGCAAACCCGGAAATGCAGCGATGCGGGTGACAAGCGATCTATGGGTTTCCGCACTGGTGCGTCGGGTGTTCGCCGACGGCGGATTTGCCGCGGTGGAGCGCAAGGGCGCGGCCGAGGCGGGCGCCATCTTCGTCATCCGGCGCAACCGGCTTGGGGAATACGAGCTGTTCGGCCCGGCGTCGCAGACGAGCTACGACGAGGCGAAGCCGGCCGACAGGCAGTTTGTGCGCGTGCTGGTGACCGCCGACGAGGACAAGGTGAGGGAGCGGCTGGCGCGGGAGATGCGTTTCGATCCCGACGTGTGGTTCGTTGAGGTGGATTTGGACGGCGATCCGGGCAACTACATGGAGATCGCCGCCGACTGACGCTGCAGGGCAGCGGCTTGCGCTGCCTCGTCCTGAGTGCGCCACTCCTCCAGACGGAGCTCGACATCGTCGATTCTCAGCGTCTCGTAGCGGTCCAGGAACAGGCGGATGGCCGGACCATAGAACAATTGCGACGGATAGTACGCGGCCGTCAGGAGGAAGGCCTCCTCGGGACGCAGGTGCAGGTATTTCAGGCAGGCGATCAGGTCGCTGTAGGTGATGGCCGAGCAGATCCTGCGGGCGCGGATGACGGTCAGGTCGAGAGCGCCGGCGAGCGCGCGCGGGAACGCGTCCGCATTGGACGACAACGCAACGCGGAGAAGATCCATGTAGAGGCCGGACGGCGCCTGCGGAGCTTCTTCCGCCTCGGGTTCGGGTTCCTGCTGGGTACTTCCCGAGGCCAGGGTGCGAAGGCGGTCGCGAACCTGTTCGAGGAGCGGGCTTGCCGCAACTTCCCGGCGCGAGGCGGCCTCGCTCTCGGCCTTGGCATTCAGCAGGCGGACCAGATTGACGATGACAGGATCGACATTGCGGCGGCGCACGATGATGCGCGCATGCGACAGCCCGTGCCGGCTGATGAGCCGGAGAAGATCGATGGTCGTGAGAAGGGGAGAATTGACCAGCAACGGCGCGGAAATGTCGACCGGCTCATTGCAGAGGCGCTGGAAAAGGCCCGGGGGCACATCCTTGCTGCGGCTGAGCACCGTGGCGGCATAGTGCCGGGCCTCACGGGAGACGGAATCGTAAAGGCCGAGCGCGAGATCGTCGATCTGCGCGATCTCCTCCCGGCTGGGCCGGGGCTTTTCGGAAAACTCTGCAATAGCGGCACGGAACAGCCCCTCACACCGACGAGGGCCATCCTCAAACTCGATTTCCCTGAAGTCAGCCGTGATCACCAAGAGGCCCGAACACCCGACATGAACCGAACGCAACATTTCCGCTGAAAGCGGTGCTTGAAGGATAGAAGCAATTTGTTATCGTCCGATTAATTGAGGCTTTCAGCAGCTCGCGAAAAGCTGTGGTAACTGGCGGTTAACCATAACGGGGGAGTGTTGAAGCCCAGGGGCATTGCTCAACCATCGTTCCCGACAGGAGGCAACATGGCAGCAATCGTTCTGACGATGAGGGGAAGACAGAGCTCCAAGCCTCGGAGCGAAGGGAGGCCGGGGCAAGGCGCGACCATTACGATCTTTCCGGGAGTCCGTTACGAGCGCCTGCCCGACGATCATGTTTTCGCCAGCTTCGAGCGGAAGGGCAAGAGCGGCAGCCGCGGGCGATTGGTGCGCGGCCTGCAGGCCGACGGCCAGCAGAAGGACGCAAGCTAGACGGCCACGGCGGTCGGCGGAGCGGAGCCAGCTCGGGCCATTCCCTCGCAGGCCAAGGATGAGCTGGCGGCGCGGGGACCTCATTGGGTCTCGACGGCCTCACAGCGGATAGAGTTCAGAAATGCGCGGACCTGCGGCTCCCAGGTTTCGTCCGGAATGAAGGCACGCACGAGCACGAAGCCTTCAACGACATCCGTTTCCACGAACAGCGATTGGCCGAGATCGGCGGAGGGATCGTTCTTCAGACGCTGCATCTGAATGGGCGTGAGCAAAATCGTGTCGAGCGAATGGTCCTCGGCCACCCGGTCGCTGAGGCTGAAGGTATTCTGGCTGCGGTTGTCGAAGATTGCCAGAGTCCAGAAGGGAATTTTCCCCTCGCTGCGGACATGCAGCAGGCCGTCCTCCAGACTGAACCGGCAGGCAGCTCCTGCGAAGTAGGGATTGTCGATCCGCAGGGGGCTGTCCGGGCGGGCGTCCAGCTGGATGGTCTGGTAATAGTCCGCAGCATTGGAGATGCGGGACCAGGCATCGCGCACGGTGTGGTCGGGCAGCATGAAGACGATCGCTAGGTGGACGACGCCTGCCGCAATGAGGCCAAGGATGCAGGTGTGAACGAACCTAAGCATAGCAATCCGCGCGGGTGATCGTGGGGAGCCGGAGGTCCGAGAACTGGTCGGAGGTGACGGCCACCGACGTATCGAACAGTGTGAGCACGACCTGCATGCGGCCGTTGCCTTCCGACGGAAGCCAATTGCCGGGCTGCGGTTGACGCGAGACGTGGACGGTGAGACTGTTGCCCTCGCCGTAGACGACCATCCGCGAATGGAGCGCGGCGCGCTTGCGGCCATGGTCGGGCAGGAAGCCGCCGTCCGCATCGGTCAAATGCAGGGTCCACAGACGTGCGGGTGGCAGCTGGCCTGATATCACGTAGGTGCAGGTGCGGCGTAGCGGATCACCGTTGCTGTCCTCCCGGGCTGTGAGCACGATTCCTTCGGAAGGCCCGAGGGGCAGACCACCACTGCGGGCGTAGCGCGCGCGGGAATAGGGATCCGCCTGGGGTGTGCCCAGCAGCGGAAATGCCTGCCAGGGGCCGGACGTGAACCGGCCGGTCAGCGGCGCGTTGTCCAGCGCGAACCAGACACTGGCTGCGCCGCCGCCAATGGCAATCGCGAGGAAGACCAGCAGGAGAAAAACCCGGTAAACCATGCAGATCCCTGAAGACGTTAGCGGGGAGAGTAAATCATTCCAAGCCGTTACAGAAACCCCGAATTGTTCCAAGGTGCTGTTTTACGCAGGTTTGGATGAAGGAGAGCTTGCCAACCGAAGGTAGGCGTCCGCCGAAGGGAAGACCGCATGCGATTTTCCTGAACCGCTCCGGACTTCGGGTCACAATGCGGAGAGATCCCCCGATGCGGCGCTCGCCTCCAGCTGCGGGGCGGATTTGAACTGCTCGGCAATGTCGCGCAGGGCCCGGGTGGTGGCCGCCGACATGCTGCGCAGCGATATGGCGGATGGTTCCTCGGCGGAACCGGACGAAACCGCGACCTCCGGAGGACGCTGGCCGGAGGGTAACGGGTTCTTGATTCCGGGAATCGGCTTCAGCGTGACGTTCTGGTGGGCGAAGGCCATCAGCCGCTGCCAGATCATGGCCGGAAGGGTACCGCCGGTCATGTTGCGGGTGGGCGAGTAGTCGTCGTTGCCGAGCCAGACCGCAGCGACGAAATTGCCCGTGTAGCCGACGTACCAGGCGTCGCGGTAGGACTGCGCGGTGCCCGTCTTGCCAGCGGAACGGATGCCTGGAAGGGCGGCACGTCGGCCGGTGCCCGATTCCGGCACCTGAACGAGCATGCTGTTCATGCCCGCGACGACCTCGTCGCTCAGCACCTTCTTCGGGGGCGGTGCATCACGGTCGTGATCATAGATGATGCGCCCGTCAGCCGTGCGGATCTGGAGAATGCCGTGGCGGATGCCGGTGTAGCCGCCGCTGGCAAAGACACCGTAGCCGGTAACCTGGTCCATGACCGTGACGCCGGAGGTGCCGAGGACCATCGTCTTGTGGCCGTTCAACTCGGACTCGACACCCATGCGCTTGGTGATTTCCACGATGGCGTCGATCCCGAGGTGGTCGCGGGCGAGGCGCACCGGAACGGTGTTGTAGGAGTGGATCAGCGCGGAGGTGAGGGTAACCTTGCCGGCGTAGCCGCGCGAGTAATTCTTGGGAGACCAGTTGCCCCAGGAAATAGGCGCGTCGGAAATGAGGTAATCCGGAGTCAGGCCCTTTTCCAGGGCAGCCGCGTAGACATAGGGCTTGAAGGATGAGCCAGGTTGGCGGAGGGCCTTGGTCGCACGGTTAAACTGGCTCTTGCCATAGTCGCGTCCGCCGACGATCGCACGGACCGCGCCGTCGGTTTCCATGACGACGATCGCGCCTTCGGAGGCGTTGTAGTCCTTGCCGTACTGGCGCAGGTGGTACTCGAGGGATTCCTCGGCGGCGCGCTGGATGTCGGGGTCGTGGGTGGTGTAGGCGACGAGCGAATGCGTGACGCCAGGCGGCACGAGTTCCTTCACCTGCTCGAAGGCCCAGTCGAGGAAATAGTCGGGCGTGTCCTTCTTGCCCCGATCGACGACGGTCGCGGGATGGAGCCGGGCCGACAGCACCTGTCCTTCCGTCATAAAGCCTGCCTTAACGATGTTCGACAGGACCACGTTTGCCCGGGCGCGGGCGGCCGGCAGGTTGATGTGGGGCGCGTAGCGGGCGGGGGCCTTGAACAGGCCGGCGATCATGGCCGCCTCGGCGAGCGTCAGGTCCTGCACGCGCTTGTTGAAGTAGAAATCCGCCGCCGCGGCGATGCCAAAGGTGCCGCCGCCCAGATAGGCGCGATCGAGATAGAGCTGGAGGATCTCGCGCTTGGACAGGTTCGCCTCAAGCCAGAGGGCGAGGAAGGCTTCCTTGATCTTGCGCTCCATCGTGCGGTCGCTGGAGAGGAATAGGTTCTTGGCGAGCTGCTGGGTAAGCGTGGAGCCGCCCTGGACGATGGTGCGCGCGCGGATGTTTTCCGTCATGGCGCGGAACAGGCCGACGAAGTCGATGCCGTAGTGCTCGAAGAAGCGGCGGTCTTCGGTTGCCAGCACGGCCTTGATGACGTGGTCCGGCATTTCCTCGACCGGAACGGAATCGCGTTGGATGATGCCGCGCTGGCCGATTTCGTTGCCGTAGCGGTCGAGGAAGGTGACGGCATACTGATCCTGCGCGAGCCAGTTTCCTTCAGTCGCCTTGAAGGCGGGAATGGCGAGGGCGAGCATCAGGACGGCACCTACGGTGCCGAGAGTGAAGCCTTCGCTCGCCAGCTCGACGAAACAGCGCTTGAAGCCTGTGACGCGGAAGCGCCTGGAGAAGATGGAGATGCTCTCCCAGGCGTCAGCTGCCCTGAAGCGAAGTTCGTACAGCGTGGAGTCGATCCATGCGTCGACCTTCAGAAGGTACGTGCTCCACGGTTTCCACCTGTACTTGTTCACTTTCTTGCTCATCTGGCGGCCGCAGGTGTCGCTTGAACGTGTTCGGGCGCTTTCGTCGCGCGGCGGGTCTTGGGAGCCATCCCGTCACTTTGTAATCATTAACATAAGCCTGACGGGAAATGGAGAACGGGATGGTGACGTGGTAAAGATTTGATCAGAGGTGATCAGCGGGGCAAAGACTATTTGCGGCTTGACAGCGTTACGCTGAAAGGGTATTGATTAGATACAGTCGGATAAGTGGGTTTTGAAGTCGAGCGCCGAGCAAATGATCGGCCCCGACGGACGGGTCCAATTTGATTGTTAGTGCAATGATGGTCGTGG
>ERZ777010.481-NODE-481-length-40186-cov-31.274077_pt1 | contig 40186 bp, 41 predicted proteins | sample MGYA00374963_ERZ777010 | MGnify/ENA primary metagenome ERZ777010 (study PRJEB29309, sample SAMN06268256) | bioreactor metagenome | isolation source: Joint BioEnergy Institute, California, USA | place: USA:Joint BioEnergy Institute, California, USA | collected...
GTACGGTGGTGTGAGAGGACGGGAGTTAATCGCTCCCTCCTACTCGATTAGTTATCTCAAATCATCCAGCATCTTCTTATATTTTTTAAATTTCTTCGTTCCCAATATTCGCTCGGCTTCTTTCAAAACCCAATCCGGTATTCCCGTCACAAGCCAGGTGATGTTGGCCTTTTGAGCCAGTGGCCGGAGTTGCCGGATCTCCTCAATCGTCAAATCCACTCCGTATTGCTTCGCCATTTTCCTGATTTCGTTATCGGATTTCGATAATAATGACTCCCAAAATTCAATAATCTGATTCATCTCGTCATCCTTTCCATTGATCAAGCAAGAAACCTTTACAAAGATACGCAAATCTCGTATACTTACAAAATGTAAATCGTAATGATTATGAATTAGAAAGAAGAGAAACGATGAAAAAACCTTTTGTCGAGTTGAAAAATGTTTCGTTTAACTATGGATCGGATCCCGTTTTAAATAACGTTTCTATAACAGTGGATGAAGGGGATTTTTTAGCCCTTGTCGGTCCGAATGGTTCGGGAAAATCCACTTTATTGAAAATTATTTTAGGGTTGCTGAAAGCCAAAGGAGAAGTAACGCTTTTTGGCGAACCGGTTTCTTCATTCCAGCATCGGGAATGGATTGGATACGTTTCGCAAAAATCCAATTCTTTCAACACCGCCTTTCCGGCAACCGTGAAGGAAGTGGTGCAAAGTGGATTGACGAAAAAAGCCGGATTATTTAAACGGTTGCCAAAGGATGCAAATAAACGGGTGCATGAAGCTTTGGCTGCTGTCGGAATGGAGCAGTTTCAACACCGCAATATTGGCGAACTTTCCGGCGGCCAACAGCAACGGGTGTTTATTGCGCGGGCATTGATTTCTGAACCCAAATTGCTCGTTTTGGATGAACCGACAGTCGGCGTGGATATCAAACAGGTTCAATCATTTTATGATATGTTGGGAGAATTAAATAAGAAACACAATTTAACCATCATTTTGGTTACTCATGATATTGAAACGCCTTCCAACCAGATCAGTCATGTAGCATTTTTGAATAAGCGCATTCTTTTTTACGGAAACATGGAAGAATACAATCAAATTCCAAAAGAACAAATTTATGAGTGGTACGGTCATTCCGTACGGGCGGTGTAAGGAGAGCGGGTATGTTAGATGCAATCATTCATTATGAATTTTTACAAAATGCTTTTATTGCCGGAATCATTATAGGTTTCATTGCTCCTCTGTTGGGTGTGTTTATTGTGGTCCGCAGAATGTCCCTGATTGCCGATGCGCTCTCCCATGTTACTTTGGCGGGGATTACGGGGGGATTATTGGTAAATCAGAATCTGGCCGCATTGGGTTTCCTCAATCCCATTTATTTTGGAATAGCGGCCAGTGTGCTTGGTTCTGTTTTTATTGAAAGGTTACGGGCTTTATATAAACATTACGAAGAATTGGCGATTCCGATCATCATGTCCTGCGGAATCGGCTTGAGCGCCATCTTTATTTCCCTGGCCAATGGTTTCAGCACCGATGTGATGGGCTATCTTTTTGGCACGGTTTCCGCCGTTTCAAGACATGATTTATGGATCATCCTCGCCATTGCTTTCATTGTGTTGTTATTTTTGGCATTCTTTTTTAAAGAAATGTTTGTGTTATCCTTTGATGAAGAGTATGCAAAAGCGTCAGGGCTTCCGGCGAAAATGATCCATTTTCTGTTCATGGTCGTGGTTGCATTGACCATTGCCGCAAGCATGCGAATTGTCGGGATCCTGCTTGTTTCTTCATTGATTACGCTGCCTGTTGCTAGTGCAATGCGGTTGGCGAAAGGGTTTAAGCAGACGATGATTTATTCGGTTCTATTCGGGGAATTGGCGGTGATCGCTGGATTGATTTTGGCCTTCTATTTGGATTTGGCCCCGGGCGGAACCATTGTCGTGACTTCGATTCTGATTTTGATTATCGTCATCTTGTTCAAAAAAGCGGTTCGGAAGGAGGCGCAGCAATGAACCGGGAAAAAGCTTGGGAAATATTAAAAGCGAATGGATACAAAAAAACGGATAAACGGGAGCTCATTTTATCGATGTTTGAAGCGACCGATAAATATTTGACTGCCCGGGATTTGTTGGAAGTGTTGAAAAAGGATTATCCTGGCATGAGTTATGATACGATTTATCGGAATCTCGCAACCTTTGTCGAGTTAGGGATATTGGAAGAAACCGAATTGAATGGGGAAAAAAATTTCCGAATGCATTGCGAAGTGGATCACCATCATCACCATTTCATCTGTTTGAAATGCGGAATGGTGAAGGAAGTATCGTTATGCCCTTTGGAAATGATGGAATCCATGCTACCAGGTTATTCCGTTGAATCCCATAAATTTGAACTCTATGGAAAATGTCCGGCATGTAATGTATAATTTTTCTTATGATGCAAACAAAGGGGCAGAAAAAATACCATTTATAAGCAAATCTGTTCCTGGAAAATAAAGAAATAAAGAGGGGTAAGAAATGAAGCTGAAGAGAATCTATTTTTTACTTGCACTTATACTTGCCTTGGCATTAGCAGGCTGCGGCAAAGATGATGAAGCGGCGCCAAAAGAAACAGATGCCAAAAAATCCGGCGATTCATACACGGTGGTGGATGATCGCGGGGTGGAAATCACATTTGATAAAGTGCCTGAAACCGTCATTTCGTTGCAGCCAAGCAATACGGAAATTTTGTTTGAATTAGGCGTGGGAGACAAAGTTATTGGTGTTACGGAATATGACGTATGGCCGGAAGAAGTGCAAAACATTGAAAAAGTATCCGACACAATCAATGTGAACTTGGAAAGGGTCATTGAATTGAATCCGGATGTGGTATTTGCCTACACAATGGGCGGCGAGGAACAAGTGGAGCAGTTGGAAAGCGCGGGATTGAAAGTGTTTGTCATCCAATCCGCCAGCTCCATCGAGGATGTGTACGGCGACATTGGACAAATTGCCCAAGTGATGGGCGTTGAAGACAAAGGTAAAGAATTGGTTGAAAAAATCAAAGGTCAATTTGCTGAACTGAAAGAAAAAACAGATAAAATAGAGCAGAAGAAAAAAGTTTATTTTGAAATCGCTCCTGCACCGGATATTTGGTCCATTGGTTCAGGCACATTCCAGCAAGAGTTAATTGAAGCAGCGGGGATTGAAAATATTTATAGAGATCAAAATGGTTGGTTTTCAATATCTGAGGAAGACATTATCAACCGCAATCCAGATGCAATTATTACAACGGTGAATTATGGCAAAGATCCAACAGTAGAAATTAAATCTCGCCAAGGTTGGGAATCTGTTACGGCTATTCAAAATGGGGCCGTTTATGAACTGGATGCGAATATTTTGGACAGACCTGGTCCACGCATTGCAGAAGCAGCCGAATTAATGGCCAAAACAATTTATCCGGAAATATTTGAATAATAATAATCCAAATAGAAGCCAGGCCATTCATCCGACAAAAAGAGCGAAGAATTTTCGCTCTTTTTTTTATGGGTATTGAGGTGGTGCATATCTTCACCCAATGTCCCCCTATGGATAAATTTGAAAATCTAATGTTGCTGTTTTTTGATCACAATGACAAATAGGCTTGCCAATATACAGAAAATGCCTGCCATAAAAAAAGCCCATGTGTATGTATTAAAATATTTATAGACCAGTCCTCCCCCGTAGGCGGCGAAAGCGGCGCCAGCCTGGTGGGCAGCATATACCCAGCCGTAAATGACCGCACTCTTCTGCACACCAAATATTTGCCTTGAAATATTGATGGTTGGAGGCACCGTGGCAATCCAATCCAAGCCGTAAAACACGGTAAATACAATAAGCCAGGCCATGTGGCCGTTCATTAATAAAAATGGTAGCACCACTAAAGAAATTCCTCTTAAAAGATAGTAAAAAAATAGCAGCCATCGATTATCAAAACGGTCAGACAGCCAACCGGAGAGCGTCGTCCCCAAAATATTAAAAATCCCCATAAAAGAGAGCAGTGAAGCGGCGGTGACAAGCGGAATCCCAAAACTGATGCAATAGGATACAAAATGGGTCCCGATCAGCCCCATTGTTGAACAGCCGCAAATAAAGAAACTTCCGGCCAACAACCAAAATTCTTTTTTCTTTACGGCTTCAGCCAATCCCCCAAATGCTACCACGACAGGATTGCCATGTTGGGTATTCTTTGTTTCCTCCATCTCCTCAAGTTGGCCATAGGGTAAAATCCCCATTTCCTTGGGCGAATTTTTCATAAAGAAAAAGATGATCAGGGTCATTACCATCAGGATCGCAATGATGAACCCGATTGCTGAGCGCCATGAATAATTTTCAATAATCATCGCCAAGATGGGTAGCAATAGTAACTGGCCCGTTGCGGTGCTCGCTGCCAGGATCCCGGTGGCAAGCCCTCTTTTTTCCTTGAACCAATGATTCGCCACATAGGGACTTAATACGGTTAATAACAGACTGGAACCGAGACCAAGGATTGTTCCCCAGATGATAATCAAATGCCAGGATTGTTTCATGAAGAAGGTCGAAAAGAGCCCGGCCAGCAAAATTCCCATTGAAGCAAGCATCATTTTCTTCAATTTCCATTTTTCCAATAAGGCGGCCATAAAAGGGCCAGCCATTCCGTAGAAAAGCATGCAGATCCCAAAGGAAAGGGAAATGATGGAGCGGTCCCAGCCAAATTCTTTCTCAAATGGGGTCAAGAAAACGCCTGAGGATGAAACCACGATTCCTGCTGTCAGAATGGAGAAAAATGAAATGATTAATATAACCCAACTATAGTGAATGCGTTTCAAGGTGACCCCGCCTCTCAATCAATGATTCTTGTTTTAAACCGCCCGTCCAACATATGACGGAATTTTCTGATAACAAAAGGGTGGAAAGGATAGATTCAGGCATTTCTTTCCGCCCGGCTATCCTTATATAGTGTTGCTAGGAAACGATCAATTCGCGCTTTCCATCGGACGCTTTTCCTTTTTTGCAAGGAAGAAGGAGAGAAGAAGGCCGACCGCACCGAAAAGCATCGCAACGAAAAAGGCGATTTTGATTCCTTTAAAGATCCCATCGTGTTGGATATTGCCAAAACTCATGACGGTCACAAGCAATGCGGCGAAAATGGAAGAGCCGACTGTACGGATCGTGTTATGCATGGCCGTGCCATGGGCAATGAGTTCATGTGGCAATGAATTGATCCCTGCTGTCATCAAAGGCATGGAAAGCAGGGCAAATCCCAGCATTTGAACTGTAAAGATCGCGGAAATAGCGGCAAATGACGTATCCTGGCCGATGAAATTATACAGAATGGTTGCCAGTACAATACAGCTGAATCCGATGATGGCAAGCCCTTTTACGCCGAACCGGTCAAACAGCTTTCCGGAAATCGGCGACATGGCACCGGTAATGATGGCACCTGGCAAAAGCATCAATCCGGAGGTGAGGGCCGTGCCTTGTCGGACATTTTGAACAAAAATCGGCAAGATGGTTTCAATGCCGATCAGCAACCCGAATACGACGATGGAAAGAATCGTCGTCAACGTAAATTCCTTGGATTGGAACACGGTGAAATTCAACATCGGCTGGGACAGTTTAAATTGTCTCCGGATAAAAAAGAATAATGAGATGGAGCCGATCAGGATGGAAAGGATGACATTCAGCCCCGTCCATCCATAAGTCCCCACCATACTTGTCGCGTAAAGGAGGCCGCCCCATCCAAAGGAAGATAAAATCACCGATAACACATCCAGTTTCCGTTCATGCTGTGTTGTCACATTCTTCATTAAAAAGATGGCAAGGACGAATACGATCAGTGTAATAGGCAAAACGGTATAAAATAAAAATCTCCAGGAAGTGTGGTCAATGATCCATCCTGCAAGAGTCGGTCCGATAGCCGGAGCAAAACCGACCACCAATCCGCTCATCCCCATCGCTGCGCCGCGTTTTTCCACGGGATAGATGGAGAAAATCACCGTCTGCATCAACGGCATCAACATACCCGCCCCGATGGCCTGAACGATCCTTGCGACGATGAGCAGCCAAAAATTCGGCGTGACGGCACCAATCAAGGTTCCAATGGCAAAAATGCCAAGAGCAAAAATTAATAAAGCTTTGCTGCTATATTTTTCAATCAGAAAGGCGGTAATGGGAATCATGACGCCATTGGCCAGCATGAAGCCCGTTGTCACCCATTGGGCCAGTGTCGGACTGACGGAAAATTCTTCCATGATAGATGGCAATGCCACGATGAGCAACGTTTGATTCAGCAAAGAAACAAAAGATGCCGCAAGCAATATACTGACAATCAAATTCCGATTATATGAAACACTTTTCATAGTTTCCAAAGCTGCAATTCTCCTTTTTTTTCAAATGAAAAGGAAATAATAAGAAAATCTTAAATTAAGTGAGAATAGAAATCAAGCAAAGAGAAAATAATCGCATGTATGGAATATCTTTCTTTGAACATAATAACAACAAAAACATGAAATATTCAGGTAGGTGATTGGATTGTCACCGTTCTTCAAGAAAAGCAATCATAAGACAGATCAAACGTCCATTTATCCGGTGAGCAAGATAGTGAACGAATATAAGGATAAACAAATGACAGGCATTCTGGATGACAATGTCCGCCTGCTGAAAGAGATTTTTCATAAGGATATGGATTATTCTTTGCGGACCTTTGAACTTTTTCAACATAGACATGCCGCCATTGTTTATCTGAATTCTTTGGTGGATCAAGAGGTCATCAATCATGACGTCATAAAACCATTGCAACATTATGAAGCTCCTGAAAAAGAACCCTTGGACATCCTAAAATTTCTCATCGACAATATCCTTTATTTCAACGATGTAAAAAAAGTGAAAGACTTTTCAACGATTATCAGCTCCATTGTGCAGGGAAAAGCGGTTGTTTTTATCGACGGGATCGCTGAGGCGCTGGAACTGGATGTTGTAACAAAAGAAAAAAGGAGCATCGAGGAACCGGAAACGGAACGGGTGGTACGGGGAGCGAGGGACGGTTTTATCGAACATTTGTCCACGAATATTGCCTTGCTCCGTTATCGCCTGCCCATTCCGGAATTCCGGGTGGAAGAATCGGAAGTGGGGGCAAGAACGAAAACGAAAGTGGTGGTTTGTTATATTGAGGATATTGCCAACCCCACATTGGTGGAAGAAATGAAAAAAAGAATCGATGCGATTGAAATTGATGGGGTATTGGACTCCGGTTATGCGGAGCAATTTCTTGAAGATAATCCGTTATCGCCTTTTCCCCTATTGATCAATACCGAAAGGCCGACCAAAGTGGTGGGAAATCTTTTGGAAGGCCGTGTGGCGGTAATGTTTGAGGGGAGCCCATCCGCGCTGATCGCACCCGCCACGTTTAATCAGTTTTACCATACAACGGAAGATTACAATGAACACTGGGTCATTTCTTCATTCGTGAGAGTTTTCCGGATTCTCGCCCTTTTGTTTTCATTGACTTTTTCTTCCCTTTATGTGACCGTCATTTCTTTTCATCCGGAATTGATTCCGGCAAAATATGTCGTTGCGGCTTCCAGCGGGCGGCACAGCATTCCGTTTCCCGTCATCTTTGAAGTGTTGTTGTTGGAACTCGCCATGGAAGTGCTGAGGGAAGCGAGTATACGGATGCCGCAACAAGTCGGCGGGGCCTTATCCATCGTCGGGGTGCTCGTTGTTGGACAGGCAGCGGTGCAGGCGGGATTTGTCAGCCCCATCACCGTTGTCATCATCGGAATGTCCACCATCGGATCCTTTGCGATTCCTTTATATAATGCGGCCAATACGTTCCGTATGCTGCGATTTCTTCTCATTATTTTGGCAGGCACCCTCGGCTTGTTGGGGCTCGCTTTAGGTCTTATGGTTGTGGTGAATCACATGCTGTCCTTGCGTTCATTCGGTGTGCCTTATATGGATCCTTATGCGCCATTCAATATGAAAGCGATGAAGGATTCCATTATCCGGTTTCCGTTTTATAAATTAAAAAAGCGGCCTTCCAATATTCATCCGCAAGATCAAACACGTCTGGGAGAAATGGAAAAGCACTATACCAATTACAATTTCCTCGATAAAGAAGAAAGGGAAAAAATATGAAACATACCGATTCAATCAGTTCCATTCAAATGGCCATCATTATTGCAAGTTCAATCATTGGGGTATCCTTGATGGTATTGCCAAGATTCGTTGCCTCCAAGGTGGGGGAAGCGGCAATATTGGCAAGCGTTGTCGGGCTGTTGATATCATTTTTGAGTGTCCTTGCTATCACTTTATTGGGCAGGAAATATCGAAATTATACCATCATCGGATGCAACCGATTAATATTGGGGAAATTTGTGGGCAATTTGATGAATTACATGATCATCCTTTTGACCATTTTCCTTATGGGGCTTGAGGTTCGGCAATTTTCGGAAGTCCTTGCCAGCGGTTTATTGCCGAACACACCGATCGAAATATCCATCGCTTTAATGATCATTCTTTGCGCATTGGTCGGCTTCCACAATGTTTCCACCTTCGCTTATATTCATACGTTCTATTTGCCTTTTTTATTGATTCCGATGGTCTTTTTTATTCTTGCCTTTGAAGATATGGAAAGTTATCATTTATTGCCCATTTTCGGCCATGATTTATCCTTTTTTGAGTTTATATCCGGTGCTTTCGAGATGTCCTCCACAATCACCAATTTTTTTGTAATCTCCTTGTTGATCCCTTATATAAAGGATAACGAAAGTATGGTAAAAAACGGGATTCGGGGTTTCTTCCTGGGCGGGCTCGCCATCCTGTATACCATTATCGTTGCTCTTGGCGTATTCGGGGTGAAAGAGCTGGAGCAAATTCATTGGCCTGTATTGTCGTTGAGCCGGGTGATCGAAATACCGGGAGAAGTATTATCAAGAGTGGATGCAATCATTCTCATAACATGGATTTTTGCGGTTTTTACCACATTGCTGTCTTACTTTTTTGTCATTGTCCGGGGAACCGCAGAGATTTTTCGGACGAACCGGTTTGCCTTTATTTCAACGATTATGATCCCCATCATATTCGTGGTTGCCTTAATTCCAAACAATGTATATGAAATTTTTGAATATGTCATCACCATCGCTAAAATTGTGACAGCTCTCTTTATATTGCTTCCATTCGGTTTGATCGTCATAGGCCGTTTCCGGAAAAAGGTGGGAGTGCAATGAAAAGGGTCCTATTATTTATGGCTATCATTCCAATCCTGATGTTGTTGAGCGGGTGCTGGGACCGATATGAGCTGGAAGAAAGGGCGATGATTCTTGCCATCTCCATCGATGTTACCGATGATAGGGAAGAAGTGGAAAAGTATGAAGTGACCCATTCGAAAGGGGATTTTCCGGTTCGTGAAGATCAAAAGTATTACAAACTGACGGCCCAATTGGCGGTTCCGGGAAAAATCATGCTCGGTCCCGGCGGTGGAGAAACGAATTCAGAAGATACGGACTGGCTGTTGGTCACATACGGCTATACGATGAAAGATGCGCTGTCCAATTTGCAACAGGAACTGGCTGAGAAAATATATTTGGGACATATTCAAATTATTGTCGTCAGCGAAGAAATCGCGAAAAACGGAATCAGTGAGATCATGGATTTTTTGAGAAGGGATTATGAAGTTCGGAGAAGCGCCTGGCTCATGATTACAGATGGGGGGGAGGCCCAAGATATATTGAATGCCACGCCCCCAATCCAAACGGTACCTTCTTTATATTTATCCAACACATTGAAAGATGCGGTACGATTCGGAAAATTGCCGAAAGAGTTTTTGGGGAAGATATGGATCGATTTTTCGGATATCGGGGTGGATGCCATGATTCCCCTCGTCAAATCCATGGGGGATCATATTCTCGTGCATGGGCTCGCGTACTTTAAAGGAGATAAGATGGTTGGAAAACTGACACCGACCGATACAGGTGCCATATTGGCGATACAAGGCATGAATCCCGCAGGATATTCGAACGTTGTTGAAACGGAGGATCAAAGCGGAGTATACCTTATCAAGCCGCAAAGAAGAAAGTCGAAAATTTCGGTGAAACTGGTGGATGGTGAACCGAAAGTGACCATCAATGTGAAAATAGAAGGGTTTGTGGAAGAACAAAATCATGTAAATGATTTAAGCAAAGACAGGCTGGAGGAGCTCGAAAAGACTTTATCCAACTACGGTGAAAAAGCATTGTCCAAGCTGATGAAAAGACTTCAGCAAGATGAATCGGATATTCTTGGAATTGGAGCGAGGGTGAGGGCGAAATATCCGAAATATTGGCATGAAAAGGTCAAAGACGATAAAGGCTGGTATGAAGTGTACAAGGATTTGGATATTCAAATTCATTTGGATTATAAAATCCGTCGTGTCGGCATGGAATGGAAATAGGAAATTTATTTGATTCAGGCTGTCCTTTCAATGATATACTCATTGTTGGACAGCCATTATTTTTTGTTGATTTTAAAAGGAGCGGACAAGGTGGGCAAAATCATTTTTATTACCGGTGGAGTCCGGAGCGGAAAAAGCGCCTTTGCGGAACACTATGCGAAAACCCTTTTTGGGCGGCATCAGAAAGGGTTATTTTATATCGCTTCCGGCGTCCCTTTTGATGAAGAAATGAAAAAGCGGATACGCCGGCATCAAAATGACCGGGAACGATCACAATTGCCGTGGGTGACAATGGAAGTCGCCGACGACCTGCCGCAAGCGACTTTCGGTGCGGACGACATTGTATTGTGGGATTGTATCACGACCTGGTTAAACAATGTATTGTATAAAACGGAACAGAGTGAAAATCGATATGTAAAAATTCAACAATCGATTGAAAGATTCCAACAAACGGTCGGGCGATGGAAACAGGACGGTGCCATTGTGCTGTTGATATCGAATGAAGTGCTCGATGAAGCCTCTTCAATCTATGAGGAAGTCAATTTATATCGTGAACTGATCGGCAAGCTTCATCAATGGATTGTGGCAATTTGCGATGAAGCGTATGAATTGGATTATGGAATCAATGTACGTAGGAAATAGGCGGTGTTTTTGTGAAAAATTTAGTATATGGATTTTTATTATCTTTGCAATTTTTTACTTCCTTTCCCATCCGGAAGGCGCTTCCGATGACGGACAAAAGCGTGACAGCAATGTTTGGCGCAATGCCGTTTATCAGCCTGTTGATGGGAATGGCGGTTGTACTGGTGATCCGATTAAATGATGTTTATTTTGAATTTTCCCCGCTTTTTTTAGCCATTTTGGTGGCGGTGCTGAATGTGGCCATGACAGGCGGTTTGCATCTGGATGGCTGGATTGATTTGGGGGATGCGTATTTTTCCTACCGGGACAAAGAAAAAAGGCTGGAAATTTTGAGCGACTCCAGGGTTGGAGCATTCGGCGCGATCGCTTTGGCGGTCCTATTATTATTGAAAGTGGGCATTTTTCATGAGATGTTCCTTCAGCGCCCTTCACATCTTTTTTATTATGTTCTTTTAGTGCCCCTTTTGTGCCGTCTGGCGATCATGATCTATTTTAATATGTCGGTCAATGTGAAGGAGTCGGGATTGGCCGCTTATTTTAAAAAACAGGTGATTCCGGGTCGTCTTTGGATCTTCATAGGGGTTTATCTGTTGATCATTCTCGTGTTTGGAATTTTGTTGAAGGACGTCTTTTTCTTTGTTTTGCTAGTGGTCATGCTGATTTCGGCCTTATTTTACCGAAACTGGACGTACAAACATTTCGGCGGCATGACGGGCGATTTGCTTGGCGCATTATATGAAGGGATGGAACTGGTGCTATGGGGAATTCTGTTGCTGTGCATCTGATTCGCCACGAAAAAACGAAGGCGAATTGGGAACGGAAATATCTTGGATGGACGGATGAACCGATCGCGATCCGGAAGGCGGTTTGCTCGGTTCCGGTACATACAGAAACCGTCTATGGCAGCGATTTGAAACGCTGCCGGGAAACGGCAGAACTGTACTTTCCCAATGCCCGGTACCTCCCGTTTTCCGGTTTGAGGGAACTCGATTTCGGGGATTTTGAGATGAAAACCTATGAAGAATTGAAACATTTAGAAACCTATCGCCGATGGATTGATGCGCCGTACAAGGTGACGCCTCCCGACGGCGAATCTTTTGTTGATTTTGAAAAGCGGGTGCTGGACACGTTTCATCATATTGTGGGCAGCGGAGGAGAGTATGTGTTTGTCGTCCATGGCGGGGTGATCCGATTGTTGATTTCAAAATTTTTGAAGGAACATAGTTTCCAGGAAGTGACAGCAGAGCATCGAACGATTTACACTTTCGTTTGGGATGATGTTGGATCGTTGAAAGGGGGAGAAGCATGCAATCGGTTATCGGTGGCGCCTATAACGGTAAGAGAAAATTTGTAAAAGAATCATTGAAAGACTTGGAAAATCAGCGGATCTTTTTCTTTGAAGGGGAAATTCCGGACGGCCCCTTTACAAAAGAGGATTATGTCATCGTTGGCCATTTTGAAAAGATGGTCCCCCAATACGAAGGCTTGTCCGAAGATGAAATTGTGGAACAAATGATGGCCAAGTTGTTGAAATTGGATGAAGTGACGAATTTGATTTGCATATGCACAGACATCGGCCGCGGCATCGTCCCTCTTTCCAAAGAGGAGCGCCATTTGAGGGATACTTGCGGCCGGTTGTATCAGCAACTGTTTGAAAAGAGCGAAAAAGTGATCCGGGTGTGGTATGGGATTCCTGAAGTGTTGAAAGGGGACCATTGCCGTTTGATCAAATCTTAAACACACCAATTGAAAACTTCTGCAACCAAATCATCGGTGCAGAAGTTTTTTTCATGCAAAAAACATGACCCATCCGAAGAGGATGATGGCAAGATCCGCACTGATATGCACCATCCAGGAGCCTTTGAAGGAACCGGCCTGTTTCGTGAGAACATCAAAAACAAAACCCACGGCAAATAATGAGAGAAGAATGAGGAGCATAATCCAAAGGGAAAACCAGCTTTGAAACAACGCAATATGATAAATGGAAAACAACAAGGAAGAAAACCCATAGGCGGTTTTCCGGTAACCCGATTCATAAAGATTCAAGAAGATGAATCCCCGGAAAAAGAACTCTTCCAAAAAAGAATTCCCGAAAATGATATAAATGCCTCTCAAAATATACTCGTTTTTTGACAGTTCCAGTTCTTTCAGGATATTGGAAAAGTCCACAAAGGAACCAAAGAGCCAAAAACCAAGCCAAATGATGGAGAAAACAGCGGTGGAAAGGGCAAAGCTCAACCGCAGCCCCGATTGTTTTTCTTTCATCCTTTTGGCAGGTTGAAACCATTTCCAATAAATCAGCGGAATGGAGGTAAAAAAGATAATTTTGAAGATCGTTTTGATTTCATAGGTGGATAAAAGAATCTGTTCAATGATGTATAACATGATGCATGCAAAAATGGACGCAACAATGATGAAAGCGGGTTCTTTGTATTTATGAATCAATGACAATAAACTGCAACTCCTTTTTGGAAAAAAACAACTGAATTGGATTGTACTATATAAACGTTTCAACCTCCCATCCGGTTTCGGGGAACAGGAAGTTGGATGAAAATCATTGAATTTTTAGAAGATTTATAAAAATAGTAATTTACTAGAATATTTTACCGTTAATATAGAAAAATAAAGCAAAACTGATTTTAAAGGTTTTTATAGTGAAAACAATTTCTTCTATTATTATGTAGCTGATTTTTATATAACAGATGAAACAGAAAACTATTGTTATATAACAAAAATGGTGCTAAGATATGTTTATATTCAAAATAAAAAGATTATTAGATAATGAAATGGAAAGTAGAGAGAGAAAGGGGAATAAAAGGGGATGAATGCAATCACCATTGTAATCGGGGCAATCTGCATTTTAGTAATTGCTTACCGATTTTACGGCATTTTCTTTACGAAAAAAGTGTTGAAAATCAAAGATGATCAACCGACACCGGCACATACATACAATGACGGAAAAGACTTTGTGCCAACAAATAAATGGATTGCTTTTGGCCATCACTTTGCGGCCATTGCAGCGGCTGGTCCATTGGTGGGACCGGTGTTGGCGGCCCAATTCGGATATCTGCCGGGATATTTATGGCTTTTGATTGGGGCCGTTATTGGCGGGGCTGTGCATGATGCGGTGGTGTTATTCGCATCCATGATGAAAGGCGGAAAATCCCTTTCAGAAGTCATGAAAGAAGAATTGGGACCGGTTGCCGGCTTTTGTACAGGCCTTGCCATGCTATTTATTATCACCATTACGATGGCAGGACTTTCCATGGTGATTTTGGGGGCGTTGGCTGAAAATCCATGGGGCACATTCGCCGTTGCTTCCACCATTCCAATCGCCATGATCATGGGATTGATCAACCGGTTTACCGGAAATATCAAATTATCGACCATCATCGGTGTGGTTCTGCTCGTTGCGGCAGTCTTCTATGGACCATCCATCCAAGGCACTTGGTTGGGGGATGTATTAACTTTAGATAAAGATACATTGGCGATGATCTTGCCGGTTTACGCGTTCTTTGCGGCAGCCTTGCCGGTATGGTTCCTGCTTGCACCGAGAGATTATCTGTCCAGCTTTATGAAAATTGGGGTATTTATCGCGTTAATCATTGGGGTATTTATTATAAATCCAACAATACAATTTCCAGCCATTATTCCGGATTTTATTAATGGCGGCGGTCCCATTGTTACGGGTCCTGTATGGCCATTTGTATCCATCACCATCGCCTGCGGTGCGATTTCCGGTTTCCACGCGTTTGTAGGCTCCGGTACAACACCGAAAATGCTGAATCGTTGGGAGGATATCCGACCTGTCGGATTTGGTGCCATGTTGGTGGAATGTGTGGTAGGGGTGATGGCATTGGTTGCCGCGACGGTTCTACATCCGGCCGACTATTTCGCCATCAACTCGGCGCCTGAAAAATTCGCCCAATTAGGCATGACGGTCGTGGATTTACCGGTGCTTTCCGAAGCAATCGGCATGGATCTTGAAGGGCGTACTGGCGGTGCGGTGACATTGGCTGTGGGGATGGCTTCCATTTTCTCAGGCATCAAATGGTTCAGCCATTTGACAAGCTACTTCTATCAATTCGTCATCATGTTTGAAGCCGTCTTCATTTTAACGGCGATTGATGCCGGTACGCGTACGGCCCGATATTTGATTCAAGACTTTTTGGGGAATGTGATCAAACCGTTGAAGAAAACGGATTCGATGCTTGGAGCAATCGGTGCAAGCGCCTTGGCCTGCTTGATGTGGGGGTATTTATTGAATTCCGGGGACATCGCATCCGTATGGGCGCTGTTCGGGGTATCCAACCAGTTGATGGCATCCATCGGGTTAGTGTGCGGCGTGACATTTGTATTGAAAATCGCAGATAAACGCATTTACGCCCTGACATGTTTGATTCCGCTCGCTTACCTATATGTGACGGTCAATGTGGCAGGCATCTGGATGATCAAAAATGTCTACTGGAACGAAGCGGCAAGTGGATTCAATATGGTGAATGGCGTGTTATCGGTCATCATGTTGGCGCTTGGGTTGGTGATTGTGGTGACGTCCATTGTGAAGTGGAAAGAACTTTGGGCAAGCCCCCGCTTCAGCAAAGTGGCAACCATCAACAACTAATCTGGTGATGGTTGCCATGAATGGGATGGGAAACATATAAAATGAAGGGGTTCATCATAATAAATGCAGAACTTTGCAAGATTTGAATGCAGGGTTCTGCATTTGTTTTTTGTTTTAAAAAATAAAAATTAATTGTTGATAGAAGCTGGTAAGCAATTTGAAAAATCGGAAAATAAGATTTTTGATTGTAGTATAATAAAAGTGTACATATACCCTTTATTACCGGATTATTGTAAATTGTATATAAATACAACAGATTCGTTCTGCAATAAGCATAAATGGAGGTGAAAATAGTGGATAAACTTTCAGTCTTTATTAGTTCTGTTGCTCAAGATTCATTGACAACGTTGAGGATGAGAACTAAACAATTATTAGATAATTTGGGTCATGAAGGTATTATTTTTGAAGAGAGTATTATGTTTACTGAATTGGGATAGTGTTAAAACATGTTTGGAATATGTAAAAGACAGTGATATGTTAATATTATTTATAGACACTAAAGCTGGCTCAATGATTTCCTCCGAAGGTAAATCTGTTACTCATTTGGAATTTTTAACTGCCCATGAAGAAGGAAAAAAGGTCTTGGTTTATGTAAATCGACAAGTTGTTGATGAATTTTTTAAATTAAAAAATAAATTAGACGAAGTTAATGATTTATATTTTAATAATTATAGACAATTCGTAAACGTAGTTGATACTTTCGAAACTACTTACATATCAGATTCATATGTTCTTGTTCTTCTATATGATTTATACCAAAAAGGTTACTATTTAAATTCATTTGAGTTAGGCATTGATTTAGATGATCAAATTAAACAGCATTTATCTTCAATTATGAAAAAGAGCTTAAGGTATCTCAGTATAGAAAAAGATATTCAACGAGCAATGTATCATTTTTCAATATATCGTGATTTTTACGAAAATTCATTAAGGCTTGTTGAATTGATTAGAAACGGAAAAATCGTCGACGCAAGACTTTTATTATCTAGGCTTCAAAATCAAATGGATAGAATTGTAGTTGAAAAAAAATCTAAATATCAAAATGAAAAAATTACAGTATTAAATCCGGCAACGGCAATTACTTTATATTCAATGGAAAGTGATGAAATGGTATTAGTTGAATATAGTGGAGATGTAACTGCCGAAAATATCCCTTTGGATAACCGGGATTCTTATGTTGTGATAACGGCTACAAATCCTGAATATGAGGAAGCGTTATTTTATAATTATGATAAAAATCTTTTTTATTTTTTGTTTAAAGTGAATACATATGTTTTTTGTGTGCATTATCCAAACGATGGGGAAATTATTAAAGAAGAGTATCATGATTTTGTATTTAATGCTATACTAGAGTCAAAGGGATATCGTTATTGCTTTTTTCTGAAAAAATTGATGGAGGGGTAAGTATGAAAAAGGAACGGATTGTATTGGTTGCATCCGCAAAAAAAGGTTATGGCAAACAAATTATCGAACGTCAACTTGCTGCAATGAAAAAAGAATCTGCATCGATTCAAGAAAAATTTGCTAAAGTTTGTGGTACAAGGTAAAAAATGGTACGATATGTTAATTACTCGTATGTATTTTCTTGAAGATAATTTGAAGGTAAGAAAAAGCCGAAATTTCGGATGTAGTGAATGCAAAAGAATATATGTTTGTAACCGGAAAGTCGCCATAAAATAAGGAAAGTATTTTCCCCTCTTTCAGGTTTGAAATGGAAGACAATAGAACAAATTTTTATTAAAAAGAGAATTTGAGTTTGTTCAAATTCTCCTTTTTCAATTTCTCTCCATTTTTTTGGTCGTTTGATCTTTGTTGGCCGTGTATATCCGTAAATTCACGGCCATTAAGGCAATGCCCATTTCATTTTCCACCTTCGATTTTCCTCGGACGGAAAATCGGGTGAAACGCGAATTAGCCTTCAAGAATCCAAAAACTGGTTCTACGTCTATTTTACGTTGACGGAAAATAGAACCTGCTTTTTCTTCTGAAAGCTTCGCTCTTATATATTCTTTTTGTCGTCTCCATTTTTCATTCACCATGACCTTTCGGTGGTTGCCTTCCTTTGATTTTGTGCATGATGAACGAAATGGACATCCTGAACAGTTTTCACATTCATCATATTCCCAATTGTCCGGATGAAATGGGTTTTGTTTATATTTCATCTTTTGTTCTTTCTCATACATATGGTATATGGAATGAGCACCTCGCGTTTGCGATCGGAAAGGATATCCCCATAGTTCACTACACTGCCATACCATGCATTTGCCACAATATACTTTGGCAATTCAAAAATAATGTTGTTCTATCTCATCTAAAAATGGAATGAGTGTACGTGTATCTGAAGGATTTGGAAAGATGCCATAAGCCACGTACTGACCTTTCGTTGCGATTTGTACATTGTACCCAGCTTTCAATTGGCCGTTTTTCATATAGTCGTCTTTCATACACATGAACGTTGCATCTAAGTCTGTTTAGGAATAAACTGTTCCGTTCCCCCAAGATGTCAAAGTCTTTTTGGTACCTTTGTTCCCGTAGAATGAAGTCTATTAATTGTTTGTAGGCTTGTTTGGGATATTTCCGGTCGCTTCTTATAATAGAGCTTCAATTTTTAACCTGAAAAGGCAGACTGCGAATAGGCACAAAAAATAATTTTGAGCATCATACGTGGATGATAAGCAGGACAGCCTGTATTTCGAAGAAACGAATGGAAGGCTTCATCAGGGATACTTTCAACAAAATGATGAATGTGGAAGGCAATATCATTTTCTTGTAATTTTATTTCTAAAACTAGAGGTAAATCTAATTGATACATGTTATAATATTTTAAATATAAGGACACTTCCTTTAGCTAAAATTTTTGGGGTCAGATACTTAAATTTTAGCAGAAAGTGTACTTTTATGATGCAATAAAATTAAGCCGCCGACACTTTACTTTTGTAAAATGCCAGCGGCTAATTTTTAGTTAGAGGTGGTTTTGTCCCAGCTTCCTTTAAGCAAAAATACATAATTAACAAAAATATAAATTAATGTTAAAATTTTCTATAGGAGGTGGGTACATGATAAGGTGTATGATTGTTTTGATGACACTTGTTTTAACAACAGGGCTTCTTTATTTAGTGGGGCATCTATTTACCATTCCGTTCATGTTTAATCACCAATATACAGATCATTCAAATGGCCTCTACATTACGAGTGGTTCATTGATTCCTTTCATAATGGGTCTAATGGCCAGTTTTCTTGCAGAAAAAATTTATATTCATAAGTACCGGGAAAAGCTTGGTTGATAACACCAAGTTTTTTTATGCACTTATGCGACAGTTGTTTCGCAAGAACGAAGGTGCAGTGATTACACAACGTTTAAAGGGCCCGATTGGTTTTAACATGAATGCAAGGGGGAAAAACGATGGATGAAGCAATCGTGGTGAAGGAAAGAGAAGATGGAATCGGGATCATTACGTTGAATCGGCCAGAAAAAAAGAATGCCTTAAACATTTCAATGCGAAGAAAAATTTCGGAATATTTGAACAGATGGAAGGATTCGGAGCATATCGGTGTTGTGATCATTACAGGGGCGGGCAACGCATTTTCCAGCGGTTTTGATTTAACGGAGTTTCAAGACCCGGCTTTATTTGATGAAATCTATGAGTCTTCCGCCAAATACCATCGGGATGTCTGGCATTTTCCAAAGCCGATGATTGCCGGCGTCAACGGATTGGCCTTTGGGGGAGGCTTTGATTTGGCAACGCTCTGTGATTTAAGGGTCAGCTCAATCGATGCCGTTTTTGCCCATCCAGAAATCAAGTTTGGCGCCCCGCCTATTTATACACCGCTCTCTTGGATTGTGGGGGAAGGGATTGCGAAGGATCTTTGTTTTACAGGAAGAAAACTGGATGCCAACAAAGCACATAACATCGGCTTCGTGAATTATCTGGTGGAACATGGACAAGTATTAAGTAAATCCATTGAAATTGCAAAGCAAATTTTAGAAGCTCCTTCAGACACCTTGCGATTCACAAAACAATTTATGATCAAACAGCGGGAAGAAAGTTTTGAAGCAGCCTTTCGCATTGAGCACGATCAAGCGTTTAAAGAAGTGTTATTTAAACATCTCAAAAAATAGAATGTCCTTTATGATTGGGTATGTCCGTGACCTATATTGTCGATGTCCATCCCCTTCGAGAACCCTTGAATGGCAGATGGGGAAGAATTTACCCTCTGATTATCAGTCTTAAGAAGAATAATAGGCATTTTTGAAAACAATCTGTTTAAAAATGAAGAAAGTGGGGTACTGATAAATAAAAATTTGTCTAAATTGTGAACAATCAGCATAAACTGTATTCACTTTCCGGACTCGAGGGGGATTTTCATTGTTACATTTTTTTCTTAAGACTTCCGCTTTTCTGTTTGTACTTGGGATTCTATTGCTTTTCAGCAGTTTTATTTTCGATGTTTCTTTTTGGTACGGCATCGGAATCGTCAACAGCGGCATCTACTTGTTGCTCATCGGCCTGTTTCTATATTTAATGGAACTAAATAAGCCAATGGATACATAAATAAAAGGAGAAAGGATGATTTGAGGTCCGCTCAAATCTCCTTTCTCCTTTTTGCAGTTCACATTACATATCCCAAACAAAGATTAATAGTGAACCGATGATTGTTACCACAGCGATAATGATTCCATATAGGACATTCGTATAAATCGCTTTGCCATCTTCCGTTTCACCGGCGTGCATAAACAGCACGAGCTGCACTGAGGCTTGTACAAAAGCGGTCACAAGAAGAATCGTCATTGCCACGGGAAAAGTGAAATCCAATAAATACACGAGCAATGCAACCAAGGTCAACACCAATGAAAAAATATAGCCGCCGACCTGTTTCGCAGGAAACAATTCTTTCATATCACATCAATCCTTTCAAGTAGATGAAGCTGAAGATGAAAATCCAGACAACATCCAAGAAGTGCCAGTAGAGAGAAAAGATGAAGGATTTGTTCGCTGTACGAGGATTAATCCCGTCTCTCATCACCTGGATAAAGATGCATAATCCCCAGAAGAAACCAAGGGTGACGTGGCCCCCGTGGGTTCCGAGTGTCGTAAGCAAGGCGGCGGTGAATCCGCTTGTTTGATAAGTGGCACCCACATGGTAGTAGTGTACAAATTCATTGATTTCAGCTGAAAGGAAAGCAACGCCGAGCAAAAGGGTGATTCCCAGAAAGGCGAGCATCGCTTTTTTTCGTCCGATTCTCATGGCATGTACGGCAAGGCCGATGGTGAAGCTGCTTGTTAACAAAATAAACGTTTCAAACAACACTGGACTGATTTCGAAAATTTCCGGTCCGGCCGGTCCATTCCCGGTCCGGTTTTCCATGATGAAATAAGCTGTGAACAGGGTGGCAAACAACATAATCTCCGCACCAAGGAAAATCCAAAAACCAAAAATGTTCAATTGGTTTTGGTGCGTACTATATTCAAGAGGCTGCGTGTGATCGATTTTCATGAATTGGCACCTCCATACGTGCTTACGGCTGTTTTAATTTCCTCCGCAGATTCAAATTTGCTTTCCGTCGCTTTGATTTCTTCCACCGAAATGTGGCGTCCGTCATCTTTTTCAAAGGAACGTAGCACCATGCAAGCAAAAATGCCGATTAAAGAGACAACCGCAGGAACCCATAATGCAAAGACGAAGGAGAAGCCTGCAATGAAGAAGATGACACCCATAATGAACGGCACTCCGCTGTTATTAGGCATATGGATTTCTTCAATTTCGCCTTTGAACAATTCATGCCCATGTTTTTTCGCGTCCCAGAACGCTTCGCTGGAAGCCACATGAGGCGTGCGGGCAAAGTTGTATTCCGGCACCGGATTGTGAGTGGCCCATTCCAAAGAGCGGGCATTCCATGGATCGTCTCCAACGTTTCTTGGAGAGTGTTTGATACTATAAAAAATGTTATAGACAATGAGACAGAAGGCGATCGCCATCAAACCTGCACCGATGAATGCGACGAAGTTCAAAGGTCCGAAACCTGTCGCTTCAGAGTATGTGTACATACGGCGGGCTTGTCCGTTCAAGCCTGTGATGTACATCGGGAAGAAGGCGAGAACAAATCCAATGGATAAGAACCAGAAGCCCCATTTCCCAATCCGTTCATTTAACATAAAGCCAAACATTTTAGGCCAGTAGTACGTGAGTCCAGCCAGCATCGCGAAGACAACGCCCGGAATGATCGTGTTATGGAAGTGGGCGACCAAAAACATTGTATTGTGATATTGATAGTCCGCCGCTGACATGGCCAGCATGACTCCGGTCACGCCCCCGATGGTGAACAGTGGAATAAATCCGACTGAGTAAAGCATTGGAACGGTAAAACGGATTTTCCCTTTCCACATCGTGAGCAGCCAGTTGAAAATTTTCACTCCTGTCGGCACCGCAATCGCCATTGTGGAAATGGAGAAAATGCTGTTTGTGAGCGCGCCTTGACCCATTGTAAAGAAGTGGTGGGTCCAAACAAGGAATGATAGCAAAGAAATAATGACCATAGAGCCGACCATGGATTTGTAACCGTAAAGGTTTCGGCCGGAGAAAGTGGAAATCACTTCACTGTAGATCCCAAAGGCGGGCAAGATCAAGATGTACACTTCAGGGTGTCCCCAAACCCAGAAGAAGTTTGCCCAAAGCATGTCCATACCGCCATTTGTTGTCGTAAAGAAGTTTGTTGCAAACAAACGGTCGGTTGTTCCCATCAATAACGCGATGGTCAATACCGGGAAGGCAAAGATGATGATGACACATGCCATAAAGCTGGCCCATGTGAACATCGGCATTTTCATCAAGGTCATGCCAGGTGCGCGCATTTTTAAAATCGTCGTTATCATATTGATTCCGGTCATCAGGGAACCGATCCCGGAAATCTGAATGGCGATCATGTAATAGTTCGTTCCGACAGATTCACTGAATTCCGTGCCGGCAAGAGGGAAGTAGGATGTCCATCCTGCATCCGGTGAACCGCCGATGACGAAGGAAATGTTAAATAGCATCGCCCCGGCAGCAAATAACCAGAAGCTGATGGCGTTCAGTCTGGGGAACGCCACATCACGAGCCCCGATTTGCAATGGAACAATAAGGTTCATAAAAGCGAAGATGAACGGCATCGCCATAAAGATGATCATGACAATACCATGGGTTGAAAACACTTCATTGTAATGTTGAGGGTCAAGCAATTTATTATCCGGCATGGAAAGCTGTGCCCGTAACATGAGGGCATCCACTCCACCGCGGAACAGCATCAGTAGCGCAGAGATTAAATACATCATCCCAATTTTTTTATGGTCCACTGTTGTCAACCATTCCCGCCATAGGTAACCCCATTTTTTAAAATAGGTCAACCCAATGATGATGGCGAGGGATACAACGACGATGGCTACCATGGATGCATAAATGGCCGGGTTTGGATTCGGCACCGCAAATCGTTCAAAAAATTCCATCGAATTTTCTCCTCTCAAAATATATTGCGAAAACTGCCAGATTCTAATTTATTCGTGAGCCGCATGTTCGGTATGCATTTCGCGTTCTTTTTCAGCATGCATTTTGTGTTCTTCCCCGGAATCCATTTCATCGTCGGCATGTTCATGCTCCGGTGCAGGAGAGAATCCCAGATGCGTTCCGGTGAAAGTCATTCTTCCAAGATGGCCTGGTTCCAATAATTGTTCAAACGTATCTTCCGTGAGGGGTTCAGCCGTTTCATGCACTTCATCCACCCACTCGTCAAATTTTGTTTGAGTCATGGCGGTAACGGTAAATGTATTTTCCGCAAAACCTTTACCACTAAAGTTTGCGTTCCGTCCCATATATTCCCCTGGCGTGTCCGCAGCCAAGTGGAGTGTCGTCACCATGTCCGCCATGGCATATTTTTGTCCGCCCAATTGCGGAATCCAGAAACTTGTAATCGGGCCAAACGAATAAAGTTTGAACTCGATTGGACGATCGGTTGGAATATACAGGTAGTTCACCGTTTCGATATCCTGTTCAGGGTAGCTGAAATGCCATTTCCAGTTGGAGGATGAAGCGTAAATCACCAATGGTTCCTGATCTTCATATCCTTCCGGTGTCGACTCGACAATATAGTTGCTTTTCACTGTGATAAAGGAAAGGATGGCGACAATAATAATTGGAACTCCAATAAGAATTCCCTCTAAAATCGGATTTCCCTCAATATGAGGGGGTTCATAATCGTCAGGCAGTCTGGATGCCCGATATTTGACAAGCATGTATACAAGTAAAACCATCACGACAATGACAATAAACGCCATAATACCAATGGAGATCATAATATCGCTTGCTTGCCGTTCCGCTTGTGGCCCTTTTGGATCCAGCACTAATAAAGGTTCACAACCGCTAAGGAAGACGACAAGCATGGAAAGTAACAACAGTAGTGTTCCTTTGAGTTTCATTGAAGTGCTCCTTTCGATGGTCAAAAAGAAAAACCCTTTTCGACGTCCTAAAATATGTTTGACTCAATAATATATCAAAATAAAAAAATAAAAAGCGTTTACACTATGCAAATAGTAATAATTCATAAAATGGACAATAATTGTTTCATAATTTGTCGATAAATCTCCATACATCAACCAATAAACCCATCCATGCATGTGATTGACATAAAATTTGGAATATATTATTTAAAAATAATTTTATCACGAGCGATGTCCAGGGATGGAAGGGAAAAAGGCGGCCGCCTTTTGCATCAAGTGACTTCATATTGTACATGCCCATCAAAATTTCTATATAATAAAGAATGGAATTCTATATTGAAAGAGAAGATGAAATCGATGAGTCATTTGATAGTTTCGAATTTGACGAAAACCGTAGGAGATAAAACGTTATTTAAAAATGTGGAATTTACGATTTACGAGGGGGAGCGGGCCGGACTGATCGGCATCAACGGAACCGGCAAATCCACCTTGCTTTCCATTTTGGCGGGAGAGCAGGAAGCGGATTCCATCGAGATGGATCATCCGAACAAATATCGCATCGCCTACCTGCCGCAAAAACCGGTTTTTGAAGAAAATGTGACGGTACTGCAAGCGGTCTTTTCCGGAAACTCGCCGATTTTGCAGTTGAACCGGGAGTATGAGGAAGTCGTAAAAGAATTAAGCCTTCATCCGGAATCGGAAACGTTGCAAAACAAATTGTTCCAGCTCCAGCAGCGGATGGATGCGGAAAAGGCATGGGATGTCAATGCCCTTGCCAAACAGGCTTTGACGAAACTTGGCATTGATATGTTTGATGAGCAGGTCTCCAATTTATCCGGCGGACAGCAAAAACGGGTCGCTTTGGCCAAAGTGTTGATTGAACCGGCCGATCTTTATTTGTTGGACGAGCCGACGAACCATCTCGATGCGGAATCGACGGAATGGCTCCAGGAAATGATTCTCCGGTTGAAAGGGGCCATCATTTTCATCACCCATGACCGTTACTTTTTGGATGAAATCGCGACGCACATTTATGAGCTTGCGGATCAAACCCTTTATCGCCATAGCGGCAATTACGCCGACTTTTTGGAAGCCCGTGCGATTCGGGAAGAAAACAGACAGGCGACGCAGGAAAAACTCCGCAACCGTTACCGCAATGAATTGAAATGGATCCGCCGCGGGGCAAAAGCCAGAACCACGAAACAAAAGGCGAGAATCCAACGCTTTGAAGAATTGGAAAAGCAAATTGACCGAAATGCGGACGATGCAAAACTGGATATGTCCCTATCCACAACCCGTTTAGGGAAAAAGGTGTTGGAAGGCGTTTCTTTGTCCAAATCTTTCGGTGACCGTGTGATATTAAAGGATTTTGATTTCCTGATTCAGCAGGGCGACCGGATTGGAATTGTCGGAGCGAATGGTTACGGGAAATCGACATTATTAAAAATATTGGCCGGGGAATTGGAACCGGATGCGGGGGAAGTGATCGTCGGCCCAACCGTGAAAATTGCCCACTTCCATCAGGTGCTGCCGGAGATGAATGAAAATCAGCGGATGATTGAATATATTCGCGAAGCGTCCAATGACATCACCGATTCGGAAGGGGTCCGCTATTCCGCTGCCCAAATGTTGGAGAGATTTTTATTCCCGTTACATACCCATGGAACGCCAATTGGAAAATTGTCCGGCGGGGAGCGGAAACGGCTCCATTTGTTGAGACTGCTGATGGAACAGCCTAATGTCCTGTTATTGGACGAGCCGACGAACGATTTGGATATTGAAACATTGGGCGTGTTGGAAGATTTTATTGAACATTTTCCGGGCGTGGTCATCACCATTTCCCATGACCGTTTCTTCCTAGACCGGATAGCGAAAAAGTTATGGATTTTGGACGGCAAGGGAAATGTGGAAGAGAGCTTTGATCTGTATACGGAATATTTGGCGAAGAAATCCGCGGTTGAAAAGTCGGAATCAAAAGCGGAAAAGCAAGAAAAACCGAAACAGGAAAAGCCGAAAACGGAGAAACGAAAGCTGACATACAAAGAACAGAAAGAATGGGAAACGATCGAAGAAACCATCGCCCAAGTGGAAGAGGCGATCGCCGAAACGGAAGAACTGATGGCCGGATGCGGTTCGGATTATGTGAAACTGCAAGAGTATACGGAAAAATTGAACGAGCTCAACGCGGAATATGAGCGCCTCATTGAAAGATGGACGTATTTGGATGAAATTGTCAATGGAAAATAAGGATTGAAAACGGAGGGGAAGATTCTTGAAGATTGTAACAATCGAACCGACGCCGAGCCCCAACACGATGAAAGTCGTGGTGGATGAAGAATTGCCATTCGGCAAAAGCTTTAATTATACGAAGGAGAATGTGGATGATGCGCCGGTTGAAATCCGGGAAATTTTAAACATTGAAGGGGTCAAGGGCGTTTACCGTGTGGCGGATTTTTTGGCGGTGGAACGGAATCCGAAATACCAGTGGGAAACGATTTTATCCCAAGTCCGCAACGCTCTCGGCGAACAAACGGAACATGTGGAACAGGGAGAGCAGGCGGTCGACCACTATGGGGAAGTGTTCGTCCATGTGCAAATGTTCCGGGGATTGCCGCTCCAAATCAAAGTGTTCGATGCTTCCGGCGAGCACCGGATTTCCACGGGGGATCGATTCATAAAAGCATTCCAACAAATCAAAATCGATAAAACCGATGAAAACTATATCATGGAACGGAAATGGGCAGACTTCGGTATCCGTTATGGAGATAAGGAAGAAATCGCCCAAAGCGTGTTGAGGGAAATCGAAGCGACCTATCCGGAAGAACGGGTTGCCCGCATTGTGGAAGCGGCCAATGCCAAAAAGCAGGAAACGGTCAAACGCAGAAAAATTACGGTGGAAGAATTTAGTGTGGAGGATTGGAAAGAACGTTTCCAAATGCTCGATCAAATCCCGGATCCCGATTTGGATGATTTGCCGTTGCTTGAGAAAGCGCTTGAGGATGAGCAAATGTCGATACGGAGACTTGCCACAGTATATTTGGGCATGATAGACGATAAGGCGGTTGTGCCACTCTTGATCCGTGCGTTGAAAGATAAAAGTCCAGCCGTTCGCCGGACAGCGGGGGATTGCATGAGCGACCTCGGTTTTGTGGAGTTTGAACCGGCCATGATGGAAGCGTTGAAGGATAAAAATAAATTGGTGCGTTGGCGCGCGGCGATGTTTTTATATGAATCCGGAACGGAGCGCTGCCTTCCTACATTGCGGGAAGCGGAAAACGATCCGGAATTTGAAGTAAGGCTGCAAGTGAAAATGGCCATTGCCCGCATCGAACAGGGCGAGGAAGCAAAAGGCTCCGTCTGGAAGCAGATGATGGAGAGAAATAATTAACATTATATAAGCGGGTTTGATGTTAAACTGCGTTCAGCTTCAGTGACATTAGACTAGAGAGAAATAATTAATGAAGAAAGTAAGGGCTTGTCCAGGGAAGAAGGACAAGCCCTTTTAATAAATTGGCGGGAATGACGGAATCCCGCTTTGAAGAAGATGGAAGAATGGATGTTTCAAACTTTGGAAGCATCCGTTTTTTTTTCGAGTGTCTTTGGATTGTGAATGAATGAACAAAGTTTATCCTAAAGGATCATCGCTGACGAAGAAAATGACAAGTGCCAGAAAGCGGATAATCGCCAAAGAAAACGGAATAATAGCCATCCGTCAAAGAATAATCGCCAAAATGGCAAATATAATCGCCGACGAACGAATTCATGAATCCCAAAAAGCTCACAGAAGTAAAGGAAAGTGGGCATTTCTAAGCAAAAGTCACACTCAACTCTTGGAGATTCCTCGCGCAACCAAAGTCCCTCACTCTGCCGCCATCTCTTTTTTCCGCACCCGCTTCGGTTTTAACACGGTATAGAAGATGCCTCCAAATACAAGCACAATGCCAATGGTTTGCAAAATGCTTGGACGAAATCCAAGAAGAATCGTATCCAACAAAATGGCCACCACCGGATCCACAAAAGTCAAAACAGAAACGACAATCGTCGGCAATTTCCGGATGCTGTCAAAAAACAAATAATAAACAAAGCCCGTATGGATGATCCCCGTACCTAAAATAAAGAAAATATTTTTTGCCGACAAACCGTGAAATACCGAGAAATCACACATCGGCAAAAGCATCACGATGCCGACCATCGTTTGCAAAAAGGTCGTTGCATAAGGCGACAAACCTTTCAACGTCTTGCTTAAGAACATCGTCATGGCATAGCAAAACGCCGATAACAAGGCCCACAGAAAACCGGAATTCATAAATGCTTCCAAGGAATTCAGATGCTCAATGCCAATGATGAAAATGGAGCCGATAAAACAAACCGCTATGGCAAGGACATTCCCGATGGTGATGCGTTCCCTCAAAAAAATGGCCCCCAAAATCAACACGAAAATCGGTGCCAAATTATAAATGGAAATGGTGACGGATATGGACATTTCTTCAAACGCTTTAAATAAAAACACCCAGTTCAAAACGAGAAAAATCCCGCAAAACAATGTTTGAATGACCTCTTTTAAGTTCCAGGCTTCCGTCTTATGCCCGCCTGTCGCTAACCATAATCCTCCCAAAAACAACGTCGCGCAAATGCAACGTACAAACACAAGCTCCACCGCAGGAATCCCTGCATGAACCGTAAACAGGCCGATGGAACCAAAAATGGCCATGCTTGCAGCCAATCTAATCATTGCTGATGTGTTCACTGGACTTCCCCTCATCACAAGAATAGTGAGAAAAATCGGAAATAAAACAATATAAAATCTATTAAATAACATTTATATCAATTTGGCAATACTATTACAAAATACTATAAAGAAATGAAGCCTAATCAATATCTTTCTGTGTTAGAATAGTGTAGTATTTAAGAGAAAGTATATTTTATACAATAAATACAATGTAAACGTTTACTTTCAGCTTTTTTTGAAGAAAAGGAGACTGTTTCTTATGAAAAATAATGTCCGCATTGAAAAAGATTTTTTAGGTGAAAAGGAAATACCGGTCGACGCCTATTACGGTGTGCAAACTGTCCGTGCGACAGAAAACTTCCCAATTACCGGATACCGCATTCATCCGGAATTGATCAAATCACTTGGTATTGTAAAAAAAGCGGCGGCACTCGCAAACATGGAAGTCGGCTTATTGGATAAAACCATTGGCAAATACATTGTTCAAGCGGCGGATGAAGTCATCGAAGGAAAATGGGACGATCAGTTCATTGTGGATCCGATTCAGGGCGGTGCTGGAACTTCCATTAACATGAACGCCAATGAAGTGATTGCCAACCGTGCGTTGGAATTGATGGGCGAAGAAAAGGGGAAATATTCCATCATCAGCCCAAACAGCCATGTCAACATGTCCCAATCCACAAATGACGCATTTCCAACGGCAATACATATTGCGGTGCTAAGCTTGTTGGACCAATTAATCGACACTACGAAATCGATGCAAACGGCATTTTTGAAAAAAGCGGATGAATTCGCAGGCATTATCAAAATGGGGAGAACCCACCTGCAAGATGCGGTTCCGATTTTATTGGGGCAGGAATTCGAAGCATATGCCCGCGTCATTGCCCGTGACATCGAACGCATTTCAAATACAAAAAACAATTTATATGAAATCAACATGGGGGCAACGGCGGTCGGAACAGGATTAAATGCGGAACCCGAATATATCCGTATCGTGACGGACCAATTGGTGAAATTGAGCGGACATCCATTAAAAGGAGCCAAACATTTGGTGGATGCGACGCAAAATACGGATTGCTATACAGAAGTATCATCCGCATTGAAAATTTGCATGATCAACATGTCCAAAATCGCCAATGACTTGCGTTTGATGGCATCCGGACCGCGTGCGGGATTATCGGAAATCATCCTTCCTGCCCGTCAACCGGGATCTTCCATCATGCCTGGCAAAGTGAATCCGGTCATGCCGGAAGTGGTGAACCAAGTGGCATTCCAAGTTTTTGGCAATGATGTGACCATTTCTGCGGCTTCGGAAGCGGGCCAATTTGAATTAAACGTGATGGAACCGGTATTGTTCTTCAATTTAATTCAATCCATTTCCATCATGAACAACGTGTTCAAATCATTTACGGAAAACTGCTTAAAAGGTATCCAAGCGAATGAAAAACGCATGAAAGAATATGTGGAAAAAAGCATCGGCATCATCACGGCGATCAATCCGCATGTGGGCTATGAAACAGCGGCGAAATTGGCGCGCGAAGCATACCTCACAGGGGAATCCATCCGCAGCCTGTGCATCAAATATGGCGTATTAACGGAAGAACAATTAAATGAAATATTAAATCCATATGAAATGACACATCCTGGAATCGCCGGCAAGCATTGATGTGATTTACGAAAGGGCTCCATTATGATGGGGCCTTTTGTTTTTGGACTCATTGAAGGGAAGTATCAGTCGATGCGGGCCAAAATAAAAAACGGACGGGGAAACGTATTATTTTCCCCATCCGCTCTATCAGCAACTCCCATCCCCTTTAAATTATGGAGTTGCAATTTTGCTTTCGGACACCAGTTCCTTCAAAAACGCATCCCGCTGTTCGGGCGTTTGCTGCTCCCCTTCAAGCAACATGGCTCCCACTTTATAATCCGACAAATCTTTCTCCACAATAAATTGCAAGTTGATGTTCGCGTTCTTTTGTCCATTCACCGGGCAGGCGCCTTTGAACTCCACCACATGCTGACGATTATTCGTTTTAAAATAAACCCATTCTTCTTTGTCGCATTGGCCGTTTAAAGCGCTTTCCAAATTGACCGGTGCATCTTCCAAAGTAGCCCCTTTGATATAAGCTATATATTCATCCCCGTCATTGGGCCGATTCATATACCAGAAAAGAAAGATGATTACAATCGGGACAATCCATAGAACCGTTCTCTTTGATACATTTTGCATATCAAAAAACTCCCCCCACCTTTGTAATGAAATTATAACATTATGAGAATATAATTTCTATAAAAAGATATAGATTTTCTATTTGGAACGGCAAATATCTCGGATGTTCATGGCGCTCCGGCAAAGAGTTCATCCAATGATAAGAAAAACCATTATAATAACTATACAAGCTAAAACTCTAATTCAGGTGATTGCAGAAAATGAAACTCATATTGACGGAAAAACCATCTGTAGCGAAAAACATAGCGGATGCGTTAAACATAAAAACGAAAAAAGACGGCTATTTTGAAGGGAACGGCTACATCATCACTTGGGCGTTCGGCCATCTTCTCGAATTGTATGATGCGAAAGATTACGATCCGAAAATGAAAACTTGGAGAATGGAGTATTTTCCTTTCATCCCATCCAATTTCCAATACAAAGTGAAGGGCGATTTTGGGGCAAAAAAACAGCTGCAAATCATCCGGCAGCTCATCCAACGTCCGGACATCGAAATGATCATTTCCGCATGCGATTATGATCGGGAAGGGCAGCTCATCGGCGATACGATCATTTACCGGATGAAACCGGCAAAACCCGTCTTTCGCATGCTGCAAAATGAATGGACGCAGGAAGAGGTGCTGAAAGGCCTCCGGAATCTCATCCCCAATACAAACTTGCGGCCGCTATTGGATGCGGGCATTTGCCGCCAATGGGCAGACTGGGTGATCGGCATCAATTTGACTTCTGTCACGACCTTGAAATATCAGAAAGGTTCGGGCAGCGCGTTAAACATCGGAAGGGTTCTCCTTCCGACCCTAAAAATCATCTATGACCGCGACAAGGAAATCGAAAACTTTGTTCCCGAAAACTATTTCAAACTGGAAGCCACCTTCCAAACCTGTGATGGCGGCATGTATGAAGGCACGTATCATGAAAAGGGGGAAGAAAAATTCAAAGACCGGCAAACGCTGGAACAGATCCGACAGTCGCTGGCCGATCCGCAAGCCCGGAAAGCCCGCATCATTGATAAAACAGTGGAAAAGAAAAAGGAATATCCTCCTTATTTATTCAACCTGACCAATTTGCAAGGTTACATCACGGGCAAATATAAGGGCTGGACTTCGGACAAGGTATTGAAAGTGGCCCAATCCCTTTACGAAAAGAAATACATCACCTATCCGCGCACGGCTAGTGTCGTGTTGGAAGAAAGCTTGGAGGATAAAGCGAAAAAGGTGCTCGAAACGTTGAAAAAGGGCCTTCCTTATGAAGAAGAAATCGTCTTTGCCAAAAAGAAGCGGGTCTTTGACAATTCTAAAGTCGAGAGCCATAGCGCCATCATCCCGACGTACGTAAAACCGTCCTCCCTGTCAAAGGATGAAGCCATCGTCTATGATGCGATCAAAAACCGGTTCATTATGCAATTTATGCCCCTGGCAGAGCATGAAGAAACAAAAATCGTCACGAAAATGGAACACGCTGACGTCCACGGAATATTTATAACAAAGGGCAGGGTTCAACTGGTGGAGGGATGGCGGAAAGTTGAAAATATAGAATCAAAGGACACGATTCTTCCAAATGTATCCCTCCATGAGGAAGTGGAAATCGTGGACCATGAACTGACTTCCCATGTGACAAAGCCGCCGAAGCACCATACGGAAAAAACATTGCTCAAAGTCATGGAAACATGCGGAAAAGGGAAAGGGAGCGGGGAGCAGGAAAGCGAAGAAATCATGGCAAATGTCCTGAGCGGTTTCAGCATCGGCACCCCGGCGACGCGGGCGGAAACCATCAAAAAGTTGAAGACGGTCGGCTACATAACAACGAAAAACAAATACTTGATGTGCACCGAACTTGGCAGAAGATTGGTGGAAACCTTTCCTGTCAAAGAACTGTTTGATTTGGAATTTACCGGCCGATTGGAAAAGACGCTTGCCGATATAGAAAAACAAAAGTTTCACCGGGACCGGTTTTTGCAATTCATTTTCGATTTCACAAAAAAAGCCGTACACATCATACAGCAAGAGGAAGAAATCATCTTAAATAAAGTGGAAAAGAAAACATTTGAACCGTTGGGGAAATGCCCTCTTTGCGGCAATCCGGTCATCGAAGGGCAAAAAGGTTTCGGCTGCAGCAATTGGAAAAGCGGATGCAAATTCGTCATCTGGAAAAATGATAAATTCTTCGCTTCCATGAAAAAGAAACCAACCAAAACGATGGTGAAGCAGCTGTTGAAAAACGGGAAGGTGCTCGTAAAAGGCCTCACCAGCAAAAAAGGAAACAAATTCGATGCCATATTGCGTTATGAAAAACATCCGGAGCAAGACCTGTTCAGTTGGAAAATGGAATTTCCCGATGCCCACAAAGGATGAGGAATATTCAATTTCATAATCCGTTTCAACGGAATTTGAATATGATAAAAATTGAGAAAAGGCCGCCAAGAAAGGCAGGAACATTTATTACATTTTTCGATTGAAATGATAAAATTTATCCATTAAAAATCTATGAAATAAAATGGATTTGGACTAGAAAAATCAAGTATATGTTATATAATAATACTACTAATCTAAAAATGAATTGACACCGGACATTCCAGCGTCACTAGCAATCGTGTACATCTATTTTCGGGATAGGTGTGCACGGTTTTCTTTTCAGATTATAGTAGGCAATGACGGAGTTTTTGAGACCTTCTCTTACGTATACTAGTGCAAGTTCATCTTCTCGTTTGAAATTTTGCAAAAATTTTTTATCTTTTTGATTAAAAATAGGCTTGACGTTTATTTGAAAAATTTGTACACTGTGAAAAGTCAAATGTTTTTTTGGAAAATACAATCTTGGAAAGTAAGGATTTGATGATGAGATGATAGTGTGTAAATTTGGTGGTACTTCGGTTGCAAGTGCAGAACAAATTCAAAAAGTGGCAAATATTGTGAAGGCGAATCCAAAAAGAAAAATTGTCGTGGTATCTGCTCCGGGAAAACGTTTCAGCGATGATATCAAAGTGACGGATTTATTGATCGATTTGGCGGACGCAGTGCTTCAAAACGGCGAAGTGGAAGCGAAACTGCAAAAGGTCGTAAACCGCTATAAAGAGATCGCGGAAGGCCTTGGATTAGACGAAGCCATTTCCGAAGTCATTGAAAAAGATTTGCGCGGACGTATCGCATCAAAAACGGATAAAGATTTATTCGTTGACAGTTTAAAAGCGAGCGGAGAAGACAACAACGCAAAATTGGTGGCGGAATATTTCAACTCCATCGGTTTGAAAGCGAAATATGTCAGCCCGAAAGAAGGGTTGGTCGTAAACGATCCGCCGGAAAGAACATTTGCACTGCCTGAAACATACGAGAATTTGAAAGACCTTGGAAAAGGCGAAGAAATCGTTGTTTTCCCTGGATTTTTCGGATATACGAAAGATGGCGTTTTGCGCACATTTGACCGCGGCGGTTCCGATATCACAGGTTCCATTTTGGCGGCCGCAGTAAAAGCGGAATTATATGAAAACTTTACAGACGTGGATTGCGTATTTTCCGCAAACCCTAAAGTGGTGAACGATCCGGTTGGCATCGAAGAAATCACGTATCGTGAAATGAGAGAACTTTCTTATGCAGGTTTCTCTGTATTCCATGATGAAGCGTTAATCCCGGTATTCAAATTTGGTATTCCTGTAAACATCAAAAATACAAACAATCCATCAGCACCCGGCACTCGCATCATGCCAACACGCAAACCAAACGGACGTCCGGTTATTGGTATTGCCGCTGACCACGGATTCTCGACTTTATATGTATCCAAATATTTGATGAACCGTGAAATCGGCTTTGGCAGAAAACTATTGCAAATCATCGAGGAAGAACAAATTTCCTATGAACATACGCCATCCGGAGTGGATGACATTTCCGTCATCATCCGTTCCAACCAATTGACGCCTGAGAAAGAGGAACGCATTGTCAAACGGGTGAAAGAAGAGCTTCATGCGGATGATGTATATTTCCGTCACGGATTTTCCATGATTGTAATTGTCGGAGAAGGAATGCGCAAAAACAAAGGATTGGCTGCAAGAGCGGCTTCAGCGATTTCAAAAACCGGAGCAAATATCGAAATGATCAACCAAGGTTCTTCCGAAGTGAGCCTTGTGTTCGGTGTTCTGCAAGAATATGAAGATCAATGCTTGCGCGCACTATATGAAGAATTTTTTACGCCCGTAGCGATTTAAAAATAGATGAAAAGCGGAGTGGAAATCGGTGAGTTTTCCGCTCCGCTTTTTTGTTTGAAATGATTTTGGAGTATAGAATTGATTTTCCGTCAAATCGGGAGGGGAATCCTTGGCCATGAAGGAAATGTTGGCTCTCACGGGGACTGGATATCCGCCAAATTGGGAGGGGAATCCGCCAACCATGGAAGAAAATCCGCCAAGGGGGAGAAATTGGTTCTCTGTGGAACAGGATATCCGCCAAATTGGGAAGGGAATCCGCCAAGGGGGAGAAGTTGGTTCTCTGTGGAACAGGATATCCGCCAAAAGGGGAGGGGAATCCGCCAACCATGGAAGAAAATCCGCCAAAGTCGGGAACAAATCCGCCAATGGGGAGAAGTTGGTTCTCTGTGGAACAGGATATCCGCCAAATTGGGAAGGGAATCCGCCATCCATGAAAGGAAATCCGCTAAAATCGCGAACAAATCCGCCAATGGGGAGAAGTCGGTTCTCTGTAGAATGGGATATCCGCCAAAAGGGAAGGAATATCCGCCAACCATGGAAGAAAATCCGCCAAAGTCGGGAACAAATCCGCCAAGGGGGAGAAGTTGGTTCTCTGTGGAACAGGATATCCGCCAAAAGGGAAGGAATATCCGCCAACCATGGAAGAAAATCCGCCAAAGTCGGGAACAAATCCGCCAAGGGGGAGAAGTTGGTCCTCTGTGGAACAGGATATCCGCCAAATCGGGAAGGGAATCCGCCAACTATGAAAAAATATCCGCCAAAGTCACGAACAAATCCGCCAAGGGGGAGAAGTTGGTTCTCTGTGGAACAGGATATCCGCCAAATTGGGAAGGGAATCCGCCATCCATGAAAGGAAATCCGCTAAAATCGCGAACAAATCCGCCAATGGGGAGAAGTCGGTTCTCTGTAGAATGGGATATCCGCCAAAAGGGAAGGAATATCCGCCAACCATGGAAGAAAATCCGCCAAAGTCGGGAACAAATCCGCCAAGGGGGAGAAGTTGGTTCTCTGTGGAACAGGATATCCGCCAAAAGGGGAGGGGAATCCGCCAACCATGGAAGAAAATCCGCCAAAGTCCTGAACAAATCCGCCAGGGGGGTGAAGTTTGTCCTCTGTGGAACAGGATATCCGCCAAATCGGGAAGGGAATCCGCCAACTATGAAAAAATATCCGCCAAAGTCACGAACAAATCCGCCAAGGGGTAATAGAGAATCGCTCCGAAATAGCTAGCCGATCAATGAATCTGTGGGTCCTTTTTTCATTTTCCCCGCATTTTCAGCAAGTAATTTAATAAAAGATAGTCTAAAGTATTAAAAAGCTTTATAATATTTGTGAAGGGAGTGAATGTATGGAAAAAAAGGAAGTGATTTTTTATCCGGAAAATCCGGTGACCCGTTTTTTATTTAACGACACGCGTTCCGCCGCCATTTGGCTCATCATCCGCCTCTATTTGGGATGGGCGTGGTTGGAAGCTGGAATCCATAAAGTGGCCGATGATGCCTGGACCGGAAAGAATGCCGGAGCAGCGGTAAGCGGCTTCTTGAAAGAGGCTATTGAAAAAGCTTCCACGACCCATGATGTGATGGGCTGGTATGCCGCATTTCTTGAAACATTCTGCCTGCCAAACGCTAAGATTATCAGCTTTATGGTAGCTTATGGGGAAGTGCTTGTTGGACTTGGACTTATAGTCGGATTATTTACAGCCATCGCCGCATTTTTCGGCGTGTTAATGAACGTTGCTTTCTTATTCGCAGGAACGGTCAGCTCGAATCCGCGATTGTTGCTGCTCGGAATTCTCGTCATGCTTGCATGGAAAGTGGCAGGATGGTACGGACTGGATCGCTGGGCATTATTGAAACTGGGCACACCTTGGGGAAAAATCAAAAAAGAAGAAAATGCAGAAACATCGATGTTCAATACATAATCCATATGGTAGAATAATGATAATGATTACAATAAAACGTTGCTTGACAGGCAACGTTTTTTCATGAGAAAAAGGTGAAAATGATGAAAGTAGTATTTGTCTTGACAGCAACCGGCCAGGAATTGCTTCAAATGGTCACCGACGATGTAGCGGGACTTCTTGCCGCTGTGAAGGGCGAGTATGTCACATTTCCTTTCGGCACGTTTAAATACGATTTTCATTCCCTCGATTTTTATATTGAAGATAATGAATACCATCAAGAATTGGTAATCTATTTAAAAGAAGAAGAAGAGCGGAATACGGTGAATGATTTTGTCATTGATGCGGAATAGGGAGTGCCTTCTTGCGGACTCCCTGATCCCTCGAAAATAGAGTGTTGAATACCCACTGCAATATTTTTCCTCAGTTTGACAATATTTATGGAGCATTTTGCGTTCTTTGAGGAACGCAATTTGTTTTTTTATGTAAAATAATTATACTCCAGGAGATTGCCTTCTCGACAAATGAGGTGTTTTCATTGATCAATGCCATCGGAGGAATTGGGATTTTTTTATTGGGCATGTCATTGCTCACGAACGGTTTGAAAGAGATTGCGGGGGAAACGTTGAAAAAATGGCTGCATACTTTCACGAAAGGCACATTGACTTCCCTCTTAACCGGATTTGTCATGACGGTGCTGGTTCAGTCATCAACCGCCACCACGATTTTGACGGTCGGTTTTGTAAGTGCCGGGCTTCTCACCTTTGTGCAGTCCATCGGGATCATCATCGGCGCCAATATCGGAAGCACCAGCACCGGCTGGATCATTTCCTTGTTAGGATTTAAAATCAGTCTGCAAGCCATGTCGCTTCCGATGATTGCGCTGGGTGTGCTGATCCAATATGTGGCCCCAAGCGACATCAAAAAATATGGCGGCGTTTTCACCGGTTTTGGACTGTTGTTTTTGGGGATCGATTTGCTGCAAACAGGGATGGAGTCGGCCCAAGAATGGATTTCCTTTGATTCATTCGATACGGAATCGTGGCTGTCCATCCTGCTGCTCATTGGCATCGGCATATTGATGACCATCATTATGCAGGCTTCCAGCGCGGCAATGGCGACGACCCTCACCGCCTTGTTTGCGGGAGCGATCGATTTTGAACAGGCGGCGTATCTGGTGGTCGGCCAAAACATCGGAACGACGGCAACGGCGATTGTCGCATCGTTCGGTTCTTCCATTGCCGCAAAACGAACAGCGGCGACCCATCTGTTGTTCAATGTCGTAACCGCTGTCATCGTGACAGTATTTATCGGCTACATATTGCAATTGGTGGAGTTCATGACGGTTGGGCTGGTCGGAAGTTTTGATGAAACGGTGGGGCTCGCTTTATTCCATACGTTATTCAGTGTATTGGGAGCGATCATTTTTGTTCCATTTACAAAGCAGTTTTCCAAATTATTGATAAAGATGTTGCCGGAAAAAGCCAATGCATTGACACGGAATCTGGACGATCAATTGGTCTCCATTCCATCGGCCGCCCTCGAAGTGGCTTATCAAACGTTGCTGCAAATGATGAAGCAGCTGACGGATGCCATTTTGGAATTGATTGAAGCGAAAAAGGGAACGGGCAGTTTCGAGAAAAAGGTGAGGGAAGTGGAGGCCGCCATTGTGGAAATCCGGAAATTCCTCAATGAAGTGCAGTCGGATTCCGCAAGACTCCGGAATCAGCATGTGGCGATCATTCATGTGCTTGACCACATCACAAGGCTGGTCAGCGTGCTGAGGGAACATCAAAAAGTGGAAGGCATTTATCATCATGAAAAGTTGATGAAACGATTTTCCAAAACGCTGGAGCAAATCAATGAAAGCTTCGGCAGTGAAGAAACGCTCTCGGCCATGGAGCAGGAGCTGGAGAAAACGGCCCACACCATTGCGGAAGAGCGGCGCACCCGCAGAAGAAAATATTACGAACGGACAGCGGTTCGGGAGACGGAACTGGAAGTGGCCATGTCCAAAGTGCAGGCGCTGCTCTGGATTGACCGCCTCGTCTATCATTACTGGCGCGCCTTTGCGAGATTGGTGGAGTTTCAGAAAGGTGCGGAAATCGAGGAGTCGACAAATTTCCGTGATGTGGAGACGATGTAGGGGAATGAAATATGGTTTCATTTTAAACGCTCGGGTGTCTGGGACATCCGGGCTGTTTTTTGTAAAAGGGGATATTCTGAGTTGGAAAATATGATAAAATATTCCTAAATCCATTTTATTTTTTCGGCTGGTTGTCAAGATCATCCAGTTTCATAGTTGTTTAGTAGATAATGATTTGGAAAGGTTGGTAGTTTGTATGGGTATTTTGACAAAATTATTTAACCGCAATAAAAATCAAAAAAGGAAACCAACGAAAAAGGTATGTTATTTTTGTAAACGTCAAACCAATGATATGAGAACTTACAAAGATGAGTATAATCAGACAATCAAAGTTTGCCCATTATGTGTTGAGTATGCCGAGAGAAGATTGTATATAAAACCGTGACAAATACTACATAGCAATGTGGTGTACATAGGTAATGAATGAAGTGGCCTTTGATGCCCCTTTGTTCTAGTCGAGTAAGTAATTGTTCAAGTGGCTTAGAAAAGCAAATATATTATCATGGCAATAATGGGGTATTTTCAGTTTTTATCAACTTGTAAAATATGAAGGACATTTTGATAGGCTTATTCTTAAATTGAAGCAGAACCAAATGTAAAGCAGATTGCAGATTATAAAGAACAATCACCCCATTAAAAGTGGGGGTAAGGGGGGAAAAGTCATAACACTTTTACTTGAATCAATTTCATAAATCATAGTATTTCTGAAGTATAGAGTACCCCACTACCGTCGCATAAATGATGTCTGAATTTTCAGTTTTATTTTTTTCTGGACTTTAGAGAAAAAACGAAAACACCTAAGCGAGGGTAGTAAACATCCATTTTTTTACT
>ERZ777010.483-NODE-483-length-40157-cov-210.753055_pt1 | contig 40157 bp, 37 predicted proteins | sample MGYA00374963_ERZ777010 | MGnify/ENA primary metagenome ERZ777010 (study PRJEB29309, sample SAMN06268256) | bioreactor metagenome | isolation source: Joint BioEnergy Institute, California, USA | place: USA:Joint BioEnergy Institute, California, USA | collected...
GTTTGTTTCCATAAAAATTTTTCGACATTGAAAAAATGAAGACGTCAATTAATTTTGCCGGGCTAGAAAAATAATCATTGGTTCTAGTCGGGATCGAATAGCCCAGCTATGCCATTCATCAAAATACAATTCAGAAAGGATTGGGTGTTTAGTCCACATTTTCTGAAGCGATAGTTTCATGCGGTAGGCACGGCCTGTTGCCAAATCTAAATCCTTTAATTTGGCCAATTTACTTCCTTGTTTTTCTGTTAGGTTTTCGGGGTTCTTCAGCCAAGCGTATCGTGAATTTTTAAGTTCTGTCTGTGTCGCTTGTTCTTGTCTAAGTACCTGATCTAATGCTTCATTTACCATTTTCATGACATGAAATTTATCAAACGTAATCGTTGCATTCGGGAATTTCTCTTCAATACCCGAAATAAAGGCTGGTGACATATCGCAACAAAATTCTTTAATCTGGGAATATAAAACCCCTTTACTGTCCAGAAACTGGCTAAACACCTGCAGTACATCTGCACCTTTACCAGTAGTAGCGAAAATTAAGCGTTTGGTATCCATATCAATAAAAAATGTCACATATTTATGGCCTTTTGCTCGTGATGTTTCATCCATCGCTATACGAGTGACATTAGATACATCTATGTTTTCCATGGCTTTGTTGACATCGTATTTAAATACTCGCCAAAGGTGCGTATCATGTTCGCCTACTTCACGAGCTACGGCAGCGACAGACATTTCAACCATTAGCGACAACACATGGTGCTCAAATAATAATGAAAATCCAGCTCTTGGACGTGCCTAATCAATGACAACCGTACGTATTTTTCCGCATGACTCACATTTTACTCGTGGCATTCTGGCATGGAGAATGGTCTTGTATTGCCAAAAATTTAGATGTCTCCAAGTCCGGTCTTGATCTTGTATATCATGAACTTTACAACCCGTTTTACCGCAATTAGGACAAGAAAATTCCGCTCCTGATTGATATTCAATATAAATGTGTAAGGTGTTTTCTTCTTTAGCTAATTCATTATGGAAAACATACCAAGGTTTAGGTATTTCTAACGCATCTTGGAATACATTATACTCTTCTTCAAAGTTTTTCATAAGACTATCACCCCAGGTAATTTAGTAGTATTACCCAGTATAGACAGCTTTGGGAGGCTTTAAACTAAACATTAAATAGCGAGGAAGCAGTGTATTTTTGGAGATGTTTGGGGATCCAATTACAAATCCAAAAAATTGGGTAAAACTAACTTTACCCGAATTTTCAAGTAAAGATAAGTATTCTATTAAAAGAGGGCCATTAGGAGGAGCTTTAAAGAAGGAGATATTTGTTAAAGAGGGTTATTTAGTTTATGAACAATACCATGCAATAAATGATGACTTTTCAATGGAAAGATATTTTATAGATGAAAAAAAGTTTGAAGAACTAAAAGCATTTGAGGTTAAACCAAAGGATTTAATTATTAGTTGTTCAGGAGTAACTTTAGGAAGAATTGCAGAAATACCATTAAATGCACCTAAAGGTATTATAAATCAAGCTTTATTAAAATTAACATTAGACAGTAATAAAATGAATAATACATTTTTTAAGTTTTTATTCCGCCATCCGAATATACAGGATATATTATTTGGTTTTAGTAGAGGCAGTGGAATTCCAAATTTTCCACCTATGTCAGAAGTAAAGTCAATTGAATTCATATGTCCTCCGATAGAATTGCAAAATGATTTTGAAAAAAAGGTAAATATTATTCTACAAAAGAAAACTGCCTTTGAGAAAGGATTGAATAAGGTAGAATATTTTTTTAGTTCAATTATGCAACAATCCTTCAAAGGGGAACTTTTTACCAAAGAAAAAGTTACAAGCCTTTAATCATAGGGAGGTGGTAATGTGTCAAACTTCAACTTTTTAAAAGAAAAAAAGCAATATAGCAGTTTTGCGAATGCATGTTTTGAAGCGGAAAAAGGTTTAGTTGTCAGCCCAGCTGTCAGCGCCATTCAGTCTCGGCGTGCGTTGGAGCTAGCGGTAAAGTGGGTGTATAGTTTTGACAGTGCGGTAAAAGTGCCATACCAAGATAATCTTTCTAGTCTCATTCACGATCCGAATTTTTTAGGCATTATTGATGAAGACTTATTGCCGCTCATGAAGTATGTCGTAAAGCTCGGCAATCAAGCAGTCCATACGAATGCGCCGGTTACCCGGGATGAAGCGGTTTTGTCGCTTCATCATCTGTTCCAATTTATTGCCTGGATTGACTATTGCTACTCCGATGAATTTACGGCCGGTGAATTTGATGAATCCTTGCTCCCGGTTGGAGAAGAGAAACCGGTACGCCCAAAAGAATTACAAGATTTATATGAACAATTAAGTGCTAAAGACCGAAAACTGGAAGAAATTATTAAAGAAAATGAACATCTTCGTAAAAAAGTAACGGAAAAACGGGAACGCAATACAGAAGACTATCATTTCCAAGTGGATGAGTTAGATGAATTTGAAACAAGGCTGAAATATATTGATTTAGACTTGAAATTAGCAGGTTGGGAGTTTCATAAAGATATCGTTCGCGAATATCCAGTTGTTGGCATGCCAAACAATGAAGGGAAGGGTTTTGTCGACTATGTATTATTTGGTGATAATGGAAAACCGCTTGCTGTCGTGGAGGCAAAAAGAACCTCAAAAGATCCGAAAATAGGCCGGCAACAAGCAAAATTGTATGCGGATTGTATTGAAAAAATGTCCGGTACTCGCCCTGTGATTTTTTACACAAACGGCTTTGAAACGTATATTTGGCATGATCCTTATCCGCCAAGGAAAGTATCCGGTTTTTACAATAAAGAAGAACTAAGCCTGTTAATGGAACGGCGCCAAATGAAACATCCACTAACAAATATCGAAATTAATGACAACATCAGTAATCGTTACTATCAAAAAGAGGCGATTTTAGCGGTTTGTGACGCATTAAGCCGAAACCAAAGAAAAGCGCTCCTTGTAATGGCGACAGGAAGCGGAAAAACAAGAACAGCCATATCCATTGTCGATGTCCTGACACGCCGTAATTGGGTAAAAAATATCCTGTTTTTGGCAGACCGAAAAACATTACTGAATCAGGCATACAGAAGTTTTAACAACTTACTCCCGAGTTTAACCTTATGCAATCTACTTGATAACAAGGATAACCCGGAAGAAAGCCGGATGGTCTTCTCAACTTATCCGACAATGATGAATGCAATTGACGATGCAAACAGAAAAGACGGGAAAAAATTGTTTACAGTCGGTCATTTTGATCTGATTATTATTGACGAGTCGCACCGTAGCATTTATAAAAAATATCGCAGTATTTTCGATTATTTTGACGGGATTTTACTCGGTTTAACGGCAACCCCGAAAGATGAAATTGATAAAAATACGTATGAAGTATTTGGAATGGAAAATGGGGTTCCGACGTTCGCTTATGAATTGGATCAAGCTGTGAAAGACGGCTATTTAGTTGATTATCGAACTATTGAAACAAAGACTAAGTTTTTGGAAGAGGGCATTCATTATGATGATTTGTCCGAAGAAGAAAAGGAAAAATATGAAGAAACCTTTGATGATGACGATTTCAGAGAAGATATAGACAGTTCTGCTTTAAATGAATGGCTGTTTAACGACCATACGATCGATATGGTTCTGCAAGACTTGATGGAAAAAGGTATCAAGGTAGAAGGCGGCGACAAGTTAGGTAAAACAATTATTTTTGCGAAGAACCATATCCATGCTGAAAGAATTGTCAAACGATTTGATGCATTATTTCCTGAATATAAAGGGGATTTTGCCAGAGTCATCGATTATAGTGTTAAATATGTTCAAACATTAATAGACGATTTTTCAGAAAGAAACAAGCTACCGCAAATTGCTGTTTCCGTCGATATGCTTGATACCGGAGTGGACATTCCGGAAGTTGTAAATCTCGTATTTTTTAAAAAGGTTCGGTCAAAATCAAAGTTTTGGCAAATGATTGGACGCGGTACTCGACTTTGTCCGGATTTACTCGGAATTGGCCAGGACAAAACCCATTTCCTTATCTTTGATTATTGCGGGAACTTCGAGTTTTTTCGGGAAAATCCAAAGGGAATGGACACGCAAATCGGGAAGAGCCTGACAGAAAAACTATTTAATGCCAAAGTGGATATCATTCGTGAATTGCAAGGAATCGATTATCAAACAGAAGAATATATCAATCATCGTAAGGAATTAGTCAAAGAAGTAACAAGAGATGTCCTTGCTCTGGATAGTGAAAATTTCCGTGTCCGCCAGCACCTTCAATTTGTGGAGAAATTTAAAAACAAGGAAAATTGGGTGACGTTATCTGTTGTTGATACGAATGAAGTTAAAGAGCATATTTCACCAATTATTGTTCCAATTCAAGAGGATGAATTTGCAAAACGGTTCGATTTATTGATGTATACGATTGAATTGGCGAAATTGCAAACGAAAAACGCAACGAAATCGATTCGAAGTGTGATTCAAACAGCGGAGGCTCTTTCCCAACTTGGTACGATTCCACAAGTGATGGAACAAAAGCATATTATCGAAAAAGTGTTAACGGAGGAATTCTGGGAAAGTGCTGATATATTTGAATTGGATGAAGTCCGGGAAGCACTAAGAGACTTAATTAAGTTTATTGAAAGAGACAAACAAAAAATTTATTATACAAACTTCCAAGATGAAGTGATTGAAGTTAAAGAAAATGGTCCAATGTTCCATGTTAATGACCTGCAAAGTTACCGAAAGAAAGTAGAACATTATCTAATCCAACATAAGGACCAAATGGCGATTTACAAGTTGAACCATAATAAACCGCTAACAAGTCAAGATGTAAAAATCCTGGAAGATATTCTTTGGAAAGAACTTGGAACACGGGAGGATTATGAAAAGGATTATGGTGATACACCGATTACTAAACTTGTTCGGCAAATTGTCGGCTTAGATCCGCAAGCAGCCAATGCCGCATTTTCAGAATTTCTATCCGAAGAGCGGTTAAATCTGAACCAAATTCGTTTTGTTAAACATATTGTTGATTATGTCATTAAAAACGGAACACTTGATAAGAATGTATTGCGGCAAGAACCGTTCAGATCTGTCGGCAGTATTGTTGAATTGTTCAAGGATAATATGGATGATGCAAGAAAAATTATTGGGATTATTGATGAGATAAATCGAAATGCCGAAGAAATTACCGGGGCATAAGGGGACAGGTGAGCCGATGGTTATAAGAAAGCGACGATGAACCTGTCCGAGGCTACTAAAAAAGTGTAAATAGATCAAAAAGGCGACGATGAACTTGTCTGCGGCCACTGAAAGAGTGCAATACTTTCCAGACAACAAAACTAGTCTTTGTTGTTGATAGTGATTTAGCCTAATATATTGCACATGCGTTATTCAGTGGCCTCAGCCTATACCCACACCACTTCCATTAGCCAATCTTTAATCTATCATCACGAGTTTTGCGAATTTTTCAAGCTGTGTTTGTATGCCCGGTGTTCGGTAATATTTTGCCGGCAATACTCCCTAAGACGAATCCAATCCCGCCAATGGTAATCCAGCCAAATCCGTCCGTTTGCAATGGAATCCATAATAAATATGGGTTAAATTCACCATTAAATATGGTCGAATTGATTATTTCCAACAAGCTAAATAATCCGACCATGATTATCGTTATCACGTAAACCGGCCGGGAATAGGAAGGTAGCCACGAATGTAAAATACCTAAAATCATTAAGGTAATCGCAATCGGATATAAAAATCCGAGAATCGGTACGGATACTTTCAAAATTTGTGATAAACCGAGATTTGCGACAACACCGCTTGCCACACATAAAAGCAAAACCCATTGAATGTAAGATATTTTTGAAAACACAGTTGTAAAATATTGCGCGCATGATGTAACTAACCCGATACAAACACTTAAACAAGCGACAGAAAATAGCACAGCTAATAGAACTGTTCCACCATTCCCTAACAATTGAGTCATTACGATTGATAATACGACGGCCCCATGATCAACTGTTCCCGGAATCAACGCTTTTGCACCCAAGTAAGCTATGATAATATAACAAATGGATAAAAGGATACCGGAAATAAGTCCGAACGAAATTAAATATTTTATTTGCAAGGAACGATTTGTAATTTTTTTGACAGTAAAAAGGTTTGTAAAAATAATTCCGTAAATAAATGCACAAAGTCCATCCATCGTTTGGTAACCATCCAAAAATCCTCTTATTACCGGATTTTCTTTGTAAGGAGAGACAGCATTTTTCAATGGTACTGCGTCCATAAATAAAGATTTGACAAAGACGGTAAAAATTAATATGAGTAAAATCGGGGTTAATATTTTCCCTACACGATCAACCAGTTTTGACGGTGATTTGGCAAACCAAAAAACGAGGCTGAAAAAAATAATGGTAAAAACCAATAGTCCTACAGATGCTGCGGCACCAGTATGAGGTAAAAAAGGTTTGATCCCCATTTCATAAGCAAGACTTCCTGCACGTGGAATCGCTAATCCCGGTCCAATCGCTAAATAGATTGCCAATGGAAAAAGAAAGGCAAAGGTTGAATGAACTCTATTTGCTAAAATATCAGACGTTCCGGCATTGGCTATTGCAATAAACCCTAATATGGCTAACCCGGCATCGGAAATAATAAAACCGGTGACCGCTTGCCAAACGTTGTCACCCGCCGCATTTCCCAAATAGGCGGGAAATATTAAATTTCCTGCGCCAAAAAGCATTGAAAACAATGTAAAACCGAAAAATAGTATTTCCTTTTTTGTTAATTGCTTCAAACAGTCCACCTCAAACAAAATATTATACAAAAATAATATTAATTTTACCAAATCCCTTTCCGGATTTCAAAGGGACATCTTGGGACAACTTCATTTGGGTCATTAAAAAAGGGACAATGAACATGTCCCTTAAATTTTAAATTTTTCAATGAGCGATTGTAACGCTTCAGCCATTTTTGTTAGCGAGTTTGCTGCTGATGTGATTTCTTCCATTGATGCCAATTGTTCCTCTGTAGCGGAAGAAACTGCCATTGTTTGAGCAGAAGATGATTCGGATATTTGAGTAATCATTTTCATTGATTGTACAATTTGTTCCGAACTTGCGGCCATTTGTTGAACAGCTGATGATACTTCTTGAATTTGGACAGTAACATTATTAATCGAGCGCTCAATTTGTGCAAAGGAATTTCCGGCAGTGTTCACAACCTCAATTCCCGACAATACTTCCCCTTTTGCAGCATCCATTGATTGAACGGTTAAATTAGTTTCTTCCTGAATTGTAGATATTAATTGGTAAATTTGCTTTGCGGATTGTGCAGATTGTTCTGCCAGTTTCCGCACTTCTTCAGCAACGACAGCAAACCCCCGGCCGTGCTCACCGGCTCTCGCTGCCTCAATTGCCGCATTTAATGCCAACAAATTTGTTTGAGAAGCAATATCGGTAATCACTGCAATGATTTGATTTATTTCTTTTGAACGTTCTCCCAGTTCACCAACAACATTAGATAATCCATCTACGGTTTGATTAATTGTATGCATCTGTCTTACAGCCGTTTTTAATAAACGACCTCCCTCAGACGCTTTTTCTGATGCATCCATCGCACTGGAGGATACAATTTGAGCATTACTTGCAATTTGTTGAATTCCAACAGACATTTCGTTAATCGTTTGTGAAGTTTCTTCCACATTTTGCACTTGTTTATCCATCCCGGCGGCAACTTCCTGCGTAGATTCCGCTACATGTTCAACTGCTTTGCTCGTTTGTTCTGCACTGGCTGTTAGTTCTTCCGCCGATGCAGCCACTTGTTCAGCATTTTTTTCGACTTTTTTTATCATTTCACGGAGACTTTTCTCCATTTGATTAAACGAAGCTGCTAAATCGCCAATTTCATCTCGGTTTTTCACCTTAATATCTTCTACGGTGAGGTCTCCTGATGCAATTTTTTTAGCAGATTGTGCTACGATTTTTACCGGCTTTGAAATAATCCGACCCATATAGATGGCAATGAAAATACCGGTTAACATGGCAATGAAACCTAAAATCAGCATTAATTGAATGATATATTTTACTTCAGTAGTAGTATCATTATTTCCTTTGTCTAATAATTTTTGTTGATAATCTGTAAATTCTTCTATCTTTTTATCGAAATTTTCCACTATCTTTCGGCCTTCTGTAGATATCAGAGTCGTATATTCATCGGTTTTATTTTGTTCTTTTAGTTGAAATACCTTTTTACTGAATTGATAATATTCATCTTCAATTTGATTTAACTCACTTAAAAATTTCTTTGCTTTTTTGTGAGTAATGACATCACTCAAACTTTTACTCGTATTTAAATAACTTTCATGTGCCTTTTTAAAATTGTTTAAGGAAGTTTCATCTCCTAAAAGTAAATAACCGCGTAAACTAGACTGCTCTTTTTTTATTTGTATGTCCAAACTTTTTATCATAATGAGCTTGTTCGCTTTATCATTAATTAAGTCTGTATAATTTTTATCAACGGTATTGATTTGATAATAACTAACTCCTACTGTTATTCCTAATAAAAATAAAACCGCAAAAAATCCCGCAAACAGTTTTTTTCCAATTGTCATCTTCATTTTTAATTATCCTTTCTAAGTTGTGTTGTAGTATGATTACAAGTTTTAGATAATTCTTTTTTCGGAGATATGAAAAACGATTCGAAAGCATTTTTCCAATGAACCAAATAAATCGTAACATTTAATAGGAATTCAACTTGGATACTTAATTGAATCAAGTTTTTGCAGCTACGTGTATGAAGAAACAAGAATTTTCCTAAACCAATGTGTAATGAAATTGAATCATGAAAAAATTGACCAGTATAGTACCAATTTTCCCCTGTGAAAAATTATTTCCTTGAATGAAACTATTATATATTGAATAGGAAAATTTTACTATGATTCTTTAAAAAATTCCTTTTCTTGACAAATTTTCTTGCTTAAACTTTTTACGGTTTAGAAAGAAGACAGGGTTTGTTAAAGTATTTTACTAGAAAAAAATACTAAAAAATAGATGACATGTTCACCAGAATAACGATATTATAATAAAAGCCAACTAAAGATAATGATTTTGAGACCGTACTTAATTTCCGGCTTGGCAGGATTAACCATGAAAACTCCTTATATTACTAGGTTTCATTTTGGCTAATAATCGTTATAATAATTTTATAGGTTCTAGTTTAAGGTGAAGTAGTAAATAATAAACTCTTTCAATCATATATAAAATGCAAATATCGTCAAGCACTTATAGAGAAGCACGCAAAAATCAATGGGACGATCAACCTGTTCCCATCTCACTCGGAGGATAATTGAAAATATGAAAAGCTTTATTAAAACATATAAACACTTCTTTTGGACACTGTTATTATTACCGCTGTTATTTTGGTTTAAATATTTGGAGGCCACGAATATACCAAAATTCATAATCTATAGCCCGCTGGATGACTTAATTCCTTTTATCCCCATTTTTGTCATTCCGTATTTACTGTGGTTTTTTTATGTAGCTTTTGGGTTAATTTATACCGGACTTCATTCCAAAAAAGATTTTTATCGTATGCTTACTTTTATGGGTATTGCTATGGCCTTTTCTTATACGATTTATGCTATTTTTCCGCATGGTCAAAATTTAAGACCGGTCATTACCGGGAGTGATCCGTTTTCACTGCTTATAAAACATATTTATGAAACCGATACGTCAACGAATGTATGTCCAAGTCTCCATGTAATCAATTCCATTGCGACACATTCCGCGCTTCGACACTCGGAGGCATTTTCAAAAATAAAATACGGGAAACTCGCATCCGGATTAATGCTTGTATTCATCTGTATGTCAACGGTATTAATCAAACAACATTCAATTATTGATGTTGCAGCAGGCTTGGTTACTGGTTTAGTATTATATATGTTTATATACGTAATACCCGAGTTGAAAGAAAGAAAGTCCTATAAAAAAGATTTTTCTCCCTTTATGTAAAGAGTGCCTAATGTTTAGAGAGGTATATATGAAACTAATTTTTAGGTGGGATGTTTATGAATATTGACCAGCTAACGAAAAGTGAAATTAAAAGGATGTTCACAACTACAACCTATCAACGTGGGTTAAAATATTATAAATCCGGACGTGTCAGAAATCTATATTATGATCCGATTAATTATAAATGGTCGGCAGAGGTGAGAGGAACACATACCTATGAAGTGGAAATAGTAGATGATGATGGGATTAGCTATAATTGTGATTGCCCTGCTTTTTCTGAATATTGGGGTCCTTGTAAACATATTGCTGCTGTATTATTAAAAATACATGAAAGTAAAAAACGTGCCAATATCCCTGCAAAAATCAAATCATTATCTGATCTAAATAGGAGCAGTGAACAAGACAGACAAGCTCAATATATGAAGGAATTAACGAATTCATTCATTCAAACAATTTCCACCTTTTCACTGAATTTTGACCAAACCGTACAAAAAAATCGCAAACCATTGATGGTAGACTGGATTATTGAGGTGAAGAAAGGCTCGTACCGATTACCAAAAACTTTAGCGGTTGAAATGAAAGTCGGGTTAAACCGAACTTATGTAGTAAAAAAAATAAAAGAGTTTTTAAAAGCTGTGGATCAAAAAGTCCAATATTCTTTTACTGCCAAGTACTCTTATGATCCGATAGAACAAATGTTTACAGAACAAGATCAGGAAATTATCGATCTATTAATAGAAGCAATCAAATACGATGAACTCTATAAAGAAATATATGACCCTTACGATCAATCTTCCTATTCACGGGAAGAACGCAGTATTTCAATTCCGCCCATGCTCATCGACCAATTATTAGCAAAATTTGAAGGCCGGACGATTCATTTTCAAAAAGACAAACATGTATATAATCAAATAAAAGTCATTTCTAATCAGCACCCATTATCCTTGAAATTGGATAAAGGAGTTGACAATGGGTTTCAATTGGATTTGAGTCAACTGTTATCCTGGGAATTTTGGGATTTTTATGGATATATCTCAAAGAAAAACTATTTTTATAAAATTTCTCCGGAACAAGAAAAAATAATAGAAGAATTGAAAAATATGATTTCCAGGATGCGTACACCTATCCTTCCCATTGCCGATGATCAAATTGAACCGTTTGTTTCTCAAGTTGTTCCGGTTATTGAAAAGACAAGCAAACTGAAAATTACGGATCATGTGGCAAGCCAAATTGTCAAATTACCATTGCATGCGAAAATGTATGTGGACCGAATCGATAATATATTAACCATTTCGATTGAGTTTTGTTATGGGAAGCACAAAATCGATCCGTTTGTAGTAAATTCTGACCGGACAAATGGGCCAATCATTATGCGGCAAACCGGAAAAGAAGAGGAAATAATGGACATTATTGAATCTGCGTCTTTGAAATATAATCGAGCCGGATTATATGTTGAAGGGGAAGAAGGAATTTTTGAATTTTTATATGAAACATTGCCCCAGCTTGAAGAAAAAATGGAGATTTACTTAACACAGGCGGTAAAATCATTGTTATTACCGGAAAAAAGTACACCAACCGTGAATATTGATGTGAATTCAACCGAAAACTGGTTAGAAGTTGGTTTCGATATGGAAGATGTAAATCGCCAAGAGATTGAGCATATTTTGCAATCGGTCGTGGAAAAGAAACGGTATTATCGCTTAAACAATGGAGCATTCGTCAACTTGCAATCGGAGGAATTTCAAACCGTTCAGCAAATTGTTCATGAATTTCAAATAAATCCGCGCCAGCTTCAAGATGAAACAATACCACTGCCTATTTTCCGCGGCATTCAACTTGATGAAATGTTGCAAAACGATTTAGGGAGCGGGGCAAAATATGGAAATCAGTTTCGGCGTTTGTTGCATCATCTGAAACACCCGGAAGATCTTGATTTTTCAGTCCCAGATACACTACAGGCAGATTTACGTGACTATCAATATAATGGGTTTCAATGGATGAAGACACTGGCTGGTTTTAAACTTGGCGGTATTTTAGCCGATGAAATGGGGCTCGGTAAAACAGTACAAGCAATTGCCCTTATTTTATCATCTTTTTCAGAAAGTGAGTCGACCAAACCGGCTTTGATTGTTGCTCCTGCTTCTCTCGTTTATAATTGGAAAAATGAATTTCAAAAATTTGCGCCGATATTGGATGTTGCAGTAGTTATCGGTTTACCGCAAGAACGACAGGACATTTTGCAAAATGATCATTTACCACAAGTCCTAATTACATCTTATCCAACACTAAGACAAGATATTGATAAATACTTGGAATATCAATTTAGTACATTTATTTTAGATGAAGCACAATCAATCAAAAACCATACAACGAAAACAGCAAAAGCGGTTCGGCAAATCAATGCAGAAACTTGTTTTGCTTTAACCGGTACACCAATTGAAAATTCCGTTGATGAACTTTGGTCGATTTTTCAAAGAGTCATTCCGAACTTTTTCCCGCCATTAACAAGATTTCGCCGAATCGAGCCTGAAAAAATTGCTAAGATGATTCGTCCATTCTTATTAAGAAGGGTGAAAAAGGATGTTTTAAAAGAGTTGCCGGATAAAATAGAGTCAATCAATTATTCAGATTTAACCAAGCCACAAAAGGAATTGTATCTTGCTTATCTTGAAAGAATCCGAACGGAAGCGGCGGAATCAATTCAGAAAAATGGCTTTGAAAGGAGTAAAATTAAGATTTTAGCCGGATTAACAAGATTGCGACAAATTTGCTGTCATCCGTCTTTATTTGTTGATAATTACCAAGGTGATTCCGGTAAGCTTGATCAGTTGATGGAAATGATTGAAAATGGAAGAGAAAATGGCAGGAGAATGCTTGTTTTTTCTCAATTTACTAGTATGTTAGCGATTATTCGGGAACGATTGGAACAAGCAGGTGTCAAGTTCTTTTATTTAGATGGTCAAACGAAACCGAAAGAGCGCGTAGATATGGTTGACTGTTTCAATGCAGGGGAAGGCGATGTTTTTCTAATTTCTTTAAAAGCAGGAAATACCGGATTGAATTTAACCGGTGCTGATACGGTTATATTATATGATTTATGGTGGAACCCGGCTGTTGAAGACCAGGCAGCAGGAAGGGCGCATCGAATCGGACAAAAGCGGGTTGTACAAGTGATCCGTTTAATCACCCAAGGAACCATTGAGGAAAAAATGTATGAGTTGCAGCAAAATAAAAAGGAATTAATTGATACCGTCATTCAAGCCGGAGAAGAAGGCATTGCCAAATTAACAGAAGAGGATATTAAAGAAATTCTAAACTTATAGAGCACAGAGCAAAAATAAACAAACCACCTCACAACTAAAGTGAAGTGGTTTTATTTATGAAACAGGGTTTTCATAAGAAAGATCTCACATTTAACACACTAAAACCGTGCTCTTCTAATTTTTTGTATAGCACTTTTTCAGTCAATTTTGTTTTAACTTGAAGATTTCCAACTCATTTTTGGTTGTTTTTTGATAAGTGAAGTCAACAGTAGTCTTGATATCGGACATCTCTTCCTTTATATAGTTAATTTCTCCGTGCAGCTTATGAACATCAGTGGAAATGGCATCCAATTTAGCATCCGTCTCTTCTTGACGTTGTATGACCGCTTTTAATAATTGTGTATTTTCATTTACCTGAGATTTAATGGTTTGGGCTTCACATTTGATTGTTTGCATATCGCCTTTTAGGGTTTGGACTTCATCTTTAATTGTTTGCATATCGCCTTTTAGGGTTTGGACTTCGCCTTTAATGGTTTGGACTTCACCTTTGATTGTTTGCATTTCTTCTTTGATTGGTTTTAATGCTTCCTGAATGATTGATTCTAGCATTGTTTTTAATTCGTTATTCATTTCATTCCCTTCCCCTTTTCATAATAATTCCTCAAAAATGAAGGAACGGCATCCAGTAAACTGAAAACCGCTCAATACCCACGTCTTTATTATATCGGGAAAACAGGATTCGAACCTGCGACCCCTAGCACCCCATGCTAGTGCTCTACCAAGCTGAGCTATTTCCCGGTTTTTCATTTTTCCAAAAGTACTGCTGACTAATACTTATTATATAAAAAACGAACAATATATTCAATAAAAATTAAAGGAATGCAGTTCAACTCGATTTAGGTATAATTGAAATAGATGGATGATTCATAAAAGAAGGGGATGTTCATATGAGGGAATTAATCGGAGAATGCGTGTCTTGTGGTAAATATGTTTATTGTGAAAATGGGTTTTTCAATGGGGTTCACGAGGGTGGAAAATTATATTGTACTCGTTGTGGTCATGATGTAAGAGAACAAGAAGATCGTGAAAATGATAGCTGAAAAGGATAGGGCTGCTTTTATAAATGATCAGAATCGAGTCCTTTTCTATGACTTATATAGTAAAGCCGAGATGTAATTTGAATAGAAAGTGGAAAAATAGCCAAAATATTGGTCAATAGAGATAAATTCCATAAAAGGATGATTCCATTGGATATTCGTATCGAACAATTCGATAAAATCGTAAAAATGATCGAAGGTGCACAAGCGGCACTTAATAAATACTTTTTTGAATATCGTATTTTTACTACTTTTGAATATTGGCTGATGATCTTCTTTCTTATTGCACCACTTGTACTTCTCTATTTTAAAATTGACAAAAGCAAACTATTTCAAATTTGTTTTTACGGATATAATATTCATGTTCTTTTCGGATATATCGATTTATATGGAAGAAATCTTGGATATTGGAATTATCCTTTCCCCGTCCTTCCGCCAATAACGGGTTTATCATTAGATGCCAGCCTAGTCCCGGTAACATTCATGCTTGTTTACCAATGGACGATCAAACGCAAAAAAAATTATTACATCTACAGTTTACTGACTGCGGTAATCTTTTCCTTCCTTTTCAAACCGGTTCTCGTTCGGATGGGTCTATTTAAACTGTACCAAGAAATTAATTATATCCATCTTCTTATCTGTTATGTAATTGTTGTCTTTGTAGCAAAGTGGATGATGGATTTATTTTTATGGATAAGGAGGAAATACGCTTGAAACCATCAGTGGGACAAAAAATTCCCCACTGATGGAAGTTTTACCGACCTAACCGTTTAATAAGGAATGGTTTTATCAGACTTCTCAAGAACCATTTAATTTCTTCTCGATTTCCTCGATTTCTACTCGAATTTTTTTGATTTCAGCCAGTCTGCTTTCTTCTTGAGCCGGATCCACATTTTCCTCCGTTATTAATTGCGTGTATCGGAGTTGTAATTTTTCAAGCTTATTCATCATTAGCTGAACCGGGTTTGAAAATGTTTGATGCTTTTCCCATTCATGGTAACTACCGGGATAATAATCAACTTTACCTTTTTTAATATACGCTACTTTATTGGCTACTTTCCTTAAAAGGTACGGATCATGGGCAACAAGTACAATTGAACCCGGGTAGACGATAAGAGCATTTTCAATCGTTTCTCGGGTTGGTATGTCGAAATAATTGGTCGGTTCATCCAGTACAAGTAAGTTGGCATTGGAAAAATACAGTTTTACAAAGGCAACCCGGCATTTTTCTCCCATACTTAATGTGCTGATTTTTTTAAAAACATCTTCGCGACGGAACAAGAAACACGCCAAAATCGTTCGAGCATCCGCTTGAGTAATATTCGGTATCATCAAAATTTCATCTAAAATAGAGTTTTCAAAATTTAAATTTTCCAGCTCTTGAAAGAAATAGCCAATCTTTAACTGCGGATTTCTTCTCACTTGGCCACAATCGGGTTCTAAAATACCTGCCATTAGTTGCAACAATGTGGTTTTCCCGCTTCCATTCGGGCCAACAACCGCCAATCGATCTCTCCAATTTAACTCCAAATAAACATTGGAAAAAATCGGCATTGTGCTATAGGAAAATGTCACATTAATCAGCTCAAGCATTTTTCTTCCGCCAAAATCATCAGATACAAAATTGGTTGAAATCGTTTTGGTCAGTTCCGGTTTATCAATTTTTTCCTTTTCCAATCTTTCCAATACTTTTTCTTTTGCTTTCATTTTGGTCGCTTGTTTAGCCGCCTTCTTTTGTGCATACGGATCACGTACACTTGCACCTGCATTTGCTTTATCATACCATTGTTTGTATTGGGTAATCGTTTCTAGCAGTTTTTTACGTTCCTGCTCCTGTTTTTCATACAACTTTTGCATGGTTTTGTATTCATGTTCTTTTTGCTGCTTATATGAGAAATAACCACCTGAGTATTTTTTTGTCCCACTTTTGGTCAGCTCATAGGTTGATGTGGCGACGTGGTCGATAAATTCCCGTTCATGGGAAATGAATAACACACTTCCTTTGAAATTTAAAAGCCAATCTTCAAGCCAGTGGATCGACTCGATGTCCAGATGATTCGTCGGTTCATCAAGAATGATTAATTTCGGTGATTGTAACAGGACTCTCGCTAGCTTCACCCGTGTTTTTTGTCCGCCACTTAAATTTGCATAGGGAAGATTCCAAAGTGGTTCCGGGATGCCAAGTTGTTTTAACGTTTTTTCTACATTCATCTCCCAATCGTAACCATGGACGTCTAAATACTTTTGCAGCCGTTTGTTATATTCTTCAATCACCTGTAAGTCTTCCGGTTGTTCAGCAAGTAGTTGACTGTAGTGTGTCAGTTCGTTTTTGATAACTGCATTCGGATGGTTTGCAATGACGAAATCCATGACCGTTCCATTATCCCTCTGATTTTCTTGCACCATGTAGCCAATTTCTTTTTTATTTACGCCGTATTGGACATGCCCGGACTGAGCCGGGAGCCTTCCCAAAAGGACCTTAATGAGTGTTGTTTTCCCGATGCCGTTTTCACCGATCAGTGCAATTCGTTCTTGTTCTTTTATTTCAATGGAGACATTTTCAAATAATTTTTGTCCGGCAATTTCAACGGCCAGATTATTTGCCTTTAGTAAAAACATACAGATTCCCCCTATATTTTGCCAAACAAAAAAGGCACGAGGAACCTCGCGTCTAAAATGGACAAACCGAAGAAACCGGAATAGACCGGTTGAATATAAAAGTTTCCGAACGATTAGACATCAAATTAGACACAGGAATCCCGTTCTTTGCTGAATGGCAAAGTAAATTTTGCATATAAAATTAGTTGTGCAAAAAAGAAACGGAATGATCCATTGTGTTAATTTTGATGCCTCCTTTTACTTAGTTACTATTATTATACACTAAATTTTCCAGACATACGACAAAAATATGTGAAATAATGGAATTTTATTGTGAAATAATTTCAACTCTCTCATTGATGGAAGTTTCACATATACGAAAGCAATTTTGCACTAATTTGGACTATCTTGTTTTAAAATATTTTATTGATTTCTTTTAACCTGTATTTTGAATTTCCATTTTCTCCAAGTAAAACGCTCTGAATATTATAAGTGATTGCACTGTTAATGAATTTTTGTGCTTCATTTTTATCGGGAAGCATCTTTAGTAAAGCAAGGATATTTTTGATTTCATCGTCAATGCTAACGGTAATTAAATAATCTTGTACAGTTAAGTAGTAATTTTTATACATAATTTTTTCAAAAGGATCAATGCCAAATTGATCATAAACGACTGTTGCTAATTGATAATAGTAGTCGTTCAATCACATTACCTCCTTGTGCCATCTCACCGTTAGGAACTCGGCAGATTAATTTATGGATTTGTAACAACAGATTTTTCGAAAATAATGATTACCTTCATTATTAACCAAAAATTCACATACCATGCCATCACAATAACGATTATTTTCCAGCAAATTTGCATTTTCTCCCTCGAATAGATTTTCATGAACAAGACATGATATAGACGAGAACCAGAGAAGGAGTGAAGAAAATGAAAATGAAATGGTTCATAACAGGTGTTGCAGTTGCTTCTTTATGTCTTACAGGGTGTACAAACAATGACAATGCCGGCGACAATAACGATAATGGTACTCAATTTACCCAAAATACACGCAATAACAATAATGCAAGACCAATGAATGTGAAAAATAATACCCGTAACAATCAAAATGTAAAGACATCAAGAGCTGCTGAACGTGAAGTAGAGAAGTTGAAAGAAGTGGAAGATGCGCATGTTCTCATTACCAACAATAACGCTTATGTTGCGGTTAGACTTTCCAAAAATAATCGTGGAAATACCAATAATCAAGGAACGACAAATGTAAATTTTGACAATAATGGAAACGCAACTCGCAATGGGGCATTAGATGGTGATGGAAATACATTTATGGAAAACGGGAGAGTAAATCCGGACAACAATAACAATAATACAGATGATGGCACTATTAATGGAAATGATGATGCGGGAAATAAAAATGACAGAACTCAGACTGGACGAAATGCTGGTACATTTGCCGGTGACAATAATAGACAAAATACCGGTATCGGGTTCAATGGAAATAGAACAGGTCAAAATTTAGGTACAGGAACCGGCGGCAATTCTACCGGGCAAGATGTTGGTCCAGCCAATAATACGGGTCAAAATGGTGGTACAGGGATAGGTGGAAATAGAGCCGGTCAAAATTTAGGTACAGGGATCGGTGGAAATACGACCGGACAAAATATGGGCACACAAAATAGGGAAACAACGAATCGAAATGGAGCAAATAACAATGCAAACAATACCGCTCAATATAGTCCGGTATCCAATGCATTTGAACAAAAAATTGCCGATGCTGTTCGCCGGGCAGATGACCGAATTTCCCGTGTGTATGTTTCTGCAAATCCTGATTTCTATGATCGTGTAAATACGTTTGCAAATGATATGCGCACGAATAATAATAATAATAATGATGGTTTGTTTGACAGATTCAATGATATTGTCGATGACTTCTTCGGCACGGCCAATAATGACAGAACAAATACTCGATAAATCAATAATGAGGGAATGAAATATGAGAAAAAAAGACCAATTTTTAGCCGGAAACAAATTTCGAAAGACAATCAAATTTTTGGTACACCGAATAGTAAAGCAAAGGACGGAACTGGAAACTCACCAAATGATGATATCGGTCAGAAAAAAGGCCAGCGATTGTAACAAATTTGATAAATTAGAGCTTGGGTATGTACCCGAGCTCTAACTTATATTTGGCGACGAGATCAATTCTCGTCGTCGTATTATGTTTACGGGGAAATTGGATTATTCCATTTAGCTCTACCTAAAATTGATGGATTTAACTCGCCTATGTCACTAATGCCGATTAATCCTAGCGTAATGTCCAGATCAGCAATGATATTTTGCAATTGAAACATGTTTGTTCTTTGCTTGTAAATAAATTAAAGAAAGTACTGGTGCTTCACTATACTCAAATGGGATCGGAACAATGTCACCCTTTTTAATCAGATAATCCTGCCTCACCCAAAAATCGGTATAAATTCCAATGGCTAAGTCGTTAGCAATGATATTTTTAATGACATCATTATTATTTGAATATTTTCAGGAGTAGATTAATCGAAAAACTGCTTTAGAGGCGGATACCTATATGTTGTCGGCCTTTTTCTTTTTTAATTATTATTGATTTATAAAAAGATAGGAGAGAATCTTTGAATTAGTTATATTGTCTATGTCCAGAATCTCTGTTCTTTTTTACAGTCTTACTCCCGGACGCGAGGACCAATTATTTGTCACTGATAGCCGTAATTACGGCGGAAAGTGCCAATTTTTCGGCTCTAGGCATACCAATTCTTGATCGCTAACAAGTACAGTACTGGCTTTGAATATAGAAATCCAGCTAACAAACGCAAGCGAAAAATAATAGGGGGAAAGCGCCTCCATAATTGGCACGTTTTTTGCAAATTAAATAGTGAATGTTAAATTTTGAGGGGAGAGGTAGAAATGGATTCAAAAAATTTAATGAAAGCTGCAGTTGTCAATGAGTTCAAACAAGAATTGGAAATCAAGGAGGTACCGGTGCCGGAACTGGAATATGGGGAAATTCTGGTGAAAATTAAAGCATGCGGCGTTTGTCACACCGATTTGCATGCGGCACACGGTGATTGGCCGGTCAAACCAAAGTTACCGTTAATTCCCGGTCACGAAGGTGTTGGAATTGTAGAAAAAGTTGGTGAAGGGGTTACTTCCATTAAAGTGGGGGACCGAGTTGGAATTCCTTGGCTGTATTCAGCTTGCGGTGAATGTGAATATTGTTTAACAGGTAGAGAAACTTTATGTCCAAATCAATTAAATGCAGGTTATTCTGTTGACGGCGGCTATGCAGAATATTGTAAAGCACCGGCTAATTATGTCGTTAAAGTTCCGGAAAATTTAAGTTTTGAAGAAGTTGCACCGATCTTTTGCGCAGGGGTAACCACTTATAAGGCATTAAAAGTATCTGAAGCAAAGCCAGGGGACTGGGTAGCGATTTATGGAATTGGCGGTCTTGGTCATGTTGCCCTGCAATATGCGAAAGCAATGGGGTTCAATGTCATTGCCGTTGATATTCAAGATGATAAATTAGAGTTGGCAAAAGAATTGGGTGCGGATTTAACCGTCAATGGTATGAAGACAGATCCGGTTCAGACAATCAAAGATCAAGTTGGCGGCGTACAAGCAGCTGTTAGTGTTGCGGTTACGAAAAAAGCATTCGAGCAAGCTTATCATTCGGTAAAAAGAGGCGGAACATTAGTTGTTGTTGGTCTTCCTAATGACGAACTGCCAATTCCGATTTTTGACACGGTATTAAACGGGGTTACGGTAAAAGGTTCTATTGTGGGAACGAGAAAAGATTTACAAGAATCTCTTGAATTTGCGGCACAAGGAAAAGTACGGACAAATATTGAAGTGCAGCCACTTGATAATATAAATGAAGTATTTAAACGGATGGAAGATGGAAAAATTAATGGACGTGTTGTATTAAGTATTTCATAATATTTTGAAAGCGTTAACACTGGGGGGTTATTCCCCCGGTAAAAAGGGGAGGGAATAGAATGCAAAATGTAAATACAAAAGGAGTAAAACTATCTCCTAGATTAGAACAATTTTTAAAATCAGAGAAAAAGCTTTATATAAATGGAGAATGGGTGAATAGTCAATCCGGAAAAACTTTTGAAACCGTAAATCCAGCGACAGGAGAAAGGTTGGCAAATGTTACCGAGGCCGGTCCGGAAGATATCGATTTAGCGGTTAGAGCTGCAAGGGAGGCATTCGATCGTGGTCCTTGGTCAAGAATGGGAACTGCTGAAAGAAGCCGCTTAATTTATAAACTGGCTGATTTAATGGAAGACCATAAACAAGAGTTGGCACAGTTGGAAACTTTGGATAACGGAAAGCCTATTCGTGAAACGTTGAACGCCGATGTTCCATTAGCAATTGAACATTTTCGCTATTATGCCGGCTGGGCAACGAAAATTGTCGGGCAAACCATTCCGGTACAGGGGAATTATTTCAACTATACCCGACATGAAGCTGTGGGTGTTGTCGGTCAAATTATTCCGTGGAACTTCCCGTTACTTATGGCTGCATGGAAGCTTGGTGCCGCTTTAGCAACCGGTTGTACTGTTGTCTTGAAACCCGCTGAGCAAACTCCATTATCGGCTATTTATTTAGCCAAACTAATCGATGAAGCTGGATTTCCTAAAGGCGTCGTTAATGTAGTACCGGGCTTCGGGGAAACAGCAGGTGCACCACTTGTCGAACATCCGTTAGTCGATAAAGTTGCCTTTACCGGATCAACGGCTGTCGGGAAAATGATCATGCGAAAAGCCAGTGAAACATTAAAACGCGTCACGTTGGAACTGGGCGGGAAATCACCGAATATTGTCTTGCCTGATGCTGACTTATCAAAGGCAGTTCCGGGTGCGTTAATGGGTATTATGTTTAATCAAGGGCAAGTATGTTGTGCCGGTAGTCGTTTATATGTTCAAAAAGGTTTATACGATAATGTGGTAAGTGATTTAGTAAGTTTGACAAAAGACATTCAACAAGGAAACGGCTTGCTGGAGGATACAACGATGGGGCCGCTTGTATCCAGTGAGCAACAAAAACGGGTGAAAGGATATATTGATAAAGGGGTTGAAGAAGGAGCAGAACTGTTAAGCGGTGGGAATATCCCTTATAGTCAAGGTTATTTCGTTGCACCGACAATTTTTGCCGACGTAAACCATTCTATGACCATTGCGAAAGAAGAAATTTTTGGTCCTGTTGTCGCAGCCATGCCCTTCTCCGATATAGATGATCTGATTGAAAAAGCGAATGACTCTCACTACGGGCTTGCTGCTGGGGTTTGGACGCAAGATATTAAAAAGGCTCATTATATTGCACATCGCTTAGATGCAGGTACGGTTTGGGTCAATTGTTATAATGTCTTTGATGCGGCAAGTCCTTTTGGCGGTTATAAACAATCCGGAATCGGCCGGGAAATGGGAAGCTATGCGTTAAACAATTATACAGAAGTGAAGAGTGTCTGGATTAATATGGAATAAAGTGAATTATTATCAGGGGATCTTCAACCTAGGTGAGTTGCACCAATCGGACGCATGCAGGTAGCCGGTCCCCTATTTTTCTTCTTTGTAAACTTGTTACTACTCGTTAAGGTGGAATAAATCAGATCGTTCTCAGAACCTGATTGTATACTTTGTCAGAATAGGTTTCAAGATTTGGATGTCTTGAAACCTGTTCGTGTTTTTAGTGCTGTCATTTTTCATTAAGTAAGTAGCGTAATTTTCTCATTGTAATTTGCAGTCTTTTTGCCGCTTCTTTTCGATTTCCTTCAACATCTTTAAGCGTTTTCATGATAAAGGCTTTCCCCACATATGCTTCTAGATCCTTGACCTGGTCGAGAATCTCTTCTAAACTTATTTCTTCTTTTTGATTAAAAACTGTGAGAACTTGATTTGTCCAACGATGAAGATAACTTTCAAGTTCGCTTTCTTCACTTTTTTTACTTATTGTTCTTCCTATATTCGGGTGTGAAGAGATAGCAAAATAGGATATCGGCAAGTCACCAGGTGTAATAACGGCTTGATTTGAATCGGTTAAAGCTACAACTCTTGTAACAAAATTGGCTAACTCACGAATATTTCCGGGCCAATCATACCTTTGCAAATAGGCCAGAGCATCATCTGAAAAAGTAATATTTGAATTAGGAAAGCGTTGTAATAGGTGTTCGATTAGGTACGGAATATCCTCTTTTCGCTCACGAAGCGGTGGGATTGTTAAATGAACGACATTTAATCGATAATACAAATCTTCTCTAAATTTTTTGTTTTTCACGGCTTCTTGGAGGTCTTCATTCGTTGCTGCAATGAGTCTCGTATTTGTCCGGAAAATTTTATCGCTTCCAACAGGCATAAATTCTCGTGTTTCCAACACCCGTAACAATTTTACCTGAATTGAACGAGACGCTTCTGCAATTTCATCAAGAAACAATGTACCTTGACTGGCGATGGAAAATAATCCTTTCCGTTGTTGAGTCGCTCCGGTAAAGGCTCCCTTTTCGTGACCGAACAATTCACTTTCTAATAGTGATTCGGGAATGGCACCGCAATTGACCCCGATAAAAGATTCTTGGCTTCTTGGGCTTGCATGATGAATAAATCTGGATAAAACTTCCTTGCCTGTGCCTGTTTCCCCTTCAATTAACACATTCACATTTTTTTGAGCCACCTTGTAAGCTGTTTTCAGTAGTTGCTCCATTTTTTCACTTTTGCCGGTAATAAAGCCGATTTCATGGGCGATGCTTTTTATAGTTTCGTGTGCAGTTTTATCATTATCTTCCAGTAAGCTGTCTATTTGTTTTTCCAATAAGTCAATATCATCAAATGGTTTTTCAATATAATCAGAAGCACCGAATTTTATTGCTTCCACAGCTGTTTTTATCGTGCTGTACCCGGTCATAATAATGGCCTTACAGCGAGGTTGGAACTTTTTTAGTTGTTGTAAAAGGGTTAGACCATCCGCATCAGGTAATTTTAAATCAATCATCGCGGCATGAAATTTTTGTAAGGAAAAATTAATTGAAAAAAACTCTTTTCCACTATTTACAACTTGTACCCGATATCCTTTCGCGGTAAAAAGGCGGGACAAAAAGTTACCAATCTCGATTTCATCATCGATAATTAATAAATTGATCACATTTTCACCTCAGTTCCTTGAGAAGATTGAACAGGTAATTTTAGTGTGAAAGTACTTCCTTTATTCAGTTGACTAATCACATCGATGGAGCCGTTATGTTTTTTGGCAATTCCTAAACTAACCGATAATCCTAACCCGGTTCCGCTTTTTTTCGTTGTATGAAACGGGTGGAAAATGTTCGATATCCGTTCTTCTTCAATTCCGATTCCATTATCTTTAACAGTTAAATTAAGTTCGTTATGCTGATAAGAGGTTTTAATTGTTATTGCCTTTTCTTGGCGGGATGTTTGTTCCAAGGCATCTTTCGCATTTAATAGTAAATTGATGATGATTTGTTCAATCTGAGTCCGGCTGCCCTCAATTAAAGGTAAATCCGGTTGTAAATGAATATGAAATTGAATTTGATTTTTTTCAAATTGATATTTTATTAGATTTAGTACTTGACTGACCGCTTCATTTAAAGATACAGGTTCAAAAATATACTCGTCCTGTCTTGAAAAAGTTAGAAGACTTTTAATGATTTGCTTGCAGCGATCACCGCATTTTTTTATATCGTAAAGGAGAGAAAAGACCGGATCTTCTTTTGAAAAATCTCTCAATAACAACTGGGAATTTCCTAAAATGGCTGTTAACGGGCTGTTCAGTTCATGGGCAATCCCTGCAGCCATTTCGCCAATCGCAGCCAATTTTCCGGAATGAATCAACTGTGCTTCCATTTTTCTTTTTCCTGTTACATCTTTGATATAAGCAATAACACCGTATAAATTATTTTCTTTATTATGAATCGGATAGCTATATACTTCACAGATTGTTTGATCCGGGTAATTTAATTCCAAATAACCGGCTTTTTGAGCGTTAAATGTATCGATAATTAATTGTTTCAATGATGGTTCATTTATTAAAAGGTTCGTTTTTTTCCGAATTTGATAAAAATCATTTGCCGCGTCATTATATTGTAAAATATGTAAATCTTTATCAAACACAATGATCATATCATCAACTGCTTTAAATGTGTCTTCCCATTGTTGTTTCGCATGTAAAACTTCACCGTATAATTGAACGTTTTCAATGGTTATCGCCAAATGATCGGTCAGTTGTTCAAGAAAGGACAGTTCATCTTCGTTCCAAATGGTTTGATCCGTACGCCCCATACACAAGACGCCGATTTTTTTATTTTTACTGTAGATGGGAAGTACTAAAATCGTTTGTAAATGAAGTGCTGCTAAATGTTTTTTTTCATAGAAATGAATGGGTGAGCCGACTAATTCCTGTAAAATTATTTTTCTTTCATTTAACGCAGTCCAATAAAGAGAATTATGTTCAAAAATGGTCGAACCGATTTTTACACAGCGGCTGTCTTTAGGGTAAACATTGACGAGAACAAGTTTGTTGTTTTGTAGTAAAGATATGCTGATATGGTCAAAATCGATGAGCATCTGCAATTTATCAATCATATTTGATAAGATATTGTCTAACGGCATATCAACTTTTATACTTTTCATTATTTCGTTCATGATTTCTAATTGTAAATTTTTCTTTTCCAATTGTTCGACCGTTTTCTTTAGCTCCGTGTAGTAATTTTTTTTAGAAGATTTTATTCCTGTTAACTGGGCAATCATTTCTTGTTTTTCTTCAAGCATAATCGTTCACCGCCTTATAAGATGTTTTCCAACAATGTTTTCACTTGAATAAAATCCATATCGCGAGGATTTGTAATCATACAAGCATCTTCTAGTGCGGTTTGACTAATCAGGTTGATCTCATCTTCAGTTATGCCAATATTCCTTAACCTTTTCGGAATTCCAATATCCTCTGATAATTGATTGACAAATGCAACGGCTCGATTTCCTGCCTCACGCTGTGTTAACCCCCTTGTGTCAATGCCCATGATTTCAGCGATCTCTGTAAAACGTTTCGGCACGGCAATAAAGTTAAAATCCATAATATGCGGCAAAAGGATGGCATTGATTTCCCCATGCGGAAGTGGAAATCGGCCACCAATGGCGTGTGATATGGCATGAGCAGCACCTAAAATCGCATTGGAAAAAGCAAGTCCGGCTTGTAAACTAGCCATAGCCATGGCCTCTTTTGCTTCCATATTCGTTTTTGAGGCGACGGATGGGCGTAAATAATTTGCGACAAGGTAAAGTGCATTTTTAGCTTGCACATCGGTTAATGGTGTCGCGGCAATACTGACATAAGCTTCAATCGCATGTGTCAGCACATCCATTCCCGTTGAGGCAGTTAATGCACTATCCTTTGTCATTAAAGTAAAAGGGTCGATGATGGCAATATCAGGTACTAACGTTTTCGATACAATGGTCATTTTTCTTTTTCGCTCGGAATCAACGATAATGGAAAACTGTGAAACCTCTGAACCCGAACCGGCCGTTGTCATAACCATGACCATGGGAGGGAGCGGTTTTTCAATTTTATCAATTCCCTCATAATCACTAATTTTTCCACTGTTTGTCGCCAGTATTGCGATTGCTTTCGCTACATCTAAGACACTGCCGCCACCGATTCCGATAATGGCGTCACACTCATTTTCCCGAAAAACAGACACACCTTTCACAACTTCAGTATCTTTGGGATTCGTTGTTATGTCTGTAAAAGTGGCATAAGGTAAATGACTGTCTTTACATATTTGAATAATTTTTTCCAGCCAACCGGCGTTCGCTACCCCTAAATCACTGACAATAAGTACTTTTTTGGCTCCTAAACGAAGGCACGCTTCACCGACTTGGCTTATTGCATTAGAACCGAAAATGATTTCAGGTGTTACAAATTTTTTAATATGCATAAATACCACCCTATTAGAATTTTTATCAAAATATTTTTTTAAAAGAATTTCGATTTTAAGGAGATTAGTATAATCCTGTTTTTGAAAGAGCCTTCATTTCCGGTTAGGATTCATGTGATCTTATAGAAAGTATATCTTCTGACTTGTTTTAAAGTCAACAATATTAGAAATATGAAATTTTGCAGGTTTTTCGAATATGAAAATTCTCTGCTTTAGCGGTAGGAGTTGTTAAAAACGGGGTACATATAGCTGTCTATAAAAAGGAGAGAGAACTTGATCATAAGAACTAGCTGAAAAAGCGGACAACAAATGTATCGTCCGCTATTTTCCGGGTTAACTAAAAAGATCTTCTAAATATTTTCTTGCAGAAGCTTCATCTTGCAATGCCGAGGCTTCTCGTTGTTCATCCTTCTTTAACTTGGCTAAAGCTTTTTCTAAAACTTTCTCGGCATCTGCTTGAGGGATTACAACGACACCATCTGCATCACCGACAATAATGTCACCGGGGGTAATGGATACGCCGCCACAGGAAATCGGAACATTTATTTCCCCAGCGCCATTCTTAAAACTTGCCGCTACAGTTGTCCCTTTAGAAAACACGGGAAAGTTAAGGGAACGGACACCGATTAAATCCCGAATAACACCGTCAACGATAATACCGGCAATGCCAAGTTTTTGCGCCAAACTCACAACAAAATCTCCGGCAACTGCCCGATAAGATTCCCCTTTTGCATCTACAACGAGGACATCTCCGGGTGAAGCTTCCTTGATTGCTTTCAAAACCATTGTGTTGTCCCCGGCCGGAATCTTTACAGTAAATGCCCGGCCAGCAACTTTATATGAATCTTGCAATGGTTTAATGGATGGATCCAAATTATTCATGCCATTTAATGCATCAGAAATACAGGTGGTCGGTAGATCATAAAATTGTTTCATCCATTTTTCCAATTTTGGTAACCTCCTAATTATTTAATCCTATATTACTATTATAAATTTACATGAAAAATAATGAAAATTAAAATAGAAAAAAATTATAAAAGAAGATAAGCAAAAGAAATGGTTTTGAATATGATGTATCCAAAAAATTGTTGCCTTTTAGGTACATACCTAGCCATAAAAAAAACCTTTGCATACCTTGTAATTGAATAGCTTAATGGCCTATAAAATAAGAGGAGGATGCGTATATGCATAATGAAATCAGTTCCCCTTATATAAATGGGGGAGAAGAAAGAATCTTTGGGAGACCATTTGGTTACGGCAGACCATTTTGGTCGGGTAGACCGTTTTGGTATGGCAGACCTTTCGGATATGGCTTTGGCGGTCCGTTTCTTGGCGGTGTTTTAGGTGGCCTTCTGGGTAGTACACTGGTAGCACCATTTACTTTTGGTTCCCCTTATCCCTTTGGATACGGTGGGTATCCATTTTATCCGTATTGGTAATTTCAAAACTCGGATATATAAATGAACGACGGAAATGGCAATGAGGGCTTGTCCAAAAAGGCATATACATGCCTATTGGCAGCCCTTGTTTAAGGATAGTATCTTCTGGGGAAGGTAAATTGTTCGGGCTATCGCTGTCCATTCTTAGCCTGATTTTTTTGCTTCTTTTGATAGGTTAACCAAGCGGTTTTTAATGAAGCATATAAACCAATTGCCGCAGAACCATAAAAGCCACCCATAAAGATTCCTGCCCACAAATCTTTTCGATGACTAATAAAAATTGAAATCAAATAACCCAACACGGTAGCAATAGTAGGAAAATATTTCCTCGGGATGGGAAAAACTTTAAATAGTTGCGTTAGAAGGACAATTGATGGAACTGCAATCACGCCATCCCAAAAATTTGTATGTATCTCTGGAAAGTTCATATAACCGTTCCTTTCTTATTTGCCTAAAAATAGTATTGGAAAAAGTTGAGTAACTATACTTGTAAAAATATTTAAAAAAGAAATTTTGGAGAAATTTTGAGAAATACGTTGCTTACAAAAATACATATTTTTTTCATTTTAAAAGGATATGGAGTTTTTAAATAAATATTTATAAATACTGAAAGTCTGAAGTTAAAAATTGCCAAAAACAGGTTTTTAATAATTTGGTATCCAACAGGTTTTACAAAAAATTTCTCATTAAATATAGGACATTAGTTTTATAGAAAATTGATTGGTATAAATGAATAAACAATTAATTTTAAATTTATAATGTTTATGTCGACATATAGTACTTACTCCTCATTTATATTACAAAACATTAACAAAGTCCTACAAATCTACCAAATTTCTACAATTATAGGTATAATGATAATAGGATCTAAAGACTAATGAGAAATGGCCGATATAAAGAAAAAGGGGGGTATCCATTGAGTAATAAAAAAGTAATCATGTCAGTAACAGCAAGTGCAGCAATTGCCTCTGCTCTACTTGGTGCTAATGAAACAGAAGCAGCAACTTATAAAGTCCAACGCGGGGATTCTTTATGGGCAATTGCACAAAAGTATAATGTTAGTGTGACTCAGTTGAAAAGTTTGAATCAATTAACATCTGATGTCATCTATCCAAACCAAGTTTTGGAAACAGGGAGTAGCGAAACTAGTCAAACTACTCCATCAAGTTCTACGAATCAACCGGTTTCAACAGCAGCAAGTACATACACGGTCAAGAGTGGCGACACCTTGAGTAAAATTGCTTTACAACATAACATTTCGTTAAAAGACTTAATGGCATGGAACAATTTAACTTCTTCATTAATTTATCCTGGGAATGTACTTGTCGTGAGCGGTCAGGGACAATCGTCAAGTTCCAGTAATCAGAATCAGAATTCCGCACCACCATCCAATCAAAATCCAGGTACACAAGGTGGCTCCACAATCACTTATACGATTAAAAGCGGCGATACCTTAAGCGGCATTGCTTTTAAATATAAAGTTTCCGTCCAAGATTTAATGGCATGGAATAATTTAACGACCACCTTAATTTTCCCGGGTAATACTTTAACTGTCAAAAATGCTCAAACATCAACGGATACAAGTTCAAATTCAACTTCTAATTCGAATCAAAATGGCTCGGCTTCTTCGGATTATACCGTTCAAGCAGGGGACTCTTTATGGAAAATTGCAAGTAAATTTGGAGTTAGTGTCGCTAATTTAAAGAGCTGGAATAATTTGAGCTCTGATGTGATTTATGTAGGTCAAAAATTAACCATTCAAGGTTCAGCGGGATCTGGTGTTTCCAATAATTCCGGAAGTAACACATCTACTAATACCAATGGCAGTTATAATGTTAATACGCTAGTCAGCGTAGCAAAAAGTTTACTCGGAATCCCTTATGTATGGGGTGGCACTACGCCAAGCGGTTTTGATTGCAGTGGCTTTATTTATTATGTTTATAAACAATCCGGTAAAGATATTAAGCGTTATTCGAGTGAAGGATATTTTGATCGTTCGTATTATGTAAACAATCCGGAAGTTGGCGATCTTGTATTCTTTAAAAATACATATAAAGCCGGCATTTCTCACTTGGGCATATATTTGGGGAACAATCAATTTATTAATGCAGGTTCCAACGGCGTGGAAATTGCTAGTCTAGACAATCCTTATTGGAAACGCCACTTTGACAGTTTTAAGAGATTTTATTAATATCTTTCCTTTCAAAATAATAAAATCAGTAAAGAGACCTCATTTCTTTTTAAAATGAGGTCTTTCGCTGTAGCGGGAATTTAAATGAGGGTAGTTAGTCACATCCGTGTTTGAAGGAAAATGAGGTGGAGGCTAAACTTAACTGGAGTGTTTTATGATGTTATCCCCACATTTTCATTAAGTCATTTGTTACTAAAATTTCAATTTCTCCGCTACCTGAATAAATCGATTTCACTTTAGCCAAAATCCGTTTACTCAAGGCGATTTTTGGTCTTAATTCCTCAACAATTTGTTCCGGTAACCAGCCAACGATATTTCCATTACGATTATAGACAGCAATGCCATTAAAACTTTTTTCGCTATCTTCTATTATTTCATCGATAATATAGAGCTGCTCATTTATTTTTAAATTAGTGATTGGATCATCAGCATTATTCGAGGGTTTTAATAATTTGAAGGTCGTATTTATATATGGCTCGGTAAGATTCCAACCGCAATGATTACAAATCTTAATTAAGTTGTTTTTATTAACGTAACTATACTTCTTACAACGTGGACAAGTCATAAACGTAAAATTTTCCTTATTATTCGTTTGATAATGTTTATGCGTGGAAGAATTGGGTTGGCTGGTTGACGGTCCATGTCGACTTTTCTTTTGATCGTACAATAGTATGCTAACAAAAATGATTAACATAGTTATAATAGTAGTAATCCACATCATGGTTCTCACCTCCTTATATGCAATTTATAAAAAATTATTTCCCTAAAAATGTGAACTTGTAGGGGGAAGCGCTTCCATTTCTATTATTATTATATCATATATTAACGTAAATTTGTATCGGTTAACCTAAAAATAAAGGGGACTTACCAAGCATTTAATTAGGTAAAAATTACATAACACTTATTAATTAAATTCACAAATTATCCAAAAATCAAGATTGCCGCGAAAAACTTTTACTGATATACTAAGAGCAAGAAATGTTTGTGAAATATTTCACAATTAGTGTTTTCTAGAATTACAGCCCAATTTTATGATGAGGTGATGATCATGCAAATTACAATGTCTGAAAAAGTTTTCAATTGGTACAAAGAAGAGTTATCCTTAAATCAGGGAGATTTTGTACATTTTTATATTCGTTACGGCGGTTTTAATTCTTTTATTAGCGGCTTTTCACTGGGAATGGATAAAGATATACCTGAACGTTCCAATATTCAACTGGAAAAGGACGGTGTTATTTTCTTTATTGAGGATGAGGATGTTTGGTATTTTGATGATAAAGATTTAGTTATTGAATTTAACGAAAAATTAGGAGAGCCGGAATTTCGACAAGCAGTGTAAAATATATGGATTAGATCAGACCGGCGTGGCATAAGAAAATCTATAAATCCAATCGTATTCTTCTGGATTTTCATTTCTCCAGTTTTTCCTAATGAAAACATTCCTCCAAAGGTTAGTATATCTGACCAATCCACCTTTCAGACAGGTGGTTTTTTTAGCTAATAGGAAAGTAAAAATTTTTCAATTTCTACTTTCCTAACGCATAAGTGCACAAGGAAAGCTTCGCGGGAATACATCGCAGCCGAAAAAATTTTATATTTTTTCGGTGACTAGAGAAGCTTCGGTAGCATTACCTCGCAAGCGAAAAAATTTTTTTCGCTGACTACGAATTTGCCCTCGCCTAAAGGATCGGACGCCCAAGTTTTCTTTATACACCTGAAAATAATTATGTACTTACTTCTATTATGTAAATAGTCATAGTATGATAAAACTAATGAATCTAGCCCATAGTTAAACATAAACGCCAATTCTATCGTATAATCTAACGTAATGTGGAAATAAAAGGAGAATTCATTATGCAAGGGGTAACCAAACAGAATATTATTGTCACGTCCTTAATTATTGCTACTTTCTTAACAGCCATTGAAGGGACAATTGTTAGTACTGCTATGCCGAAAATTGTTGAGGATTTAGGCGGGAGCAGCTTATATACTTGGGTCATCTCTGTTTATTTATTGGCCACGGTCATCAGTACACCTATTTTTGGAAAATTAGCCGATCTATATGGTCGGAAAATTATGTTTCAAATTGGAGTTGTCATTTTTTTACTTGGATCTACTTCATCCGGTCTGTCACAAACTATGGAACAACTTGTTATTTTTAGGTTGATCCAAGGAATTGGTGCAGGTGCGCTGGCCACTATTCCAATGACGATTATTGGGGATGTTTTTTCATTTGAACAACGGGCAAAAATTCAAGGATGGATCAGTAGTGTATGGGGCATTTCAGGGGTCATTGGTCCAATTGTCGGCGGTTTTATCGTGGATGCAATTTCTTGGCATTGGATTTTCTTCATGAACTTACCGTTTGGAATCATTTCTTTAATTCTTTTACAACAAGCGCTCCATGAACAATTATCAAAGAAAAAACAAATAATTGATTATGCTGGAATTATTACTTTTACAATCAGTATGACGGCTTTTTTGTTGGCCCTTAACATCGTAAAAGTAGAAAAACAAATGACAACGAATTTATTTTTTTGGTTGCTCATTTCGCTCGTTTTCATGTGTCTATTTCTTTTTATTGAGGCAAAAGGAAAAGAACCGATGCTGCCACTTTCTTTATTTAAAAACAGATTTATCACAGTTTCCAATATTGCCTCATTTTTTATTGGCTTTATTTTAGTAACGGTCACCTTTTATATTCCTTTATGGGTGCAAGGGGTAAGCGGGTTAAACGCCACTTTATCCGGAATCGCTATGTTGCCGATGTCCATCACATGGATGATTGGTGCGATGATAACCGGCAAACTTTTTGAAAAAATATCGGTAGCTTCTATAGCGATTATTGGGAGCACCATGATTATTTTTGCTTGTATCGGTCTTGTATTCTTTCAAGCAAATACAACAATTCCTTGGATGATGGTGACAACAGGAATTTTAGGCATTGGTTTCGGCCTGTCCAGTACGCTTTATACAGTTGTCGTTCAATCAGCAGTAGAGTGGAATTTTCGTGGTGCAGCGATGGGTACCATTAATTTAATGCGGAATCTTGGTCAAACGATTGGAATTGCCATATCCGGTTTATGGTTAGGTGAAGAATTACATGGTAGTCAATTAGCGGAAAGTTTACATCATGTCTTTTTCTTTTTAGTTATACTCGCAATATTGACATTCTTATTTGCAATGATGTTAATTGGTAGAAAACTAAAACAAACAACACATTAATCACCGACATGCTTAAAACGATTGGAGACTTTTTTACATTTATAGACGAGTGAAGGAGTTAAACATAAACATGCTTGAAGAGATTGATTTTAACATCCGGGACATAAAGGCGAATAAATGAAATTTGTTTGAAGAGATTGCAAAAAATGGCGTTCGGGGAAGGAGTAATTTAACTTTTTACGGCAAGTCAGGAACTCCTGTTTTCGGGCCAGCTAAAAAACACTGCCCCATTCATACCGGATGGGGCAGGTAGAATTAATTATTTCACCCGTTTATAGTTTTTATGATTGACAACCGTTTTAACTGGCTCGCCTGTTTTTGGATTTATTCCAAGCTGGATAATGACAGAGTTCTTTTTAACAATCAGAACTTCTCCTTTTTTTCCTTTATAACGTCCTCTCTTAACTTCAACCATGTCTCCTTCCTTTGCCTTTTTCCGTTTTCCTTCAAGATTCCCCTTTGTTACCGTTTCTTGTTCCATTTTATTCCCTCACTTTTGCAGATTCTAAGGCTAGTGGCTATTTATTAATATGACCAAACATTGGATAGTTCATGATAAGTTCATTGGATTAAAAAAGCACTAACATGAAAATTTTCCATGATAACATGAAATAGGGTGTAAGTATTTCAATGGTTCTGCCGGTGGTAAGGATGTCAAGGCGGAGATGAGTATAGAACGTGGAACTACTATTTCAACTCAAAATAAAAATTTAAGAAAAAGTAAATTAGGTATTGAATTAGAACTAATGTTTGGTATATAATAAGAACAAAGGTTCGTTGTGGGGTGATAGGATGAGAACTTTACTTTTGAATGCTGCAAAAAGCGGAGAAAGACTTGAAATGATTTACCTTTCCGAAAAAAATATCATAACACATAGAATTATTACAGTTAGAAGAATTGGAGAAGAACATTTCCAAGCTTATTGCTATACAAAAAGACAAATTCGTACTTTTAAAATAAAAAACGTGCTATCAATTGTTCCATTAAGAAGTCGAAAACGGGCAAATTAGTTGGAAATTAAGGACTTAAGATCCAGACGCACAAGCATGTTGGGAAGAACAGGGAATGTTTCGAGAACTCAATCTGCTATATCCAGTGGCTGTCCAATTATGTTAACGGTAGAATTAAGTTGTAGCTTTTTTAATAAAATTGGATTAGAAAAGGAGACTTAATAGTTTTGAATGGAAACTGTATTAAATTTTATCAATTCGGTCATCCAAAAGATGTGTTAAGAGTTGAGTCTAAAAAGATTGAACCACCTAGAGAAAAAGAAGTACTTGTTCGAATGTTGGCTCGCCCTATCAATCCTTCTGATCTAATACCAATTAGAGGGGCATATTCACATCGGATTTCTTTACCGAATATTCCCGGTTATGAAGGTGTTGGTATTGTAGAAGAAGTAGGTCCTTTTGTTTCTAAAAGTCTTATTGGAAAACGTGTTTTGCCTTTACGTGGGGAAGGGACTTGGCAAGAGCTTGTTAAGACAACAGCAGAGTTTGCAGTACCCGTACCGGATTCCATTGATGATTTCACGGCAGCACAATTGTATATTAATCCAATTACAGCATGGGTGATTTGTACGGAAGTTTTGAAATTGAGGCCCAATGATGTTTTACTCGTAAATGCTTGTGGATCTTCAATTGGTCATATTTTTGTACAATTATCAAAACTTTTAGGCTTTCAAATAATTGCAGTCACTCGAAATAAAAAATATACAGAAGACTTGCTTCATTTTGGCGCGTCATATGTTATAGACACTTCTGCTTTTCCACTTTATGAAACCGTTATGGAATTAACAAATGGAATGGGTGCGGATGCTGCGATTGATTCCGTGGGAGGTTCATCCGGAGACGAATTGGCATTTAGTGTTCGCCCAAATGGGAACTTTATTACTATTGGTCTTTTATCAGGGAAACAAGTAAACTGGGCGGATATTGTAAATAAAGCAAAAGTGAATGCGAATATTTTTCATTTGCGGAATTGGAATCAAAACGTCTCGGTTGAGAAATGGCAGGAATCTTTTTATCACCTAATAGGCCTCGTCGCTGATAAAAAGTTATCATTGAAATGGGTAGATTCAAAGTATGATCTGTTGGAAGTAAAAAAAGCGATTGATGTTGTTGAATCTTCTAAAATAACGAAAGGAAAAGTATTTTTAACCAGTCATTGGGATAATTCCTCTTTGATTAGCATCCAATAAGCTTAACTAAAAAATTCACACGAAATAAGTATTAACCGCATGTAGTGAAACAAAAAATTATACTCTGTTCACCATTTTCCTCTTTTCATATTTATTAGGATCGCAACATAAAGTACTTTATGGAAGGAGGGACCGAAGATGGAGCGAAAATTGCCGGATTTTTCATCAGCCAATTTTTTAAAACAGCATATCCTTGATACAGTGAACTTTTATGCACCACGATGTATAGACAAAGTTTTCGGGGGGTATATCAACTGCTTTCTTGATGACGGAACAATTTGTGATTACGAAACGAAACAGCTTGTCGGTCAAGCAAGATTTGTATTTATTTTCAGTGTGGCATCGCTATTGAAGCCTGATCAAGGGTACAGGAAACTGGCGGAGCACGGCATTTCATTCTTGCAGAGTCACCAACGCGATCACAAGCATGGCGGGTATTATTGGGAATTGAAAGGACGGTCCGTATCTAATTCAGCGAAAAGAGCATATGGTCATGCCTTTGTTTTGTTAGCCGCAGCGATGGCAACCAAGGCAGGCATATCATCCGCTGTTCCTATGATTGCTGATACATTTGATATATTAGAACGCTATTTTTGGAGGGAAAAAGAGGGGCTTTATCTTGATGAAATCTCAGCCGACTGGTCCGAAATATCTCCTTATCGCGGACAGAATGCCAATATGCATCTATGTGAAGCGATGATGACGGCATATGAAGCAACCGGGAACAAGCGTTATTTTGAGAGGCTATACAAAGTATATTTGAATTTTCATTTATGATGGACTTTGATTTTGACAAATGTTATACAATTACAAAAAGCATTTGGGAAGAACTAGATCTTGATGAAAAAAAATACATAGAATGAAGATGAATTTATCAAGGGACTAAAATTTTTTCTCAGTCCCTTAAAACTGCTTTTTAATTGGAATGTTGTACATTTTTTTGGATAATCTAATTTCTAATTGAATTTTGTTGCTTTTTGACAGTTGAAAATATAGTATCCTCGAGATCGGATATTTCTTCCCTTACGAAATTAAGTTCTTCATAAAGTTTATGAACGTTATGGAAAGGGCAACCGCTTTAGCGCCGGTTTCATCTTGACCACGAATCGAATAGCCAGTATGATGGGGGTTGTTTTTGTCAGTTGTACTTGCATGAGTTTTGTGTTTATTTTTTTCTTCATTTTGGCCAACACTTTTCTTCAATGTGCTAATTCTATTTAGAAATCTTCTAACTTCGTTTATATATCCTTCATTATCATTTGTTCAATTGCCTTATACTTGTTTTCTTTATTGTTTTTGTTATAGTTTTTATTGGTTTTTTATCCGATTGAGTTCCAGTTCTTGTTGTGCGGTTTTTTGAAAGGTAAGGGCAATATCTGATTCGAGACGGTTAAGAGTATCTTTAAAACGTTGCGTCATCTCTTCACGTGTCCCTTGTTGCCCGGTCTGGATGACTTTAAGTGATGTTTTTGTTTCTGTGCGGAATTCTTTCAGTTCAGTTTCAATACTGTTCACTTGTTTAACCAAATCTTTTTGTCCAGCTTCAAAATGGGTAAATTGTTTAACCAAATCTTTTTGTCCGGCTTGAAAATCGGTAAATTGTCTTACCAAATCTTTTTGTCCGGTTTCAAGTTGTGTCACTTGTTTAACTAAATCTTTTTGCCCGGTTTCAAGATCGCCGAAGCGTTGTTCAAGGCCATTAAAGCGTTGTTCAAGACCACTGAATCGTTGTTCAAAGCCACTGAGTCGTTGTTCAAGACCACCAATTCGGTTATTCATATTTTTTAACTCTTCAAATATTTGTTCAAGTAATTTCTCGCTCAATTATATCATCCCCTTCCTCAATTTTACCAATTCATCCCCGTATAGTTCTTCATCTTCCACTAAAAACATTTTTTTCAATTTGTTCAGTTTTAATTACTTGCAGATAAAAGGAACAAAAGTTCGTGTTTTTATTATAACAAGGTTAATTGAAAATTGCAACTAAAAAATTCAAAAATAATGGCATGCATCATTCATTAAAATAAGGTACTCTTCAGTACATTATACAATAAATAATCGTGCGGAGGTGGGGGAGAATTAGTAGCAACCAAAAAATTAATGTAGGGATTAGTTGACCCGAATCAAAATTACGATCGATACTGTTAAATTATGGAAAATTAGTTAAAAGTGGTATTGTAAACATTCTTTTCTTTCATTACACCAACAAGAAGGGGGTTCGTCACCAAAAAGAGCATTGTATTAAAAAAGTAGACGAACAGTATTTAGAGTATTTTCTGCCATGTGATACACATAATATTTACAATAGAATAGGTTTTTTTCTTCCTTTAAAAGTTTGTGATTAGCACCCAAAAAGACTTTATGGAAAGATTTACGCCAAGTACAGTAATAGCTATATTTATCAATACACAATTTATTGTAATTTAGCGATAGTCTTTTTGGAAAGGGCTTTTTGGGTGGTAACTAGGTACTGAAGACCTAGTTTAGTCATAATTTATAATTCCTTTTAAAAAATCTATCTTTTTAAAATCCTTATTATTGTTTTTGTCTGTTCGATAGCTATCTTTAGATGAAGACTCGTAAACACATAAATATTGCTTGGGATTTAGTAAATAAAATTTTACATCCTCTCTTTGATGTATTTCTAATTCCTCTAGTTGGATTCCTGCAAATTCTGGTAAGGTGTCAATGATACCAAACTCTACCGATAAACCATCTTTAGAGAATTCATGTTCATGTAAATCAATTAATCTATATCCCATGGATGTCATTACGTTCATTATTTCATCCCATTTAAAAATAGACAATTCAGGTGGTACTTCCCATCCCCTTTTATCACCAGGTACGTGAATATCTAAATCTTGTGATTCCCAGCTTTTTCCTGTTACAACTTTTAAACCAACTGATCCCATTAACATTGGAATAATATCAAGATCATTTAGTTTTCTTGCAATATTTATAAACTCATTAAACTTATAGTTATTCATTTGTTTCTTCCTCCATTTATCAATATTCCCAAAAATATATGAACAATTGGATTGTATTTTAACATATTTCTCCTATGGAAACTTTTTTATTTTTTGTTTACTTTTCAAGGAATGTACATTCTTATTTTTCAAGCAATGAATTTGGTAAAGTTTTTTTGTAAATAGTGAGGATAAAAAATAAGTTTATTATGCTTTTTTGCAAAAATTTTTTTAAGATGGAAGATATACATTGAAAAATGCAATATATATATTATATAATGGAATATATAAATTACATAGATGGGAGGGTTTTAATTTTTGAAAAACAATCTCAAAGTAGCCCGTGTTCAAGTCAACCTCACGCAACAACAATTAGCTGAAAAGGTAGGTGTTACCCGTCAAACAATTAGCTTGATTGAAAAAGGAAAATATAATCCAACACTAAAATTGTGTCTAGAAATTTGTTATGCGGTTAATAAAACTTTAGATGAAATATTTTGGATAGAAAGGGAAAGTGATAAAATTGCAAAAAATTAGAGATGAACGTTTAAAAATGAAAAACCTGCAAAATATACGGACTGCATATATTCTTCAAACAATTGGAATCCTCGGTATTTTGGCATATGATTGGATAACAAAAGGAATAGAGGGAATGACCAAAAATCCATTATGGTTTGTATTTATTCTTACAGCTGTAATATCGGCATTTTTATCGTTGGATATTAGTGTAGCACATGAAGATTCGGAAAAGTCGCCTAACAAAGGGTTAATCGTCTCACTTGCCGTTTTAGTACTAATTAGCTTTTGTATTGGCTATTTGAACACTTTAGGTGAAGAACTTAATCTTAAAAATGGGTTTATTTTAGGGGGGGTTGTTTTTATTTGTGGACTCATTCCCATTCTATACATTTATTATTTAAGAAAAAAAAGCAACGATGAACATTCAGATGAAGAATAATACAACTGTTCGATATATTTGTTGCAAAGAGTAGCTTTAGGTGGAAGCGAAAGTTCTCTTCAAATCGTATATTAATCAAGTCACAAATAAAAAATGGAGTTCGAAAGTTTTGGAGTTCGTAATCTGTTTTTTAGTTATTTATTTTTCTTAAATTGCAATATTAAATGCAACGCTTTTTGAAATACTTGTTAAACCGTGTTA
>ERZ777010.499-NODE-499-length-39373-cov-1465.472939_pt1 | contig 39373 bp, 55 predicted proteins | sample MGYA00374963_ERZ777010 | MGnify/ENA primary metagenome ERZ777010 (study PRJEB29309, sample SAMN06268256) | bioreactor metagenome | isolation source: Joint BioEnergy Institute, California, USA | place: USA:Joint BioEnergy Institute, California, USA | collected...
CAATAATAGTATTTAATCCCTATCATTAAAAGGTGGGGATTATTTTACGCTTACATTGAAATGATATTTGTTTCATCTTGCTACCTCCTTAAAAATAATTAAAAAAAGACACCAAACGAGCATTAAGCTCATTCAGTGTCCTCCAGAGGGCTGGTAGAACAAACTATTTAAATTTATTATTTTTATAAATTGTTAATATCTCTTTTAAAAAGGTGAAGTTTGCAATTGTAGATTTATAATTTTTTTCAAGATAAGGAGCTGTAATGAATATTGCAATTGAAAAAATTAAAAATATCTCTGCCTTGTCTACTGGTGGTTCCAACAATGTAACCATAAAATTAACTAAAAAAGTAAAGAAAAGACTTAAAAAGACTACTGTTAACTGGATTGCCTTAGTTTTTTCAACTAATGAGTTTATATGAGCTAAAAAATAATCTAAATCTATTTCATTAAGTTCTGATATTTTCTTACCTGACAAATAGTTTTTTAGTTTTAATTCTTCCAACGTACTATCAATTATGCATTCTAAGCGATACATATTTAAGTTATTATAAAGGTGTTGCTGTTTCAATATTTTAATTGTTTTTACAGGTAAAAAGGATTTCAGAAAACTTATTATATATGAACTCAAAACTCTTCCCCCTCATCAAACTTAACCCGTTTCACCTTGCCTTGATGTGTGATAATCTTTGTCTCACCGAATGCTGGTAGCTCCGTTAACTTTGCCTTACCATCACACACCACAATGGCAAAACTTCCTTTTTGTTCCATTATATCAATTTCTAGTCTCATAGTACTAGGATTAATTTTAAGTTCTTTTAATCTCACAAAGACCCCTCCCAGTGTGATAAAATGGAGTTGGGTATGCATGCCGGGAGAGATCTCGGCGTTTTTATTTTGATGTTATTTTTTTAAGTAAACTGCATAATCTAAAATTAGGACGTCAAGAGCGTATCATCTCTTTATATTCTGAAAGGAGATGATCGCATTGAAGTGTTTATTTATCATAATTGTTCTAAGCAAAGACACTTTAATGGCTATCGTCAAATATATTAGGCAACTTTTTTGACAGTTGTTTATACTTTTTTCGGGCCAAACGTCCGATTCAAACTGATGATACGCAGGCCCGGCTTCTTCTAGAAGCCAAAGGCCTGCAGAAATAAAATAAATTAATACTGAAGGTAAATGAGAAAAATGCTGGTATTTTCTTTATTTCGGAAAAAATATCAGTATTTTTTTCTTTGTCTTTAATTAACAAATCCCAATTTCAAAGCATATTTACGAATATAAATAAAATAATTAATAAATGATTTTAAAGCTTATGAAGCTCTCTCTTTCGCTTTTTCAATTCTAGCTTTCACTGCCTGCATCAAGGCCTCTTGGCCTGTTTCCTTTTGTTCTATAGCCTCAATTGCATCTTCATCAATTGTCCCTTCTGCCACAAGCCTCATGATCACAACACTTCTTGTTTGACCCTGCCGATGTACCCTGGCATTGGCCTGCATATATTCCTCCAAGCTCCATATTTGATCAAACCATACTACCGTTTGGCAACTGGACTCCTGCAGATTCAAACCGTGTCCTGCTGATTTAGGATGTAACAAAAGGATTGGTATCTCATCATTGTTCCAAGCTGTGATATCCTCGCTGCCCGCCTTTCCCTTCCGTAACACCTTGGCATCTGGAAAGCGTTGCTGGATCCGGTCTAAGCTGTGCTGATAATTATAGAACACCATCACCGGCTTTCCATTGGCCGCCTCAATGATATCCTCTAGGGCATCCAGCTTAGCATCATGGATACGTTTGATTCCCCGCAGCTCATCATATACGGCTCCAGATGCCATCTGCAGCAATTTGTTTGACAGTACGGCAGCCGTTTGGGCGACAACATCCGCATCCTCATACTCAATCAACAATTCGCGTTCCAGTTTTTTATACAGTTTCCAGGCTTGTTCGGACATTTTGACAGGCACGGTTCTTTCAATCTTTGGCGGCAACTCCAACCAGTCTTCGGCTTTCATACTGACGACAATGTCCGAAATGGCATCATAGATACGCTCTTCAGCCTCTTTTTTCTCTCGCCATTTATACACAGTGTGACCGTTACGTTCTCCGGGGACAAAGTATCGATCTCGGTAACCGGTGACGGTTTTTCCTAATCGTTCCCCTAAATCCAAAAGGTAGATCTGTGGCCATAAGTCAATTAGCCCGTTGGGCGCAGGTGTACCGGTCAATCCGACGACCCGCTTCATCATCGGTCTGACCCGTCTAAGAGCCCGGAAGCGTTTAGACTTGTGGTTTTTAAAACTAGACAGCTCATCAATCACCACCATGTCAAAGTCCCATTTCCCCCCTAGCTCCCCAACTAACCAAACAACATTCTCTCGATTAACGACATAAATATCCGCATCAGCTTTTAATGCTCTTCGCCGTTGATCGACACTTCCTAAGATTTTACTGATGCGAAGATAATTCAAATGATCCCACTTTTCTATCTCCCTGGGCCAGGTATCGTTGGCGACCCGTAACGGGGCAATCACTAACACCTTATTTACCTCAAAGTAATCATTCAACAGCAGATCAATAGCTGTTAGAGTTGACACGGTTTTTCCCAAGCCCATTTCCAAAAACAGGCCAATATACGGCGTGTCAATAATCCGTTGAGTAGCATATTCCTGATACTTGTGTGGCTTATATTTCAGTTTTACTCACCTCTTTACTTACCTCATCTATGAATCTATCAATCTCTTTAATCGAATCAATTTTGTAAACTTGGTGGCCCATTCCCTTCAAAATCTCAGCCCATCTTTTTTGAAGTGGTCCCATTCGGCCTCCTGGTTTTTTCAACTCGACGAACACCACTCGACCATTAGGTAGGATCACGATTCGGTCCGGTACCCCTCGGTTTCCTGGAGATACCCATTTCGGCGCCTTCCCTCCAATCCGTTCCACTTCCCGGACCAGATGTCGTTCAATGTCTGTTTCTCTCACGGCATGCATTCACCTCATGTTAGGTTGCTGAAGTTTACGCGCGCGCGCGTATATGCGTTAATTTACGTTTAGCATATAAGCGTTTATATGCTCTTTATATAAATCTTTTATTTATAGAAAATACTGCAACTACTGCAACAAACACCCTATAAAGCCTTTTACATCAAGGTTTTTGGCGGTTGCAGTAAATCAAATTTTAATGCAACCTTACTGCAACTCCTGTAACTTTTCCGGTTGCAGTGATCGCAGTAAAAAACGTTTACTGCAACGTCTTACTGCAACCCTTGATCTACTCTCTCAAAGACGGTTTGGACCCCATAGCCAGGTACTTTGGCTCGCCCTTTGCGTTCAACCCAACCAGGCATTTTCCGCATGATTTCACAAATCTCTTTTGCATCCCAAGGTTTCATGTCGCCACGCCGTTTGCCCAGGCATTCCACCCATATTTGGGCGGCACAGACCCGCTGCCGACGGCGACCCGTTGGGCGATCCAGTTCATCAAGTTCTTCGGATTCTAGCCATTCCTGAATCAAGCCTTCACGTGGATCGCTCTCCATGTGTGCAGCCTGTTGGCGTTCTGCTTCCTTCCTTGCCTCGCTATCCAGCTCCAGAGGTTCACCCGCCTTGTACCAGCTCAATACTTCCGCCCAAATTTGCTGTACACGTTCCTTGGTTAAATGTTCCCAATGGCTATATTGGGCCCTTTCCGGCCTAATCTCCACCGGCCAAAAACGGCGGTTCCCCGTGGTGTCTCTCAAAAACTCTCGAGTGTTTGTTGTTCCAAAGAACACGCATTTTCGTGGGAAATCGGACACCTGGCGGTCATAAGCTACCCGATAGCGATCTTCAGTTTTTGATAAGAAGGCTTTGACCTCCTCTACTTCTGACTTCTTCATAGCGGATAGCTCTCCAATTTCAAAAATCCAGGCGTTTTGCAGATGTTCTCCAGCCTCTTTGTTCTCAAACGTCCGCAAAGAATCTGAGAACCACTCTTGCCCCAGTTTTGCAAGTATACTACTTTTCCCGGCGCCTTGTGGCCCAACCAGAACTAACATTTGATCAAATTTGCATCCCGGTTCATACAACCGGGTGACAGCGGCCAGAAGCATTTTCCGACTGACTTGGCGAACATAATGGGTATCCTTAGCCCCCAGGTAATCAATGAATATTGCCTCTGCTCTTTCGACTCCGTCCCATTCCCGTGATTCAATGAACGATTTGATAGGGTGAAACATGTTCCTATGAACCACCTCCGTGAAAGCGTTTTGTATAATCCGAGCCGAATTGATACCGTACGTTTTGGCAAACCAGTGCTGCAAACGCTTGTCATCAGCCCCTAACCAGGGTTCATAGGATCTATGCATCCGTAACCGATCCCGCCATGGCAACCGCTTCAAGATCACCTCAGCGTTACCAAAGGCGTCATAAGCAAGAACATCTTTCCAAATCCCGTTTGACAAGATCAACTCTACATTTGCGGCTGTAGGAAGCGGAAGACCGGTTTTTGGATGTAGTTCCAGCTTTTCTTTCCAGCTGTCGTCTTGGTCATCATCCTCATCTTCATCCTCGTTAAATTCTTCCTGAATCTCATCCATAATGAGCCGCTTCACTTCGGGAAGCCCTGCAGCAAAACGTTCCATCGCCACATGGCTAGGCAGTTTGGTGATGTTCGTTTTCTCACTTGCCTGGTCATCCAAGTGTCCAAATTTATGGATCCGTACTAGATCAAAAGCATTGACCTCCCGCCCACTGATTGGATCACTTTCGTGATGGGAGTAAGCAAACGTGTCGTCATCGTAGACCACAAGTCCGCCATAACCGGTTGAACCGACGTGGGTATATCGAGTCAGACTGTCATCTACCGGTTCATATTTGTCAGGGAGAAAACGGGCAATGGCTTCACTGATCGTGAAGCACCGACAAAATGCTCCGATCACTCCCGGTTTGCTCCGGGGGTCTTCCATCTTATTGCTTGTGGCCCGTTGCAGGGAATCATCCTTCGGATGCCGTGGCCACTGGTTGGGATCTCGCCAATCTTTGTATTGGTTCAAAATCTCATCTACATCTAAGGGATCGCCTTCGTATATTTTCTGAATCGGTTCCGCGTCTTTTGAGCAGGACGGCAGATACATCAGCCGATGGACGTCAAAAGTGGTTTTGTCGAAATATTGCATACCAATATGTTCTGCGATTTTCCGGCTTACGGCAGCGTATTCATCCGGGCTCATGGATCGATTGGCTGGTGCGACTAGTCTGTATTTTGGATGATGCGGCCGATGGCTGTGGGTCGAGTAGATGACGTAAGCATGGCCACCCAACACCAATTCGACCATAAAGATAAAATCATCATCCGCATGATCAGCATCTAGCGTGATGAGGCTGCGGGAGTCGATGTTCTGCTTTTTCCGCCGGCCGCTGCGGACGAACCCGCCCACAAAAGCCGGTCCGTCTTTGATTTTGCCTTTGGCAATATTACTCATGCGGTCGTACTCGGCCATGGTTTCAGATGTGCGGCGTATTTTACGAAGTCTTTCCACAAACTCATCCCACGTCAGATATTCCGGCTTCCAGTTCGTATCTGCCCGATGCTTTCCAAAACTGATATCCAGTTCGATGGTGTCCACCCCCCACACATCCTTGTATAAATTCACTGTCTATATCTCATTTAAACGTTGTGCGTAAAATGGCTCAGAGTGACGTTCTTGCAAATCGCATCGTTTTTTCTGCTTATACGGATTATTGAAGTCTATCTTCCTGATACAATACGTCTGTGTTATTGTTGTCTGCCGTTCGACGTTCGAGACATGTATCCGGCACGTATCGCCCGTGAAGTTTTTACATTTCGGACACAGCGCGGGATTGTACCGCACTGTGCCGTTTTCGTATTCAAATAGACGCACCGGTTTCAATCTCTTTTTCCTCCATTTCTGAAATCGGAATGTGTTTGAAATCACGAAAATAAGAACTTAAATTTAGTAAAGTTAAACTGCCTTTGTTCTTAGTTTTTGGTTCTCGATAATGAATCTCTAGTCTGTCCCAGAGCACCGCGGTGTGCTTTTCAAAGCCTTTTAGCTTTTTTATAAACGCTTTATAAAGTTTATAGTTGATAACGATTCCTTCGATACGCACTGGTAGCACTTTAGAAAGTGAGTAGATCCGCTTTAAGTTGTGCAGCTCTTTCATTTGATCTTCGAATTCAGCCCGTCTCCGTTCTTTTTCAAGGGCTTGAATTTTTTGATTGACGTTTTCAAGGTACAACTTCATTTCTTTCTTTAAATCTTCGAAACTACTGCTAATAAGCTTTAGCATTAGGACCCCTCCTAAATTTTTACCGGTAAGATTAAGATCGTAATGTTTTCCGCTTTTAGAAAGATCGGCCTTAGTTTTGCTTGGTAAATAAATGAAAAATCTCGGCATTTCGCTGCTTTCAACAGCTTGAGTGCGTCTAATAGAAACATCCCGTTGATTGCAAATCGATCTGGAAATGATATCGGTAAATAATAGAAAGCCCGTTCCCCACTTTTGTAGTAACAAGCAAGCCGATTTCCTTCAAAACACAAAACCAGTGTCTCTTTTAAAGCAACAGGTATGCAGCTCACGCAATCAACAGCTTGTAGTAGTTCTGTTGTTTTAAATTGATATACCTGATCAATTTGTTGATATACCGGATCGTCCTTCATGAACCGATCCACATTCGGGTAAGGAGTTTCAAGCTTTCGACCTTTCGTCGTATATACAGAGCCTAACGGTTTGTCATGTTCAATCCCTGATACTTTGTACATTCTTTTTGCGTCTGTAACTACTAACGACCCATCCGGGTGATGATATACGCCTTTTAGTTCTGGTCTGTTTTCGCTAACCGTTTTGATCACTTTTTCCGCGTGCCTCATGAATGTTGCGTAAGTAAGCATTATCATCAGTCCTTTCGATAAAACTCACATTCAAACCCGTCTGCAGTCAAAGGCAATCCAGGTGCCCAATCAATTGGTTCACTCATAATTTTGGCCACTTCTTCAACGGATCCGGTTCCGATCGGGACGTTTAGCACAACTTCGTCATGCACATGTATCACAATGTCGTACCCGGCTTTGTCTAACCGTTTCAAACTCTCCGCCAGGCAGTCCCGCGCGATGGCCTGAACCAGGTTTTCCACTAGTTTCCCACCGTAAGTTCTTTGCGGTGTCCACTTCTTCTTCACCTGGTCCATGCCGTCATATACTAGGCCGTCTTTGCCAAACTGCGGATCTGGTTCAATTCGTGGCCGGACATAGGCCAGGCTTCGGCCGCTGGGTAGATCAGCAAACAGAATACCTGCTTCATATCGGTATTTGACGCCGTGAGCCAGTTTCACCGTTGTCTTTTGACGAACAGCACTGATTGCTGCCTCTTCTGCGTCATACCAAAGTCGGACAATGTTTGGATTAGCATCGCGCCATTGCTGGACTAACCTTGGCAGTTCTTCCTCCGGGATTCCGCTTTTCAGGGCACCCATCGCGATCAATGCTTTCGGGCCGCCCTGATATCCGCAAGCCAATGTCGCTACTTTTCCCTTAGCACGTAGCTCATAGTTGGGATGGCCCTTCACAATCGTTTCAAACGGGACTTTGAACATGTTAGCTGCGGTGGCCTCGTAGATCTTGCCGTGGTCACGGAACACGTTTAACACCCATTTTTCATCTGCCAGCCAGGCCACTACCCGTGCTTCAATGGCAGAGAAGTCGCTAACAATAAATCGGCAGCCGGGGGATGGGATGAAAGCGGTGCGGATCAGCTGACTCAGCACGAACGGTGGTGGGCCGTATAACAGTTCTAGTAGTTCAAAGTCTCCGCTTCTGAGAACTTTCCTAGCCAAGGCTAGATCTTCCAACTTGTTCTGAGGAAGGTTTTGAACTTGAATCAGTCGCCCTGCCCAGCGCCACGTCCGGTTTGCCCCACAGAATTGGAGCAGTCCTCTGGCCCTTTCATCTTGACAGATCACTTCATCCATCTTTTTATACTTATCCACGCTTGTCTTCCCTAACTCCTGCCTGATCTCCAGCACTCGGCGCACCTCGTCATCCGGTGCCTGTTCAATTAAATCCGCCATATGCTCTTTGGCTAGACTGTTGGTTTCCAAGCCGTTTTCACGAAGCCACGTTTTTAGTTGAACATCGCTGTTTGGGTTTTCCAACCCCGTTATCTCTTTGGCTTCGGCTATTAGCCGTTCTGTGTACTGCCGGTCACACTCAATGGCCGCTTTGAATAGTGCCGGGTCTAGTCTAACCCCCCGGTCATTGATTTTTTGGTCCAGTGCCCACAATTCCCATTCATGGTCTGGTACTGGGAAGCGTTGTAATTTCTGTCTGATTTCCCGTTCCACCACCACGTCTTGCCGGTTGTATTCTTTGAACTGCTGCCACTTTTCTGGATCGTGGTGTGGGTGGTTTCGGGTTCGTTGGCCATTTGATTTAGTGGGCTTGCATGGCACAGAGAAATACTTGATCAGGTTTTTGCCACGGGTGTCTTTTTTCGCTTTCAACTTGAGTACCTCAGCTACTTTCTCAAGGGAACCGGGCAGCCCCAAAGTCATGGCCCATACGGCCGTGCATCGCCATTGACGCGGATCGCATGTAATATCAAAGTGTTTCGCTATACACGTCCGCTCAAAGTTCGCATTGAAAGCGGTCTTTATGATTTCTGGATTTGTCAGATCCTGCAAGACTTGATCCGGCAATTTCTCCCCGGTTGCCAAATCCACTACCTGAACAGGATCATCATCGTAAGCGTAGGCAAACAATAGGATCTCAAAATCTGGTGCCTCAACGTAGCGGTAAACGCCACAAGAAGTGAGATCATCACTAGAATAGGTTTCAATGTCGATTTGCAAGATGGTCATGTCGCTCTCTCCCGGCTAGCTTCTTTACTAAATCCGTTAGGATACCGAAGCATGAGTTTTTCAATGTTTTTTCTAGCCACTTCGTTCAGTTCAATGCCCATCCAAGCGGCTAATTGAGAGACATACCAGAGTACATCCCCCAGCTCCTTAATCATCTCCTCACGTTCTAATGGATGACCATGAAAAACATGTTTTTTAACTAGGTCCGCTACCTCACCAGCTTCCCCAGCAACTCCGAGTGCAAAGTTTGTCAAAGCTTCGTCTTTAAGATTTGCCGTTCGCCCGGCCAGTTTTTGATACTCATTCAGATTCAAAGGTCTCCCTCCCTACTTATAAGAAAAGGGGCGAGGCCCCTTTTCTTTTTCTCTACTTTTCTATTGCAAAAAGTCGTCATCATCTTCCAGAACGTCATCGAATTCAATCTCAGCAAACTCATCCTCTAGTCGGGCACGACCGCCTAGTGGTTCACCGTCTTGAACCTTTACGATATTGTTTAACCCCACAGCTATGCCTCGATTCCCGTTTTTGTTGAAAGGATAGAAATTGATACTGACGCGGGCGTAGCAACCGCTATAAACCTCCGTACTGTCCGTAATCTCCTCAAATTTTGTTTTTCCATCAGGAGTCTTACCGATCGGTTTGGCAATCCCTGGTTTTGTTTTGCTGCTAGCGTTGATGAAGTAATGGCCTGCATAGGCTTCATCATCTGGCCGCTCCTCATCTCCATCCCGTAGAGGTAGTTTTAAGTTAGCCGGAATCTTGCCTCCCCATTGACTCTTACCAAGTTCTTTTGCTGCTTCAATAGCGGTTTTGATTTTCCGCAAGGTCTCTTCGTCTTCTTTAGGGATGAGGATAGAGGTGCTATACTTTTCTTCCCCACCATCAATCGATTGGGGCTGGAATACATGAACGTACGATAGGCGCACCTTCCCTGTAATCACTTTTGTAGCGTTGTTATCAATCATCATTGATCAACCTCCATATCAATATTTGCAAATTCATGTTCAATGCTATTGAGCGCTGGTCGTTTGTCTGTTTCAGGCACTAAGACTGGTTTCCCTTGGGGCTTAATAATGAGATCCCCAGCAATTTCAGCCAGCTTTTTCTTAGTGACTACTTTTTCAAGTTTAGAAACGCCTAGTAGTTTCGTCTCCGTAATATCTTTCAGCTTAAATCCAGCTTCACGCAATCGCTGCTTTAGCGCTTCTTCATCCGTAATGATGCGGTTAGATCGCCCTTCTACTAGTTTCCACTGTGGAATCTTCTCGCCTTTCAATGCTTGTTCGTGAGCATATTCTTCCACATCTTTTGCCCATGCCTTGAGCTGATCAGCGATGAACAGAATGGAGCCTATTTCCTCATGACTGAGCAGTGCCGGGTCTTGAAATTCGTATTTCAACGCTTCCATGTTCGCTTCAGCTCTCGCCCGACAAGTAGCTTTCACTTTGCACCATCGGCAGTGATTTCCGGCTTTAAACTCCCCTTTTCCTTCCCACGCCAGAGCGGCAACCGGCTTAACGGTGTATTCCCCCCACTCGATCAGTTCTTCAATTAGAACCGTGTCCGTACTGATACTATCCAAGCGGGGCTGTACAATCGTCATTTGCACTTCACGGATATCATATAACCAGTTATGTGCTGCCCAGGCTCCCAATGCATAAAGCCTCATCTGAGGATTCCCTACAGCACTAACCGGAATGCCCTTCCCATATTTGAGGTCAATCACCTCCATGACACCATCTGAAATAATCACGACGTCCCCGGTTCCAAATCCCTCCGGTACCCATTCTGAAAAATCTAGGCGCTCTTCCAGGAGAACAACGGCATCACTGGATCGAGATTTGAATGCAAAAAATCGTTCGCAAACAAAGTCAATGTAGAATTGAATAGCTTCTTCCATTTCAGCGTTATAGTACTTGCTGGTCTTGATTTCCTCGAACCGTTTCTCAAGTTTTTCCCGTTGTTTAGGGTTGTATGGGAGAATCCGCCAACGCAAGAGAGTCTCTGACAGCTCATGCGCTGTGGTTCCTTCCGCTGCGTATTCACTGGTTTTGTCTGGAATACCTTCCTGAAGCCTTGCGCTTGGAGGACAATTCAACCAACGTTCTGCCTGGGATGCACTTAGCAGAGCATGATCCCGTTCAGCATGTGCCTGGCTCATAGCGCCTCCAACTCCGCCATAAACTCGGCTCGTTTTTCTTCTGGAACGGTAGAGATGGACTTGCATCCGTATTTTTGGAGAAGAGCTTTAATCGCCTGCTTGCCTTCCGGAGTCTTACCCTTCTCCTTAGCTTTAGCCCGGAGCTCTACAATGGAAGGGACTGGTTCATCTGGCGTTGTTTGGGCCTTTGGTTTTTCGGGTTGAGGTTTCGTTTTTTGTTTAGTAGACTCAGTTTCAGAAGTTGAGACTTCTGTTTTTGGTGAAACATCTACTCGTTGCGTCTTAAAAACGGTATCCGCTAACTCTTGAATTAGTTTCATAGTTTCTTCAGCTGTTTCAGCTGAAATCGTGATTTGGATCGGCATGATATCTCTCCTTTCTTGTGATATATTAAAAGTTAATAGGTGTTTTTCTTGGTCCGCTTCATAGCGGGCTTTTTTTCTTTTTCCAGAAGTGTTGGTATAATAATTTTTTCGCTCTCAATTCAGTTGCCAGCAACAATGCCGAATTTTCGCGTATTTCTTCGCACAATCTACGAACCTCTGAAACTTTCATCAAGCGGCTAGCGGAGAAGCATACACTCATTTGTCTCCCTCCAATGCTTGCTCTAATACATATTTCACTTTTGACCTTGTCCCAGGACCACCGTATTCCATCAGTTCCAGTGCTTCTTTGATTGCTGTTTCATACTGTTTGTTTTTGAGAAGTAAATCACTAACCATTTCAGCCCATTCTTCTTCTGTTCTTTCTTGACAATCGAAATCCGCCATCACTCATTACCCTTTCTCAAAATAACCGCAACATAAAGCTTGACTTTGCCATTCTCACCAAAATGGATAAGGTCGACAACAAACAAATCCACAATACTATATGAGCCATTTTTTGCTAATACTTGGAATCTTGTGAGAGGATAATTGGTCTCTTGGTCGACGATTTCTAGCGTTGATTCTGGGTATTGGTTTGAGATGACGTTGAGCGCCACACTCAAAGCTTCGTTTTCAGCTGCAGTATCCACGTATACGGTTTTCATTTTTTCACCTCCTCAAATACTCCGTGCTTCTGACACCGCTCGATAAAGCTGCATCACGAACAGGTTTGCTGTTTCAAACGATTCGTTTCGCAAAGACGGTATTCCGTATGCTTGCTCCAAATCCGTCATGAGATTTGCTAGGCGTACGTCTCGCCAGTGGCTCGGCTCTTGTCTCAAAATCTCTTTGAACCGATTGGTCCAAGCTAGCATTTCACCGAATGTCATTTGGATTTCACCTCCCTTCCACATAATTCTTTTCTTCCTGTTCACGGATCCACTGATCGAGCCTGCTGCTGCTGAACAAATATCGGGGGTTCTTGCTGCCGTCCGCACCGTGTACCCGATGTGGGATGCGTTTTTCTCGGCACAACCGGCGCAAGGTGTATTCAGACATGTGCAGGTACTCGCATGCTTCTGAAAATGTGAGTGTGCGATCGGGTGAAAGATTCATCTCCGCTCGCAACTCTTGGAGCAGCTCAGTTTTGAGCTGTTCTTTCAGGTCAGCAATGATGGCAGCGAACGCTTTTTCAGCGGTCATGATTTATCCTCCTTATCAGCTGATCATGTATTTGTTATAGATTGTTTTACTAACGGACAGCTCAAGGCCGAACTTTTTCACCAAAGCCATCAGTTTTACTGTGTCTTCAAGTACTTGCTGCCGCTTAACAAGCATGTCTGGCGTCATGTCATTTTTCTTAATTATCTTCGGGTATCCATACATGGAGGACACGGCTTTATTTGCAATGGTGTTGGCTTTGATGAAATCCACTCTGACCGGTTTCTCCAAAGATTCTTTGAGCTTGCGCATAGCTTCTTTTTGGTGCTCTTTGTCGAGCATGCGGAATATTTGGAAGCCTTCAAGGCCGGTAGACTGGCGGAGTTGTTTGATTACCTGTTTGACCCACTTTTTGAACGCCTTTGCTTCCTGACGCCGGCTGTTGAATATTGCTTCATAGATTCCTGTTTCAGAAATAACGATCATTTCTTGATTTCCTCCAGGGGTACGCACAATGTGCGTATCCTTTTCCTCATTATCCATAAGCCGTGTCATGTCAGAAGCCATTCGGTAACCCAAAGCACCAGCGACATCTTTAGCGACCGCCCACCAATCGCCCGGGTCCTTTTCTACAAACCGAATTTGGCGACCGTTCCAGATTTCTGATTTTAAGTTAGTCATGCCAGCACCTCCTTCCTGTTTTCACATTCAATCCCTACTTTAGGTTTCGAATTTGAAACTTGAGGATATAAAAAATACTCATCAGCACTTATATTATAGTGCTGGCAAATTAACCTTATCTCAGATAAAGAAAAGTCCCCTCCTGTCCCGTTAATGTTCTGATTAAGCGCTGATTTTGACTTTCCGAGTAACTTCGCAACTTCGCTCTGACTGATATTATTTTCAACTAGAAATGCCTTAAATTTTGTGTAAGGTATGTGTCGACGTTTTACTTCCTTCATCCTGTCACCTCCTACATAGTTTCATTTTCGAAACCTTTAATGAAAGTATATACATTCAAAGTTTCAAAGTCAATAATTTTTTTCGCTAATTTCTAATAAAATGTTGCAAAAATGAAACTTTTATTGTAACATTCGTTTAGACATATCTAAACGGAAGGTGTGCGAAGCATGCAACCAGTAGGAAAAATAATTAAAGATTTAAGACTTAAAAGGGGTCTTTCTCAGGAAGAGCTAGCTGAAAAAATAAATGAAAAATTTGGTACAAGTCTTAATAAAGGTATGATATCAAAATGGGAAAATGGTTTAGGTGACCCTCGATTAGAAACAGTTCGTCATTTGGCACTATTTTTTAATGTTTCCCTTGATTATTTATTAGGACTAGATCAACCTCAGACTCTTGCTGCTCACCACGACGGTGATGAGGATTGGACCGAAGAAGAATTAGAGGAAATTGAACGCTTTAAAGAATTTATAAGGTCCAAAAGAAAACGCCAGGAGTGATGAACATATATGACGTACGAAAATTTACTGCGGGAGGCACAACAGCATGGTATAGATACTTACGAAAAGCCGATGATATCCAAAATTAAAGGTTTGTACAGCGATAAAGTCATCTGGATTAATAAACATATACCGACTCAAACCGAAAAAGCCTGTATTCTAGCTGAAGAGCTCGGCCACTATCACACATCTGCAGGAAATATATTAGATCAGACTAAGATCGAAAACCGTAAGCAAGAAAAACGAGCTCGCACTTGGGCATATGAACGTCTTGTCCCATTACAAAAAATTGTACAAGCCCACAAAAACGGAATTCGTAATCGATATGAGCTTGCTGAATATCTTGGAGTGACTGAACAGTTTTTAGATTCTGCAATAAAACGTTATAAAGAAAAGTACGGTTTATACTTTTCAATTGAAAATTACACTATTTGTTTTGAACCTTTAGGTGTAATGGAATTGTTCGATTGATTTTCGGCAAATTCCAGCCGCAAGGCTGTTCATATATATTTTTTAGACCGAACATATATTCTTATGAAAGGAGGTGAAAAAGAAAAATGGCAAAAGGAAGTATCGAAAAACGAGGAAAAAACAGTTGGCGGCTGCGGATCGATCTTGGATACAATCCGGACGGCACCCGCAATCGACCGTCGAAGACGATCACGGTCGAGGACAAAGCGTTGCTAAGAACGAAAAAGAAGCTCCAGGATTACCTTGAGGATCAGTTGGCTATTTTCAAGCAGGAGGTTTTAAGCGGCCAGTACATTAAACCGGAGAAAACGACATTTCGCGACTTCGTGGACAAGCATTGGCGGCCGAAATACGCTAGTATTCCAGACAACCTGGCCCCTTCCACACTCGTCGTGTACGACCAGCACCTTGCAACGCACATCATACCGCATTTTGGGCATATGCGCTTAGATGAAATCCAGATTATGCACGTCGTGGACTTTCTAACCTATCTGCGTACACCAGAGGCGCGCAAGGACGGTAAAATTAAACCGTTGGGCAATGGTACACAGAGAGATATTTTAAAAGTCCTAAGGAACGTCTTGGGTCTAGCTGTGGAATGGAAATTCATCCATGAAAATCCGTGCGATGGTGTCAAATGGCCAAAGAAACCTCAAACAAAAGTCGAGGTGTACGAAGAGTATGAAATTCAAGCAATTATTGATGCGCTATACCAGCAACCTACCGTTTGGAGATTGTTGATCCTAGGTACATTCCTTGGGGGATTTCGTCGTGGGGAGGTTGCGGCGCTTGAGATCCAAGATTGTGACTTTGGGGACAGTAGTATTTTAATCGATGAAAATATCCCAATGAAAATTAACCGGCAGCACCTCATCAAAGATCCGAAGAATCACTCTTCAATGCGCAGAGTCAAAATGCCAGCATGGTATATGGAAGAATTGAAAGAGTACGCTACAAAAGAGTGGAAACGTCAACGCTGGGCAGCGGGGTCAAGGTGGAGAGCTCCTGAGAATCGTCAGTTTCTTTTCCATAAAGGCGATGGGCTGCCTTATCATCCTAATTACATCACACGTTGGTGGCGGGAGTTTTTGAAGAAAAACGGGTTTCGACATATTAAACTGCATGCCCTGCGCCATACCTCCGCTACTTTTTTGCTCGAGCAAGGTCTGACTGCGCGTGCAGTAGCAGAACGACTTGGGCATGCAAACGAAAAAACGCTCTTGTCCACATATAGTCATGTGACCAAGAGCATGGAAGAAAGGGCGGCAACCGAATTTGACCGATTCGCACGCCACCCAAAATCCAATATATAGAGTCCGTCCCCAATTCGTCCCCAACACGAAACAGGGACGGTAGCTCACTTCATTAAAACCCTTATACCACAAGGGTTTATAGAAACATCACAATATGATGTTTCAATTCCTCATAAATTGAAATTCATAGTTTGTGAATTGTTGAAAATCTTTGAAACCCTTGTATTTCAAGGCTTTTTCTTTTTTCATATCAGCGTAAATCCGAATGAATTTCTGAGGCAACAAGTAGCTTTTGTCCCCAATTTGTCCCCATAAAAATTTAAGGCGGACTTTTCTCCGCCTTCTTTTATTTTATTTCCGCTTGTAACAAAATTGATTCTTTATCGCCTTTATATGTATACTGTACATTATTATGATTATTTACTTTCGTATAGTCCATTAGATTGTTTTTACTATCGGTAAGTCCTAGTTCAGAAACTACCTTGTTACGTTCTCCATAGCTTAAAGAATCATCGGCTATACCGACCAGTAGAACAAAAGCAAAATTTAAATCCTCTTTTTCAGCGAAAAGAGTGTCTGGCATTGCTGCAAGGGTTATCTTGTTATCTTTGATAAATACATGAATGTTTTCAGATAACGCAATAACATGCTGACCATCCTCATTTTCTTCACTGGAGATGATTTTCAAATTTGTCTTATCCCCCATTTGTTTTAATGCTTCTGAAATTCTGCTTTCAATTTCTTTCGGATCCACTTCTGTCTTTGATTCTGTTTTTTCAGAATTGCAACCCACCAAAAACAACATAAAGACAACCGCTAAAATTGAAAATAACTTCCTCATTTAATACATTCTCTCCTATTCCTTTTTACCTACATATTACCATATTTGTATTTTTTATTTACCAAAAATTTTCACCTTTTAACAGAACATATATTCGGTTATAATAAGAACAAACGTTCTTAGAAGGTGATCAGATGAAAGGATTGCTGCTGAATGCTAAAAATCATGGTTTTGCTTTAAAGATGATCTACATGACCGATCAAGGGGTAATAACAGAAAGATTCATTACGGTAAAAGACTTTATGGATGAGCTGGAAAGTGATGTGATGCCCGTTGAACTAAAGAAATATATTAAAACAATTGAAAAAGAAATAAATGAAGGGCGATGGGATTATAAACGTCCACCAAACATGAAAAAATATCCTCCTAATTTTTAAAAGGGGGATTTTTTATTTTTCTTCTCAGATAATTGCATTTTCCACTATAGAAAATTAAATTTTCCTGCATAATCTAGCCGAGATAATTTAATTTTTACCATTTTACATATCCGTCATTTCATAATATTTTTAGTTAAAAACAAATGATGTTCACCCGATTAAATTAGCACGACCGAAAGGCCGTGCTTTTATTGTTATTCTTTCGTGATAAAGGCCGGATAGCCTTTTTTCTTCAACTCTGCCACAAGCCGTTCAGCGTTTTTCTTATCATTAAACGCCCCGACTTGTACGCGGTAGACTTCTTTTTGGTTAGATGCTGCAGGTTTAGCGGATGATGGTTTAGCTGCAGCTTTTTTCTTTAGGCCGAAAGCTTTTACAAGCCCCTGCACGTGTCCGAACGCAATTTGACTGAGAAAGCTGTCAGATTTCAATTTCGAGGCATCTGTTGAATGATCAATAAACAAGTTCTCTGTCAAAATTGCCGGCATTTTCGTTTCTCGAAGTACCGCATAGTTGGCTCGTTTTTTGCCGCGATCTTTCACCCCACCAATCGCTTTCATGATTTCCTGATGCATAACGTTTTGATATGCGATTGTCGCTGAGCTGACACTTCCATTATAGATATAGCTTTCAAACCCTGTACCGCCACCGGCATTGATATGGATCGACAAGAAGAAATCTGCTCCCCAATCATTGGCCAGATTGGCACGCTCAGAAAGGGATAAATATACATCTGTCGTTCGAGACAATTTGACTGAAATGTTTTGATATTCTCCCAAAAGGGATTGAATTTTCTTAGTGATTTTCAAAGTCAAATCCTTTTCTTTCAGCCCATTTCCAACGGCTCCTGGATCTTTTCCACCATGCCCAGGATCAATAAAGATTTTTACCATTACTTATCCTCTCCTTTTCCTTTCAAAATATCAACTGCATTCTTAATCTGCTCTGGTATCGGCAAACCAGCACGACCAGCATTTTCGATAATGCTAAGCAACTCGTTTGCCAAATAAAAAAAGATAACCCCATCCCGAAAGATGTGATTATCCCCACCAAGTGCCTGGTCAACTAAATTCCCCATTGCCACCATCACAAATATCATTACTTTCTTAGGAATTACTTTGAATCCTATTTTTGATGATAGTTTTCCTTCTGTTGCTGACGCAATGATTCCTGAAATGTAATCAAATGCTACGAATGCTAGTAGAATTCCCAACAAAGCGCTCCACCCTCCAAATAAATAGGAGGCTAGAGCGCCTCCGATAGAAACAACCGTTTTAAAAATATGATCCATGTTCTCATCTCCTCACAAAAAACAAAATAAAAATCAGCACCTAAAACTACATGCTGATTTTCAATAAACCTCTATAGTATCCATTGACTATGTCTCGGTTATCGGGAATCTTCCCACAATTACATTATCGACTACCAACACTATATTCCCATATTCAATTTCATACGGTAATTCTAATATATGAGCATTTTGCATATTTTTTGACCCAAGAGCCATAAGGATTTCAAAGACATAAAAAAGGACTTCACCCCTAAAATGTAGAATTTTTGAAGTGACGAAACCACAAAAATTCAAAAGGAGGAAGTCACTTTGTATATTCTACAAGAAAGCCTATTTTCCTTTGAAGAACTGCAAAAATTAGAGTCAAAAGAGAAATTACCTATCTTTTTTAGCTCGCTTGATTTACGCCCTTATGCTAAACAGTTGAGAAGTTCTTCACCCCGAGGGGCTGACGGTCATTCCAGAGAAGGGATTCTAAGGGCTCTCATCGCTGCCCCACTCGAAGGCATCGACACCTTTACCGCCCTTCATCATCGATTGGATAAAGACCTTCGTTTCCGTTATCAATGCGGTTTATCGATTGATCGCCCCGCACCGTCTATCTCCACTCTCAGCCGGGTTTTTGCGGCACTTACCAAAAAAAAGCTGGCTGAAAAGATCTTCCTTGACTTGGTACAGTTAGCTCAGGAGGAAGGAATAATTGACGGCAGCCACCAGGCCATCGACAGTGCCGCCATTGATGCCTATGAAAAGAAACAGCCCAAAAAGCGTAGTGAACAAACGGGTAATGCCAATTGGGGCGCAAAATATGATTCCTTCGGCAATAAAATTACCTGGTTTGGCTATAAGATGCATCTTTCAGTCGATACCGCAAGCGAACTGCCAATAGCCATAAAAGTAACCCCTGCCCATGTGAACGATGGAGAAGTCGCACCAGAATTAATAGAGCAAGTGGCAGAGCGTACCAAATCCAAAATTGAATTTCTGATCATGGATGGCGGATATGACCAACTAAAAAACTATGAATCAGCCAAAAACATTGGAGCGCAAGCCATTATCCCGCTCAATTTGCGCAACGAAAAAGAGCCTCCTGAAGGGATTTCTTCCAATGGAACTCCGCGTTGTTCCATGGGTTATGAAATGACTTATTGGGGAGCTGATAAGGACCAGCTCAAGTTCAGATGTCCTCACGCAACCGGCAAAGTGGATTGCCCATTAGGAATGGCAGCCTGTTCATCTTCCAACTATGGAATGGTGGTAAAAGTCGACATCAAAAAGGATGTGCGCCGATATTCCAATCCGCACCGTGATACAAAACGTTGGAAAGAGCTTTACAACGAGAGGACAAGTGTAGAACGCTGTAATTCAAGAATGAAAAGCTACCTTACGGCGAACTCCCTACATGTATGGGGAATTGAAAAAGTAAAGACCCATATTTACCTGAACGCTATTGTATTACTTGTTTCAGCGCTAGCGATGGCAAAGGAAAATAAAGGGAAGAAAGCCGCTTAAAAAAATTCAATGTGAAAAATTCTGTAGGTATGCCCGAAAACAAGATTATTGTAATATTTTGTAAAATAACATGCTGGTAGCTATTTGTCGAGTGCTTTATTTTTTATACTTTTATCCAAAAAATCTAATTTTGCAAAATGCTCATATATAAAACATTAACAAGTATATTCGTATTGTTTAGGTTTTCATCAAGTATTTCTACATTGTAGCCTTCCCAAGGGGCATTACCAAGAAATTTTGCTTTAAAAATCTGGGGAATATTTTGAACAAACTTGATTCCATAAACTTGTTTTTCGTTATTTTGATTAGAAATGGTTATTAATATTGCTTCCATTCCACTTGGAAACCATTGTTCTGCTATTATATCCTTTATCTCATCCCAATTAAAACTATAACCATCCGGAAAAAAATCAGGATGATATAATGTTACGGTTATAGTGTAATCGACATATTCTTCTTTTAGATTTAAAAATAGTCCTAAATAGCTATTAGGATGTACATACTCAATTTTTGCGACAATATCATCTTTAGTCGCATTATTCTTTAACTGTACACCTTCCAAGTCCAAACAATCTATATCACCAATTCTAAATTCACTTAACCAATAATTATTTGCAGTTGGAGTTTCTGGATCAGCTTGGTAGAAAGACGTGCCATCTTGAATACCGGTTAAGAGTTCGGTCAAGGTTGGTTGTTTAGTTTCGATCTGCAGCTCTGTATTCCAAGGCTCTTTCACATTATACTTCCAGGACATGATCCGGACGGTTACGTTTATGCCTAATTCTTGGTCGAATACGAGTACCTCATCGCCCAGGAAAAATTCTTCATGTGATAACCCCGAAAGCGATGATAGATCGGATACTTTCATAATGTACGAAGCGCGAGGACGCGCCAGGACTTTCAATGCGTCTTGTCCCTTTTCTTTGAGATGGTGCGGATTCGTGAAACGTTCATCTTTGGCGACCCTTACCCTCACTTTGTTTGTAAAGCTGTAATCTTCCAAGTAAGGAACACCATCATTAGCATCTTCGATTGTCATGTTATTTTTTCCGTATAAGTATAGCTTTGTGACCAATTCCGTGGTGTCATAGATTGCTTCGATTTCTTCCAAGTTTTTTGAGTACACGATCGCCGCCCCGGATTTTCTTCCGATCGGTTCTGTAAAATCGACGGTCATGTTGTTAGAATTAAAACGCAATTCTCCACCGAATAAATCCGGTAATTTAGATAAGGCCTCTAACCGGTTTGTAATTCCTTCTTCCACTTCCAAGGTACGACGACGAGTGATGGTCACTGTTCCTATAGACCAGCCGGTGCCAGCCAGCAAATCTCTCATAATTTCTTCCGGCTTTGCTTCCTTCCATCGTGATTTCGTTACTGGCTCGGCAAATTGCAAATCATACCATATTGCTTCCGCATATACTTCGACTTCCGCAGGCGATAACCCGGAGCGTTTAATGGAAACACGCCGGATGATATACAGCTGGTTCACTAATTGCACCAGGTTTTCATTTTGTAAGTATGTTCGCTTTTCGTCTTTCCAAGGCAAAGTAAATGTGAGCTGATCGATGCCGTTAATTTCTTGTTCCAAAATGATATCGTCCGCATTTTCCAACACCGCGAGCCGCCGCCGGTTTTGGTCCAGAATAACCGGCCGGGATAACGCCAGGCGATTATATAACGGCGGCTTATATTCGCCCTGACTGTTGTATTTTATCCGTCCTAGCTGGTTATAACGAACGCGCCCAAGCTGGTTATACTTATTCATTCCACATCACCTACGGCTTTCTCCGGATCCAAGGAGAGCAGTAAAAATTCTGTTTCAGCAATTGAACGGTAACGCTTGATGCATCCGCCGGCAAATTCGACTGATAAGTATAACCGGTTGAACGCAACGCGCCTGCTGGATAATTTCCGGAGCCGATATAAGTAGGAGTTCCAAAATCACCAAGAGGGATCGCTTGATACGCATATAAACAGCGACCAAAATACACTCCGTTTTGATTGGAGCGAGCAAGCCAATACAGACCTGGTTCTAATTGAAGGTCGCCGCTTCGGAACCACAACGAAATCCACCCGGTCCCGATCGCTTCAATAGTGGTCGCTATGGTTTGCGCGATTAATGCCCCTGGTTTGCCGCCTTCGTTCGAATAAACACCCATCACCAGACCACCGTAAGGATTGCTGTCTACTTGAACGGACATTTGATCGTAAATCGTTGTTTCTGACACCGGGAAAGGGAAAAATTCGATGGTGTTTGCTTCGGCCAATACGTTTGTAGCATAAGACGGATTGACAACCGAGTAGGCCTTTGAGGTCGTCTGACTCGTAAAATCTACGTCTGTTACAAATTGAATTTTTGTTGCGCCCGATTGGTCCATGACTTCCATGAAATCGCCTACGCCAGCGACCGAGTGCGACCGGTATGTTCCAGGATAATGGAACATTGCGCTACCTCCGCCGGTTGGCCGATTTTGAAGATCGGTGATTTGTTGTTGCATTTGAGCCATATCCGCAAGAATTTGGTCCAACACCGAGGATCCAGCGATTACATAGGTGAAATCGGCCGTAATCACGTCGGTAGATAATTGCTGTTGATGGAACACCACCACTCCATGTCCAGGAGAAATTGTGTATTCAGACGGGTCTACCGGCGCTCCATTTCGATAGATAACCGGCGAAGGATTATCAAGCCATCCCCGGATTGTTCCTTCATAAATGCGATTGCGCAATGACGGATCGTCCTGGTCGGTAACCGGAACCAATGTATGGCCGGTCACGTTTTGGATTTTCATGTTTAGAACTTCTTCGATTTTATTGACGGAATGCTGCAAACCGCTAATATGAGCCGATAAAATGTCTTCGCTTTTCAAATCGCTATATGATGTTTTGGCCATACTCTCACCCCTTTATTTCCAACGGCTGCGCGCCGTTACCTTGAATTGAGTAACGGATGCACCGCCGTTGACGGAAATCGTTAATTGATTTGCACCTGGAATCAGGATGGGCATCACGATGGTGTCAATATAGTGAATTGCCGACACCTGAGAGCCATCATTTTTCCTAATGTACGCTGTAATCAGCGCTGTATCCAATACGAGCGTTTCACCAGCCGCTAAATTCCCGATGAAATTGATGGTAGTATTGTCCGTTTGTAGCGTAATTTTTCCACCCTTGTTGGACCCTTGAATTTCAATCAATGGCTCGGAATTAGCCGTCCCTTTTCGATCCAAAGTATAGGTTCCCGGACCATTCCAGGACATCACATCGTCCTCGATGGCATACCAGTAAGGATCAGGACAATAAAACTGCAGCTCGCCCTGACCAGTTGTTGCGATTTCTTCTAAAGCCGATTTGTCCTGCAAAATACCGTTGATATATTTGTCCGGTTCATCGGAAAAAATCAACGGCTTTGGTTCTTCAACGTCCAGATATACCGCTATTTTCCGAACTAACGCACGATATTGAGTATGGTCCTTTGCATGGAGCGTCACGCCCACAGGTATTACGACTGGACCATGTCTTTTTTCGAAAAAGAAAGCACCAGGACGGCCATAAATCTCCTTGGTGCTTAGGATTTGAGGTGGCAGGATGGGCCTGCCGATGCTGTTCACAATGATTAGACCACTCAAATCATGATCGTTATAAGTTAGCATTCGGGCGCCCTCCTTTCGCACGAGTAATTCCATTTCGTCTGCGTCCCAATTCTGTATCCATATACGGAGCCGTTACACGCGCGATTTCTCGGCCTTCCAAGATGACAGGGACCACCACTTCAATTGAGTTTGATTCTGATTGAGATCCGGAAGGATAGGAGGAGATGTCGTCTATACTTGTTTGCTTGGCGGCTTCTTTTGCATATTTCATGCTGACATCATGCGGGATCACTTGCGCTCCGTTTGGGAGATGAACCAACTCCCCGCGTCCACCTTCGTTCATGTAGGCAAAGCCTCCAGCCCAGTGATCCGTACCGTGTTGCAAATATGGAATTTTCCCAATGCTGACACCAGGTATTTTGTTGATGAGGCTGATAGCCGCATTAATTCCACCAATCACGTTGTTAATAAAGCCTTTTACTTGATTGACTAATTTCTGAACAGAACTAGAAATTCCTGAAAAAACTCCAGACACAAATCCTGTCAAACCCGACCATGCGCCTTGAATCGCATTAAATACATTAGTTACAGTATTTGAAACCCGGTTCATCACTGATCTGACAATGCTGAAAACAGAATTAAATACACTTGATACGACCGAACTAATACCGCTAATGATGGAGCTGATGCCGTTAATGGCCGAACCAATAAAAGTAACAATGTTTCTGAATACTCCACTAACCACATTGAAGACGGTATTAAATATTCCAGTAACGACCACGATAATAGGAGTGATCACAGCGATAATGTTAGCAATGATGTTAGCAATAAATGTCACGATTGGTGCAATGATTGCCATAATCGCATTTATTATGCTACCTATGAATGCCACGATTGGTGTAATTGCCGAAATGATATTGGCCACCACATTCACGACAACCGTCAAAATGCTCATGATAACAGGGATCAATGCTTGTATGACTTGCATAATCACTTGGATAATCGCAATAAAGGCTGGTGCTACCGTTTGAACGATATTCATGGCTGTCGCAATGATATTCACGATGACCGGCAACAACGAACTGATCAGTATGCCAATCAATGGAGCTATTTGCGCAGCAATTTGGGCGATAATCGTGACGATTTGTGTTATGATTGGAACTAACTGGTTAATTAATGAGATTAATACCGGCAGAACCATTTGTACAATATTCATAAACGCCATGCCCACTTGTATCACAACTGGAATGAGCGTTTGCAACGCAGACATAAACACTGGAATCACTGCGGCGGCTATTTGTCCAAGAGCTGTACCGATTGTGGCAATGACCGGAATCAGCATTGCCGAAACTTGTTGGAACGCCGCAGCAATTTGGGGGCCAAAGTTTTGAAAAAGAAGGATAACCCCTTTTATGATTGGATTCAGACCTAAAAAGATAGAAGCGAATTGGATTCCAAAACCACTGCCAACTCCTCCAGCAGACTGAAAACCACTCACAATGCTCGAAAAGAATGTTGTGAAAACTGGAATAATAGCTTGAACAATCCCTTTAATGGTTTCGATGACACTGTTAATATTACTACCGATTGAACTAAATACAGAAATTATGCTATTTCTAAGTCCTTCATTGGCGACAATTTGTGACCCAAAAACGGCACCCAAAGCAGTAATAGCACCAATAACCAAGCCAATTGGATTGATTAAAAATCCGAAAGCTGATACTAGACCTCCGATTCCAACGGTCATAACACCGAAAATGGTTAATAGAGGTCCTGCGGCGGCTATAATACCGAAAGCCATAGCAATAAATCTCTTTGTTCCATCATCTAAGCCGTTAAATTTTTCAATCATGCTAGTAATCCACTTCGCAATATCGGTAATGAGAGGAGTCAGTTGGCTCATCACAGATATGGTTGCCGATTCGATGGCACCTGATAGATTTTCAAGCGCCCCGCCTATTCCGGCTTTCATTTGTGCTGCAGCTTCAGCGCTTGCGCCCGCCGAATTCTCCAGCTCTTTGGTTAGTCCCTGCAATTCTTGCTGTCCTGCATTCAAAAGAATCAGCATGCCGCTTGCCGCTTCTGTTCCGAATATCGTGCTTAATGCGGCTAGCTTTTGTGCTTCTGTCATGCCGGCCATGGATTTGTTTAGTTCACCTACAATTTGATTCAACGGTTTAAAATTACCGTTTGCATCCAATGCACTAAACCCAAGCTCTTCCATGGTTTTGGATGCCTCTTTTGTCGGAGAGGCTAATCGGTTGAACGCCATTCGTAACGTTGTACCAGCTTGTTCGCCTGCCATCCCTGCGTTCACCATGATACCGGTTGCGGCTGAAAGTTCTTCCATACTGATGCCCAAATTTGCTGCTGCAGGTGCAGCATACTTGAATGCATAACCCATGTCACTAATTCCAGCAGCCGTTTTATTAGCTGCCATCGCTAAAATATCCGCAACTTTACCAGATTGATCAGCGCTTAATCGAAAACCATTTAATGCACTTGACACAACATCAGCAGTCAGTGCTAAATCCTCACCACTTGCCTCAGCAGCAGAAATAACCCCCGGCATAGCCGCAATAACTTGCTGTGCATCAAAACCTTTTGCCGCCATTTCTGTCATAGCTTCTGCTACTTGTGTGCTAGATAGAGAAGTGGAGGCACCTAAATCCAATGCGGATTTTGTCATGGCGTCTAATTCTTTTGAACTTGCGCCGGCGATAGCTCCAGCTCTTCGAATCGCACTATCGAAATCCGCTGCTGTTTTGATAGCTCCCAAAAAAGGAGTTGTGATACCGGTCGTAATTCCTGCACCAGCTAAAGACATTTTCTGGCCAAAATCACTGATTCTACTGCCAACATTTTTTGCCTTTTCCGACAGGGAATTTAACGTGCCTTGTGCACTTTGAAACGCCTTCGTAAAACTAGAGGCATCGCCAGTGATCTTTGCGCTCAAAGTATAGTCCGCCATCTATTTACCTCCCTTCTGCAACGGTATTTTCATTCCGTTTTGCCGGTATATAAGCTCTACCCAGCCTTTTCCGTTCCTAGCTTCGATCTCCTCAACCGTTTGAATGACTTTTTCGTTGTATTCTTTGTCAGCTTTAGGCGCTTTCTTAGGAAACAGATCTCTGAATGGCTGATTCCTTTTTCGATTGGCATTCACTGTGGCATTTAGTACTGCGTTGCGCAGCCAAGTCATATCCTTAACGAATTTGTTCTCGTACTCTTTTCGGATGAACATTTTTTCTTTTTCCGTCAACATGTCATATTCAGCTATTGACAGGCCCACTTGCACAACAAAAAAAGCCAGCTCCCTTTCGTATGTAAAAGGTTGAGCTAGCTTTCCCATCTTCAGATCATGCAATGTTGGTTCGTATTTCGGTAGCTCGCTTTCCACGAGTTCTACCGGAACAAAAAACCCAAATCATCTTGAAGTTTTTCGAGAATCGCGTTGTTCGTTGTGAGAAGCCCATTTTCCTCTACAACTTTTTCAAACATTTCTGCTGCTTTCTTTTGTGGAACAGCCTCGTTGGTTTTTTCTTCGACCAATGCAAATGAGAATAAGAGTTCTAAAAGACCATATGGCAAAACACCATTATTTTTGGCGATTTCCCCCATTACGCTGGTTTTGGCTACTGTTTCAATGGTCTTGATCTTTTTGGCATTAAATTTCACCGTGTAAATCACATCGTCTACTTGGAACATTTATGACTCCTCCTTACACCTCAGGTACTTGTTCAGCATCTTCTAGATCGACTAACGGCCCTGTGCCTGTCAAAGTCACAGAATATGTGACAGCATCATCGTATGGGGCTTCGATCGGGTAGCTAGTGACAAGTGCAAGTCCACCAAACATGTCCGTTTGTTGCTTTTGGTTTGTCACTTTGATGAGGACGGGATCGTCTCCCTCAAAAGCTTCTTTGAGCTTTTTGTGAGAATCATGCGAACGAACATATACCCCGTCATTGTCAATGCTCCACTCTTTAAATCCACCCAAATACTGTTTCCAGCCACCTTGCGTATCTTTGGAAGTCACTTCAATCGTATCTTTATCACGGTTAATCGTCAGTCCTTGTTGGCCAGCAACAGCCAACAATTGAGAACCTGTTGCATCCCAAATGGAAAGAATGATATCCTTCCCAGCCATAGCATTAGCCAAATGTCCAGAAAGCTGATTATATAGCTCTTGGCTCATTGAAATCCCTCCTTAAATTTTTACTTTATAACCGCTGAAAACGACAAAATCATATCCGATCACAGCATGCTTTGAACCGTCAGCTTCATCTAGTATTTGAGAGACGCCATTCGGCACCTGTAGGATCATTTCATAGCCGTCCGGTAGTTCGATATCCTCAGTCAGTGCCTCCTCAAGCTTGTGAATTGCCTCAAATACTTTGACGGATCCGCTGCTGCCTTCCGCATAGACATGGATCACAGCCTGATACCGGTCTTTCATCATTGTTTTGCTTTTTTCCGGAATCGAGCCAATCATTTCCGCATGATAAAAAGGCATAGGAGCATCAGTAGGTACGTTGTCATAACAGCGCCATCCTGTATTCGCTTCGACCTTCTGAATGATGGCTGCTAGCACGTCCGTAAATGAAAGTTTCTGATACATTGACTCACTCCCTCATTTTGGCCCGCAGGTCTTCTTTATATATGGGCCTTTGGGCGTCGACATTCTTTTTTAGAAAGTATTGACCCGGAACATATCCGATCGTCCTTCCTCCTCTAACCAGTCGGTGACCATATTCAACGTGCGGGGCGTAATGAACGGTATACCCCATTTCATCTCCACGGTATTTAGCCGATTTCCTCAATTGTCCACCTCCCTTATAATCTCCTACGGGTGTGCCTCCGGGTTTTTGAGATCTTGTATAAATATCACGAATATTTTTCCTGGCAACCTCGTGAAAGTCAGTGACACTCTTTTGATATAGTTTTTTTGCAAGTTTATCTGCTCCGATTAATTCAATCTTCACGGTTTTTCACTCCCGTAACGATTGACGACTAAAATGCGCCATCGGGTGGTTTCATCTCCAATGATCTCGGAAATCGAATGGAACAAACCCTCAAACTGTATTTTGTCAGCTTGTTGGAGTTGCTCTTTTGTTGCTCTCGTTAGGATTTTTCGATTATTTACGGTTACGTTCCGAACATCTAAAGCAATTTCTTCAGATGTCCAGGAAGAAAATCGCCCTTCGGACTCCGCAAATTGGACAAGCTCATAGATTGAATTTCCAAGGGCATCCCTTCCTACTTCCTGCTTTCGAAATAAATAGAGAGGTTTGAAGATCATAAGAATCTCAGCACCCCTCTATTTTGGTTTTCTTGCTTCTCTTTAATCTCTAAGTATCTATCAAAGTCAGATTGATATTCTGACAGAATATCATCAACAAAAGAGACACTAAAAGTATCGGCATTTTCGCTTTTAATTCCTTGATGATATTTACGGTTATACATAGCGCATACAACTTCAACAGCAATTGATTCCAGCTCGATTGGAAAATCTTCCAAACCTAAGCGCAATTTAATACGGTCAGTTGCTGTTTGAACAAACTCACTCAATAGATCCGTTTGAATTTCCGGAATACGAATTTGTACCCTCGAAGCTATCGACATCATGACTCACCGCGCTTCAATGCTTCTTCTGCCTTCAATGCTTCCTCTTTTCCTTTGACTTTTTCGCCATTCGAAAGTTCGTAGTACCCTCCGCCAACATGTTTCGGATATCCATCGTGTTCTCCGCGTTCTTCATCAGCCTTTTGGATGAACACTTGACGAGCGTTGTTGTTTGTCGTTGAAAGCTGACGAATCCGCTCTTCGGAAACATTCAAGCCTTTGCGTGGAAAAGTATCCCCCGCGTTATACACATACCCATTGTCTTGTAGATCAGAAAAAGGGCGTAGCACCTTATAGATCATTTAGACCCCCTCCTCACACACCCGATGGTACGTCTGTCCGGAATCGAAATCGAACAATACGGATCGCTTTTGGCTCATACACACGTTCCCAGTTATCGCCGTTTTCAATTTCAGCGTTTGTCGGGAATGGTTTCTCGACACTGGATTCCGTCCATTTCACACCTCGTGGATGCAGAATGAAGATTCGCCGATTGATGAGATAGTCTTGGCCAGATGTATTTCGTTTGTCACGATCCACTTCTGTTTCTACAATGTCCGGATGCGAACCGTTACCTAGCGCAATGGCTCCCGTACCGAAAAGATAGGCTTCGCCGATTTTGTTCGTGGTGTCATACGGCATCGAATCATCAACAATCACACGTTTGTTCATGAAGTATGGAACACGCACCGATTGACCGGCTTCTTGCACATATTCAATGAGCTGTCTTTTCGCTAGATACGATTCGACGGCCGAATGCATCATCACACCCGTCAAGGAATCTTTTGCATCCCCCATCAGTTGGTTAGCATCGATGAAGCTTTCACCTGAAATCAAAGAGTCTGTTCCTGTCAAATCCGTGATGTCTAATGTTTTTCCCGTCATATTCAATGCAGCGAACATGCCTTTCAAAGTAGAAAGCAAAATCTTTTGCATCTCTCTTGCCCAGTAGCTTGCGACAAGATCACCGATAGCTCCCATCGGGTCCGCACCTGATAGATATGCAGCTAAGTTGTTAGCCCCCCACATATTGGCGCGTCCGTGTTTTCTCGCCACATCTTGACTAGCTGTAATTTTCTTGGCTGTCAGGTTGGTATCCTCATCCATGACCTCGGAATCTCCCGTGAGATCATTCCAGAATGGCATATTGACAAGCGTATTTGGTCCGCTTGCGAGACGGTCAAATTCTGCATCATTTTGAACAATTCCAGATTGGTACAACGCCGATAATTCCATTGTTCTTTGTACGACATACGGTGAAAAAACTTCTGGTTGAATGACATCTGCAAGTTTTGTAGTCATTCCTTATCATCCTCCTCATTGCTTATTGGCTTGCGCCTTTAGTTGTTTGTATAGTTCCGGGTTTTCTTTGAAAAGTCTCCCTTGCTCCGTTAGATTCCAATGCTCTTTACTAAACGGGTTTTTGAACCCTGGATTTTGATTGACTTTTGGTGGCTTCCCGGCTAATGCTTCTTTGACTTTTTCTGAAACGGCTTCATCAAACGCCTTTTTGAATGTGTTAATATTTTCCAGTGTTTTTTCAGCATTTTCAGCAAGAAGAAAATCGGCAAACTGGGCAGGAAGTTGCTTTTCATTTAAAACCGTGATCGCATCTGCTTTCAACTCTTTCCGCTCCAATTCTCGTAGACGTTTTTCGAGTTCTTCCTCACGTTTTTTCAGTTCTTCTTCTTTCCGCTCTTTCTCGGAAAGTTTGGCCAGACGCTCGGCTTCCTTTTTTTCCTGTTCCAGCTTTTCTTGAAATTCTTTTTCCCATTTAGCTCGAGCCGTTTTCAAAGCTTTTTCAAGCTTTTTGTCGGTTTCACTTTCAATCCGCTTCCGTAATTCTTCCTCAGTCATTTCAATCTTTTTTGATTCTATTTGTTGATCTTGTTGTTCATCTTGTGGGTTGATTTGTTGGTCTTGCAAGTCATCTTCAGCAAAGAATTGTAAATTCAACTTATCAAACATTCCTATTCCTCCTATCCCACACACATATTCTCATTGGTCACTTCATGGCAGATGGAATAAATCCCAAACACGCCCTTACGTGGCCCATTTACGACCATTCTGTAGCCAATTTGTGACTCAACGAAAAATATCCATGTACGATTTGTTTTAGGCATAATAAATACGATTGTTCTTTTACGCCTACAATCGAGAAAAAGGCATATGAAAAAGCACTTAACTTTTCAATGAAAGTCAAGTGCTTTTTAAGATTCGTAAACCACCTTTACCACTTCATCAAAAGGGATAGAAAAGAGATTTAAGTCAATTCTGTCCGGTAGTTCCGGTCCTTCAACAAAATATTCTTCTTCTTTATCATATACTTCTAATATTGTCACTTCTCCAAAGTTTTTAGTTAGAACTACATCGAGCTCTTTCGCCTTAATCAACAGCCTCACCACCTTCTTTGATTTTTTGTTCAATTTTGACTTGTTTTTGTTGATCTGGGATGTATAAAGTGGTTAATCTCAATATATTGTTTTCCAAAATCCATCCCGCAATAGCCCAAACACTTCTGTTTGTCATTCCAACGAGTGGGATATACGTCGTGTACTTTATACCATGTTTATCTTTTTTACGCAGTTCAGCATAAGAATCCGGAAGCTTTTCTAAAACTTCTTTGCGGAGCAGCTCCCCATTAGTTTCATTATACCCTAACACTTTTTCAAATACGACGGCTTTGTTACCGCCGACTTTATGTTCTTTATTTAATACATATCTAAATAGTTTTTTATCATCAATTTTAGCGGACTCAAGATATGGAATGACATTTTTCACTTTTTTCTCTTCTGGAACCGTCACGTTTTCAATTGGTATAACCGTTGTTCTACAAAATGGATGAAACGGCGGATAATTCACCCCGACTTTGGCACCTTGGAATTCGAAAATTTCTCCATTCAACCTTCTACATGTTGGGCTTGTTCTGTGATCCAAAACCGCTGTGATTTGATATCTTTGAATACCTGCATCCATAAACGCTTGCTTGTTTGCTTGATTCATAACAAACGCACTCTCAGTAGCAATTAATCTTAGCGATTCATTCGCACCAACTTCCAGTCTATTTTGAATGATCCTGGCCATCTGTCGGTAATCGTCGCCACGAATAATGCCATCTCGAATTTCTTGATTCAATGTGTATATTAATTTCTCTTTATTGGCCCAAATGCGATCTGAAAAATTCTGCCCATTAATCCACTTTGCATTGAGTGTCATTCGCATCACAGATTCGTTGATATGAAAAAATGAAGGTGCATGCTCTAGCCCCTTCATCGTGGATAAATATCCGTTTTCATAAGCTTCACGTAATAGTTTTTCAAATCCTTCTTGTTCAAATGCTCCTAACTCAACCATTTTTAAGCGTATGGACAGCGCCAACCCTTCTAACCGATTTAAACGGTAGATGCTTTCGCGAACAGGCATTAAATGTGCGTATTGCGGGTATTTTTTGGCGAATGCTTCGTAATCCTGATAGAGAAGATCGATTTCCGATTGAGATAAATTTTGCACTAAATGACGATACTCAATCACATTCTCTTTGCCATACTCTTGATAATACCGAGCAATTTCTTTTCTGATATCGGCTTCTATTCGAAGAATTTCTTTTCTTAATTGTTTATCCAGCCGATGGTTTTGTTTATCTTGGGCAGCAAAAAGTTGCTCCATTCGTTTTTCCCAATAGGTTTTGGTAGCCATTATGAATCAACCTCGAAAACCTCGAAATCGCCGGTTTCATCAGTAGTTTGATAACTATTCATTTCATTTTCTTTCTGAATCCGTTCCAGTTCTTGTTTTGGATTGTCGACGAACGACAAAATGGAAAGCTGTGTTTCTTTTGAAACAATTCCTGACAATTTCCCTGCCGTATCTGCCTCATCCGCAATATTTCTCGGAATGTTCCGCGTAAATGTATAGTTCAAATTCCGCCATTCGTCTTTCTTGGACGGCTCAATATTGGTTGGCAAATTGAACACCATTTTGAAACGTCGATTCATTCCACTGACAAATTTTCTTTCCTTCATAGCCGCAAGGTTTTTCATCGGCTGGAGTTTAAATTCAAGAGACACACCTGAAGCATTCCCAAAAGATTCATCATTGATGTTGGCTACCATGCTAATTTGATAGATGAGACGTTCCAAACGATCGAGCAAATGCTCTTGATTGGCATCACCATTCGGTTTTTCCATGAACTCAACGATTATGTTAGCGAGATCATCAGCCCCAAATAAATTAATAATCCGGTTGTCCCGGATATTTTGAATGGTGGTTTCGTCTATTTCCGTACCTAGAATTTTCATATACGCATCTGCAAAATAATCCACGTCATTCGCTTTTTCTGACACTCCCTTGTTATAGGCATTAATCAGGCTTTCGACATGCTCAAATACACTTTGTCGCTCTTCATTTTCAATATACTCAATGACAGGGACATCGCCATAATAATGGGGTTCGGAACCCGTAAAAACAATCCCTTCATCTCCCTCAAGAAATGAAATAATCTCACTAACGGTAAATACTTGCCCTTTCATGCCCTTGTCAGTGACTTGATACCAAACTGCAAATAAAGGTTTTTGGGCAATCGTATCATCATAAACAATAAACATATCCAATGGGCTATTATAGGTACAACACGTTTGAGATTCTTCGTCCTGGTACAATAATTCGAAAGCATGGCCATAGATCGAACACATTTTACTGAGTTCCGCTTGATTATCGTCCATATCGTTTCGGGTCTGAAATTCGTCTACTCGCTTATTGATTTCAGGGTCATCGTGACTAATTCGAATGGGAACCCCTATGAAATACCCATTGAACGTATCGGTTATATATTTAGCAAAGTTCACAACCAACCGATTATCTGGTTTATACTCTGGCTTATTAGCTCGATCCAAAATCAGATGATGACCCTTATAAAGATTTTTCAGACGTTGGTATCTCGGTAGTAATGCCTGGTGTTTCTGAATAAAATCTTGCACAACTTCCGCGGTGATTTCCTCTTCTGCCGAAAAAATAAACGGATCCAACTTACAACCCTCCTTTAAATGTTTTGATTTTTGGTTTTCCTTTCATTTCATCTTCTAAACTGTATCGAGTAGCATCTATGCTGTGGTTGTCCTTATCTGGATATGTCCCTTTTAGGTTGCCATGACTGTCTCTTTCGATTTCATACGAGGTGAATTCTCTAGCTGTATTCGGGCAACGTTCCGGATCAATGATGATCTCATCTAAATCCTGCAGCCATTTGATGCCATGTTCAACCGAACCAGGTCCTTTCTTCGCCCCGCGAATTCGCAACCCTAAATCTTTAAATTCGGAAATGGTTCTGGGATCAGAGCTGTCAGCCGTGATCCAATCGTTCATCGGATTGAATTTTTTGATTTTCTCCACGGCTTCCCTATTTTTTAAACCCACTTGATGGATTTCAGAAAAAATAAAAAGACGCCTCCGCGCCTTGTCATAATAGTTTTCTGTATAGTGAAGCGGATCCGCAGCAAAGCCAAAGTCCAGACCCCGATATATTTTGTCAAAACGGGCAATTTCTTCGTCGGTGATCCGCCGCAAAGTAACGTTGTTGAACACTTCCGCGCCGGTACCAGTAACGACACCTAAATACTCATGTTCATATTTCTTGTAATTGTGCTTTTTCAGGAACTCGGCGTCTTGGATGAATTGTTCGCCCAGCCATTCCTTTGGCACATCCAAATACGTACTAGAATGAACAAGCGTGTCATCACGGAATTTTTGTTGTTCCACCTCAACGTTCACCCAGTTGTTTTGCGATTCCGGCGGGTTGTAGGTGTAGAACACTTGAATATCTGGCCCGCCTCGGACCAATGTTTGGTTGATGGTTCGGATCTCTCGTACGCCGCCGAATTCATCCACTTCTTCATACCAAATATATTTGGCATATCCTCGACGAAACTTGGATGATTTCACTTTTTTGGGCTTATCCGCACCCTTGAATATGATTTTTTGACCGGTCGGGACATATGTGATACTCAATGGACTGAGAGATTCGCGCCATAGATGGCTGACGCCCAACTGATCGATGGCCCAAAGCATCTGCTCGTATACAGATTCCCGAAGAGTTTCCTTCACCTTCCGCAAAATCACCGCGTTGGCGTCCGGATCCGACATCATTCCTATAACGATTTCGATAGAAACAAAGGATGATTTCGTCGAGCCTCGGCCACCTTTCAACCAATAGTACGTATGTTTCTTCTGCCGAACATCATGATGAACGGAGTAAAACGATGGTGCGATCATCTCCATCAGTTTAATCTTCATGGCCACCACTCTTAGGAATGTCGTCAATAATCTGTACGACACCAACTGATCCGTTTAATTCTATTTTATCTGTAAAGATTCCCAAGTGCTTTCCTAGTAATTCTAATGCTCTGTTCTTGTCATACATCCTTACTTCTCTTTCAACAATATCTCCAGCTTCTCCTGGAATGATTTTTACTTTTACCGATGAAATAGCAGCTAAATCATCTTCTGACGCATTTTCTCTTACAGTTGCTTCATCAAAATTGATAAGGTTACCTGGGTTCACAAGGGCAATTCGAGCAAGTTCTCTTATAACCCTATCAGCATTGATGCCTGTACGCTTCGAACGTTCTGCCAAAGCCTGATCTATACGCGCGCGTATTTCAGGTTTGTTTAGGTTTTCATGCCCAATAGCTCCAGCAGTATTGGGGCTGTACCCTGCCCTAATAGCCGCCTGAGTGGCATTTAAATCAATCAGATATTCTTCAATAAATCTTTTTTGTTTAGCTGTTAATCTTGCCATTTATCACCACCTACCTTATGCTAATCTTCATAAAATAAAAAAGAGCCAAATTAAGGCTCTACAAATCATATCTGTATGTAACTCCTGTGGCCTCTCTAGCAGCTATAACAGCACTTCTAATTTTTTCTCTTACCTCATGAGGATTTTTTATACGTTTTAAAACCAACTTTGGTTTTGATTCGTCCGCACTAATTATTTCAATGTCCCCAACATCCATAACTTTATCTTTTAATTTTTGTGTTACATTTATGTCTTTGATTTTAAATAATTCAATATCGCTTTTTGTTTCAGTTAATACACCTTGTTTTGTAATTTTTAAACGCTGGTTAGTTAATTCATAGTGTTCCGTTGGTATTTTTAAAATTCCTTCCTTATTTGTATTTAAACCGAATAAATAAGTTTCAAATTCTAACAATGTTTTTTCTTCATTCATATTTTTCATCCTCCCTTCTTGTCTACTCAATTCGACAAAAGGAGGCGATTTCCCTACAAAATTCGGTCGTCAAATCTCGACAAACTATTTTCGCCGAATTGCCCCTCGAACACGTTTATATCTAGGACGGTTGGTCCCCATTATCTCATGCCAATTAATTTTCTCTTCCTTCTTCTTGGTCATACTTTTTAGACTTTTAACTTTTTTATCTGCCAAATGATCTGACAGCTTCATAGGCAATCACCTCAATGAAAAATAAAAACGCCACTCTCACGATTGGGCTAACCCCAATCCCTAGAGAGTGACGTTTCACAAAATAGTTTGGTCTGAAAAATATCAGTCATATGGAACATTTCCACGATATCATCATAACACGTCTAAACAGAAATATTCTGTCGTCTTTCTGTCATTTTTCTTTCATTTTTTTGTCAAACAGTTTTATGCCATCTCAAGCTCGAAAAAGCTGACAGATTTCTTAAATGATTTCTCAATTTTACATAGTACTGTTTCTAGTTCTTCTTTAGGGAGGTGGTCGTATAAAACGATAACTTTTCCAATATCAGTTATTGATACAACAAAACTATCCCGTTTAGTCAGGATTACACTGCCGTAATCCTCTATGTCGACAAACTGTTTCTTTATTTCGTTTTTTACACAGTCAAAATCAATGTTCAAAAAAATTTTATTAGGATTAAAAGATATTTGCTCTTTATACATTACCACCACCTCCTCTTATGCCTAAAACCATATTATCAAAAGCTTGAAATACCGAATAGTGTTTATAGACATCATCTACTGATGGGTTTCTAACTGATAGATAACTATATGCTTCATCTATGTATCCCTTTAACACTCTGTGTTTCACATCGCCTTCATTTACTCTTCCTTCAGCAACTAATTTATTCAATTCTTGCTCCATAAATTCTATATTGGTTATAACTTCCATTTGATCGCCTATTTCCCTAAACCCATTATAAAATCTTACATATTTATCTAAATTCCTTTTGGCTTTAGCTTCGATTTGCTTTTTACCCGTACTAAAATTACTTATATCCAAAGGCATCTACCCCATATTTATGTAGCTTCTCCACAATTGATACCATTAATTCATAAATACGATGCTTATTTTTTAAATAAAATTCCGGATCAGTATAATATATTAAATAAAGTTGCTCAAAATCCTTCTTTAAATCGGGCGGAAGTATATAAATAAAACTTCCTGTTTTGTTTAACTCCGATTTAAGAGCTGCATAGTTAATATTATCCTTATTAAGTGAATAATAATAAATTCTCGAAAAAAGCGAATGATTACTTTGAACAAGCCAGTTTAACATTGTTTGATTGTATTTAATTTTTTCCCTTTTTCCCGTAAGATACTGTGTCACAAAAAAAGTGATTAAAGTTAAACAGGCACCAATAACTGTATGAAAAGCTTTCGTATCATACCATGATACTGATGATAAAGCTAGCATCAGTGTTTCCCACCTTTATGAGTTTGAAGTAAGCTTTTGAACAAATCTGCCAACTGATTACTTTCTGTAAGAAAGTTCATTATATCCTGCTCGTTTAAATTATAAATCCCTCTTTCAATTGATTGACGAAGAGAATTAATACAAAGATTAACTATAGGTAGAAATGTTCCAGGATTAAATTGCGCCTCAAAATACATTCCATCTACCCTTCTAAGTGAAAATCTATGGATAGAAGACCCATTTTCAACATTGAACTCAGCACCAGCTATTAAAAAAGGATTCTGTATACGTTTAAGTAACTCATTGATAAAATATCCATATTTCATCTTTAGTCTATTAATAGTTTTGATATAACTGTCATCAGAATTAATTGATGACTTCATATCCGCTAAATATTGTAGTAATGTCATTGCATCTATCTTAAAAATATTGGTTATATGACTATGTAATTCCATAGCTAGTGTATCCTTTTCGGTATGCATAAAATGTAGTTCAAATATTTCTGTTAGCAGTTCTTCAGAATTTGGGATTTCTCTCATTTTTTCAACAAATAACAATAAGTTACTTTCTACAGCATTAACCATTGTTACAAAAATTCTCCTTTCGACTACATTTATTTTTACATAATTATAATTAGCATAAAATATAGGGTATTTTTGTCGTAATTTGTCGTAAAATCCCAACGAAAATTTTTGCTACAAAAAATATACTAAGATTAGTAGCACAGACCACAGCCATGGTCTGTGCTACTATTTTTTTTATAGTAGAAGTGGAGAATAGGTCGTGACAGCCCCAGAACTTTGAGTTCGTAATGAAAAAACTGGCCCTACTTCACTGCCCTTATAAGAATCAGTTTCAGTATGTTGGATCCTTGAGATTGTGTATAAGAAAAGGGAATCGATAAGGTGAAGTGAAGACTTCTACATAAAAATCAGGAGGAATGTATATGCAAAGCGTCATTGCTTTTGATGTCAGTATGGGAAAAAGTTATATGGTGATTTATAACGCTGCACGTTCTTGTATTTTTGAAGGGGAAATTTTGCATAATCGCCCCCATTTTGAACAGCTAAATAAACGAATCATCGATTTAGTACAAAAGATGGACAAGTTCCAGCCATTGTAAATGTCTACTTGACAGGGGGCAGTTCATTCTGGACAGCCCCTTCTTTGTACACTTCAATTCTCAATATGAATGCAAGCTTATAAAAAGTCCGTGCTTTTAAACGATAGTATTTGCTCTCGCTCATTCCCATCTCATTGTATAGCTCGTAATCATACATCTCCTCATCACTCAAATAACGCTTTATGATCAACTCTCGTTCCCTTTGACTAAGCCTATTTACTCCACGTCTAATCCATTTCATATATTCGTCACGTTCTTGTTCAAAATCCACCTTGTCAATCACTGCTGTTTCTGTTGATGAATGAAAAGCATTGCTGTGAGCAGGAGGAACAAGTGAATATGTCGCTGTCACCTTTGGTAGTCTCTCCTCTGGAACGGTAAGGAGATAAAACCGATATTTCTCCAGGGCAGCTTCTACTCGTTTTTTTGTTGCATCACGGTCAATTTCGGGTAATTGAAATGTAAGCGTCAAATCTTGCACACCTTCTTGGTGTGCTAATTTCATGAGATAATCCCCTCAAGATGAAATTGAAGGAGGTTTTTTTATGCCTAAGAATCCTGAATTACGAA
>ERZ777010.509-NODE-509-length-38917-cov-6.273429_pt1 | contig 38917 bp, 33 predicted proteins | sample MGYA00374963_ERZ777010 | MGnify/ENA primary metagenome ERZ777010 (study PRJEB29309, sample SAMN06268256) | bioreactor metagenome | isolation source: Joint BioEnergy Institute, California, USA | place: USA:Joint BioEnergy Institute, California, USA | collected...
CGCCCGCCGGTAACGAGCCAAGAGTAAAAGACCCCTCACCAAACCAGGCTCGGAAAGGGGGAGGGAGGGGTGCGACCACGCAGAGGCTTCAAGGGGCCGCGCTTCTCATCATGACGCGATCGCCGGTTACCAATCCCTATCTCCTGGTCCTGCCGGGCTTTCTGCTCGCCGCCTTCATCATCCTGTGGCCGCTTTACCAGCTCGGCGTCATCTCGCTCAGCGAGGTCAACCGTTTCGGCCAGCTCCGGGGTTTTGCGGGCTTCGACAACTATGTCGCGGTGTTCACCGACCGCGAGTTTCTGGGCGCGTTGTGGCGCACCTTCATCTGGACCTTCGGCATCGTCTTCGGCGCGCTGATCGTATCGGTGCCGGTGGCGCTCGTGCTCAACGAGGATTTTTACGGCCGCTCGATCGCCCGCGTCATCGTCATGCTGCCCTGGGCCGTGTCGCTCACCATGACGGCGATCGTCTGGCGCTGGGCTCTCAACGGCGAAAGCGGCATGCTGAACTCCGGCCTGCGGGCCCTCGGCCTGATCGATACCAACATCCAGTGGCTTGCGCGCGCCTCCACCGCCTTTCCAATGCAGATCCTGATCGGCATTCTGGTGACCATTCCCTTCACCACGACGATCTTTCTCGGCGGGCTTTCCTCCATTCCCGACGATCTTTACGAGGCCGCGCGGCTCGAGGGCGCCAATCGCTGGCAGACCTTCCGCCGCATCACCCTGCCGCTCATGCGGCCCTTTCTCAACATCGCCCTCGTGCTCAACATGATCTATGTCTTCAACTCGTTTCCCATCATCTGGGCGATGACGCAGGGCGGCCCCGCGAATTCGACTGACATTCTCGTAACTTACCTCTACAAGCTCGGATTCAGATTCGGGAAGCTCGGAGAGGCTTCAGCCTTGTCCATCATGATGTTCGCGCTGTTGCTGGCCTTCACCATCGCCTATGTGGCGCTGGCGATGCGGAGCGAGCGGCGATGAGCGCGAAGCTGAAGCGGACGATCGTGGCCTGGGCGGTGCTTTCGCCGCTCATCGTGCTCATCCTCTTTCCCTTCGCGGTCATGTTCATCACCGCGATCAAGCCGCAGCAGGAGGTGCTGCGGCCGACCTGGTGGCCGAGCCGGATCGCCTGGCAGAATTTCATCGACATGTGGTCGGTCACCAATTTCGGACCGGCGCTCTGGAACTCGGTCTATGTGGCCGTGCTGTCCACCCTGCTGGCGCTGGTCGTCTCCATACCGGCCGCCTATGCCTTGAACAGGTACCGGTTCGCGGGGCAGGGTTTCTTCCGGCAGTTTCTGCTTGTTTCGCAGATGCTCTCGCCCATGGTGCTTGTCATCGGGCTGTTCCGCCTCGTCGTGTGGCTCGGCCTGCTCGACAACGTCAATTCGGTCGTCTTCGTCTACGGCGCCTTTGCCGTGGCCTTCACCGTTCTGATGCTTCAGAGCTATTTCGCCACCATACCGCGCGATCTGGAGGAGGCTGCCTGGGTGGAAGGCGCAAGCGCATGGAAGGCGCTCATCCGCGTGTTCCTGCCATTGGCCCTGCCTGCGATCACGGTCACGGCCATTTTTGCCTTCATCAATTCCTGGAACGAGTTCGTGATTGCGCTCACCATGCTGCGCCGGCAGGAGAGCTACACGCTGCCGATCCAGATTTTCTCTCTGGTGGCGGGGCGCTATACGGTCGAGTGGCATCACGTGATGGCAGCCACATTCGTGGCCACGATTCCCGTCGCCATCGTCTTCGCCTGGCTCCAGCGCTATCTGGTGCGTGGCCTGGCGATCGGCGCGGTAAAATGAACGGTCCCAATCAAGGAGTAGACAATGCCCAAGCAGGTTTTCGGCAAGTCCCATGTGCCGCTTTCGCCCGCCGTGCGCGCCGGCGATTTCGTCTTCGTTTCCGGCCAGGTGCCGGTCGGGCCGGATGGCGTTGTCGTCAAGGGCGGGATTGCCGAGCAGACCGAACAGGTTCTTGAAAATCTCAAGGCGGCGCTGGAGCTTGCCGGCTGCACGCTGGACGACGTGGTCAAGACCACCGTCTGGCTTGAGGACGCGCGCGATTTCGGCACGTTCAACGCCGTCTACGCGAAGTATTTTCCGAAGGACCCACCGGCGCGGACGACGGTCGAGTCGCGCCTCATGATCGACATCAAGATCGAGGTCGAAGCGGTTGCGTACAAACCCGTTTGACGCAGCCATCCATGGACCATTGGTGAGGCGGCTCCGCGCGGGAACGCCTCACCCGCGTTGAGAGATACGGCCGCGGAAGGCGCTCCGGCGGCAAGGAATGGAGAAGGCGAATGCCATATGATCTTCTATTGCGGGGCGGACGCGTCATCGATCCCGCAGCCGGCATCGACGGCAAGCGCGACATCGCCTTTTCCAACGGCCGTGTGATGGCGGTGGAGCCTGAGATTCCGGCCGAGAACGCCAGGCAGGTCGTCGATGCCACGGACTGCCTCGTCACGCCGGGCCTGATCGACCTGCACAGCCACGTCTATTGGGGCGGCACGCCGCTTGGCGTCTGTGCCGACCAGCTGGCACCGCGCAGCGGTACCACCACCTTCGTTGACGCGGGCAGCGCCGGTGCGGGCAACTTTCTCGGTTTCCGCCGGCATGTCATTGAGCGTTCCCGTGCGCGCATCCTTGCCTTCGTCAACATCTCCTTCCCTGGGATTTTCGGTTTCTCAAGCCGAATCATGGTGGGCGAATGCGGGGATTTGCGCCTGCTCGATCCGCGCGAGGCGGTTGCCGCGATCCGCGACAACAGAGATCTCGTGGTGGGCGTCAAGGTGCGTTCCGGGCGTATTGCCGGGGGCAACAGCGGTATCGCGCCGGTCGAGATGGCGGTGGAGGCGGCCGACAGGGCGCAACTTCCCCTGATGGCGCATATCGACGAGCCGCCGCCCGGCCGGCTGGAGGTGCTGCGGTGCATGCGCCCGGGTGACGTGCTGACCCACTGCTACCGGCCATTCCCCAATGCGGCGATCGACGGAGCAGGGCGCATCCGTGCCGACATGCTGGCGGCGCGCGAGCGGGGGATCATTTTCGACATCGGCCACGGCATGGGCTCGTTCGATTTCTCCGTGGCGCGGACCATGATCGCGGAAGGTTTCGCGCCGGATGTCATCAGCAGCGACCTGCATCTGTTCTGTGCCGACGGTCCGGCCTTCGATCTTCTGACCTGCATGTCGAAGCTGCTTGTGCTCGGCATGCCGCTTGTGGATGTGGTGCGCGCGGTCACAGAACGCCCCGCCGCCGCCATCGGCCGATCGGAACTCGGCACCCTCACCGTCGGCTCGCCGGGCGATGCTGCCGTGCTGAAGCTCAAGCCGGGCCGCTTCACCTATATGGACGTAAACGGAGAAATCGTGGAGGGCAAGGAACGGCTCGTCTCCCAGGGCATCGTCGTCGGCGGCTCATGGTGGCCGAACGAACCCGCCGGAAGCGCTCCTGATCTCGGCAGCTTCACGCACCATCACCCCGAAATGCACGCCGATGTGGTCGCCCGGCATTTCGGGCCGATGCACCGCGGCGACTGTTGATCTGCCATAACCCCATCGGTGTGCCCCTAGACGAAGCCTGCCGAATGTCTTGACTGTGCTCTGATCCGGCATGAAAATTCTACCGGCAGGGGAAGGAGGAGCCCCTGGGGAGGAAACGATGTCGAGCGCCATCAAGCTCTTTCGGGGCGAGTTCGGCCACGTCTCGATTCTGACCGTGGCGAACGATCTCGTCAGCCACGCCCATGAGGAAGTGCATATTATCATCTGGCTGGCGGGTTCCGCCGGCGAGATGACCGTCGGCGGCGAGCGCGTGCGTCCCGGCCCTCGCGTGGCGGTCGGCGTGAACGCGCTTCAGCCGCACCGGCACGATTTCCCGTCCGGCGGGGAAGGGCAGTTTCTCGCTTTCTACATCGATCCGGACTGGATCGTCCGGCGGCGTGGAAACCTTCATGCGCAAAGGGTGTTTGCGACGAGCGCCATTCCCATGGATGCGGGCCTGAACACGTCCGCCGTCCAGCTCTTGAACAGCCTCAAGGATGGCGACGCGCCTCCGCATCTTGCGGCATACGAGACGGAGCGCCTCATCGACCGCATCCTCGACGCTTCGGACGCGCAGAGGCGCCATGCGGAGGCGCCGCCCGCTGGCGTGCGCGACCACCGGGTGCGCAAGGCCGCGGCACTGATGAAAAGCCGCATCGCGGACCGGGCCTGTCTCGACAAGGTCGCGCGCAGCGTGGGGCTCTCGCGCCCCCACTTCTTCGCCCTGTTCAAGGAGCAGATGGGGCTCACGCCCAATGTCTACTGGAACTCCATGCGCATGGCAGAGGCGGCGCGGCGGCTGCGGATGTCGGAGCAGCCGCTGATCGACATCGCCTGCGGGCTCGGCTTTTCCACGCAGGGCAATTTTTCGCGCTTCTTCCGCGATCATTTTGGCGTGCCGCCCAACGTCTACCGGTCCGCGGCGCGGGAGCTGCGGCAGTAGCATCAGCGCTGCGATTTTCAGACGGATTGATACGGCCGCCAGACGCAATGATAAGCATCGCCTGCCATGGCGGTTATCCTTCCCCGGGGCGCAATTCCAGGAACAGGTGATCCGGTTTCCGTCTGGAACTGCGCAACAATAACTTGGCGATCCCTTCTGCATTTCCGCGAAAGCAGAGGGGTTCTCGAGGAGCATCCGCAGGGAGGGAGCCTGGTATGGCGAGCGTCACTGTCTCCAGCGTTATAGACGCGCCGGTGGAAAAGGTCTGGGCGGTGATCCGCGATTTCAACGCACTGCCCGACTGGCATCCGCGTATGGTGAAAAGCGAGATCGAGGATGGCCGCCCGTCCTGCGAGATCGGCTGCGTGCGCCGGTTCCAGATCGTGAGCGGCGCCACGCTGAGGGAGAAGCTGCTCGCCCTTTCCGATCACGACCATTCGGTGACCTATACGATCCTGGAGACGCCGCAACCGATCACGAACCACGTGGCGACGCTCAGGCTCATTCCGGTCACCGACGGCGACCGCACCTTCGCCATCTGGAGCGCCACCTTCGATGCCCCGCCCGAGGAAGCTGACAAGATCGCCGAAGGCATGGGCGCGAACGTGTTCCAGGGCGGTTTCGATGCTCTGAAGAAGCTCTTCGCGGGAGAAAAATAGGAGGGTGCGATGGGCCTGACCCTTCAGACCTGTGCGACGGTGGCGGAAGCCCGGTCCGCGCTCAAGACTGCCGGGGCCCGCTATATGGGCGGCGGCACGCTGGTGGTGCGGGCTGCCAATGAAGGGGATTTGACCTTCTCCACCGTCGTGCGCGCGGTGGACCCCGCCCTTTCAGGCGTCGAGGTCAGGGATGGCCGGGCTCGGATCGGGGCTTCCGTTACCATGAGCGCGATCCTTGCCCATCCTGAGCTTCAGGTTCTTGCCCCGGCGGCCCGTGCTGTGGGCGGCCCGGCCGTGCGCAATATGGCCACGGTCGGCGGCAATCTGTTCGCGCACGCGCCCTATGGCGATTTTGCGGCCGCGCTTCTGGCGCTCGACGCGGTGGTTTCGACGGAGGAGGGGGAACTCCCGCTCGATGCGTTCTTCGAAAGGCGCGACCGCCTGGAGGGCACGGCCATCGTGACGTCTGTGGCGTTCACGTTGCCGTCGCCCGAAAGCTTCCGCTTCCTGAAGGTCAGCCGCGTTCATCCAAAGGGGGCTGCCGTGCTGACCATTGCCGCCGATCTGCGCGAGGAAGCGGGCGTGATCGCCTCGGCCCGGATAGCGCTTGGCGCGATGGCCGCGCATCCGGTTCGTGCCCGCGCGGCCGAGGCTGCGCTTGCTGGACGGCCGCGGACTCGGGAAGGCGTCGCCGATGCGCTTGCGGTCGCGCTGGAGGGAACGGACCCGCCCACGGACGCGATCGCCAGCGCGTGGTACCGACGCGAGGTTCTGCCGGTGCATCTCGGCAGGCTGCTTCTGAGCTGAGGAGGCGAGGCCGCATAACCATCGGTTTTGGGAGGAGGCGATGGCGAAGATTGCAGTACAGTTCACGCTCAACGGCAGCGAAAGGGCGGAGTTTGTGGAAAGCGGCTCCACCCTGCTTTCCGTGCTGCGCGACAAGATGGGGGATACTTCACCCAAGGCCGGCTGCCGCCAGGGCAGTTGCGGCGCCTGTTCGGTGATTGTGGACGGGGAGCTGACCCTTGCCTGCCTGACGCTGGCGGAGACCAGCAATGGAAAGGACGTCCGTACCGCTGCGGGCCTGTCTTCCGGCGACGTGCTTCATCCTCTGCAGCGTGCCTTCGAGGAGGAGTTCGCCGCGCAATGCGGCTTCTGCACACCGGGCATGATCATGGCAGCTACGGTCCTGCTTGAGCGCAATCCCAATCCCACCCGCGAGGACGTGATCGAGGCCATCTCCGGCAATATCTGCCGCTGCACGGGCTATGAGCCGATCATCCGGGCGGTGCTTGCGGCGGCGCGCTCCAATTCGGTGGCGGCGTGAGGAGGCAGGAATGAAGCTCGCCAAGACCTATTTCGCGGACGAACGCAACGACGATTTCTCCGAGATCGGCCAGCCGCTCCCGCGTACCGATCTGCGCGGCCATGTCACCGGCCGCACAGTCTATTTCGCAGACCGCACCTTTCCCGGAATGCTGTATCTCAAGATGGTGCGCAGCCCGCACCACCACGCCCGCATTCTGAGCATCGATACCAGCGAAGCGGAGAAGCATCCGGGCGTCGTGCGCATTCTAACGGCCAAGGACGTGCCGCAGAATCTCTACACGATTCTCATCCTCATCCAGGTCGGGCCGGAAGATGAGCATGTGCTCGCGGAAGACAAGGTGCGCTGGAAGGGCGAGGCTGTGGTGGCGGTGCTTGCCGAGACCGAGCGCGCCGCACAGGAGGCCGCGGCCAAGGTCAAGGTCGAATATGAGGTGCTTGAACCCGTTCTCAGCATCGAGGATGCGCTGAAGCCCGACGCCCCGATCGTCAACGAGCATCACGGCCGCAACTACTACCTCTACGACAGCGGCGAATGCCGCAAGATCCGCTTCGGCGACGTCGAGGAGGGCTTTGCCGCCGCCGATCACATCCTCGAAGAGACGTATCAATCGAGCCCCATCGAGCATGCGCCCGTCGAGACCACCGGCTGCATCGTGGTGCCGGAGGCGAACGGCCGCTTTACCTGCTACACCAACACACAGGCGATGTTCTTTACGCTCGACAACGCATCCATCATCCTGCAGATGCCCGGTCACCGGCTGCACATGGTGGGCGGCACCGTCGGCGGCGGCTTCGGCGGCAAGGTGGACGTCATCGTCGAGCCGATTGCCATTCTTGCGGCCAAACTCACCGGCCGCCCGGTCTCCTTCATCTACACGCGGGAGGAGGAGATGCAGATTTCCTCGCCGCGCGCGGCCGAGAAGATCGTCATCAAGGATGGCGTGATGCGCGACGGGCGCATCGTTGCGCGCAAGGTCACAGCCTATGTCGATGCCGGCGCCTATTCCCGCCATTCGCCCTACGGCGCGCAGAAGGCGGCGGCGCATTTCCCGGGGCCTTACACGATCCCGAATGTGTGGATCGACAGCTACTGCGTCTACACCAACCGCACGCCTTCCAGCGCGATGCGCGGTTTCGGTGTGACCATCGCGGATTTCGCACTCGAAGTGCAGATGGACAAGCTCGCCCGGCTCATCGGGATGGACCCGCTCGAATTCCGCTTCATCAACGCTTATCGGGACGGCGACATGAAAGCCCACCGGCAGCCGACCGAAGGGGCTGCTCTCATCGAATGCATGCAGGAAGCCTCGATCGTGGCGGATTGGCCGGTGGACGAGCGTTTCATGGCGATGTCGTCGCGGGTGAGGGAGGGCTGAGACATGGCTTGGAAACGCGGTCGCGGCGTGGCGGCGATCAACTATCCCACCGGCATGAATTTGGGCGGAGACCCCACCCAGGCTCTGGTCCACTCCACCCCCACCGGCAACTTCATGGTCACGCTTTCGAGCGTCGATCTCGGGCAGGGGCTGAGGCAGGTGATCGCGCAGATATGCGCCGAAACCATCGGCGTGCCCACCGAATGGGTCACGGTCGACACGGCGGACACCGACACCGGGCCGCACTGCATGGGCACCTTCGCCTCGCGCGGCACGCACCGCGTGGGGAACGCCGTTATCCGCGCCGCTCAGGAGGCGCGCCAGGTCATGCTGGAGGTGGCCGCAGAAGAACTGGAGGCCGATGCCGCCGATCTCGAGACGGATGGCAAGGGCAACATCCATGTAAAGGGCGCCCCGTCGCTCTCGATCTCCATCTTTGAGACCGCGCTTGCAGCGCATTTCAAGCACGGCCGTTCCATTTCCGGCCGCGGCATGTTCCTTGTCCCCCGCTCCTATCCTGAGACGGAGACCGGGGCGATGAAACCCTCGACCTGCTATGCACATGCCTGCACGGTGGCCGAGGTGGAGGTGGACGACGAGACCGGCGAAGTCCGCGTGCTTTCCATAAAGAACGTCTTCGAGATCGGTCGCGCGCTAAACCCGAAGATGGTCGAGCAGCAGCTCATCGGCGGATCGTGGATGGGAATGAGCCACGCGCTCTACGAGACGACTGAGCCCTATTATCCCGTACGCGATCATGGCGCGCGCGACTTCAACGAATATCTCATGCCCGGCCCGGGCGACATTGCCGAAACCGAGATCGTCGTGCTCGAACGGCCGTCCGGCGACGGACCGTTCGGCGCCAAGGGGCCGGGCGAGATGTGCGCCAATCCGCAAATCCCGGCCATTGCGAACGCCATCTACGACGCCGTCGGTGTGCGCGTGGACACGCTGCCGATCACGCCGGAGCGCGTGTTGAGAGCGTTGCGCGCGCAGCAGGCTGCGGCCTGAGCGGGGCATTTCTGATGCAGGATGTGATCGACGCCCATTTCCACATTTGGCGGCAGGCCGACCTTCCCTGGCTCAACGGCCCGATGGTGCCGCGCATCTTCGGCCCCTACGAGCCGATCCGGCGGGATTACCCGATCGAGGAATTTCTGGACGACCAGAAGGCGTCCGGCGTCGCGAAGGCAGTCTATGTGCAGACCAATTGGGCCAAGGAGCGTTTCGAGGACGAGGTTGCCTGGGTCCAGAGAACGGCGGAGGAGACGGGCTGGCCCCATGCCATCGTCGGCTATGCGGACGTGACCGCCGAGGATGTGCGCCCGCAACTGGACCGGCTCAAGCGCTATCCGCTGGTGCGCGGCGTGCGCATGCAGCTCCATTGGCATGAGGTTCCCGAGTACCGCTTCGCGCCGTCACCCCGGCAGGTGATCGAGCCAAGGGTGCGCGCCAACGTCGCCCGGCTCAAGGATTACGGCTTCTCCTTCGATCTCCAGCTTTTCCCTGCGCAGATGCGCGACGGGGCGGAACTGGTGCGCGAAAACCCGGAAACCGCCTTTATCCTCACGCATTGCGGCATGTTGACGGACATGGCGGCCGAAACCGTTGCCGCCTGGGAGGAGGGGTTGCGCATCCTCTCCGAGCTGCCCAACCTCTTCGCAAAGCTGTCCGGGCTCGGCACCTTCGTGCACCGGAACGACCCGGAGCTGATCGCATTCGTCATCGGCCGGGCGGTGGAAATTTTCGGCAGCGACAGGCTGATGTTCGGATCCAATTTTCCCATCGAGAAGCTGTGGACCGACCACCTGACGATGATGACCGCTTATCGCGACGCCACGGCCTCCCTTTCCGAGGCGGATCGGCAGAACATTTTCCGGAACACGGCCCAGCGGGTCTATCGGCCGGTCTAGACGGCGACGGTCCGATCGTCGCTTCGGTTTGAAAACCATCGTCCGGTCGGGAATGTCTCTCTCCATTCGTCCTTAGAAAGACCCCTCGTGGGGTCTTCGGCCGGATGGCCGGCCAAATGGAGGCGTCGATGAAGGTCATACAGCACTTATGGTTCGAAAAGGACATGGAAGCGGCGGTCCGCTTCTACACTTCTCTCATTCCCGGTTCATCGGTGGACTGGGCGTCAGCGGTCCCGGCTGAAACCCCGAGCGGTCCTCCCGGCAGCGTCAAGATCATGGGCTTCACCCTCGGCGACCAGAACTACATGGCGATCGAGGCAGGGCCGTTAGATCCCTTCAACCACAGCTTCTCGATCATGGTCGAATGCGAAACGCAGGAGGAGATCGACCGGCTCTGGGATGCGCTGAAGGAAGGCGGTTCGGTCGAGCAATGCGGCTGGCTCCGCGACCGCTGGGGCCTCTGCTGGCAGATCGTTCCGAAGCGGCTTGGCGAACTGATGAACGACCCGGATGCCGAGAAGGCCAAGCGCGTGACGGAGGCCATGCTGAAGATGATAAAGCTCGACATTGCAGGTCTTGAGGCCGCGGCAAGAGGCGAGGCTTCCTGAAGGACGGCCTTACTCCCCCTGCCGCCGCGATAGGCCCTATTGCCGGGAGAGCGTGCGCCGGACTGCGTCTGCCCAGCCCGCGAGCCTGGCTTTTCGCAGCCTGGCGTCCATCTGTGGCTCGAAGCGGCGCTCAAGCGCCCAGGCCTTGGCAAATTCGGCCTGGCCAGGCCACACGCCCGCTCTTGATCCGGCAAGCCATGCCGCGCCGAGCGCGGTTGTCTCCAGAATGGTCGGGCGGTCAATAGGCGCGTTGAGAATGTCCGCAAGGCACTGCATCGTCCAGTCGGACGCGACCATGCCGCCGTCAACACGCAGCACGGTGCTTTCAAAGGCACCCCGGCAATCCTTCTCCATCGCCACGAGAAGGTCGTAGGTCTGATAGGCCACGGATTCGAGCGCGGCGCGGGCGAATTCCGCCGGGCCTGAATTCCGGGTCAGCCCGTAAATGGCGCCGCGTGCCTCTGCGTCCCAATGCGGGGCGCCGAGGCCCACAAAGGCCGGCACCAGATAGACCTGCTGGCTGTCGTCCGCGCTTGCAGCAAGCGTGCCGCTTTCGGCGGCCTTGCTGATGATGCGCAGGCCGTCGCGCAGCCATTGCACCGCCGCTCCGGCGACGAAGATCGACCCTTCCAGCGCGTAGGTCGTCTTGCCATCCAGCCGGTAGGCGATGGTGGAAAGGAGCCTGTTCCTGGAGCGGACCAGCTTCCCGCCGGTGTTCAGCACGGCGAAGCATCCAGTGCCGTAGGTGGATTTAACCATGCCCGGCTCGAAACAGGCCTGGCCTATGGTGGCTGCCTGCTGGTCTCCCGCCACGCCCAGGATGGGGATTTCGGTTCCGAAAAGCCGCTTTTCGGTCACGCCGAAATCGGCGGCGCAGTCCTTCACCTCCGGCAGGAGGGCTTCGGGAACGTCGAGGATCTTCAGAAGCTCCGCATCCCACGCGTTCTTCTCGATATTGTAGAGCAGGGTGCGCGAAGCGTTCGTGGCGTCGGTGACATGAGCCTTGCCGCCCGTCAGCCGCCAGATGAGGAAGGTGTCGATGGTTCCGGCCAGGAGCTCGCCCTTCTCGGCGCGGCGCCGCGCGCCCTTCACATGATCGAGCAGCCACGCGAATTTCGTGCCGGAGAAATAGGGGTCGAGCAGCAGCCCGGTCTTGCGGGTGAATTTCGGCTCCAGCCCCTCTTTCTTGAGCCGCGCGCAGAGGGGCGCCGTGCGCCGGTCCTGCCAGACGATGGCGTTGTGGATCGGCTTTCCCGTGTCCTTTTCCCAGATGACCACGGTTTCGCGCTGGTTGGTGATGCCTATGGCCGCTATATCCGAAGCCGAAAGCTTGGCCTTCCTGAGTGCCGCGCGGATGGTGGAGACGACGCTTTTCCAGATTTCTTCAGGATCGTGCTCGACCCAGCCCGAGGCTGGATAGTGCTGGGTGAACTCTTTCTGCCCGATGGCGACAATCTTCATCTGGCGATCAAAGATAATGGCACGGCTCGACGTGGTGCCCTGATCGATCGCAAGTATGTAGCCGGTCATCCTGCCCTCCCGAATCGGTGCAATTCTATTCAGCTGCCGTGAGCGGGTCACGGCCGGCAGCCTCCATTCGCCCGAAATCCCCGGGTGAAGGCATGCTCGCCACCCTCAGGTACGAGCGTGCTCTACGGTCGCCTCGGCGTCGTAGCCGTAGAGCCAGTCGAGGTCCGAGGCGAGGCTTTCGCTGCTTTTCAGCCGCAGAACGAGGTTGCGGGCGAATGCGAGTGGGCCTGCGGCGTGCCAGACCATGCGGTTGAAATCGCCTCGCGCGGCAACCCGCTCAACACGCGGCTTGCGGATGCGCTCGAAGCTGCGCAGCATCGCCGCCGTATCGTTCTCGCGCGCGGCAAGGGCGGCAAGGGCGGCGGCGTCCTCAATCGCCATGGCTGCCCCCTGCGCGGCATAGGGTGTCACGGCGTGGGCGGCGTCGCCCACCAGAGCCAGCCCGCCCGGATGAATCCATGGGCTGTTGCGGCTCACCGCGTGCACGGGCCATGCCGTCCACGGGGTGGCCTCGCGCAAAAGGGCGGCAAGGGCAGGGGCTCCGCTCTCCGCCTGTTTCAGGAGCAGGGCCGTATCGGCTTTGCCCGCCCAGCCGCGCGGGATGTCCGGCCCCTTCGTCACCGCGACGAGATTGATCTCCGCGCCCGCCCGCAGCGGATAGGCCACAAGATGGAAGCCCGGAGCCAGAAAGGCGGTGACAGTTTTCCGGGACAGAATGTCTCCGCCGATCCTTCCGGCGGCGTCTCCGCGCAGAACCGTCCGAAAGGCCACATGGCCGGTAAAGCGGCTGAGGCCGCCGCCTGCCAAAGGCCTCAGGCCCGACCAGACGCCGTCCGCGCCGATGAGAAGGCGGCACGGCACCTCGCGTTCGTGCCCGCCCTCCTTGATGCGGACGGCCACACCGGACCCGAAAGTGACGCCGTGCACCTCAACGCCCGTCTTGAGGGTGATAGAAGGCTCATCGGTTATGCTGGAAAGCAGCGCCTTCTGAAGATCGGCGCGGTGTGCGACGATATAGGAGTCACCCCAGCGGCTTGCGGCGGTTTGTGAAAGTGGAACGCGAGCAAGGATTGAGAGGCTTGCCGCGTCCTTCAGAACCACAGCTTCGGGCTTTACGGCATCCTTCTCCAGCCGGTCCAGTACGCCCAGCGAGCGCAGGATGCGGGTGGCGTTGGGTGAGAGCTGCAGGCCGGCGCCGGTCTCCTCCAGCCGTTCGGCCCGCTCGAATATCGTGACGGAGAAGCCCTTTCGGGCGAGCGCCAGTGCGGCCGTCAGGCCGGCGATCCCCGCACCGGCGACGGCGATCCTATCGCCGGCCATCGCGCAGGCGCCGCCCTACGCGATGTCCTCCTGCGCGAGACAGCCTTCAGGTACCGTCTGGTCGGGCTTCAGCTTCGGATTGTAGCGATACAGCGTCGAGCAGTAGGGACAGATGCGCTCCTCGTCATCGCCCATGTCGAGGAAAACATGCGGATGGTCGAAAGGCGGCAGCGCACCCATACACATGAATTCCCGCACGCCGATTTCGATCGAGCGATGGCCGTCCGTGTTGTGGAAATGGGGTGTTTCGTGGCCCGCCATTTCTGCTCTCCCGCGATGCACTGTTTGCGCAGCGTTTGGAGCATAAATACCTTCTTTGCAAGCCTGTGATATGAAACTGTCGTAAAACCGTGTCACGACATATTGGCGTGGATTGTCGCGAGCATTCGGTCATGAATGAGCTGAAGCCGGTCAAGAGCGAATTTACACCGCAGTCGGGTATGGCGGGCGAAGTGGCGCTCACCAGCCCCGACCGCTTTGTGAATAGGGAGTTTTCCTGGCTTCAGTTCAACCGACGTGTGCTGGAGGAGTCGCAGAACCCCTGCCACCCGCTTCTTGAGCGCGTGCGCTTCCTGTCGATCTCGGCGGACAATCTGGACGAGTTCTTCATGGTTCGCGTGGCCGGCCTTGCCGGTCAGGTGCGCGAAGGCATCAAGACCCGCAGCGCCGATGGCCGCACGCCGGAAGAGCAGCTTGAGCAGGTGCTGCGCGAGGTGAGCCGCCTCCAAGTCGAACAGCATGAGAGCCTTGCCCGCCTGCTCGAGCTGCTGAAGAAGGAAGGCATCGAGATCGTGCGCCCGGATGCGCTGTCGAAGGACGACAGGGAATGGGTCGAGCAGCATTTCCTCGAATCCATCTACCCGGTGCTCACGCCGTTATCGATCGATCCGGCCCATCCTTTCCCCTTCATCCCGAATCTCGGCTTTTCGATCGCGCTGACGCTCGAGCACCTGTCGAACAAGGAGGTCATGACGGCGCTCCTGCGCCTGCCGGTGACGCTGCAGCGGTTCGTCGCGCTGCCGGAAAGGCTGAAGGTGGTGCGCTTCATCGCGCTGGAAGACGTGGTGGAGATGTTCATCGGTAAGCTGTTCCCCGGCTACAAGGTCGTGGGCTCGGGCACCTTCCGCATCATCCGGGACAGCGACATCGAGGTGGAGGAGGAGGCGGAGGATCTTGTTCGCTTCTTCGAATCCGCGCTCAAGCGGCGGCGCCGCGGGTCGGTCATCCGCATCGAGTTCGAGAGCTCCATGCCCGAAAGCTTGCGCGAGTTTGTCGCCTTCGAGCTGGGCGTGTCGGGCTCGCGCATCAGCGTGCTCGACGGGCCGCTTGCCATCAGCCAGATTTCCGAGATCGTGGACCTGCCGCGCGACGATCTGAAATTCCCGCCCTATAATCCCCGCTTCCCTGAGCGCATCCGCGATCACGGGGGCGATTGCTTCGCGGCCATCCGTGAGAAGGACATCATCGTCCACCATCCCTATGAGAGCTTCGACGTGGTGGTGCAGTTCCTGCGTCAGGCCGCGAACGATCCGGATGTGATCGCCATAAAGCAGACGCTTTACCGCACCTCCAACGACAGCCCCATCGTGCGCGCGCTCATCGACGCCTCGGAGGCCGGAAAGTCGGTGACGGCGCTGGTCGAGCTGAAGGCGCGCTTCGACGAGGAGGCCAACATCCGCTGGGCGCGGGACCTCGAACGCGCGGGCGTGCAGGTGGTGTTCGGCTTCGTGGAGCTGAAGACGCATGCCAAGATGTCGCTGGTTGTGCGCCGCGAGGACGGAAAACTGCGCAACTACGTGCACTTGGGCACGGGCAACTACCACCCGATCACCGCCCGCATATACACCGATCTGTCCTATTTCACGGTGGATCCGGCGATCGCGCACGACGTGGCGAAGGTCTTCAACTTCATCACCGGCTATGCCGAGCCGGACGTGAACATGAAGCTCGCGGTTTCGCCCTTCACGCTGCGCAACCGCATCCTGGGTCACATCCGCGATGAAATGGAACATGCGAAGGCGGGCCGTCCGGCGCAAATCTGGATGAAGATGAACGCGCTTGTCGATCCCGAAGTCATCGACGCGCTTTACGAGGCGGGGCGCGCGGGCGTGGAGATCGACCTCGTGGTGCGGGGCATCTGCTGCCTGAGGCCGCGGGTGCCGGGCCTTTCGGAAAACATCCGCGTGAAGTCCATCGTCGGCCGCTTCCTGGAACATGGCCGCATCTACTGCTTCGGCAACGGCCACGGCCTGCCCTCCGACGAGGCGATCGTCTACATCTCTTCCGCCGACATGATGCCGCGCAATCTCGACCGGCGCGTGGAATGCATGGTGCCCATTACCAATCCAACCGTGCACGAGCAGGTGCTGGGCCAGATCATGCTGGGAAATCTCATGGACAATCAGCAGAGTTTCGAAGTATTGCCCGACGGCACGTCGCGGCGCATTGTGCCCGAGGACGGAGAGGAAGCGTTCAACGCCCAGGAATATTTCATGACCAATCCCAGCCTTTCCGGCCGCGGCGATGCACTGAAATCTCACGCGCCCAAGAGAATTGCCGCCTTCCGCCGGCGCAAGAAGGCGGCTGCCGGCTGATCCTGTGAGTATCGAGGCTTCCCAGGGACGGCTCCGCGACCGGCGGCCGGTTTCCGTCATCGACATCGGCTCGAACTCGATCCGGCTGGTCATCTACGAAGGCGTTGCACGCGCGCCGACCTTCCTGTTCAACGAGAAGATGCTGGCCGGTCTCGGCCGGGGCATCGTGACCACGGGCGAGCTCGATCCGGAGGGCGTCGAGCGGGCCGTCGCGGAATTCCGCCGCTTCCGCGCGCTCTCCGAGCAGGCGGGGGCCGAGTCCATGCACGTGCTCGCCACCGCCGCCGCCCGCGAGGCAAAGAACGGCCCCGAGTTCATCAGGCGTGCCGAGGAAATCCTCGGCACGCCCATCCGCGTGCTGTCGGGCCGGCAGGAAGCCTATTACTCCGCGCTCGGCGTGATCTCCTCCATCCACAAGGCCAACGGGGTCGTGGGCGATCTCGGCGGCGGCAGCCTTGAGCTGGTGGACGTCAAAGACGAGGAAATGGGCGAGGGGATCACACTGCCCCTCGGCGGACTGAAGCTGCAGGATCTCGCGAGCGGCTCCCTTGAAGCGGCGTCTCGGATCGTCAGCGCCGAGCTTGCCCGCGCCACATGGCTCAGGCAGTGCGGGGGCCGCAGCTTCTACTGCGTGGGCGGCACCTGGCGAAATCTCGCCCGCCTGCACATGGCCTCCCGGCGCTACCCGCTGGAGGTCATGCACCAGTACGAGATGGACCCGGCGCAATGCGTTCCGTTCCTGAAGCGGGTGGCAAGCGGCGACATCGGCAAGATGAAGGGGATCGAGCGCATATCGAAGAACCGCCGGGCGCTTCTGCCCTATGGCGCCATAGTCCTCCTCGAAATCATCCGCACGGCCCGCCCGGCCAAGCTTGTCATCTCGGCCAATGGCGTGCGCGAAGGCTATCTTTACTCGTTGCTGCCGGAAGCCGAGCGTAAGACCGACCCGTTAATATCGGCCGCGGAGGAACTAGCGATATTGCGGTCCCGGTCCGTCACCCATGTGCGAGAGCTTGCAGAATGGACGGGCGAGGCATTCGCCGTCCTCGGCATAGAGGAGACGGAGGACCAGGCGCGCTATCGCCGCGCGGCCTGCCTGCTGGCCGACATCGGCTGGCGGGCGCATCCCGAATACCGTGGCACGCAATCGCTCAACGTCATCGCGCACGGTTCCTTCATCGGCATCGACCATCCGGGGCGCGCCTTCATCGCGCTCACTAGCCTCTTCCGGCACGAGGGCCTGTTTGACGATGCCCTGTCGCCAAAGATGCGCGAACTCGCCACACCGCTCTATGCGGAGCGTGCGCGCATTCTGGGCGGGCTGATGCGGGTCGTCTATCTGCTGACGGCCTCCATGCCGGGCGTGATCCCGAAACTGAAATGGGACAAGAGGCCGGACGGTTCGCTGGTCTTGCTTGTACCACGCTCCCATGCTGCCTTGATGGGCGAGCGCCCGCAGGGCCGCATGAAGCAGCTGGCAAAGCTTCTGGGACGGAAGCTGACGCTCGAGGTTGCGCCGGAGTAGCGATTTCAGGAAAGCGGCTGCCCGTTTTCCTTCCGGGATTGCGGAATGTTATTCCGCAGCGCTTATGATGCGCTCTTCCAGCGTGAACGTTTCGACGCGCCGGCCGGTGAAGCGCAGCGCGATCTCGCCGCGCAGGAGCTTCAGCGCCTCTTCGCCGAAGACCTCGCGCCGCCAGCCCGAAAGCGCGGGCACCGCGGCATTCTCGCCCTGGGCGGCGATGCGGTCGATATCGTCGGATGAGGCGAGCATCTTCGGTGCCACGCCTTCCCGTTCCGCGACAAGCTTCAGGAGCACCTTGATCAGTTCGGCGGCCGCGGCGGCGCCCTCCGGCGCGTGCTGCGGTTTGGGCAGTTTGGGCAACTCGTCCTTCGGAAGGGCGAGCGCTTCGTTCACCGCCTTGAGCAGCCCGCTTGCGGCGGCCGAGCGTTCCCAGCCCTTGGGCATGCTTCTTAGCCGCCCCAGAGCCTCCGCGTCGCGCGGCTGCTGCTGCGCGATCTCATAGATCGCGTCGTCCTTGAGCACCCGGCCGCGCGGCACGTTGCGCTCCCGCGCTTCGCGCTCGCGCCAGGCTGCCACCCGCTGAAGCACCGCCAGTTCCACCGGCTTGCGGACGCGCAGCTTGAGCCGCTTCCAAGCATCTTCCGGATGCACGTCATAGGTCTCGCGCGCCGTGAGCACGTCCATTTCCTCTTTCAGCCAGTGCGCGCGGCCTTCTCTCTCGAGTTGGGCGCGGAGATTCTGGAAGACGGGAATGAGGTGCGTGACATCGGCGATCGCATAGCGAAGCTGCTTTTCCGAAAGCGGGCGGTGTCGCCAATCCGTGAAGCGGGACGCCTTGTCGATATGCTCTCCGGTGATGCGGAAGACGAGCTGCTCGTAGGAGACGCTGTCGCCGAACCCGCACACCATCGCTGCCACCTGCGTATCGAAGATGGGGTGAGGGATCAGCCCGCCGCGATGATAGATGATCTCGATATCCTGCCTGGCCGCATGAAAGACCTTGATCACCCGTTCGTTCGCCATGAGGCGGAAGAAGGGCTCAAGGTCCATGCCCTCGGCCAGCGGGTCCACCAGCGCCGTCACGCCGGGCGCGGCCATCTGGATCAGGCAGAGCTCGGGCCAGAAGGTGGTCTCACGGATGAATTCGGTGTCGATCGTGATGAAATCGGATTGCTCGAGGGCGGCGACTGCCTTTTCCAGCTGTGAGGGCGTTTTGATCAGTTCCATGTGCCATTCTTAGGCGCTGGCAGCCAAAATGTGAAGAATATGAATCAGCCGCGCGCCCTTCGCAACCTGCCCTGCCTTGACAAAACCGGGTGGTCATGCGCTTTTCGCGCCGGTTTTCGGGCCTTCACCTTTCTGGATACGGAAGACAGTCGATGCACCGCTATCGCAGCCACACCTGCGCAGAACTGAGAAAATCCGATGTCGGCCAGACGGTCCGTCTTTCCGGCTGGGTCCACCGCGTGCGCGACCATGGGGGCCTGCTTTTCATCGACCTGCGCGACCATTACGGCATCACCCAAATCGTCGCCGATCCGGATTCGCCCGCTTTCGCGACGGCGGAAAGCGTGCGCGGCGAATGGGTGATCCGCGTGGACGGCGAGGTGAAGGCGCGTACGGAAGATACGGTGAACCCGAATCTTCCCACCGGCGAGGTCGAGGTTTTCGCGCGCGAGATCGAAGTGCTTTCCCGGGCCAAGGAACTGCCGCTGCCTGTCTTCGGCGAGCCTGACTATCCGGAGGACATCCGCCTCAGATACCGTTTCCTCGACCTGCGCCGCGAGACGCTGCACAAGAACATCGTCGCGCGCACGAGGATCATCGCTGAAATGCGCAGGCGCATGACGGAAGCAGGCTTCACGGAGTTTTCGACGCCCATCCTGACGGCTTCCTCGCCCGAGGGCGCGCGCGACTTCCTCGTGCCCTCGCGCCTGCATCCGGGCAAGTTCTATGCCCTGCCGCAGGCGCCGCAGATGTACAAGCAGCTCATCATGGTCGCGGGCTTCGACCGCTATTTCCAAATCGCGCCCTGCTTCCGCGACGAGGACCCGCGCGCCGACCGGCTGCCCGGCGAGTTCTACCAGCTCGACCTGGAGATGAGCTTCGTGGAGCAGGAGGACGTGTTCTCCACCATGGAGCCCGTCATGCGCTCCATCTTCGAGACTTTCGCCGGCGGCAAGCCGGTCACGCAGATCTTCCCGCGCATCCCCTATGACGAGGCAATGCGCAAATACGGCTCCGACAAGCCGGACCTGCGCAACCCCATCGTCATGGAGGACGTGTCGGAGCACTTCCGCGGCTCGGGCTTCAAGGTCTTCGCCAACATTCTGGCCAATGACCCGAACGCCGAGGTCTGGGCGATACCGGCCAAGACGGGCGGCTCCAGAGCCTTCTGCGACCGCATGAACTCCTGGGCGCAGGGGGAGGGCCAGCCGGGCCTCGGCTACATCTTCTGGCGCAGCGAGGGAGGCGCGCTGGAAGGCGCGGGCCCCATCGCCAAGAACATCGGCCCGGAGCGCACCGAGGCGATCCGCACCCAACTCGGCCTCGATGATGGCGATGCCTGCTTCTTCGTTGCCGGCGACCCGAAGAAATTCGCGGCCTTTGCCGGTGCTGCCCGCACGCGGGTGGGCGAGGAGCTGAACCTCGTTGATCGCGACCGCTTCGAACTCGCCTGGATCGTCGATTTTCCGTTCTATGAGTGGAACGAGGACGAGAAGAAGATCGAGTTCGGCCACAACCCCTTCACCATGCCGCAGGGCGGCCTCAAGGCGCTGGAGAGCGAGGAGCCGCTGTCAATCAAGGCCTTCCAGTACGATCTCGTCTGCAATGGCTACGAGATCGCCTCCGGCGGCATCCGCAACCACCTGCCGGACGTGATGGTGAAGGCGTTCGAGATTGTCGGCTTCAGCCAGAAGGATGTGGAGGAGCGCTTTGGCGGCCTCTACCGCGCCTTCCAGTATGGCGCGCCGCCCCATGGCGGCATGGCTGCGGGCATCGACCGCATCGTGATGCTCTTGGTGGGCGCGAAGAACCTGCGCGAAGTGACCATGTTCCCGATGAACCAGCAGGCCGTGGACCTCTTGATGGGCGCGCCCTCCGAAGCCACGCCGCAGCAGCTTCGCGAGCTGCATCTGCGGCTGGCGCCCATCAAGGAGTGATGCCGTGGCGGCCGGCCCGGATGCGTTCCGGCCGCGCCGCCCGCGCCTGCTCGTGACGGGCTTCGGCCCCTTTCCCGGTTGCCGGTCAATCCCACCGAAGCCCTGGTGGAGGAGCTTGCGGCGCAGAAAGAGCGTTTTGCTCACCTGTGCGATCTCCGCACGGAGGTCTTCCCGGTCGATTACCGCGCGCTGCCGGGCCGCCTTGAAGATATCGGAACCGGGTTCGGGCCGGACATCGCTATTCATTTCGGGCTGAGCCTCAGGGCCACCGGCATCCAGCTTGAGCGAAAGGCACGAAACGTCATCGCCGAGGGCAAGCCGGACGATACCGGCCACATACCTCAAAGCAGGCATATCCGCGCGGATGCGGGTGACGTTGACTCCTCGCTGCCACTCGAGGAAATTTCCGATGCCCTTCAGGCCGAAGGGCTGCCCGTTGGCTTCTCCGACGATGCCGGAGCCTATCTCTGCAACTACCTGTTCTATCTGTCAGGAGCGCATTTCTGCACGGGTTTCGCGCCGTCCATGTCGGGCTTCATCCACATGCCGCCGTCTGCCGTGCTCGGCATCGAGGAAATGGCCTCCGCCGCAAGCACCATAGTGGATGTCTGCTGTCGCGCCTGGTGTCGGCAGGCGGTTCTCAGCGATTGACGTCTATGTCCACCTCTTCGACGCAGGATTGCCTCGCCTTGTGGCTTCCGCCGGTATGCCACGGGCCATCATAACGGCGGGCATTGTGCACCTCCGCCAGAAAGAAGCAGCGCCACTCGCCCTTGCCGATAGGCCGCGACGTGCTTTCTCCGCCGAACTGAAAGGCGAGCACTTTCTCCTTTCCTTCCGTGTGGCCCAGAATGTGCGGGCAGACCTTGCGGTCCCGCCCGCGATAGACGAACGCCACCTGCTGGCGCCGGAGAATGGCTTCGCGAAAGACCCGGTAGATGGCGCTCGTCATGGCGAAGCCATCGGCCGCTTCCGCCTATTCGTTGGCCACCACGTTAAGCCCGATCTGCTTCGCCAGCATCTCGGGCGAAACCATCGCTGCTCCCATCAGTATGGCGAAGGGCAGGGGGCTCGCAGGCTTCGCGCTGATCTCGATGCTGCCGGGGCTTTCCAGAAATGTCCCTACCGCTTCCGCGATCTGGCCTGCAAGCTCGTCACCCAGGAAGGACGACAGCTGCTGCGGGATGGCCGCTTTCACCTGAGAAACGATATCCTCCGGGCTGCTGCCCTGTTCCTGTGCGGCGTGTGCCAGCCCCTTTTCCGCCAGCCCGTCATCCACGAAGCGGACCGACGCGCCGTGAAAGGTGAGTTGCTGCATGCCGAGCATGGCCATGCCCCGCATCGGATCATCACCGCTCTCTTCCAACTGTCGGAAGAATTCCGGCGTGTAACCCGCCAGATCGAGCATCAAGGTCAGCGTGCCTGCGCTGTCTATGGCGGCCTCGTAGCGCGACAGCGTCACGCGGCCATCGGATGCCCGCCAGTTTCCCTCCATAACGGCACTACCGGTGACTTCCTGATAGCCGAGTGCCTCCACAGTCCTGAGCGCCTTTTCGCCTTCGAGCATGACGCCCAGATCGAGCCAGAACGACCCGATGGCGCCGTTCATGTCGATGGTCTGCTTGTCTGCTGAAACAGCTGAATTGCTGTAGAGATTTTCGGCCGTGGCAATCGGTCCATCTGCGTTCGTAACGTCGAGCCGGGCCGCTTCCATCCTGTCGAAACGCAGGAATCCGCCGAAGGGATCGTCGCTAACGTCCGGTGGCAGCACAAGGCCGGAAACGGCAAGATCGGTCATGGCGACCGTGATGCCGTCTTTCTGATGTTTGAAGCTTTCCAGCTCCACTGTCTCGATGCGATAGCTGCCGTCCTCGCGCTCACGCACATCTTCCAGAACCAGCGTGCCGAGCGGAAGGCTCTCCCCGGCTTCCGCGCTTTTGAGCGTAACGCCCTCGAGCGTGACATCGCTGCCCTCCAGCGTGGCGCTGTCGTAGTCAAGCTCGATCTTCTGCCTTGACAGCACCTCCTTCAGGCGCGCGCCCACGGCGCCTGCTTCCAGGGCGAAGGCGTTGGGCATGCCCGCCATGAGACCGGCGAGCAGAATGGGAACAAGGCGCTTCGGATGGCTATTCATGTGATGAATCCCGGACAAGAGAAAGAGCAAAATCCTGGTCTCAGAGACGTGACTGGTTCTTCCTAGTTCCTTCGAAGATGGCTACCGCCGTTCCGGCTGTCAAATTCACTTGCAGCGATCGGCTTGCTTACACGCGCTCTCTCGTCATGCATTTGACGCTTGCATTGCAGTGCGAATGCACGGCGCACTTGCCGCGAATCGCCTCCTCCGCTAACCCGGAAGCATGGGAAAAGAGCTTCTTCCGCCTGGCAGTGGTGAGTCCGCTGCGCCGGTTGATCTGAAAAAGGCGCTCGAGGAGCGCTACCTCGCCTACGCGCTGTCTACCATCATGCACCGGGCCTTGCCCGATGTGCGCGATGGGCTGAAGCCAGTGCACCGGCGCATCATGCACACCATGCGGCTCCTGCGGCTCAACCCGGACCAGGGCTTTGCCAAATGCGCCCGCATCGTGGGCGACGTGATGGGTAAGTTCCATCCCCATGGCGACCAGTCCATCTACGATGCGCTGGTGCGCCTCGCACAGCCCTTCGCCATGCGCTATCCGCTGGTGGATGGACAGGGAAACTTCGGCAACATCGACGGCGACAACGCCGCCGCCATGCGCTACACCGAGGCGCGTATGACGGAGGTGGCGGTCGAGCTTCTCGCCGGCATCACCGAGGATGCTGTCGACTTTCGTCCCACCTACAACGAGGAGGACGAGGAGCCGGTCGTTCTCCCCGGCGCCTTCCCGAACCTCCTCTGCAACGGCTCCTCCGGCATCGCCGTCGGCATGGCGACCTCCATCCCGCCGCACAATGCGGCGGAGGTTTGCGACGCCGCACTGGCCCTGATCGACGATCCGGAAACGCCCGTTGAGCGGCTGCTCGATTTCGTCAAAGGGCCGGATTTCCCGACCGGCGGCATCATTGTCGAGGACAAGGCTTCGATTCGCGAGGCCTATGAGACAGGCCGCGGCGGCTTCCGGCTGCGCGCGCGCTGGCATAAGGAAGATCAGGGCCGCGGCATGTGGAATGCCGTCGTCACCGAAATTCCTTACGGTATCCAGAAGTCGAAGCTGATCGAGAAGATCGCCGAGCTCATCCTTTCGCGCAAGCTGCCGCTTCTGGAGGATGTGCGCGACGAGAGCGCGGAGGACATCCGCATCGTGCTGGTGCCCAAGAGCCGCACGGTCGAGCCCGAGCTTTTGATGGAATCGCTCTTCCGCCTCACGGATCTGGAGACGCGCTTCCCGCTCAACATGAACGTGCTGTCGCGCGGGCGCGTGCCAGGCGTCCTGTCGCTCAAGCAGGTCCTGCGCGAATGGCTCGACCATCGGCGGGAGGTGCTTCTCCGCCGCTCCCGTCACCGCCTGGCTGAGATCGAGAAACGGCTTGAAATCCTCGCCGGCTATCTCATCGCCTATCTCAACATCGATGAGGTCATCCGCATCATCCGCGAGGAGGATGAGCCGAAGCCCGTGATGATGGCTCGCTTCAACCTGACGGACACGCAGGCGGAAGCGATCCTCAACATGCGCCTGCGCGCCTTGCGCAAGCTGGAAGAATTCGAAATCCGCACCGAGTTCGAGAAACTTTCGGAGGAAAAGACCCAGATCGAGGCCCTGCTCGCTTCCGAGGAGCGCCAGTGGAAGACGGTGCGCTGGGAAGTGGCCAAGGTGCGCCAGACCTTCGATCCGGAGAAGAACCCGGTGCTCGGCCGCCGCCGCACCACCTTCGGCGAGGCCCCCGCGCACGATCTGGAAGACGTGCAGCAGGCGATGATCGAGCGCGAGCCGATCACCGTCATCCTGTCCGAGAAGGGCTGGATCCGGGCGATGAAGGGGCACATCTCGGACCTTTCGGGCGTGTCGTTCAAGGAAGGCGACTCGCTCAAGCTCTCCTTCCATGCGCAGACGACCGACAAGATCCTGCTGTTCACCACCGGCGGCAAGTTCTACACGCTGGGGGCGGACCGGCTGCCCGGCGGGCGCGGCCACGGCGAGCCGGTGCGCATCATGATCGATATGGAAAACGACCAGGCGATCGTGACCGCCTTCGCCCACGACCCCGAGCGCAAGCTGCTACTCGCCTCCTATGCCGGCAACGGCTTCGTCGTGCCGGAGAAGGACGTGGTGGCCAACACCCGCAAGGGCAAGCAGATCATGAACGTCAAGGCGCCGGACGAGGCGCGGCTCTGCATGCCCGTCACCGGGGATCACGTTGCCGTGGTTGGCGAAAACCGCAAGCTGCTAGTCTTCCCGCTGGCGCAGGTTCCGGAAATGGTGCGCGGCAAGGGGGTGCGCCTGCAGCGCTACCGCGATGGCGGCATCGCCGACATCAAAACCTTTGCGCTGGCTGATGGGCTCACCTGGCAAGATTCCGCCGAACGGACCTTTACCCGCTCGCGCGAGGATCTTCTGGAGTGGATGGGTGACCGCGCGGCCGCCGGGCGCATGGCCCCTAAGGGCTTCCCGAGGTCGGGCAAGTTCTCGGCCTGACGTCGGGGGCAAGCCTTCATCAGGCGCATCCGGACAGGCGCTCCGTCTACAACTCACGGAAGCTCCGGGATTTCCTTTACCTACGGCGGCGTCCTGGCGCAAAACCGTGGGACATGTTTTAAAAACCGGCTTAAGCTTGGGCTAAGTCTCAGGAGTATCGAATGGCCACGAATGTTGCCCTGATCGGGCTCGCACGCGATCTCGCAGAGCGCGAGGCTTCCGGCAAGCCGATACGCATCGGGCTCATCGGTTCGGGCGAGATGGGCACCGATATCGTCACGCGCGTGACGCATATGCGCGGGATCGTGGTGGGCGGCATCGCGGAGATCAAGCCCGAGGCCGCCCTGAAGGCGGTCGAGATCGCCTATGGCGAGCCGGGACATGCGCGGCAGGCAGGCAGCGCCGCGGCGGTCACGCAGGCCATGGAGTCGGGCAGGATCGCCGTGACGGAGGATGCCGGCCTTCTCATCGAAAGCGGCCTGATCGACGTGGTGATCGATGCCACGGGCGTGCCTGCAGTCGGCGCGGAGATCGGTCTTCGCGCCATGGAGCACGGGAAGCACCTCGTCATGATGAATGTCGAGGCGGACGTCACCATCGGCGCATATCTCAAGAGCGAGGCCGAGCGGCTGGGCGTCGTCTATTCGCTGGGTGCGGGCGACGAACCCTCCGCCTGCATGGAACTGATCGAATTCGTCTCGGCCATGGGGCACCCGATCGTGGCCGCCGGCAAGGGAAAGAACAACCCGCTCAATGTGGACGCCACGCCCGACCTCTACGAGGAGGAGGCACGCCGCCGCAACATGAACCCGCGCATGCTGGTCGAGTTTGTGGACGGCTCGAAGACCATGGTGGAGATGGCGGCGATCGCAAACGCCACCGGGCTCGTGCCGGACAAGCCGGGCATGCACGGCCCCGCGGCCACACTGGATCAGCTTTCCTCCACGCTGATCCCCGAAAAGGATGGCGGGGTGCTCGGCCGCATCGGCGTTGTCGATTACTCCATCGGCAAGGGGGTGGCCCCAGGCGTCTTCGTCATCGCCGACATGTCGCATCCGCGGATCACCGAGCGCATGGAAGACCTGAAAATGGGGAAGGGGCCCTATTTCACTTTCCATCGGCCGTATCACCTGACCTCGCTGGAGGTGCCGCTCACCTGTGCGCGCGCCGTGCTTTACGGAAAGGCCGATATGGTGCCGCTTTCAAGACCCGTGGCGGATGTCTGCGCGGTGGCCAAGAAAGATCTGAAACCGGGCGACACGCTCGATGCCATGGGCGAATATTGCTACCGCGCCTGGATCATGCAGGTGGAGGATGCGCGTGCGGCCCGGGCAATCCCCTGCGGGCTGCTGCAGGGCGGCACGGTGACCCGGCCGATCGCCAAGGGCATGCTGATCACATACGACAACGCCGCTCCGCCTCCCGGCTCGCGCATCGCAGAGCTGCGCGCCCGGCAGGACGCGCTCGTTTTTGGTGGCACGGCAAATCCGACGTGAGCCCGTACCGCGGGTGCGGCGGCGCGGCGCTTCGCCTTCCTTGGCGCACTGCGCTCAGCGCCTGGATTCCATCGCCATCCTGACCGCCAGACCGGCAAGCACAGTACCCATCAGCCAGCGCTGCACGAGCAGCCAGAACGGATTGCGGGCCAGGAACAGCGAGATGCCGCCCGCGGCTAGCGCGATCGCGGCATTGACGGTGACGCTGATGGCAATCTGCGTGGAGCCAAGAACGATGGATTGGGTAAGCACGCTGCCGCGTGAGGGATCGACGAACTGCGGCAGCAGGGAGAGATAGACCATCGCGATCTTGGGGTTGAGCAGGTTGGTGAGAAGGCCCATCAGGAACAGCTTCTTCGGCCTGTCCCTGGGCAGCTCCTTCACCTCGAAGGGCGAGCGCCCGCCGGGCCTGACCGCCTGCCAGGCAAGCCACAGGAGATAGGCCGCGCCCGCAAGCCTGAGGACGTCATAGGCAAAGGGCACCGCCAGAAGAAGTGCCGTGATTCCGAAGGCGGCCGCGAGCATGTAGAAGACGAAGCCCGTCGCCACTCCGGCGAGCGAGATGAACCCCGCCTTAGGCCCCTGCGTAATCGACCGGGAGATCAGATAGATCATGTTCGGGCCGGGCGTGAGCACCATTCCCAGCGCCACCAGAGCGAAGGCGATCAGACTGATGGTGTCCGGCACGGAGAGGATCTCCGGATGTGATGGATGAAACGCATGAAGAATGCGCACATTCCATCATACCGGCCGGGATGCCAGCAAGAGGAAACCGTTGAACCAGTCTGGCTGCGGCCAGAGGCTCAGTGACGATATTGCTGGATGCGTGTGGTTCTGAGACCCTGAAGTCCGTATTCGTCGATAGAGGCCTGCCAGGACAGGAACTCCTCCACGGTGAGGCGATAGCGCTGACAGGCTTCCTCCAGGCTCAGCAGCCCGCCGCGCACGGCGGCCACAACTTCCGCCTTGCGCCGGATGACCCAGCGGCGCGTGTTGGAGGGAGGCAGATCGGCAACCGTCAGCGGGCTGCCATCCGGCCCGATGACATATTTGACGCGCGGGCGCACGAGATCGGTCATCGTACTCTCTATACTTCACCAGACCCAATCGCCGCGACGATAGCGCCGCAGCTTTAAGATTTGCCTAAACGCCCGGTAAGACTAGCGTAACAGAAATGAATCCGGCGTTAGGGATTGGCCTCGAAATTGATTCAAACTGGCCTTAAAGCTCGGCTCGGTTCGCGCGGCCGCCGGGTTGACCTGAGGGCAGAGCGTTGCCATGTAGCGCGCATTGAAATGGAAGCGAAAGCGATGAACAGCCTGGACCTGCCCCGTCGCCCCGAGGATACGCGCGTGGTCGTGGCCATGTCGGGAGGCGTGGATTCCTCCGTCGTGGCCGGGCTTCTGGCCCGCGAAGGCTATCAGGTGATCGGGGTCACCCTGCAGCTCTACGATCATGGTGCGGCGGTGCACCGCGCCGGTTCCTGTTGCGCCGGCCAGGATATCGACGATGCGCGCCGCGTCGCCGAGACGCTGGGCATTGCGCATTACGTGCTCGATTACGAGGAGCGGTTCCGCAAGGCCGTCATCGATCCTTTTGCCGAAAGCTATGTGGCCGGCCAGACGCCCATCCCCTGCGTGGCATGCAATCAGACCGTGAAGTTCTCGGACCTTCTGGAGACGGCGCGCGAGCTTGAGGCCGATGCGCTCGCCACCGGCCATTACGTCCGCTCGCGGCCGAATGGCGCGCACCGGGCGCTTTACCGGCCCGTCGATACAGACCGGGACCAGAGCTATTTCCTCTTTGCCACCACGCAGGAGCAGATCGACTATCTGCGCTTTCCGCTGGGCGGCATGTCGAAGCCTGAAGTGCGCAAGATCGCCGAGGAGATGGGCCTGTCGGTCGCGGCCAAGCACGACAGCCAGGACATCTGCTTCGTCCCTCAGGGGCGGTATTCCGACGTGATCGCCAAGCTGAGGCCCGAGGCGGCCACGCCGGGCGACATCGTGCATATAGACGGCCGCGTGCTCGGCCGGCATGAGGGCATCCTGCATTATACGATCGGACAGCGCCGCGGCCTGCGCATCGCGACCGGGGAGCCGCTTTACGTGGTGCATCTCGACGCGGAGCGGGCGCGGGTTGTGGTGGGGCCGCGTTCGGCACTGGAGACGCGCCGGGTCTTCCTGCGCCAGGTAAACTGGCTGGGCGATGAGCCTCTTTTGGACCTTCCGGCCGAAGGCATGGAGGTTTTCGCTAAGGTGCGCTCCACCCGGCCGCCTGTGCCCGCCACCCTTCATAATGACGGTGGCACGGTTTTCGTCGACCTTCACGAAGGGGAAGCGGGTGTCGCGCCCGGTCAGGCCTGCGTGCTCTATGACAACGACGGCGACGAGGCGCGCGTTCTTGGCGGCGGCTTCATCGAGCGCTCGCAGCGCGGCGCGCAGGCGGAGGCCCAGCTCGCGCGTCTCGAAGGCCGGCCGGCAGCTTAGGCAGGAAAAGTAGGTACGGCTTTCCGCCCTGGAACTGCCGAAAATCAAAAGCTTGGATTCCGCAGCGGCAGCTCGGTGCGGAATTGATGCGCCGGCGCCTCAGTCGTGCGTCACCGTGCCGGCGGTGAGGATGCGCAATACCTCTATCGCCTCTTCGCCCGAGGTGCGGGGTTCGCTTCCGTTCTGCACGCATTCGAGGAAATGCTCGAGCTCCCGCGTGAGCGGCATGCCTTCCTCCACGCTCACATAGGTCGGCTCGTTGGCGGTGAAGGCCCACTGGCCGCTGTCCCGCCACACGGCGTGGCGATAGACCGCCAGCTTGCGTTCCCACGGCTCCACGTCGTCAAAGACGGCCATGGCCTTGTTGCCCACGACCGTGAGGCGACGCTCGCGATAGGGATTGAGGCGCGAGGCGAACAGATGGCTCCTCAGCCCGTTCGCAAACCGCATGTGCAGATGGGCGAAGTCGCTCAGATGGTCGAGCAGCGCCGCCCCTTCGCCGCGCACTTCCACCGGGGCGGTGCCGGTGATCGCGAGAATCATGGAAAGATCGTGCGGCGCCAGGTCCCACAGCGCATCGTTCTCGGTGTGGAACTTGCCGAGACCGAGCCGGTGGGAATGGATGTATCGCACCTCGCCCAGCTCGTTGGCGTCAATCAGCGCCTTCAGCTTCTCGAAGGCGGGATGGAAGCGCAGCACATGGCCCACCATGTAGAGCCGGCCTGCATCCTTGGCCGCTTGCACCGCCCTTTCGGCATCGGCGACGTTTAGCGCCACGGGTTTCTCCACCAGCACATGCTTGCCCGCCTGCACGGCTCTGATGGAATATTCGGCGTGAAACTGCGGCGGCAGCGCCAGGACGATCGCGTCGATCTCGTCATCCTCGAACAGATCGTCGGGGTCGACCACGCGGCAGTCATGCTCGCTGGCGAAACCCTCCGCGCGAGCGCGGTTCGCATCCGACACGGCGCTGAGCGCGCCGAGCGATTTGAGCGTGCGGATGTGGTTCGACCCCCAATACCCACATCCCAGGACAGCGATACGCGGCTTCATTCAGTCTTCACTTGATTGACCTGCGACACATATCGGCGCGAAGGCCGCAACTCAAGTCCGCTCTCTCAAACTCTCTGAACCCGTTCATAGCGATATCTCTCTGAACGCCGACAGCGATTCTGAACACGCCATACCGATGTTTCTCTGAACGTGCGCTGACAGCGGCAGCTCCTTGCGCTTGAGCGATATCGGAAACTTCGCCACCTCCTAGGAACCCCGCTGTGCGGCAGGATCGCTGGCCCGTTCCGGCCGGGTCCCGGCTTTGCCTTCCGTTCGTCTGCGGTGAGCCCAATGCCGTGCTGCCCCAGCGTAGCGGCGTTTTGCCACGCGGGGGGCTGCTTCCCGAGGTGCCTCACAGGTGCTCTTCCCGGTTGCGCCTGCCTGATACCGCATCTCAGCCGTTGGCACTTTGGCCGCCAGAACCGCCTTCGAGGCTTCTGCGGGAGGCGTGAGAAACCGGTACATGTTTTGCCTGCGTAGAGACAGGCCTAATCGCTTGACACCGCCCGGCACGCAACCTTATATCCGCCCGTCTTCGGAGGCACCGGTTCTTTGACGCCGCGCCTCCCGGGGCGGAGTAGCTCAGTTGGTTAGAGCAGCGGAATCATAATCCGCGTGTCGGGGGTTCGAGTCCCTCCTCCGCTACCATCGCTTGAAAATCCATAAAAATCAGGCAGTTAGCGCCGAACGGAGGTTCGGACGACTGTGAGACATCTCACGCAGATGTACGCGGAGATGCCATGGCGCTGCCTTCCTACATGTCCCGGCGCGAGGGACGCTACTACCTGCAGGTTCGATTCGCCCGGCCTCTGGCCAAGCTGACCGGTGTTTCCCTCTTCAGGGCGTCGTTAAGAACCAGCGACTATCGTCAGGCACGGCTTCGTCTCGCAGAATGCCTGACGTGGGTGCACCGGATGAACGAAATCAAGTACGAAGACTACGTTGGCTTGTTCCAGAAAAACATCACAGAGCTTCGTCAATACGTAGCCGACGCGCTTCCGCTGAGCGAGGCGCGCCTGGTCGCCCGTCAGCTCTACGAAGAGACGCTCAAGAACCTGATCCGACGTGCCAAAGCGGCAGGATGCGATCCGGACATGGTCGAACCGGGGTTCCAGGAACTGTTCAACCGCTTCGTCCGACAGAACGTGGAAGCCGACGCTTGGCTCAGGCACGTGGAGAGGATCCAGGAATACGAACGTGGCCGGGCAGACATGCAGGCCGCCATCGAGCTCGGATTGGTTCGGCCGGGTGTGGGAACAGGTCCGGGTTATTGGCCAGAAGCTCACGCGCGCGCGGCAAGCAACATCGCCTCGTTCTCGCCAACCGCCTTTGAGCCGACAATTGGCGCTCAAGGTCCGCGTGGCACGGCATTAAGCGTGGCCCAGCCGTCAGGAGTGGAACTTGCGAGTTCCGACAAGAGGGCGAACTCCGATCAGCAGAAGGCTCCGCTCCGGTTTTCCGAAGCTCTCGCTCTCTATGTGGAAACCGATGAGGAGTCCAACGGAAACGCGGACGCCCGGTCGATCGTGAAGCTCGTCGTACAGTTCATCATCGACAAGTTGGATGACCCCTTGCTTTCCGAATTCGACGAGGAAGCGGCTGCGCGAATTGACGCGATGCTGCCTGACATCCCCGACCGCAAGAACATCCCGCGCGAACATGCCGGCAGCCTCGCGGCACGCTACGACTACGCGCAGAAGCATGGCTGGGACGGGCTGAAGCGCCTCACCGAAGCGCGGTTGAAGAACGGCTATCACAACGCCATGTCCCGCTTCTTCGGGTGGCTGATCCAGAAGAAGTTCTACCTGCGCGACATGCCCAGGTTCTCGAGGACCAGCGACGAGAACCTCGTCTCCATCGAGCGGGACGCATTCTCGACGGACGAGGTGAGCAGGATCTTCTCGCTGCCGCTCTTCACCGGCTGTCTGAGCGCCGACCGGATCTGGGTCAAGGGAACCTGCCTCGTGCAGAACCACCTCTATTGGGGATACGTCATGTCGTTCCTCACGGGAGTGCGGCCCGGAGAGCTCGGACAGATCGAGCTCGACGACATCGAGGAGGAGCACGGGATCTACTACCTCCAGCTGCGTGCCTTCGATCCGAAGAAGGGACGCGTTGCGCGCAAGGAGGTGAAGCGGTTCAAGACCCCGGCGTCGCAGCGGACAATTCCGCTGCATCCCCTCATCCTGGATCTTGGGCTGCTGGAACGGATCGAGGATCTGCGATCGATCGGCTGCCCGGTGCTGTTTCCTGAATGGGAACCCTATCCGAAGCCGGGAGGCGAGATGCGATGGGGACAGCCGCTGACGAAGAGTTTCCAGTACCTCAAGAGAAAGATCGCGATCGATCGCTTCGACGTGGCGCTCTACTCGTCCCGTCACTGGTTCGCCCAGTTGATAGATGAGACGGATATCAAGGACGCAACCCGGCGCAAAGTGATGGGCCATTCCGGCGGAAAGGATTCGGCGACGCGATATGGCCGGAAGCAACGCCTGACCACTCGCGATCTCTCGGAGCTTGCCCACATCTCGTCTCCCGAGATCGACGAAATGAGCCGGGCACTGCTAAGCGCAAAGGAGCGGGCTGATCGCGGCGAGCTGACGGTGCTGAAGCCATGGCTGACGACGGCAAACTGGTCCGACTACTACAAGCGGAAGTTGCTGGGAAAATGACTCAGCTCCGCCAGCCAAGCCATGGCTCTATGCCGAACGGCCTTTTGTTCACAACGGCCTGTCGCTTGCGGCCTACTGGCACGCTGCATTCGACGCTGGTCTGGTCAGCTTCACCGATGAGGGAATCGTTCTTGTCAAACCCGGACTAAGCGAAACCGCTCGGGCAGCGTTAGGCACCGCCACAGCCCCGCGCCTCTGGTTGACGGACGATCGTCGTCCCCAGCTTGCCAAGCATCGGGCACGTCATGGCTTCTGAATGGGCATCCTGTCCCGCCGCATAATTCAATTTGGATGGCCGCCTCTCGGAAATGACTCGTCAGTCAGTCAGATAGTATCGCGGCGTGAACCGCCCGAGTTCCAGGAGCAGTGTGTGTGTAGGACGGTCGGCGACTGAACTGCCGAACCGCTCAGCTCATCTCCCCCGGGGGAGGGCAGACATAGGCGTTCACGGCGATCGAGTGCCAACTCACAGCCGCCTGTTCCCAAAAACGGACCTTTCGCTTCCTGCCCCCAAAACGGACAGGCGGACTTTGCCTATCACCACAATTAGCACGTTGGCCGCGCCAATTCGGCCGTCATAAGCGGACTGTCCGCCGTCGGCCCCAGGCAGGAGCGGCAGCCTCTAAGAGACAAGCTGGTCAGATCGAGCCGCCTTGATGCGAGCTCGTCGGGCAGCATGGGAAACCGGTCGCGACGGGCCCTCAGATCCCATGCAGGCATGCGGATCTGCGACGTCCGCATCGGCGGACATTTCACGCATTTCATCGCAAGTGAGGCCGTCCGAGATTGAGGGGGATCAATGCGGCGATCTCCGCACACGTTTCGCGCCCCTTCCACATTGTGGGACCGGGAGCGGTTGAGGTCGGCAACAATGCACTGTTCTACCTGTGCCGGGTCGCTCTCGGGCCTGGTTACCCGTGCGTGCACCGCTTAGCTGGGTAGGCGGAGTGGGTTGCGTGGTGCTGTTTGACTTCAAAGTCTGCGGTGGATGCTGAACAGGCGCAGCATAAAGAAGAATAGGAAATCGTGCAGTGGTTACTGATGTATTAATGTGTATCGTTTTGGGCAGAAGGCAGAGAAGGGATTTAAGTACTTGCCAAGTATTTTGTATAGAAATGTAGTACAATGCTATTTCGTGTCAATTTTGAGCTTTTCATGTTGTGGATTATACTTACATGTATCTTGGTGGCACTTCACCAGCGCCGAGCTAGACCATACGTCACTTCAAAGGAGCTTCCTATATGGCAAAGCATACCCCCGTTAGCGAACTTTCCGGCGCCGTCCCGGTACCTCCTCCTATTGATGGTCCTTCGTCCGTCCAAGGCGACGTATCCGCCACTGCGGGAGAGGGGCCGAACGGAAGCGCCGCACCGGTCGCCATGCGTGAATACATCCTGGCTGACACCCCGGACGGCGCACCTGTCGGGATCAACTTCGAGCAGATCGTCGGCCAGCACACCCTCATCGCTGCCATGACCGGTTTCGGGAAGAGCGTGACGGCGCGCAAAATGATGGGCGGGTCTTCCCATCATCGTGCTGGACTCCGACGGCGATCTCTTCAGCCTGCGGGACGTCGCGCCGAATGGCATTCTCGTCGTCGGTGGTGAGCACGGCGCCCCGGGCATTGCCTTCGAGGACGTCCTGGGTCGGCTGCGGGAGATCGTCACCAAGCGCGGTTCGATCGTTTTCGATATTTACGACCTCGAACACGAGGAGCAGGCACGGATCGTGGCAGAGGTTGCCAAGGCGTTGATGGAAATGCCGAAGGAACTCCAACAGCCCTATCTCCTCGTCATCGACGAGGTGCAGCGTTTCGCCGGACAGCGCCGCCCCAGCGAGGCTTTCCCCGCGATCATCGACGTAGCCAAGCGTGGCCGCAAGCGCGGGATCAGCCTGCTGGTTGCCACCCAGCGTGTCGCAGACGTGTCCAAGGAGCTGACCTCGCAGATGACAAACCGGTTGTTTGGTCACGTCTCGGACGTCACCGACCGCAAGCGCGTTGCCGATGAGATCGGGCTCAGCCTGCAGGCGGCTGGCGTGCTCGCCGAGCTCGAGCGGGGCGAGTTCCTGGTTCGCGGCAGTGCCTTCGGGGGTGCGCTCGATAGGGTGCGCATCCGAGTGCCTGTGTCGGGCTCGATGGGGAAAGACCACCTGGTCGAGAAGCTCCGTCTGCCGGTAGCGCCGATCGCGGAGGTGCTCGCCCTTTTCGACGAGGCAACCAGCCTTCCGGCCAAGCAGGATGGCTCGTCGGAAAGATCGGCGCGTCGGTTCGGTCCTCAAGTGGCGGGGGCGGTCCAGACGCAGCCGGATAGCCGGCCGGACGAGGGCGGACATTCCCTGGAGGCTCGAATGCTGGCAGCGCTCGCGACCTCCGGGTCGGCCGGTTTGGAGAAGGACTCCCTAGCGCTGCTCGCCGGGACGACGGAACGGCGTCGGGAGTTCCAGGAGGCGGTCTCAGCACTTCTGGCCAGGAAGCTGATCGGCCTGGGCACCGGTGCCAAGATCAAGATCACGGCCGCCGGCCTTGCGGTCATCGGGGCAGGCGCCGCGTCGGTCACGGCTCCTGAACTCCTGGTACGGTTGCTGTCGAGGCGCGACCGGAACGACCAGCGCATTGTCGCCTGCCTTTCGGCTGCGGGCCACGCTCCGGTTGATCCCATCGACATCCGGACGCGCACCGGGCTTGGACCTCGCGTGCTGAAGCAGGCGCTGCAGCGGCTGAAACGGGACGGTTGGATCGTCGAGCGCCGCGGTGCCGTTGCAACGTCCCCGGCGCTGGCACGGCTGGCAAAACGCTAACCTCGATCGGCAGCTCCGACTTTGAAAGGCCCCGCTCGGCGCGGGGCTTTGGCTTGTTTGGGGTTCTTGGCCAATGGAAAAGCGTGGTTGCAGCCAGGATCACGCGCGAAGTGGGACCCTCGTGCGTCCCAAACGGCGAACGCGAGGCACTGGTGAGCGGCGGCCCGGGAGGAACCCGACGATCTGGCGTTCGGCGTCGGTGTTTTCGGTGCCTCGGCACGTTGGTGGGACGTGGTCGGATCACGAGGCCCGACACACTGCCTGGCCGGTTGTTCAGGGCGAGGGCTTGCCGTTGCGTTCTCAGGTATCTCCGCAATTGTTCATCCGGGCCTCGAGTTCGGCTTGAGGATAGCGTTGGCGCAGCATGCTCCATCCGCCCTCGTAGCGGTCCTGAAGTTCGAACCAGGCGCCGTGAACGGCGTGCTTCTCGAAGCCCAGTTGCTGGAGGCGGCCGGCGATGCGGTCGAGTATCTTCAAGAGGTCCTCATGCCGTCCGGCCTTCAGGTAGACCGTGAGCGCGACGTCGAGCACGGCGCGGGCCAGGTCTTCGTTGGTTGGACGCCGCTCCTGTTTCCGTCGCGCCCGGTAAGCACGCTGCCTGAGTTTCTGCCTGTGAAGCCTTTCCAACCGATCCATCGCCGTCCTCCCCCTCATCGATGCTGCGATCAGGATTGGCGGCATGTTTGCAAGCAACAAGGCCGTTAGCAGAGAACGGCTCGGACGTTCCAGAAGTCCGACGGCACAACGGGCATGGCGCCAAATTGGGCTGGCTGGCAGATGGCGTCTTCTTCATCGGTCGTGCGAACACCAGTTGCCATCGGTTGAGGTTCCGCCAACGCGGCTTCCCCATGGAAAGCACGTCGAGGAATATCCGGCTTCGGTCGTGTGGGGCGAACCGCTGGCTCGCTACGAGCGACCTGGCTGGCGCTTGGCCTGGCTTGCCCTCCGATCATCGGAGACGTGGGGTGGAGAGCCTGCGTGACGCGAGCGGTTAGCCAACGCGGGCCGGTATGAGGCTGAGCGCGCCCGCATTGGGAGCTGGTCTGTCGTTGAGGCGGAGTGCCACCATCAATCCAGCGAAGCAAACGTCAGCTGGCTGACGGCACGATCTCATCGATTCCGTCGTTGTCTTCGCGCTCGCGCCGTTAACCAATCGATCGCGAAGAACCACAATTCCAAAATTCAGGGGCTCAGATCTCGAACGGATCCTGCCAGGGTGTCTTTGACGTCGGGCGGTTCCGGCGCCAGAAAGCGGCCTCGGCCGGTGCTGCAACACCGACAGAGGCCTGACCCGCAACCTGACAGGAGGTCTTGGGCTATGAGTACCGTTACCCTCAACTGTCTCCGGAATGAAGCCGCCTGCGGCGCAAGCCCCCAGCTTGCCGCAGCCGACGCGTTCGCGGCCAATGTCGGCGACATCACGCTGGAGCTTGCCGATCTCACCGTCGGGCAGCTCTCGGCGGTCGCCGCCCTGATGCTGGCGCTCGACAGGGCCGTGTCGCGTGCGCGCAACGCGGAGCGCGCGCTTGCGGCTCATCTCAGCACCTGCATCTGCCATTCGTTCGATGTCGCTGGCGCCGAAGTGGTCGATGATACGCCCTGCGTCGAGGACGAGCCGTCCGAGGCGGTGGCCCACATGGCGGCTGCCTGACACCTCAGGCGCGATCTCGCTACATCGACAGTCATCTTCAGGAGAGACACATGCCTGTCATGCGCGCCATTCGGCGGCCGATCCCTGACGTCCGCACGTCGGCTGCCGCCGCCCAGCGCGGCGGCAGCCCCGCTGCCCGTCCGGAAAGCCGCATCCTTGCCAGCGTCAGGCACGCCGCTGCTGCTTGCGATGCTCCCGCAGCTTCGTTTTCCGACGACGGCAAGCGCCTCAACCGTGCCAGCACTCCTGTCACGGGCCTAGGCGGAATGCGTGGCTCCTCCAATGGCGGAGGCAGCGATGATCTCCGCAATGCGCGCGATGCCGACTTCGACCTGCTGGTCGAGAACGCCATCGCCGCGATCCTGGCGGCCGGCGATCGACCCGATCCGGTCTTCGGTCCCTTCGCTGAGCTCAACTCGCTGGTGCGGGCCGTCACCTACCACGAGGGCAGGCTGCTCGAGCAGGGCATGGCCCGCCTCGCCGCGGAGAACCCGTCGCTCCGGATCATGCCGTCCGAGACGGCATTGCCGATCGTTCCGGCAGCACTCGAGATGCTCGCCCGCAACGAGTGGAGGTCGCTCAAGGGCATCCGGCTGCGTTCCGAGGTCCACCACAAGGCGAGCTATGTGCCTGACCTCTTCATCGTCGACGCGCAGGCACACAGGGCCCTCATCGCCGACATGAAGCGATCGCTTGCGTCCTATCCGGAACGCCGGCTCGACGCGCTGCGCAGGCGCATGATGGCGGCAGCCCTCATTGCGGCTGACTGGTTGCACATCGAGGGCAAGGTGGCAGGTGTCACCTCCGTAGAGGTCGCCATCGTGGACGGCTCCAGCGAACGGCGCGACCATGCAAGCGGGATCTTCCCGCTCGACGAGATCGGCGAGCTGATCGAGGTCGGCGACGCCGGGGAGGCCATGCTGGAGCTTCGGGCAAAATTTGCCTGCCGTGTCCAGGAGGAAATCGGTGCTGCCTGCCTGCGCGCGGTGGGCATTGAGACGACGATCGGTTCGGGCAGCTTCGCGGCAGCGGTGAGGAACGAGGATCTCACTGACGCAAACGAGATCGGTGATCCGTCTGCAGCGAGCCACGAGGGCGGTGACCGCCGTTCCGGCAGCGATGTTATTGCAGGAGGTAGTGACGAGGCCGGTAGCTACGAGCCTCTTTTCAATGCGACCGACGAGGGCGATGGAAGTCCCAACCCAATAGGGACAGCCCGACAGGAACCGGAGACGGCACACGAGCCGGACGCGGCGCCAGCGACAATCGTCGGCTTCGCGCGAGGGAGGCCATGCTGATCCTGTCGGCAGTTCAGTTCTGGACTTTCCGCAACCACACCCAACCGCACAGCCCTAATCACACTGCATCGCGTAGCGACCTGGTCGCGTCACAGGAGAGACGTCACTCATGAACGAGACAAAGATCATCCCCTTTCCGCGGAGGAGTACTGGGCCGCTTCCTCAAGCTTCAGAAGAAGGCAGCAGCATCGAGTCCGACGAGACGCTTCGTTCGAGTGGAGCGTCCGCTACAGTACTTTCCGGCTCCTCGGGCACGCTTCCTGCGGAAGGATCATCCACCCCGGCACAATCCGGTCCGCCTGCCACGCGTCCGTATCTCTACCGGTTCCTCCC
>ERZ777010.512-NODE-512-length-38869-cov-8.115886_pt1 | contig 38869 bp, 39 predicted proteins | sample MGYA00374963_ERZ777010 | MGnify/ENA primary metagenome ERZ777010 (study PRJEB29309, sample SAMN06268256) | bioreactor metagenome | isolation source: Joint BioEnergy Institute, California, USA | place: USA:Joint BioEnergy Institute, California, USA | collected...
CCTCCCAGTATCAGTGCAAGAGCTTGCACAAAAGCTCAGCAATCTTGTGCAAAGGAACGACGTGGTCGGCTACACCTGCCTGAATGGCCGAACGGGGCATTCCAAACACGATGCATGTCGACTCATCTTCGACAATTGACGTCACGGTTCCTGTCTGTTTCATTTTTTGTAAACCTTTTGTACCATCATTTCCCATGCCTGTCATGATAATTGCCCACTTTTCGACATTTGTCAATCTGCTCGCGGATTCAAACAGGACGTCAACCGAGGGACGGTGGCCGCTCCGAGGTTCTTCCTGCGTCAACCGAGCCACCAGTTGTCCGCTTTCGGAATGCACCTCAAAATGATACCCGCCTGGTGCGATATAGGCTGTCGAAGGCTTCAGCACTTCCCCATCCTCCACCTCCGTTACACGGATCTGGCAGAGGGAATCAAGCCGTTGCGCCAGCGACCTGGTGAAACCGGCCGGCATGTGTTGGACAATGGCAATGGGTGCGGGAAAATGTGCCGGAATCGCCGTAAGCACCGTCTGCAGCGCTTTCGGCCCTCCCGTCGACGTCCCCAGCACCACGAGCTTTCCCATTGCGCCTCTGCGGATGGGTTGGACCCCTGATGGAATTGGCGCCTTCTGCGTCGCAAGGGCGGACGGTTTTGCAAGATGCGTCCAGAACCATTCGCGCGGCTGCGGTTTCGGGGCGGCAACCGTTGCGGCAGGCGGCTTTTCCGTGGAGAGGTTGGATATGTTGGAACGTTCCGCTGTCCGGTTTCGTATGCCCGAGTGCGCCGCCGCTTTCACCCGCTGAATCAGGCGATCCGCAACCTTGTGAATGTCCAGGGAGATGGGCCCGGACGGTTTGGTGACAAAGTCAAACGCCCCAAGTTCCAAGGCGCGAATGGTCGCATCGGCGCCCTCGCGCGTCAGGCTGCTGAGCATGACAACCGGCAAGGGTTTTTCCTTCATCAGTCTCTCCAATGCCTCCAGCCCGCTCATGATGGGCATCTCGACGTCCAGTGTGACAACATCCGGATTCAGTTTCTTGCATTTTTCCAAACAGTCCAGCCCATTTTTGGCCCGATCGATCACTTCCAGTTCCGGATCTGCCGACAGGATGTCAGAGATAACCTGGCGCATAAACGCCGAATCGTCTGTAACGAGTACGCGAATTTTTTTCACTTGCGGACGCTCCCTTCCTACCTCCTTTTCGTGTAATTACACGAATCGCTTCAATTTCGCAAAAAAACCTTTCAAACCGCCGCGCGGCTGTGTATCAGCCTGTTCCGCCTGCAGGTAGTTTGCGACCAGGCGGCGCATGTTTTTCGACGCCTGCGAATGCGGATAGGCCAGCAGAAACGGACGCTGGAGCTTCACTGCCTTTGAGACATGGGGATCATCCGCTATGTGTCCCAATGAGCCGATCTCCATGTTTAAAAACTGTTTGGCCACCATCGCCAATTTCTCCGCCGTTGCCTTTCCTTCCCGTTCCGAAGTGGCGCGGTTGATCACCAGGCGGATCCGGACGTTCGGATCACGGGCATGGAGCATTTTGATGAGGGCGTACACATCCGTAATTGAGGTCGGTTCCGGAGTTGTCACGAGAATCACTTCGTCGGCGGAGAGCATGAAGCGAAGCGACTCTTTGGATACCCCCGCACCGGTGTCGAAAATGATCGTCTCGGCATATCCCTGCAAAGGCTGCAGGCGGGAATACAGCCGATCCAGCTTGCCCTCGTCCAGTTCCATGATTTGGGTGAATCCGGATCCCCCTGCGATAAAATCCAGATTGCCGGGGCCTTTCTCCAGGATATCCCACACAATCGCGTCCGGCTCCAGCAAATGGAACAGATTCTTCCGGGGAGATATGCCCATCAGAACGTCCAGGTTTGCAAAGCCCAAATCCACATCAAACAGCACGGTCCGATGGCCTCTCTCCATCAATCCCAATCCGAAGTTGAGACTGAAATTGGACTTGCCTACGCCCCCTTTGCCGCTGGAAACCGTCACCAGTCTGGTCGGACATGCAGATGCGTTTCGCATCCTTTCTCTCAGTCGTCGTGCTTGATCGTCCATCCTGTCAGTCTCCCATAATCATCGAAGATACCAGCGCCGGAGTAGCCTCCATGATGTCATCCGGAACGTTTTGACCAGTCGTAATGTAGGAGAGGGCGAGTCCTGTGCGTCTGGAAACGTTCAAGATGCTGCCGTAGCTTTTGGTCTCATCCGCTTTGGTGAAGATGACTTGTCCCACAGGCACTTCCGCAAAGTTCTCGAGGATTGCTTTCATGTCCTTGTATTTGGAAGTCAGGCTCAGCACCAGGTAGTTGATGCTGTTGTTCCCGTATTGCACCAACTCGCGGATGCCTTTCACGTACTCCTGGTTGCGGAAATTTCGGCCCGCGGTATCCACGAAAATCAGGTCGCGGTCGCGCAGTTTTTCCATGGCCTGAACCATTTCCTGCGGAGAAAAGACAACCTCCAGCGGCACATTCAGGATGTTGGCGTACGTCTTCAGCTGCTCCACTGCTGCCATCCGGTATGTATCGGCCGTAATGAAACCGATCTTTCGCCTTTCCTTCAACATGCTGTTGGCTGCCAGCTTGGCGATCGTCGTCGTTTTCCCCACGCCTGTCGGCCCGAAGAAAAACGCGTAGCGAACTTCCGGCCCCAAGCCGATTGTAGAAGGAATGGAAGGCTTCATCATGGCCGCGATTTTTTCCTGACTAAACCGCAACGCTTCCTCTACCGACATGTCGTGCCCTGGTTCGGCTGCTTCCATCAACTGGCGGATGATCTCCGCCGACAATTCCTCCTCCACCTCCTGCTCCAGCAAGCGGTTCCGCACGGCCTGCAGGGATTCCGGCAGTCTTTGTCCGGGATCGTGGATCAGCAATTTTTCAACCATCTTTCGCATGTCCCGCACTTCATTGACCAACTGCTCACTCCCAGGAGAGGTTTCAGCCGGTTTTTGCTCGCGCATCTTGGTCAGCACTTCCGGGCCCGCAAAGGCAGTGCCGTTCTCCCGCACGGAGGTGGCGAAAGGCGGGGTGACGCTCTCTTGCACCGGCTGCTGCACCGGTTGCGACTGGGCTGCTGTCCGCCCCCTTTCGCCAATTGCGGCAGGTCTGCGATAAACCTGTTTGGCAGTGTACGTTCCCGCTGAAGCGAGGCGGGAGGCTTCAGGTTGAACCTCCATCCTGGCAGTTTCGGGATTGGAGCGCACCGCAGCCTTCTCGTCAACGGCCGCAATCACTTCAATCCGCTGTTTGCCAAACAGGCCAAACAGTCCGCCTGCCTTGAACGTCTTGGAGCTCAGGATGACGGCGTCTTGTCCCAGGTCAGCTCTGATTTTCTCCATCGCTTCCGGCATGGAATCCACGATGTAGCGCTTCACCCTCACGAAATATTCACCATCCCTACGCTTTGCACTTCAACATGGGGCTCCAGTTCGCTGTAGGACAGCACCGGCACATCCGGCATCATTCTGTCGAGCAACTGGCGCAGGTACATGCGGACCGCCGGAGAAGTCAGAATGATCGGCTGCTGGCCGGAGTTGACCATTTTGCTTACCTCGCTCGACATCGCCTGGTAGATGCGCTGCGTCATTTCCGGCTCCATCGCCAGGTAGCTGCCCTGTTCAGACTGCTGAATCCGTTCGGAAATTGCTTTTTCCAATCCGGGTCCCGCGGTCAGCACGCGCAACGGCTGTCCGGGCTCGGTATACTGCAGGGTGATCTGCCGCGACATGGCCTGACGCACGTATTCCGTCAACACATCCGGATCCTTGGTGTAGACGGCGTGGTCAGCCAGCGCTTCGAGAATGGAAGGCAGGTTGCGAATCGAGACTTTTTCCCGCAGAAGCTTTTGCAGAACTTTCTGCACGTCGCCGATGGAGAGCAACCCCGGAATCAGCTCGTCGACCAATACCGGCGCCGTCTCTTTCACGTTGTCGATCAGGGCTCGCACTTCCTGGCGGCCCAGCAGTTCATGCGCATGCCGCTTGATGACTTCCGTCAGGTGAGTGGCGACGACAGAAGGCGGGTCGACCACGGTGTATCCGGACAGTTCGGCAATTTCCTTATTTTCTTCTGTTACCCACAATGCGGGCAAACCAAACGCAGGTTCAACCGTTTCGATGCCCACGACGGAATTATCATCAATCCCGGGGCTCAAGGCCAGGTAGTGATCCAACATGATTTCCCCTTTGGCGACCTGGTTGCCCTTGATTCTGATTATATACTCGTTGGGCTTGAGTTGAATATTGTCGCGAATGCGAATGACCGGCACCACGATCCCCAACTCAAGCGCGATCTGGCGCCGTATCATGATCACACGGTCAAGCAGGTCGCCGCCCTGTTTCACGTCTGCCAGCGGGATCAATCCGTAACCGAACTCGAACTCGATCGGATCCACCTGAAGCAGATTCACCACGCTTTCGGGGCTGCGCACTTCCTCAATCTGCTGTTCCTCGATCTGTTCAGCAGATTCCTGCTTCTCCATTTTCTGCTGTTTGGACAACTTCCAGGCCATAAACACGAGCAGGCCGGCAACGGGAAGTACGGGCAACAGCCCGATCGGGGTGCACAGGCCGAGGATGAAAATGCTGCCCGCCACGATGTAGAGAAGGCGCGGCACACTGAACACCTGTTTGGCGATATCCTCGCCCAAGCCCTCGCCCGTGCTGGACCGGGTTACGATGATGCCAGCCGCCGTTGAAATGAGCAGAGCCGGGATTTGGCTGACCAGCGCGTCCCCGACGGACATCGTCGTATAACGGGATGCAGATTCTGCGAATCCCATTCCGTGGATCAGCATGCCAATAATAAATCCGCCGATAACATTAATGATAAAAATGATAATTCCGGCTATGGCGTCTCCTTTTACAAACTTGCTGGCACCGTCCATGGCGCCGTAAAAGTCGGCTTCCTTTTCAATTTTTTTGCGTCTGGCCCGCGCTTCCGCCTCGGAAATCATCCCCGCGTTCAGGTCCGCGTCGATGCTCATCTGCTTCCCTGGCATGGCATCCAGTGTAAAACGGGCGGCCACTTCCGCAACGCGCTCCGAACCTTTGGTAATGACAATGAACTGGATGATGATCAAGATCAGGAAGACGACGAATCCAACCACCTGATTGCCGCCGACGACAAAACTGCCGAAGGTCTCGATAACCTTGCCGCCTTCCCCTTCAGACAGGATGTTGCGCGTCGTGGAGACGTTCAGCGCCAAGCGGAACAAGGTGGTAATCAGCAAAACAGTAGGGAAGATGGAAAAGTCCAGCACTTCCTTTGTGTACATGGCCACAAGCAGGATTGTCAACGCAAGGGAGATGTTCAGAATCAGCAACAAGTCAAGCAGTTCCGAAGGGAGTGGGATCACCATCATGACAACGATGCTGATGACAAACAAGACCGTCCCTATCTCTTTGATCCGAAATCCCACTGTTCATCCTCCTTCCCGTTATTTCACTTTCCCTTGCAGTCTGTAGACGTACGCGAGGACTTCCGCGACCGCCTTGAACAACTCTTCGGGGATTTGTTGCCCGATTTCCACCTGGTTATAGAGAGCCCTGGCCAAAGGCTTGTTTTCCATGATCACAATGTGATGCTTTTTCGCGATCTCCCGGATTTTCAGGGCCATGTAGTCTTGTCCCTTGGCAATCACGGTAGGCGCGCTCATGCTTTGCGCATCGTAGCGAATGGCGACGGCAAAGTGGGTCGGGTTGGTAATGACCACGTCCGCTTTTGGCAGCTCCTGCATCATCCGGCGCAAAGCCATGCTTCGCTGCCTTTGGCGAATTTTCGATTTGATCAGCGGGTCGCCCTCCGCCTGCTTGTGTTCATCCTTGATGTCCTGCTTCGACATGCGCAGGTTTTTCTCGTATTCATACCGCTGATAGCCGTAATCCATCGCGGCGAAGACCAAGAGAAGCACCCCGACAAAGATCCCCAGTTTGACAATCGCATCTGCCGCAAATGTGAGAACGGAACCGAGCGAAAGCAGGGAGAGTTGAGGAAGTTGTTCCTTGGCGTCCCAAAGAATCAGGTACGCGACAAAAATGCCCGCGCTGATTTTCAAGAGCGATTTCAACAACTCGACAATCGAGCGAAGCGAAAAAAACCGCTTTGCCCCTTTGATCGGGTCCAGCTTGTCCAGCTTCAATTTCAAGGGTTCCGTCGTAAACAGCCAGCCAACCTGCATGTAGTTGACCGCAAGCGCAATCACCAAGGACAGCGCCAGCACGGGTCCGACGATTTTGGCAGCGGCAAAAGCCATCTGCATGGTGATGACTTTCAAATTTTCCTCGTTTACCTGCCAGCTGCTGTATGTAATCAACGCTTCTCTAAAGATGTTCTGAAAATTTTCCAACATGCCGGGTCCCAGCATCATCAACAGGAAAAAGAACGCAGTGAGCGAAACGGCCGGGGACAATTCCGAGCTTTTCGCCACCTGCCCTTTTTTGCGGGCGTCTTGCTTCTTTTTGGGCGTAGCCTTTTCCGTCTTTTCCCCGTTGAAGAATTGCAGGTCTACGGGATAGGCGAACCGGATGCGCTTATTCGTTATTTCCCGAGCCATTTCATCATCTCCGCAAGCCCCCGGAACATGTTTTCGAACAGCCCATTCAAGGTCAGCAGGAACGCCGGCATCAAAACCAGAAGCAGCAGAAAACCGGCAAGCAATTTGATCGGCAGGCCTACCACAAAAATGTTGAACTGCGGCACCGATTTGGCGATAATCCCCAGAGCAACGTCAACAAGAAACAAGGCAACGACGAGCGGTGCTGCAATCATGAACGCACTGAGAAACATCTGCAAAAACACTTTCACTGCCGTCATCATTACCTGCTCGCTTCCGAACGGCGCCCACAGACGATCCAGCGGAATGGCCTGGTAGCTGCTGATGACACCCCTGATCAACATGTGATGTCCATCAATACTAAAAAAATACAATGTAGCTAAAATGTTTTTGAAGTTTCCGGTTACCGGTATGTATGCGCCCGTCTGGGGATCAATCACATTGGCCATTGAGAGGCCCATCTGCATATCCATTAACCCGCCTGCAACCCGCACAGCCGCGAACATGACTTCGCAAATCAACCCTAAAATCACGCCGACCAGCACTTCCTTGACAATGTGCACGGCAAAGGTCAAATTCATGGGAATCGGGTCAAGCGCTGGCACGTACTGAAAACTGATCAACGCCATCAGGAAACCGAGAGCAATTTTGAACGGTCCCGGGACATTGCGCAGGGAAAAGAACGGAGCCGTCACAAAAAAGGCGGTTATCCTGGCAAATACCAGCAAGAATACGGGAAGCTGCATCAAGATCAGGTCCATGTTCTACCCTACAAAACGATAGAGGTTTCCGAAAATCCCCTTGGTGAAATCGAGCACTGTCTGCAGCATCCATGGCCCCGCCACCAGGATCGTCAGGAACACGGCGACAATTTTGGGAATAAACGCAAGCGTCTGTTCCTGAATTTGCGTCGTCGCCTGAAAGATGCTTACCAGCAGCCCTACCAGCATGCCTACCCCCAAGGCCGGAGCCGCTACGATCAGGATGGTGTAAACAGCGTTTTGGGCAATCTGCATCAAGAGTTCCTGTGTCATGCTCTCCCTCCTCGTCCCCTAGAAATCAGTTGAAGCTGGCCAACAGCGACTTCACCACGAGATACCAACCATCCACCATGATAAACAGCAAGATTTTGAACGGCAGCGAAATCATCACAGGCGGAAGCATCATCATCCCCATCCCCATCAGAATGCTCGAAATGACCATGTCGATGATGAGGAACGGAATAAAAATCATGAAGCCGATCTGGAACGCCGTTTTCAATTCGCTGATGGCGAACGCAGGCACCAATGCGCTAAGCGGGATGTCCTGGATGGTTTTCGGCCTCTCCGCCTTGGCGTACTCCAAAAACAGCGCCAAATCCTTTTCACGCGTCTGCTTGGCCATAAACTCCTTGAACGGAATGACTGCCGCTTCAAACGCCTGCTGCTGTGTCAATTTTCCCTGCATGAACGGTTGAACGGCCTTCTCGTTCACCTCTGCCAGGGTCGGCGCCATGATAAAGAAGGTCATGAACATCGCCAATCCGATCAACACCTGGTTGGGCGGCATCTGTTGCGTCGCGAGCGCATTGCGGACGAAGGACAGAACAATCACAATGCGGGTAAAGCTGGTCATCAAAAGCAGGATGGCCGGAGCCACAGACAGAACCGTCAGAATCAACAGAAGTTGAATCGCCGAGGATGTTTCTTGTGGGGTGCCGTTTCCCCCGCCAATTTTCAAATCAATGCTTGGTACCAGCGGCGTTCCCATCGGCGCCGCCAAAGCGGGCTCGGGAATCGCCAGCACGGCAATGGCTATAGCAACCAGCAGCCAAAGTCTCATCGCAGGTCCCCTCTGTTCGGTTCGTCCTCTTTCATCCACTCGGCTTTTTGAACGCGCTTGTTTTTCACGTCCTCCCATTGCTGATCCAGCAATTCCTGAAAGGATTTCTCCTCCATCCCGGAAGGAAACAGCATTTCCTCCTCCATCTGCTTTTTTTGGCCGAAGGGCATCCACGAAAAAGGCGGCTTCACCGGCTGTATTTCAGCATCAGCCAGAATCAAATCCGCCTCCTCGCCCGGGGGAATCACCCGCAACAGCTGCACATTCTCCCCGACCCCAAGAACGTAGAGAGAATCTCCGATCAGAACGATCTGCACGGTTTTGCCGTTTCCCAGCGAGGCCGCACTGATCACCTTGATTGGACCTTGCTGTTGCCCGATCTGCCTTTTTCCTAGAAAACGAAGCACGAAATAAATCAGGACAATGATGAGGCCGAACGAAAACACCACCTGAACGAGATAGCCCAGCAAACTGCCGGAATCGCCCCCAGGTATGTCCGCCGGCTGCTGTGCCTCACTGTCGGGCTCTTGCGTGGTTGTGGACTCTCCCCCGTTGATGGCATCAAACACAGAGTTATTTTCCGCGTGGACAGCAGCCGGGACGGAGAAGAAAAACAGGATGGCGAGGCAGCCGGCCCAGAAAGCTCTGGCGACTGCAAACAACCTTGTGCTCATCAGCCCAAGGTTTTCTTGATCGCTTCCAGCACGCGATCAGCCTGGAATGGTTTCACGATAAAATCCTTTGCGCCTGCCTGAATCGCATCAATTACCATGGCTTGTTGTCCCATGGCCGAGCACATGATTACGCGCGCGTTTGGATCAATTTTCTTGATTTCCTTCAGAGCGGCGATCCCGTCCATTTCCGGCATGGTGATGTCCATGGTTACCAGGTCAGGCCCCAATTCCTTGTATTTTTCCACTGCCTGAGCCCCGTCGCTTGCTTCTCCCACAACGGTGTAGCCGTTCTTTGTCAAAATTTCCTTAATCATCATGCGCATGAATGCAGCGTCATCAACGATCAGTACCTTGTTCGACATGGAATCCTTCCTCCCAATGTTTTATGTGCTATTGCAATTTTTGAACCCGATCAAACGGGCTGACGATATCGGTGACGCGTACGCCAAAGTTTTCATCAATAACGACCACTTCACCCTTGGCAATCAACTTGTTGTTGACCAGAATATCCACGTGCTCACCCGCAAGCTTGTCCAACTGAATGATGGAGCCGGCTGACAAGTCGAGAATTTCGCGGATCAATTTCTTGGTCCGTCCCAATTCTACCGTAACTTGCAGCGGAATATCCATCAACAGATTCAAGTTGGGCTCTTCGTCCACGCTCATCGGAGAACCGCCCAAAGGCGCGAACTGAGCCGGTCTGACGTTGGCCTGGTTGGCAACCGGAGCGCCAAAATGCTGCGGCGTGTGCGGCGGCGGAGGAGCCATTTGATACGGCGGGTAAGGAACGTAACCCGGATGCGGCGGATAAGGATATTCCGGATACATGTACCCTCCTGGCGGTGGAAATCCCGCCTGCTGCTGGTTTGCAGCGGGCTGCCCTGCTGTTTGCGGCGCGGCTTGAGGCGTTGTCTGCGGTGCCTGTTCCTGCGGAGCAGCAGCCGCTGCAGCTGCAGGACTTTCCGGCTTTTCGGCCGTAGCCGTTCCAGCTGCCGTCTCATTCGCGCCTCCTCCCACCAGCCGATCGATCATGTTTTTGGCAAAGGAGAGCGGCAACAGTTGCATGATGTTGGAGTCAATCAGTTCGCCCTGGTCCCCTACTCTCAGACGGAAGGAAACTTTCACCAGCGGGCTGTCATCCTCCGAAAAACTGTCACTGCCCTTTCCCCGTGCCAAATCCAGCACGTCGATTCCCGGCGGGGTGATGTTGATGAACTGGTTGAAAATGGTCGACATCGAGGTGGCGGCGGAACCCATCATCTGGTTCATTGCTTCCTGCACGGCGCTGATGTGCAACTCCGTCAGCTCCGTATTTTCGGGATGACCGTCTCCGCCCATCATCAGGTCGGCAATCACCGCCGCATCCTCCATGCGGATCACCAGCAGGTTGATTCCCTTGAACCCATCCGTGTACTCCACGTGGACCGCTACGTGTGGAGTGGGGAATTCGCCTTCCAGGTCACTCACGTTGATCATGGAAACCTGCGGCGTGGTAATGTCTACTTTCTGGTTCAACAGGGTAGACAATGCGGTCGCTGCACTGCCAAAGGAGATGTTGCCGATTTCCCCCAGGGCATCCTGTTCAAACGGGGAGAGGAAATCCATCACATTCAGTTTGGAGCTTCCGGATGCTTCCTCTTCGTCCTCAACCAGGTTGTTGGCGCGAAGCAATGCATCGATCTCATCCTGGGAAAGCATGTCTCTACTCATTTGGTTCCTCCCTTTCCATCACAACTTCGTCAATCTGTACGGCAATCCGTCCTTTTTGCGTTCCCGGCTGCCCCAGGAACTTCAATTGATTTCCCACCTTGATTTTCAGTTTGCTGTCAATGGTTTGATCCAATTGAATGACATCGCCTACCTGCAGCTGCAGCAAATCTGCAACGGTGATGGTCGCCGTTCCCATTTCCGCGATAATCGGCACCATGGCCGTTTTCACGCGTTCTTCCACCCGCAGCCGCTCTGCCTCGTCCCGGTTTTTCTGCTGCTTGGAAAACCAGTACTGACCGGACAGTTTGGACATGATCGGTTCAAGCACGACATGGGGCAGGCACAGGTTGATCATCCCGGTCGTATCGCCAATTTTGGTGCTGAACGAGATCACCGCCACAATCTCGTTGGGAGAGACGATCTGCATGAACTGCGGATTCATTTCCATGCCTTCCAGATAGGGATCCAGGTCGATAATTTGCTTCCACGCTTCCTGAAAGGTGTCCAGTGCCTTGCTGAACACTCTTTCCATAACCGTAGTCTCAATCTCCGTCAGAGCCCCCAGCTTGTCAGGAACAACCCCTTGTCCACCCAACAACCGATCCAGCATCGTGTAAGCGATGTTCGGGTTGATCTCCAAAACCATTCGTCCTTCCAGAGGCGGCGCTTCAAATATGTTCAAAATGGTCATTTTCGGGATGGAGCGAATAAACTCGTCATACGGTAATTGATCGACGGAGGCAACCGTAATTTGCACGAAGGTACGGAGCTGAGCGGAAAAATAAGTCGTCAACAGCCGTGCATAGTTTTCGTGAATGCGTGTCAGGCCGCGAATCTGATCCTTTGAGAAACGCAGGGCGCGCTTGAAGTCATACACTTTCACCTTGCGCTCAGACTCTTCTTTTTTCAGCTCATTGGCATCCATCTCCCCCGAAGAGAGTGCTGCCAATAACGCATCAATCTCACTTTGTGAGAGAACCTCGGCCATCATTCGTCACCTCCTTGTTATGTATAAGTCAAGGGCATCCCTACGACAAGACGCGCTTGGTGGTAATCACCTGGATGATTTTGCCTTTTTGCATCAGGGCGCTTACTTCGTTCATGATTTTGGCTTCCAGCTTGTTTACGCCTTCCGTACCCTTGATGTCTTCCGGGGTCAATCCGGCCAAAGCCTTGATAATGACCTGATTCACTTGCGGAAGACGCTGTTCAAGTTCTTCCTTTGCTTCCTCATTTTCCGCCGTGATGGTAAAGCGGACGACAATGTAGTTGTTGGTGAGCAGATTTGTCGTAATCTCTCCGGTATCAACCGAGTATTCATTCATTTCCTGCGCAGACAGCGTTTTTACCTCCGTTTCCGCTTTCGGGGACTGCCCGCTTGGGGAAAGGAACGTCTGCCACAGCACGAATGAAATGACACCCAGAAGAGATATTGCGATGATGATGATCAGGGCCATGTTAAACAATCGATTTTGAAACATCGCAATGCCTCCCGCTATTCTAGTAAATCGCCCGGCATTTTCGGCGCTGCCGGAATTACTGTTTGATAGAAAGCTCGCATACGTTCGGCGACCTCTTCTGCCGTCTCCTTCACGATGTACTTTCGGTCGTTAAAGAGCGTAATCACCGTATCGGGGGTTGACTCCACCGTTTCGATGTGCGTCGCATTCAGATAAAAGGTGGAACCATTGAAACGGGTCAGTTTAATCACTGCGAGCCGCTCCTTTCGCGAAGGAGTGGGGAAGGATCAGGTTCCCCACCCCGTCCGCCCAGAAAAAATTATCGCTTCAGGTTTACCAGTTCTTCCAGAATCGTGTCGGAAGTTGTAATGATCCGGGAATTGGCCTGGAACCCGCGCTGAGCCACGATCATTTCCGTAAATTCCTCGGACAGGTCCACGTTGGACATTTCCAGTTGGCCGGAAATGATGCTGACATTGGCATCGGTCGGAGATACCGGCGTCATCGGATCGTCATCGCGAGGACCCGCGTTCACAGTATTTTCATACAAGGAATTCCCGATCTTTTTCAGGCCGCCGGGGTTGTTGAAGGTCATCACCCCAATGATATACGGCGTGTCCAGCTGACCATCTTCATCCACAGTGGTGATGCTGCCATCCTGGCCGATGGAGTAGGAAACGATTCCGTCCGCCTGGCTGATCTGGATCGGGGTGCCGTCAACGCTGAGCAGCATGAGCCCTTGCGGATTGACCAGATAACCCTGCGAATCACGTGTGAAGTTTCCTGCCCGCGTATAATAGATGGTATCGCCTCCATCCGGGCTTACCATGAAAAAGGCATCTCCCTCAATGGAGAGGTCGGTCGCCAGGTTGGTTGTCATCGGGCTGCCGGCCGTGAACACGGTATCGATGGATGCAATGGAAGCACCCAAACCAATCTGTTTCGGGTTGACGCCGCCTCTTGTGCCGTCGTCAGCAGGTGCGGTCGCGCCAGCCACATTTTGGCTCAGGATATCCTGGAACATGACGCGGCTTTTCTTGAACCCGACTGTGTTTACGTTGGCAATGTTATTGCCGATGACATCCAGTTTGGTTTGAAATCCGCGCAAGCCGGAAATACCGGAGTACATGGAACGCAACATGGTTGTTCTCCTCCTTCATTCAGTTTGTTCTCCCGACTGCCTCGGTCGATCGGCAGCCGCAGGCTCCCTTGAAAAGGTCCAGCCTGTTTTGCGCAAGCCTACACGAAGATGGCGCTGTCGATGTTGGTAAAGACGTTGTCCTTGATGCTGGCATCATCGACAGCCGTAATGATCTTCCGATTGACGATGCTCACGACGTACGCCACATTGTCCATTAGGATCAGCGATTCCCTGGCTCCCTTGGAAGCTGCCTTTCGGACTGCCGATTCCAGGCGTTCCAGTTGTGAACTTTCCAGGGAGATGCCCCGCTCACGCAGCCGATTCAGCGCGTGATGGCTGAACGTAAGGGGTTTATCCTTTTTCGATTGGGCAATGGACTCCGTCAAATACTGTTGAAACAATCGGCCGCTTCCAACAGCAGCTTGCGGCGCAGCTTGGGCGACGTGATTCGCTTTCGGAGGAAAGTAGGTTTGCCCCACTGTAAAGTGATTCATGGCGCTTCCTCCCTCAATCCAATCCTAGACGAGATCATGAACCCGGCGGGAAGACTCCCGCAATCGATCCCATAACGATGCCGCGGACTCTTCGTCATCGAGCAGGGATTCAAGCACAAACTCCGGGTGTTCATCCCGTTTATCCTGTTGTTTCGGCTGCTGTTCCTGCTGCTGTTTTCCCTGTTCCCGCTGCTCTTGCGGGTTCAGGTTTTGCGAAGACGGCTGCTGTTGCGTCACTTCAAGCCGGTCCACTTGAAGCCCGTTTTGGACCAGGGCTGCGCGCAAGTGGAACAGCTGGTTGTCCAGCAATTCCTTGCCCGCTTTCGTCTCCGCGGCAAAATGTGCGGTAATCACCCCGTTTTTCGAGGTAATCGTCACCTGAACCTGACCGAGGGACTCCGGATGCAGGATCAATTTCGCCTGATGCAGTCCATTCACTTGGGACAAATTCATCTGTTTGACGAAGATCCGCGTCACCTGTTCCGGAAGCTGACCGGTGGGAACGGTATAGCTCCTCGCTTCAACGGGAACCTCAAGCGATTGCGCCGGTTGCGCGCTTCCAGCGCTGGCGGACAGCGCATTGGCCAGCGGTTGCTGGAATGTTCCTTCCGCCTGCTGCTCCTGCATCAACGCGCCTTGTGTTTGTGTCTGAAGCAGTTCCAGGCGAACAGGTTGCGCTGTTTGCACGGTTCCGGCCGTGGCATTCAACAGATTTTGCAAGACTTGCGGATTGTTTGCCTCCGCGCTTGCCAGTTGCGAAGAAAGCTGGGCCGTTGTTTGTGCAGACACTGGCTGCACCTGGATCGCCGCCTCCTGCTTGTAGGCGTTCAAGCCTTGCTGCGCGCGGAGCGGCTGAATCGTCACGGCCGATTCGCGGATGCCTGAGGCAACCGGCAAGCCGTTTTGCCGGTACAGCAGCATCGCAGGCTTGTCCTGCCCCTTTTCCTTGTCAGGGAGAAACTCGCGGATCATCGCATAGAGTTTTTGCATTCCCTCTGCCGGCGTTTCGTCCAGATTCTTCAACCGGGCCAACAGCTGTTTCCACTCGCTGCTCAATTGCGGCAGCGAAGCTTCCAGTTGAGATGCCAACTGTTGGATGGACGCTTTGTTCTCTGCGAGGAATGCCTCTAATTGTTGGCTGTCCTCCGGCTGGTTGGCCAACAGCTGCTGCAGTTGCTGCAACAGCGCCATCAGCGCTTCCATGGCCTTTAACTCTTCCTCGCTCAAGCCTTGCCCGATGAGCGGCTGTTGCTCATCCGCCTGAAGGTTTTGCATCGCAAGTCCCATTTGCAGCGAGAACAGTTCGCCAACTCCCGTTGCTGCATCACCGCTTGCCGCGTTCGCTGCAGGCATTTGCCCGCCTGGAGCGGTCACGTTTGCAAAAACGCCCGTTGGCTGGATCATCGCAGGTATGTTCATCTGCTTCACCTCCCTTTTTGCTTGCATTTGTTGCTTCTTATGGTAACGACAGTTGAGCAAAAGGCTCTATTGTCGAAGCAACGCATTGGATATGCGGGCGGCAAGGTTGTCATCGTTCGCCTTGTCTTCTTGAACAATGGCCGCCAACACCTGTGCGCGCGTCGCGTCCGGAAGGCTTTTCATCAGCGTCAGTGCCTTCTGCTGATTGGTCTGCATCAGGGAGCGGATTACGGCTGCAACGTCAGCCGGCGGCATTTGCGCAAACGTATCGGTGAAATTTCCGGATGTGCTGCCCTCTGCTCCTTCCGCACGCGTCTGGCTCAAAGCCTTGGTCAGGATTTGCACCCGTTCCTGCAACGCGGCGATGTCTTCGTCTTCATTCACGACAGTATCTTTCAACAATATCGAAATATCGGCTGCTTGTTTTGGATCCATTTTGGCCAGGATCTCGGCACGCTGCTGCGGCTTCATCGTCGTCAGAACAGCCACTGCTTCCTCGAGACTGAGGTTTTCGATAATCGCGGCTGCGTTTTTGGCCGACATGTTCGTATACATCTTGGCCAGGTCCTGATACTGCCGTTGCCGCTCCTCTTTTGTCGCCTGCTTTTCCTCAAGCTGCTTTTTCAGGTTTTCCACCTGCTGTTCCAGCGCCTGAATCGTGGCGTCCTTTTTCTCCGCTTCCTCCTGTAGCGCTGCGATTTGCTGCTGAGCGGCGGTCTGTTTGGCCTGCATCTCTTCCAGCTGCTTGGTTGCTCTCACTTCCGGATCGGTCTCATCTCCCTCGCCGGGGATGATTTTCTCCACATAGGGAATGGAGTTGGCCCATTTGAGCACGTTCCCCAACACGTCTACTCCCAAAAAGGTGAGGAGCACCCCGCCAAGGAGAGTGGCAAACAGGGCAGGAATCAGAATCATGTAAAAGAACCATTCCAGTTTGCTGTACTCTCGTTCTTCTTCGATCTCTTCCATTTGGTACCCCCCTCATCAGCTGCGGCGAAGATAGAGTTGTGTGCCGATCTCATCCAACTCTTTCTGTTCCTTTGCCTTTTGCTCTTCCAGGAAGAGCGAAAGGGAACGTTCCCTCATTCGCTGCCACAGCTGCGATTCCTTCATTCGTTCGCGAAGCCGCACCTGACAGCGCTCCACTTCTTGTTCCATGCCCTGCACGGTCCGTTGCTGATTGCGGATGGATTGTTCCACCGCCTGCCTGTAGTGCGAAATCATGATAAGCTGGGACGCCTGGCAAGGTTGCTCCTGCACCTTCACCAACATGCGGGCCATGTCGTCGCGCCGCTCAAACAGCGCCAGGAGCTTTCCTTCCTCCTCGTTTTTGCGCTGGACAGACTGTCCGTAAGCCCACACTGCCTGTTCCTTCTCTTTTTCCTTGAGGTCCAGAATCTTTTGGAGATGAAACCTAAAACTCTTCACTTCAGTTCACTCCTCCAAAATGGGCCGTCAATGCTTTAATGGTCCCCTGCAAATCGGAAGGTTCATGGGTGCCTTGTGCGGTAAACTCGCGAATCACGTCGCGATAGCGAATGGCCGCGTCGATTTCCCGGTTGGTTCCCATCTTGTAGGCTCCGATGTTAATCAGATCTTCCGCCTCCCGGTAGGTAGCCATGTACCGTTTCAACTGCCGCGCCGCCTCCTGGTGCTCTTCACTGGTAATTTCGGACATCACGCGGCTGACGCTGGCCAGGATGTCAATGGCCGGATAGTGTCCCTTTTGCGCAATTTTCCGGTCCAGGACGATGTGTCCATCCAAAATCCCCCGCACGGCATCCGCAATCGGATCGTTCATGTCATCCGAGTCTACCAGCACGGTGTAGAAGGCGGTGATGCTGCCGCGCTCTGCCGTGCCCGCCCGTTCCAGCAGTTTCGGCAGGAGTGCGAATACCGAAGGCGTGTATCCCCTTGTGGCAGGCGGTTCGCCGATTGCCAGTCCGATTTCGCGTTGCGCCATGGCAAAACGGGTGACCGAATCCATCATGAGCATCACATTCATGCCCCGATCGCGAAAGTATTCCGCGATCGCCGTGGCGATCATCGCCCCTTTGATCCGGATCATCGCAGGCTGATCGGAGGTGGCCACAACCACAACCGATCTCTTTAGGCCTTCTTCCCCCAAATCGCGTTCGATAAACTCCAGAACTTCTCTTCCCCGTTCTCCAATCAACGCAATCACATTGATGTCCGCGGTTGTGTTCCGGGCAATCATTCCCAGCAGGGTGCTTTTTCCCACGCCGGAACCGGCGAAAATCCCGACCCGCTGTCCTTTGCCGATCGTCAGCAGCCCATCGATGGCGCGGACGCCTACGCTGAGCGGTTCCTTGATGCGCGGACGCGTAATTGGGTTCGGCGGCTGGTTGTTGGCTGGGTAGGAGACAAGCCCGTGAGGCAATGTGCCTTCCAGGGGCCTTCCCAGTCCATCGAGGATTTTCCCGAGAATCTCCGGGCCTACCTTTACTTCCAGCGTGCGGCCGGTGGCAACCACATCGCATCCCGGTCCGATTTGCGACAGTTCCCCAAGTGGCATCAGCAGAACCTTGTTGTCGCGAAAACCCACCACTTCGGCGAGAAGCGGTTCATTGCTGTTGTTCGACATGATGTGGCAAAGTTCGCCAAGCCGCGCTTCAGGACCTTCCGCTTCGATCGTCAAGCCGACAACCTGCGTCACCTTGCCGTTCACCCGCACCGCCTCGATGCTTTCCAGCGCCTGCTTGTATTTCTGCAAGTCAATGATCATCCGACTGCTCACTTCCACGGGCAATTTCCAGCAATGCTCGCTTGATTTCTTCCAGCTGTGTCGTCACGCGGGCGTCCACACTTCCCATTTGCGTCCGGATCACACAGCCGCCATCCTGTACGCTGTGGTCGGGACATACGGCCAGCTCCGCCTGTCCATCCAGCAGCGCGAGCAACTGGGCCCGATTTTCCTGCACAAGCTCGTAGTAGCGGGGGTTGACGCAGATGGTGACGGTGCCGTAAACGCGCGAGCGGTTCAGCACTTTTTTCGCCATTTCCAGCACCTGTTCCGGCTTTTGCTCAAGTTCGCCGCAAATGACCTTTTCGGCGACGGCGATGCTCAATTCCACCAGAAAGGGCTCCGCTTCCGCAATGATTTTTTCCTTTTGGCTGTATGCCAGTTCGAGGATTTCCCGCGCCTTGTTGATCGCGCCGGTTTCTTCTTCATACGCCTCGCTTTTGCCCTGGGCGTGACCGGCCGCGTAGCCTTCCGCGACCGCACGCTCCCGGGTCTCCTGAAACAGCGCCTCTGCCTCCGCACGCTTCTGCTCCCACCAGGCTTCAATCTCCTCCATGGCTTTCCGCTTGAGCTCATCGGCCTGTTCCGCCGCTTGCCGCAAGATGTTTTGCGCCGTCTCCTCGGCATCCTGCACGATTGCCCTCGCCTGTGAATCTGCTTCCTGCAAAATTTCTTGTTTTTTTTGCAACTTTTCCGGATCTGTTTCCGTCTGTTTAGGTGCAGGGCGAACGGAGAGGAGAACGGAATCGTCAGACGCAGCGTAATGCGTCAGCTTGATGATCCTAGACAATGATATCGTCTCCTCCTCCGCGGGCGATAATGATTTCTCCGGCCTCCTCCAGGCGACGGATAATGGCGACAATGCGGGATTGCGCCTCTTCTACATCGCGCAGCCGGACAGGGCCCATAAATTCCATTTCTTCCTTGAAGGTTTCCGCCATCCGTTTGGACATGTTGCGGAAGATGACTTCCCGCACCTCCTCGCTGGCCACTTTCAGCGCAAGCTGCAGGTCGGTGTTGTCCACATCGCGAATGACGCGCTGAATGGAACGGTTGTCCAACTTGCCGATATCTTCGAAGACGAACATGCGCTTCTTGATTTCCTCTGCAAGTTCAGGATCCTGAATCTCAAGCGAATCGAGGATGGTGCGCTCGGTTCCCCTGTCGACTCCGTTGAGCACGGCGACAATGGCTTCGATGCCGCCCGCCTGGGTGTAATCGTGAGTAACCGTAGCGGAAAGCTTTTGTTCCAGCACTTGCTCCACCTGGGCAATCACTTCCGGCGAAGTGCTGTCCATCATCGCGATCCGCTTTGCCACTTCTGCCTGACGTTCCTGCGGAAGCGCCGAAAGGATCATCGCCGCTTGTTGAGGTTCCAGATAAGACAGAATCAGCGCGATTGTCTGCGGATGTTCGTTTTGGATAAAGTTCAGAATTTGCGCAGGGTCAGCTTTTCTTGCAAAGTCAAACGGGCGCACCTGCAGGTTGGCCGTCAGGCGGTTGATGATGTCCATTGCCTTGGTTTCGCCCAACGCTTTCTGCAGGATTTCCTTGGCGTAGGTGATCCCGCCCTGCGCAATGACTTCCTTGGCTACTGCAATCTGATGAAACTCGGCCAGAATTTTCTCTTTCTCTTCATTTTCGACTTTCCGAACATTGGCGATTTCCAGTGTCAGCTGTTCAATCTCATCTTCTCGCAAATGTTTGAACACCTGGGCTGAGATTTCCGGACCCAGCGAGATGAGAAGGATTGCTGCCTTCTGCCGGCCGGTCAACTCTTTCGTGCCGCGAGCCATTTCCTTCCACCCCTCAATCTTCTGCTAACCAAGTGCGAAGCAGGACGACGAACTCTTCCGGTTTCGTTCGCGCCAACTTTTCAAGCTGTTTCCGGACGACGACCTGGTCGGTATCCTCTTGGTACGCCAAATCCGGCACTTCCGTGGGCTGCACGGGTACTTCAAGATCGGGCACTTCTTCTTCCGCCAGTTTGGCTTGACGGCGTCTTTGATAAAGGAAGAAGCCAACGGCAGCAAGAGCAAGCGCGGCGATTCCTCCCACCGTCCAGAGCAATGCAGGACTGATGGACGAAGTTTCTTCGACCGCCACTTTTCCGGAGAACTGCTGCGGGAAGACGGAAATGCGCTGATCCAATTCCGCTTGCGTCAATGGGAGCCCTTGACCGCTCAACGTGACGTAGACCACGTTTCGCAATACTTGTCGAATGCTTTCAATCGTCGCATCATCCAAGGTTCCGCCAGCAGGCGGTTCCACCCCTACGTTGATGGTGATGTCTTCAATCTTGTAGGGACTGGCAATGATGTTGCGGGTAATTCGGTTTACTTCGCGGTTGATCGTATCGTTCAATTCTTCGTATTGGCTGTTTGTGCCTTGTGCGCCTTCTCCCGTGTAACCAGGAACAGCGTTGTCGCCTGTGCCGGCAATCCCGCCCGGCACCGTGCCCTGGCCGGAAAATGTTTTGGACAGGCGTTGGGATGATATGATAAGTCCTTCGTTGTTTTCCGTATCCGGCGCCGTCACAAGGTTTTCCACGCGGTTTTCCTTGTCAAAGTTCATTTTGATGAAGGTATGCACGACTACCTTGTCGCGGCCCAGGATCGTTCCCAGCAAATTGTAAAGGTTTTGTTGAATTTTTCTTTCTATTTCGGACTTGATTTCTTCCTGTTCCCTGAAGCTCGACAAAGTATTTTCTTCTTTTCCGTCTGACGGTTCCAAGGGATTGGAATACTGGTCCGTAATCGTGATGTTTTCCATCGGCAAATTCGGCACGCTGCGGGAAACGAGCAGGTACATCGCATTGATCTGGCTCTGATCCAGTCTTGTCCCGGGTTCGACGTCAACGATGACCGAAGCCGTTGCCGTTTCTGGCGTTTCCGTCACCCACAGGGTTTCCTGCGGCAGTGTGATGATCACCTGTGCGTTGCGCACGCCATGCACGCGTTTCAGCAAGTTTTGCAGTTCCTGTTGCAACGCGCCTTTTTTCATCACGTCGAACTGACGGTCTGTCATGCCCAGGGAGCTGGAGAAAAGGTCCGTATTGAATCCGGCCTCGCTGGGAATCCCTTTCGCTGCCAGTTCCACAATGACATCCTGTGCCACCTTTTCCGGCACCTCAATGCCAGTTCCGTTTCCCGTAATGCGGTATGGAATCTGCATGCTGTCCAGTTCCTGTTTGATCGTCCCGATTTCCTGTTCACTCAGCCTTTGGTCATAAAGCGGTTTATATACGGGTTGTGAAGCAATGAATATGTACATGCCAAGGGAGAGCAACAAAAACAGGGAAATTCCGGCGATCATCCATTTTTGTTTTTTGGTAAATCGATTCCATACCGTCATTATTTTTTCTTTGTATAAAGCAATGCGCTCGTTCATGATTCACCTCTCGAAGGATGCAACAACTCTAAATGGACATTCGCATGATCTCTTGATAGGACTCGATCACCTTGTTTCGCACCTGCACCGTCAATTCCAACAGGACAGATGCCTTCTGACCGGCAATTGTCACCTGGTGAATCTCTGCGTTGCCTGCTGCAAACTGGTCCGCCAGCCTGGCTGATTCCACCTGTGCCTGGTTCACCTTGTCCAGCGCTTCGGACAAGTAGGCGGAGAAGCCTTTCGTCACTTCAGCCGGCGTTTTCCTGTTTTGCGCCGCTTGGGACTGAATTGGCTGAAAGGGCGTCAGCGCGTTGATTTCCAATTTCTTTCACCTGCCTTAACGGATTTCCAATGCTTTCATCATCATGCTTTTGGTTGCGTTTTGTACGGTGACGTTCGCTTCGTACGCACGGGATGCGGAAATCAAGTCGACCATTTCCTTCATGATGTCAACGTTCGGTTTCAGCACGTATCCCTCTGCGTCCGCATCGGGATGGGTGGGATCGTATACCCGTTTGAAGGGCGTCTGATCTTCGCGGATTGCCGTCACCCGCACCCCTCGCTCTTCGCGTTGACCGGACACCATGCCGATTGCCGCTTGAAGAATATTATCGAAAGTTTCCGTTGTTTTTGGCGCCAATTCTACCATTTTTCGACGGTAAGGCTGCCATTGACCGTTCACGTAGGTGGCGCGGGTCGTGTCGGCATTGGCGACGTTGGACGCGATGGTATCAAGCCGAAGCCGGTTTGCGGTCAACGCTGAAGCGCTGATATTTAACCCCTGGAACAAGTTCATGCTTACTTACCTCCGCCTTGAATCACAGTTTTCAGCTTCTGGAACGATCCAGCCGTCAGCTGGGTCAAGCCGTTGTACCAGATTTGATTTTTGGCCAGTTCGTTCATTTCAAATTCGAGGTCAACATTGTTTCCGTTCGATTGCACGATCTGATTCGGATTGGAAACGATCTGCGGCTGCGCATATCCGTTCGACATCGGGAACGGCAAGTGGCGTTCATGGGTCCGGTACGCTGCCAACCTCTGTCCGCCTGGCGTTCCCCCCAGTTCCTGTTGAAGCAATTGTTCAAAGACCACTTGCTTGCTTTTATATTGGGGGGTATCGATGTTCGCAATATTGTTTGCAATCATGCGATGCCGAAGCGCGGCAGCATCCAAGGACCGTTCCAGGATGTTCAAATGATAGCTATCCAGCATGGTTGAATTCCCCCATTTTCGCCATGTCTTCACTGCTCTTGGAATTACTTGTCTACATTTCTACATTTTCTTCTACATTTGCTTCTACATTTCCTTTATTTTCGACATCGATTACGTACCCATCATAGCAAACTCGCGATTAATGAAAAAGCCTTTTTTTCATATCTTTCCAGAAAATGATTCAATGGGACTAAATATAAGAAAATGCTGTCATTTTGCCATTATGCTGCAATTCATATCATAGATTTACAAATATTTCAGGAAATATTACCTTTTATTGCCGGGAAGGGCAGGACGCAACGGATTCCCATAGGTCCTTTTTCACAGTAAAAATGACGCAGCTGCCAACGGCAACTGCGTCATGATTTTACTGCTCTTAAATATTGACATCTTTGCGACTTAAGAGCTTTTCAGCTTCTCAAGTTCAGGCAACAGTTTTTCGTTTAAAATTTTGATAAACGTTCCTTTCATTCCGAGTGAACGCGATTCGATGACGCCCGCACTCTCCAGTTTGCGGAGCGCGTTGACGATCACGGAACGGGTAATGCCCACGCGGTCGGCAATTTTGGAAGCCACCAGCAGTCCTTCTTTTCCATCCAATTCTTCAAAGATATGCTCGACCGCTTCCAGTTCACTGTAGGACAGCGAACCGATGGCCATTTGCACGACTGCCTTGCTGCGCGCCTCTTCTTCAATTGCCTCGGAACGCTCGCGCAAAATTTCCATTCCGACAACGGTCGCCCCAACTTCCGCCAAAATCAGATCATCTTCGACAAATTGCTGGTTGATTCGCCCCAGGATCAGCGTTCCCAGACGGTCGCCGCCGCCGATGATCGGCACAATCGTCGTCCAGCCGAGTCGGAACACTTCCTTCATTTCAACCGGGAAAATGCTGTAAGGGCTATCCACATCCAGGTTGGCCGATGTCTCATCCACCTTCAGCAACCCTTGGTTGTACTCCTCCGGAAAACGGCGCTCCTCCAGCATTTTCCTCATGCGCTCGTTCTCCATTTGCTGGTGAATCGCATAGCCGAGAATTTTCCCTTTGCGGCTTACGACAAACGTATTCGCCTGTATAACATCGCTCAAAACTTGTGCCATATCATTGAAATTCACGGCATGACCAGCAGATTTCTGCAGCATACGGTTAATTCTTCTCGTTTTTGATAAAAGATCCATTTGGTATGTCCTCCTACTGGGAAGATGGCTTGCGCAACCACCCTCACAAAATGTATTGGCTCAAATCTTTGTTGCCTGCGATGGTTCCCAGCTTTTCGCGCACGTACTCAGGGGTGATCTTCACTACTTCCAGATGGATCTCGGGGGCCTCGAACAAAAGGTCCTCGAGAAGCTTCTCCAACATGGTGTGTAGCCGCCGTGCCCCGATATTGTCCGTGTTTTGGTTCACTTCAGCTGCCAACCTCGCGATCTCCTGAATCGCTTCCGGCGTGAATTCCACCTTCACGCCTTCCGTTTCCAGAAGCGCGGTATATTGCTTGAGCAGGGCATTTTTCGGTTCCGTCAGGATTCTGACAAAGTCTTCTGCCCGCAGGCTGTTCAGCTCCACACGAATGGGAAAACGCCCCTGCAATTCGGGGATAAGGTCGGACGGTTTGGCCATGTGAAAAGCCCCCGCAGCGATAAACAACATGTAATCTGTCTTCACCGGGCCGTACTTGGTCATAACCGTGGAGCCCTCAATGATCGGCAGAATGTCCCGCTGCACCCCTTCCCGGGAAACATCGGGGCCATGACCGTCCTTGCCGGCAATTTTGTCAATCTCGTCGATGAAGATAATTCCGTGCTGTTCCGCACGGCGGATGGATTCCTGCGTTACTTCATCCATATCCACCAGTTTTTGCGCTTCTTGCTGAATTAATACTTTTCTCGCTTCCTTAATTCGCAATTTTCTCTTCTTCATCCGCTTCGGCAACAAACTGCCCAGCATATCCTGCACTTGCATCCCCATTTGTTCTGTACCCGGCATCTGGAACATGTCAAACATGGTTGGGGACTGATCTTCGACATCAATTTCGATGATCTGCTCCTCCAACTGGCCGTTGGCCAACTGCCAGGCGACATGCCTGCGTTGTTGCTCCAACGCCGCATCGTCGGCAGACGATGTGGATGAGGAATGCTGCTGCTGTCCCCCGAAAATCATTTCAAACGGGTTGCGAAAAGAGTTCTGCTTGTTGCGAGAGGGAACGAGAATATTGACGATTGCCTCGTTGGCCAGCTTTTCCGCCTTTTCCTTTACCTCTTCCATCTTTTCCTGCTTCACCGTACGAATGGAGGCTTCGACAAGATCCCGCACCATCGATTCCACGTCTCTTCCCACATAGCCGACTTCCGTAAACTTGGTCGCTTCCACTTTGACAAACGGCGCTCCGGTCAGCTTGGCGATCCGCCGGGCAATCTCCGTTTTTCCCACCCCGGTCGGCCCGATCATCAGGATGTTTTTGGGAACCACATCGTCCCTCATGTGTTCCGGCAAGCGGCTTCGACGGTAGCGGTTGCGCAGTGCCACCGCGATGGATTTCTTGGCTTGAGCCTGCCCAACGATGTATTTGTCCAAATGCTCTACAATCTTGCGCGGGGTTAACTGCTCAAGGTTCAGCACCTAAAAGTCCTCCCTTTCGCTCAGTTCATCTCTTCCACAACCAGGTTGTGGTTGGTAAAGACGCAAATCTCGGCGGCCGTTTGCAAAGAGGCCTCGGCAATTTCTCGCGCACTCAGATGGGGAGCATATTTCTTCAATGCCCGCCCGGCAGCCAATGCGTAAGCTCCTCCCGACCCGATGGCCAGCATCCCATCGTCTGGTTCGATAACTTCTCCATTGCCTGATATGAGCAGTATATGTTCCTTGTTTACAACAATCATCATGGCCTCAAGCCTGCGCAGCACTTTGTCCATGCGCCAATCCTTTGCCAGTTCGACAGCTGCGCGTTGCAGGTTTCCATGATATTCTTCCAGCTTTCCCTCAAACTTTTCGAACAGCGTGATGGCATCCGCCACAGATCCGGCAAATCCGGCCAGAACCTCGCCGCGATACAGCCTTCTTACCTTTTTCGCTCCATGTTTCATGATCATGCTGTTGCCAAACGTGACCTGGCCGTCACCGGCCATTGCAACCGCGCCATTGTGTTGGATGGCAAATATCGTTGTCGCATGAAACTGTTCCATAAGCGAAGTCCTCCCGACTATGTACTTTTTCCGGTATCGGCAGAAGGCCGTTTTGCGCGCGGATGTGCGTTGTCGTAGACATGACGAAGCCGCTCCCGGGTTACGTGCGTGTACACTTGTGTCGTCGATATGTTCACATGCCCCAGCAGTTCCTGAACGGTGCGCAGGTCGGCTCCCCCGTCCAGCATGTGGGTTGCAAACGTATGACGAAAAGTGTGCGGCGATACACGCAAATGGAGCGCGTAATCTTCAACGTATTTGTCCACGATCCGCCGAACGCTACGGTCCGACAGAGGTTCTCCCCTATAATTTACCACCAGGATGCCGTGATCTTCCCTGCCCGCCAACAACATTTTTCTTCCATACTCCAGGTATTTCCGCAGAATGTCGCAAGCATAACTGCCAATTGGCACATAGCGTTCTTTCGCGCCTTTCCCGTACACCAGGGCAACCCCCAGGGACGGATTGACTCCGCTTACAGGGAGGGTAACCAGTTCCGATACGCGCATGCCGCTTGCATACAGCAGTTCAAAAATCAGCCGGTCGCGCATCCCCAATGGCTGGGAAATGTCGGGCAGATCGAAAAACGCCTGCACCTCATGCGGATAGAGAAAGGACGGAAGCTTCTTTTCCTGCTTGGGCGAAGACAGGAGTTGAAACGGATTATGTTCAAGCTGCCCTTCCCGAATCAAGAAGCGGGCAAAACTGCGCAAACTGGACAGCTTGCGGGAAATACTGCGTCGAGAAAGGCCTTTTTTGGTCAGGTGCGCCAAATACGAGCGTCCGTGCAAATAAGAAACAGCAGCAAATGCGGTGATTTGGTGCTGTTTCAGAAAAAAGGCAAACTCCCGGATATCTGCCACGTATTGTTTCACCGTGTGCGGAGAGGCGTTTTTTTCCACGCGCAGATAACGAACAAACGAAGAGATTTGCGCGTCAATACTCTGTGACATGTCCACGCGGGATGCACCCCCACAAAAGCACCTATATAGTAACACAGGGGAATTTAAGTTTTCAACGCCAATTGTATCAGCGCTGAGTAAAATTCAGAATTTTGTCAAGCGCCCGCTCAGCCAGTTTTTCATTTTTTTTGCGTTTGTCGCGGATTCGCTCGGGCAGTTCCGGCACCAGCCCGAAATTGGCGTTCATCGGCTGAAAGTGTTGCGGATCAGCCGTGGTGATATACCGGGCCATGCTGCCCATAATGGTTTCCGGCGGCAGAACGATCAACTCTTCTCCCTTGGCAAGCCGGGCCGCGTTTCGCCCTGCGAGCAGTCCGGAAGCTGCTGACTCCACGTATCCTTCCACGCCGGTCATTTGGCCGGCGAAGAAAAGGGTGTCACGCTTCCTGTACTGATAAGTGGGTTTCAAGAGCTTGGGAGAATTGATGAAGGTATTGCGATGCATCACGCCGTAGCGGACAATTTCACAATTTTCCAGTCCCGGAATCAGGGAAAACACGCGCTTTTGTTCCGGCCACTTCAGATGGGTCTGAAAGCCGACCATGTTGTACAGCGTGGCCGCTCCGTTGTCCTGGCGCAGTTGCACGACGGCGTAGGGCTTTTTGCCCGTTCGCGGATCGATCAGACCGACCGGCTTGAGCGGACCGAACAGGATGGTTTGACGCCCGCGCTTCGCCATCACCTCAATGGGCATGCATCCCTCAAAGTAGATTTCCTTCTCGAATTCCTTCAGCGGCACTGTTTCCGCATGGATCAGCTCCTCGTAAAAGCGGTTGAATTCCGCTTCGTTCATCGGACAGTTGAGGTATGCCGCGTCTCCCTTGCCGTAACGGGATGCCACGAACACCTTGCTCATGTCGATGGAGTCCTTTTCCACAATCGGCGCAGCCGCGTCGTAGAAGTAGAGGTACTCTTCCCCTGTCAGCTTGCGCAGCTGCTCGGACAGCGCCGGTGAAGTAAGCGGACCGGTGGCAATGACGACGATGCCGTCCGGAATCTCCGTAATTTCCTTGGTAACGACTTCGATCAACGGGTGATTGCGCAGCGCGTCTGTCACATATTGGGAAAATTCGTGCCGGTCGACGGCCAGCGCGCCGCCGGCAGGAACCTTGCAGCGGTCTGCAGCGTCAATGATGATCGACTGGAAACGGCGCATCTCCTCTTTCAGGACGCCTACCGCATTGGTGAGGGAATTGGCGCGCAGCGAATTGCTGCAGACCAGTTCCGCAAATTTGTCCGTATGGTGGGCAGGTGTCATGGTCTTGGGTCTCATCTCATAAAGGGTAACGGGAACGCCGGCCTGAGCGATTTGCCAGGCGGCCTCGCTTCCGGCCAATCCGGCGCCCACGACGGTTACAGCTTGTTGCGACATGTTGTGAATCCTCCCTGCCTGTTGCAAATTGCGCTCAAACGTCCGATTCCTCCTGGTAGTCGCAGGATGTGCATACGATGCTGATGCCCTGTTTCTTCCGTTTTTTCTCGACGAGCATGTGCGAGCACTTCGGACAGGGGCGGGCGATCGGTTTGTCCCAGGAGACAAAATCGCACTCCGGGTAGCGATTGCAACCGTAAAAAATCCGTTTTTTCTTGGAGTTGCGTTCGATGATCGAACCCGTTTCACAACGCGGACACTTTACGCCTGTATCCTTGACGATCGGTTTGGTGTTGCGGCATTCCGGGAAACCGGAACAAGCGAGAAACTTGCCGTAGCGGCCCAGCTTGTAAACCATGACGCGGCCGCACAACTCGCATGCTTCATCCGATTCCTCGTCTTTCAGTTCCACTTCTTTCATTTCTTCTTCGGCGACGGCAAGGCGCTTGGAGAAGTCCTTGTAAAACGAGTCGAGCACCTCTACCCAGTTGCGCACGCCTTCTTCGATTTTGTCCAAGTCGGCTTCCATGTGCGCGGTAAACTCCACATCGAGAATCTCCGGAAAGAACTCTTCCATCAGGGAAATCACGATTTCGCCAAGTTCGGTTGGAACAAAGCGCTTATCCACCAGGGCCACGTAGCCGCGCTTCTGCACAGTCTCCAGCGTGGGCGCATAAGTCGAGGGGCGACCGATCCCCAATTCCTCCAGCGTTTTGACCAGTCTGGCCTCCGTGTAACGGGGGGGCGGCTGGGTGAAGTGCTGGTTGGGGATAAGCTCCTGCAATTGCAAAACCTGTCCTTCCTCGATGGGCGGAAGGAAGCTCTCCTCTGTGCCTCCTTCATCGCTGCCCTCGATGTACACCTTCATAAAACCGGGGAACTTGACTTTGGAGCCTGTCGCCCGGAAGTTTACCCCTCCCGCGTCGATGTCAACGCTCATCGTGTCGAGGACGGCAGATGCCATCTGACTGGCCAGGAAGCGCTCCCAGATCAGCCGGTACAGGCGGAGCTGATCGCGGGACAAATACTGCTTGAGTTCATCCGGCGTGCGATAGAGGGAAGTGGGTCGAATCGCCTCGTGGGCATCCTGCGCGTTTTCGCCGACGGACTGTGTCCGCGGTTCTGTCACCACGTAATCAGGTCCGAATTTTTCCAGGATAAACTCCTTCGCTTCGTTTTGCGCAGTGACCGAAACGCGTGTGGAGTCCGTGCGCATGTAGGTAATCAGACCCACAGGGCCTTCCTTGCCGCCGATATCAATTCCTTCGTACAGCTCCTGGGCAATCCGCATGGTCTTGGCAGCGCGAAAATTCAGTTTGCGCGCGGCTTCCTGCTGCAAGGAACTGGTGATGAACGGCGGCGCCGGATTCCGCTTGCGCTCCCGCTTGGTCACCTTCTGCACGACGAAAGACTGATCCTTCAGCCGTTCAAGAACCTGGTTCACCTCTTCCTCGGAGCGCAGGTCCACTTTTTCCTCGCCGTAGCCGTAGAACTTCGCTTCGAACGCCTTATTGTGGCTGAGCAGTTTGCCGGTGATCGTCCAGTATTCCTCCGGCACAAACTGCTGAATCTCGCGTTCGCGGTCGATAATCAGCTTGACGGTGACCGATTGCACGCGGCCTGCACTTAAGCCTTTGCGTATCTTTTTCCAGAATATCGGGCTGATGTTGTAGCCGACGAGCCGGTCAAGAATGCGCCGGGCCTGTTGGGCATTCACCAGGTCCATGTTGATGTGGCGCGGATGCTTGAACGCTTCCTTGATGGCCTCCTTGGTAATCTCGTTGAACACCACGCGAATCGGCTGATTCAAATCCAGCCCCAAATACTGTGCCAGGTGCCAGGCAATTGCCTCTCCTTCGCGGTCCGGGTCCGCCGCAAGGTACACTTTTTTCACTTTTTTCGAGGCGTCCTTCAAACTCTTCAAGACATCGCCCTTGCCGCGAATGGTGATATACTTCGGTTCAAACCCACGCGAGGCATCTACTCCCATCTGGCTTTTCGGGAGATCGCGCACATGGCCCATCGATGCTTTTACGATATATTTGCTGCCCAAGTATTTTCCAATTGTTTTCGCTTTCGCAGGGGATTCTACGATTACGAGCGTATCGGCCATTCCCTTCCTCCCCTTTTTTGTAAGGAATCTTCCCTATTATTAATGATGCCCAGCCGGTTTGTCAAACCGCTTCACGCCCAAACACGCCAAGATGATTTCAGGAAGATTGCCTGCGGGCAAAAAACCCCCCTGGAAGACTTGCGATCAAGCCTTTCCCCTCCAACAGCAGCAGAACGTGATGCAACAGCGGCCGCTTGTCTGCATCCAGCCGTTCCAATAAGACGTCGAAGTGCAAGCCTTCCGCGGAAATGAGCTGGAACACAGCCTGCTCCGCTTCACTCAACGGCTCCATTCTAGTATTCTCCAAACCATCATATGCTCTTGCGCGCGGGATGAGATGCTCCCATTCTTCCAACACATCCCGGGCGGATGTCACAAGTTTGGCTCCCTGTTTCACGAGATTGTGCGGTCCTGCGCTCAACCCGGAAAAAATCGGTCCAGGCACGGCGAACACGTCCTTTCCCTGCTCCAGCGCGCAATCGGCGGTGATCAGCGAACCGCTTCGCTTCTGTGCCTCCACGACCAGAACGCCAAGCGCCAAACCGCTGATGATGCGGTTTCGCTCGGGAAACAAGCCGGGCAGTGCGGGCGTTCCCGGCGGATATTCCGAAAGCAGCAAGCCATCCTTTTCCATCCTCCGGTAGAGATGCCGGTTCCCCGCCGGATAGATCCTGTCGATTCCGCATCCCAACACGCCGATGGTCTTCCCGCCTGCATCGAGGGCGGCGGTATGGGCCGCGGCATCAATGCCGTAGGCGAGGCCGGATACGATCACCACCCCCGCCTGGACCAGTTCCCTTACAATCTGCGCACAGGCGGCCTGCCCGTACGCGCTCGGCTTTCGCGATCCGACCACGCCAATGGCCAGCGGATTTTGCAAAATCGACAGGTTTCCCCGGTAAAACAGCGCCAGCGGCGGATCGGGAATGTGACGAAGCGATTCTGGATAGTCGGCATCGAGGAAACAAAGGTAGTTGACGCCCTTTGCCAATCGCTGCCGGGCCAGTTCTGCGGCTTTGGCCAACGGATTCCATTTTTCGCCGGATTTCGCCCAGGCGGCCGCAACTTTCCACTTTTGCGAAAGGTTCTGCCAATCCGCCACGGCCGCCGCAAATGAACCGTACGCTTCCCGGATGGCGCGAATCCGTTGGCGCCCCAATCCCGGAATCCTCAGAAGCAGGTACAAAAGATCGCGCTCGCTGACAGCACCCTCCGCCATGTCCTTGCACTCCCCTTTGCCCATTTTAGCGGGCCGTTTTGCCTATTGTAGCGAAAGACAACCGGGGAGTTCAAAAAATTCCCGCAAAAGACACAGGCAAAAAGGCGAACAAGCATTTGCCCGTTCGCCTTTTGTCCCATTTTTTGTGCCAGTTTTATTTCGTCATGACTTTGTCCAGCAAGCCGCGCTCTTTCAGCACTTCGACCAGCGTTTCGCCGATTACGGCCGGGGTTTTTGCCACGCGAATTCCGCACGATTCCAATTTGGCAATTTTCTCGGCAGCCGTGCCTTTTCCGCCGGAAATGATCGCGCCGGCATGGCCCATGCGTTTTCCTGGAGGAGCTGTTTGCCCGCCGATAAAGGCGACGACCGGTTTTTTCATGTTGGCCGCGATCCATTCTGCCGCCTCTTCTTCTGCGGTACCGCCGATTTCACCGATCATGATCACGGCTTCCGTATCCGGATCCTCGTTGAACAGCTTCAGGACATCGATGAACTCCATGCCTTTGACCGGGTCACCGCCAATTCCCACCGCAGTGGATTGACCGATGCCGCGCGTGGTGGTTTGATGCACGGCTTCATAGGTCAGCGTACCGGAGCGGGAAACGATGCCCACTTTGCCCGGGGTGTGAATGTAACCGGGCATGATGCCGATTTTACATTGTCCAGGCGTGATGACACCGGGGCAGTTCGGTCCGATCAGCTTGGTTTTCTTGCCTTCCATGTAGCGTTTTACCTTGACCATGTCAAGCACCGGAATTCCCTCGGTGATGCAGATGACCAGATCAAGCTCTGCGTCTACCGCTTCCATGATCGCGTCAGCGGCGAAAGGAGGCGCAACATAAATGACGGATGCGTTGGCGCCCGTTTTTTCAACTGCTTCCTTGACCGTGTTGAAAACCGGAATTCCGTCAATTTCCGTGCCGCCCTTGCCGGGTGTTACGCCGCCCACCACTTGTGTCCCGTATTCAACGGCAGCGCGGGTATGGAACAAGCCAGTAGCACCAGTAATCCCTTGTGTAATCACTTTCGTATTTTTATCTACAAGAATACTCATCGCGTAATTTTCCCACCTTTTCTAAACGTATCGGATCGCCTGACTCACTTCACCAGAGATACGATTTTTTGTGCACCGTCCGCCATGGAATCAGCAGCAATGATGTTCAATCCGGACTCGCTCAGGAGCTTCTTGCCAAGGTCCACGTTCGTGCCTTCGAGGCGAACCACAAGAGGTTTGTCCAGCTTGATCTGCTTCGCAGCATTGATGATGCCGTTGGCGATGACATCGCACCTCATGATTCCCCCGAAAATGTTGACGAAAATGCCTTTTACATTCTTGTCGCGGAGGATGATCTTAAATGCTTCGGTTACTTTTTCTTCCGTAGCGCCACCGCCTACGTCGAGGAAGTTGGCAGGTTCGCCGCCGTAGAATTTCACGATGTCCATCGTCGACATGGCCAGACCGGCACCGTTCACCATGCAACCGATGTTTCCATCCAAGGCAATGTAGGAGAGACCGTATTTGGATGCCTCGATCTCTTTTTCGTCCTCTTCGTCCAGGTCACGAAGCGCAACGATTTCCGGATGACGGAACAGCGCGTTGCTGTCAAAGTTCAGCTTGGCATCGAGAGCCATGACTTCGCCGTCTCCCGTTACGACAAGGGGATTAATTTCCGCGATGGAGCAATCTTTATCCACAAATGCCTTATAAAGGCTCATCATGAAATTGGCTGCCTTGTTTACCAGCTCTTTCGGAATGTTGATGTTGTACGCCAGACGGCGAGCCTGGAAGGCGTTCAGACCGGTAAGCGGATCGATGACTTCCTTGAAGATTTTTTCCGGAGTTTTCGCTGCCACTTCCTCAATCTCCGTTCCGCCTTCTTCGGAACCCATCATGACGACTCTGCCCGTGGAGCGGTCAACCACAAGGCCGACATAGTATTCTTTTTTGATATCGCAACCTTGTTCGATCAAAAGACGCTTTACTTCTTTTCCTTCCGGGCCGGTTTGGTGGGTAACCAGCACTTTGCCCAGAAGTTCCTGTGCGTATTTGCGCACTTCGTCCAGATTTTTAGCAACTTTCACCCCGCCTGCCTTTCCGCGGCCGCCAGCGTGAATCTGCGCCTTGACGACTACTACTTCTGTACCAAGTTCCTTCGCAGCTTCCACAGCTTCATCCACTGTGAAGGCAACGCGTCCTTCAGGAACCTTGACACCATACTGTTTCAGTATCTCTTTGCCCTGATACTCATGAATGTTCATGCTCCATCCTCCTATGCCAGATAAAGACTCGGCAGGCTCAACGACCGGCGAAAGAACAAACTGTTCCAGTCGAATTCGCCTTTTCTTTGCAACAGTTCTATTCTACGACAAAAATCGCAAAAGTGGTAGTAATATGTTTCACATAATTTTTTGGGGGGATGCAATCTTTTTTACGATCCTTTTTGCAAACGGAGGGACTTAAGCATTTGCTCGATGCTTTCATCCAGCGATTTGTGTTGAAACCAATGATCCTCCACCTGCATGTAGCGGGAATAGAACGTTACGGAGCGATCCAGTCCGTTTCCCGAGAAGTGCAGCACAAACAGCCTGGTTCCCGGCTGGGCGGGCGGTTCAGCCAGGGGTTCGGCTGTCCGCAGGGTACGGACAATTTGATGGGCAATTCCTTGTTCCACCGTCGTTTGGGTCACATCGTACTCCATGCTTTGGACATTGGGCGAACCCGGTGATTCGACACGAAGTTTCGACGCCTTGTACAATTTTTCAAACGGATCCTCCGCTTTCTCCCGCGGCGGCTGCCACACCGTCAGCTTGGAAAAAAGTTCCCCTTCCACCTGATAATACAGTGTCTCCCGTCCAAACGGAACAGATACGAGCGTGGGAGTGAGCACAGTGATTTCCAAGGGATTTTTATCCGTATGTACGCGCATTTGATAATAGGGATGCAAGGGGTATTGCTTAACTCCCCTTCCCGCATCCGGTTGCGGAACCGCTTTCGCAAGCAGTTCCGTCACCTCGGCAATCTCGTGTTTATCCAGCGTTTTGGATGAAGCCAAATCTACCGCGGACAACTGGACGCCTGCCACGTCTCGCGCAAGCAGTCCCTCCCCGGTCAGGCGATAAATCCAGCGGTAAAACCGGCTGACGTCATTTCCGCGATACGTCGTGTCTCCATACTGACTCCCCGTCTCACCGACGGAAACAACGAAGGGCGCCGACTGATTCCGGTACAGGACAAGCGTGTAACGCACTTCCTCCTGTTTCAGCGGGTTGTCGGAGATCTGCCATGAACCGCCCAGTTCGGGCAGTTCCTTCATGAACACATTCGAATCCAGCGCCACTTCCTGCCCGTCCGTTGACATGACGGTCACCTTTTCCACCTTGCCCAGTTCCGCTTCGATGCTGCTTTGGATATCGGTTGGCGTTCCCTGTTCGGCTGAAGCACAACCTGCCATTACCATGCATGCCACAAGAACTTGAAACAGATAAGCTTGCAGAGACAATTTCATGCATCAAGCCTCCCTCTCGCATCCAATTCCGTTCCCTGATGCTTTCTTGCACGCAAGGGCGTTTCGGATCAGGAGTTAGAAGCCGCTGTGATTCCTGTACAGCCTGTTTATTGGTCCTATTTTATCGCAACTTTTCGGCAATTGCCTAGTCATTTCTTGCAGATGCCTCCAACACCCAAAAAACCCTCCCAAGGGACATCCCGCGCTCCCAAACAGAAAACGGCAAGAAACCGCCCACATCCGGGGGTTCTTGCCGCTCGTCTGGCCAATCGCTTCCGGCTGGCAAAACAGCAAGCTTCTCGTCCGAGGCAAAGCCGGTTTGCGCAAAGAGGACAGGCGGAAGACAGGGTTTTATTTCAGGCGAACCGCCGTCCCGGTGGCAATCACCATCATCATGCCGTCGCGCAATGTTTCAAAATCGAGATCGACGCCGATTACCGCGTTCGCCCCCAAAGCTCTGGCCTTGCTTTTCATCTCGTTCAACGCCATGCTTCGTCCTTCCGCCAGCTTGCTCTCATAGGAGCCGCTGCGCCCGCCGATGATATCGGTAATGCTCGCCAGAAAGTCGCGCACGACGTTGGCGCCCAAAATCACTTCACCGCAGACGATGTCGAGGTATTCCTCCACTTCCCGTCCCTGCACCACATTGGTGGTCGTCACGATCATGTTCCCATCCTCCAGTGCCTTTCAAAATGTTCACGGATAAGCTTACGTTTCACACCGGGGTATGGTTGCACTTTTGCCACAACTTCCGGCAAATGCCCGCAATCCCCCGATTTTGATTGTACGAGATGACGGGGACAACTATTCCCGCCGCTTGCCGGCGAAGCGTGACCGTCCGTCCCTTTCAGGAATCGGAACCGCTTACGACAGGCTCAAGCAGGGTCAGCGTGCCCGCTGTCGCATCCAGGGTCACTTCCGCTCCGATCGGAATGGCTGCCTTGTACCTGCCGTGAGCTGTCGCCACATGGGTGAGCAAAGGCTTGCCCAGCGGCACGATTATTTCTTCGATCAGCGCTTCAAACGGGGTGTTGTAAGAAACGGTACAATTGGTGCACCCTCCCACGATGATCCCGATGCAGTCGTCAAACTTGCCGGCCAGTTTCAGGTGATTCAGCATCCGGTACACCCGGTTGCTGGGTTCGTGCGTTTCTTCGATCATCAGGATTCTGCCTCTTGTATCAATTTCGTAGGGTGTGCCCAAAGTGTCGACAAGCGAAGTCAAATTGCCGCCGACAATGGGGCCTGTGACCGTACCAGGCACCCTGCCAACCATCGGCATCCCCGGCGGATTCTCAATGAGCCGCGGAGCCGCCTCGGAAGACGTGGCCGTAAAAAACTGGTCGAAGTTGTACTCTGGCGTGGACGGGTTGAAGTCGAGCAGCAGCAGGCTTTGCAAGGTCACCAGGTTTGCCTTCTGGTACAGCACATTTAACAGTACGGTGATATCGCTGTACCCGCTGACGATTTTCGGATTGTCATGAATCACACCGTAATCGAGGTAGGGCAAAATGCCCGCCACCCCTGTTCCGCCGCGCGTCGGCAGGATCAGCCTTACGCGCGGGTCCCGAAACATGTCCATCAAGTCGGAAGCTCTTTGCTCATCCGAACCGGCAACGATCCCGGTGTTGGCATACACGAAATTTCCCAGCACCACCTCGAAGCCCATATCTTGCAGAAATTGTATATTGGCGTCGATCACACTGGCACTCTGCGGACTCCCCAGGGTCACGATGCCAATCGTATCTCCTTCCCGTAAAATCGGCGGCCTGATTGCCATGATATCCCTCCAAGACGGCATGGTAATCGCGCAGTTTCCTGCTAGGATAATGTTATGAGGCCCAGAAGGATCGGTGATGGAAAAATATTGAATTCGGCACGCACAATGCGTTAATATTATAGGAGTTTTCCCCATAGCCGTTTTCCCCGCTTCTTCATTTTAACTAATATGAATTTTCAAAACACCGCAAGGAAACTGGCGGGTATTTTTTGCCGCCATCCCACGAAGGCACTCGACAAAGCAAAACATTGTCGCGAAGGAAAGGGAAGGAAAAATGATTTCAAAATTTTTTTCCTACTACAAACCCTATAAACGTTTGTTTCTCGTGGATTTTACCAGTGCGATTCTCGTTGCCGTTCTGGAACTTTTTTTCCCCGTCGCCGTTCAGTGGTTTATCGATGAACTGCTTCCAACCGGCGATTGGAACATGATCGTCAAAGTCAGCATTTTGCTCCTGCTCGTGTACATGCTGAGCGCAGTCCTCCAGTTTGTCGTCACTTATCTCGGACACAAGCTCGGCATCAACATTGAAACCGACATGCGCCAAGAGCTTTTCGAACACGTGCAGAAACAGTCTTTCCGCTTTTTCGACAACATGAAGACCGGCCACATCATGAGCCGGATCACCAATGACCTGTTCGATATTGGCGAGTTTGCCCACCATGGCCCGGAAGACTTTTTTATCGCGGTCATGACGATCATCGCCGCCTTTGCGATCATGTTTCAGATCAATCCGCTTCTCGCTGTCGTCGCTTTTGTCATGATCCCCGTGCTGATCGCCATCGTCACCTACAGCAACATCAAAATGAACAAGGCCTGGAATGAAATGTACGGCAAAATTGCGGATGTCAACGGCCGGGTGGAAGACAGCGTCTCGGGAATTCGCGTCGTAAAATCGTTTACCAACGAAGCGTATGAAATGGAGCGTTTTCGCGGTCAAAACACCTTGTACCGCAGCGCCAAGCTGTTTGCGTACAAAGTGATGGGATGGACCAATTTAAACTTTTACATGATTACGCGCCTGCTTACGCTGGTCGTTCTGGTCGTGGGGGCGTGGCTCAGTTACCAGGGCATGTTGACGTACGGCGAGTTGGTCAGCTTCGTCCTTTATACCAACGTCTTGATGAAACCCGCCGACAAAATTATCACTTTGCTGGAGATTTACCCGAAAGGAATGGCGGGCTTCAAGCGTTTTCGCGCCTTGATGGAGACGGAACCGGAAATTGTGGACGCTCCCGATGCGATTGAAGTGAAGCACCTGAAAGGAAATATCTCCTTTCGCGATGTCCACTTCCGCTATGATGCGAACAAGGAAGTGTTGAAAGGGATCAGCTTTGATGTGAAGGCAGGGCAAACCGTCGCCTTCGTCGGGCCGACCGGTGCGGGAAAGACCACCATCTGTTCCTTGATTCCGCGCTTTTACGATGTCGACAAAGGAATGATTACCATTGATGGAATCGACATCCGGCGCATGAAGCAAAAGTCGCTCCGCGAACAGATCGGCATTGTGCAGCAGGACGTATTCCTGTTCACGGGCACGATTCGGGAAAATATCGCCTACGGCCGAATTGGCGCAAGTATGGAGGAGATCCGGGAGGCGGCGCGGAAAGCCCATCTGGAGGAATTTATCGAAAGCCTTCCCGACAAGTACGAGACTCAAATCGGAGACCGGGGATTGAAGCTGTCGGGCGGACAAAAGCAACGCATTGCCATCGCCCGGATGTTCCTGAAAAACCCCCCGATCCTCATCCTGGATGAGGCCACATCCGCCCTTGATACGGAGACCGAGAAAATCATCCAGCAATCGCTGGCCGAACTGGCGGAAAACCGCACAACCCTCATCATTGCCCACCGTCTGGCAACCATCCAGAATGCCGACCGCATCCTGGTTGTCACCCCGAACGGAATTGAAGAAGAGGGAACGTACGAAGAATTGGTCGCAAAAGGAGGCATTTTTGCCAACCTCCACAAAATTCAATTCGAAAAATTGACCGTATAAGAAGCCTGATTTTTTCCCGCGCAAAAGGGGCTGTCCGATAAGTCCCCTAAAAATCAAGCAGGCGGAGAAAAACATT
>ERZ777010.526-NODE-526-length-38058-cov-8.853827_pt1 | contig 38058 bp, 35 predicted proteins | sample MGYA00374963_ERZ777010 | MGnify/ENA primary metagenome ERZ777010 (study PRJEB29309, sample SAMN06268256) | bioreactor metagenome | isolation source: Joint BioEnergy Institute, California, USA | place: USA:Joint BioEnergy Institute, California, USA | collected...
CTGAGGTTTTCACTGGGCGAATGCTGCGCAAGTGGCTATCGAACACGGAGTTGACAATGTCGCCATCCACTCGGCCACGAGATGAGGCAGCGGGCCTGCGGCCATGACCACGACGTTGAGGAGAATCACACACGGCTGTTGATACGGGAGAGGATTCAACGCGAGATCATCAAGTTTCTCAGGAGGTGCTTGCAAGACGCCGAGAAGTGACTACTTTGGATCGAGTGTCTAGGCGAACCCTGATGACGAAGGGGGAGGCCGTGAGCAGACACCTGATCACGCCGATCGTGAGCCTCGCATGCGTGGGCATTGTGGCGGCACGGCCGCCCTGTGCTCCTCCTGAACCAACGGACTGTGTCGGACGGGTGCTTGTGGCGGAGGCTCCGATGTACTATTGAGTGAGACGATCGGAGTTGTGACCCTATCTCCCAAGAAGAAGGGCCTCTGGAGAACGCGCGAAGCATACGATTGCGCAATGGTGCCTTGTGGAGAAGAGGCAGAATATCCCGGTCCGATGGTTGTGACCGTGTTGCGAAAGACAAACTGGTGTGTAAATGTCGGCGGATCGGCGTCGGCGTCGGCGTCGGCGTCGGCGTCGGCGTCGGTGTCGGGCAAGTCTGGGCTGCTCATGCGGCTTCTGGGGGAACTGGGGGTCTCCGTCACGATTCAGGTAGGCTTTTCGTACTGTGATGAACGTGGTGAGGGTGTGTCCGTCAATGTATCGCCCAAACGGTGCTGGCATGTGGCGGGAAGATGGGTGCACAGGGATATGTCGGTCACCGGATCAGTTACGGAGGCGGAGACTGTTGGCTACTGGGAGTGTGTAAAGCCGAGCGGCATGATTGTGACAGTCTCAACGATGTGCGGGGTGGCAACGTCAACTGGTTGGGCGGATCGGATAGCGGAGGAGGTCTTCCAGCAGGCTCGGCGGTCTCCTGGCTGCAGCGGTCCTCCGATCGATCCCGAGCACGATGGGAAGTTCGAAGAACCATGTTGCCGACCGATGCCAGCATGTGATCCAGACACTGAGGATCCATGTTGTGGTTGCTTTGGCGTGAACTGACAATGGGTCTCCCTCGCTATGAAGGGCTGTGATATGAACACTCATGCGCGCAAGTGGTGTGTATGCCCGGCGTTATCACTCCTCGTGTTGTGCGGGCCGGTCTCTGCGACTGAGACACGCGTATCTGCGATGTGCGCTGCTGAGGCGCAGCCCGCGCCCCCTCCACAAGAGTTGATGGCCGCCGTGGCAGCCGGTCTTGCGCAGCGTCAACGCGGTGAGCCGGGATATGGGAACGCGCTCCGGCGGGCCGCGGCCGGTCTATCTCGCGCTGGGCATACGCCGACAGCGCTGGATGTTCTCACAGAGGTCATCCAGCAGCCGGAGAGTGACTTTGACTTGATGGAAGGTTTGCGGATGAGGGGGCAGTACGCGCGAGCGCTTGGGAGGGCGACCGATGCACGGCTCGCCTTTACGCAGATGCTCGAGCTCGTGGACGAACGGCCCGTGCTTCTCCGCTTCACGGTGTCCTACGTCAGTGCGGTTCAGCAGTATGCCGCGATACTGGCGTCGGAGGGTGACTTTGCTGGAGCCGCCGTCGTGCACGAGCGCATTCTGCAGTTGCCGGGTGGGGCCATCGAGGAGTTTATCAGGGCCGGCGCGTTTGTTACGAGTGCGCATTACTACGAGCGGGCCGGAGAGATCGCTGCCGCGATAGAGACCATCGATCGGCTGTTCGCCGAGTATCCGCAGTTTGGAGCGGAAGATGGACGAGCCGTACGGCTCCTGGTGCATCGCGCAGAACTTGACGATCCGACCCATCAGACGGAGGGGTATATCGATGCACTGCGCGCATTGTGGGCGCGGCCGGAACTTGCCGGGTCGCCAGACCTGGTTGATGTCGGCGAGAGACTGTCGGCCGCGCTCTGGCTCCGAGGCAGCGTAGAAGAGAGCCTTGATGTGGCAACAGGTGCGGTCGCCTTGGCCGACAACATCATGGCCGAGCTCCAGGCGCTGGATCCGGGGGACTTCCGTTTGGTCGAGTTGGGCGAGAGCCGGGCGTCGCTCGTGTCAAGGTTGTCGTCGGCCGACTCGGTTGGGCGCCGGGACCTTGCCGCGTGGGCGCTCGGCCGGTTGATCCAGTCGGCGACGGATGACGAGGTGCGGGCGGACCTTCAACGGCAGCTCTCAAGGCTGCAATGACACCGTTGCGAAAGGGCTAGCCGGCCGGCATCAACGTCGGGCGGCCTGTCAGATGCGGACCATGGCCGCGAACTGCTCGTAGCGCTCGTTCAGTTCTTCGGGGGTGAGCGTGGCGAGGCGGTCGAGGCTGAAGGACTCGATGTTGAACGAGGCGATGACGGTGCCGTGGGCCAGGGCGCGGCGGATGGCGTCGAAGGGGACCGTGTCCTCGCCGGAGCCGGCATCGGGCATGCTCGCGGCGATGTGGCCCATCATGCCGCCGGCGAAACTGTCGCCCGCGCCGGTGGGGTCGATCACCGTCTCGGCGGGGTAGGCGGGGAGCGCGCCGATGAGCCCGGAGCGGTGGGCGAAGAGGCAGCCGTGCTCGCCCTTCTTGACGACGACGAAGGCGGGGCCCATGTCGAGGATGTGGCGGGCGGCGGCGACGGTGTTGGCCTTGCCGGTGAGCAGTTCGGCCTCGTCGTAGTTGAGGACCAGGCCGTCCACGCGCTGGAGGAGCGCGTCGAGGTCGGCCCGGGCGATGTTGATCCACAGGTCCATCGTGTCGGCCACCGCGAGGCGGCGGGAGGGGAACTGCTCGAGCAGGCCGAGCTGGACGGCCGGGTGGGTGTTGGCGAGGAAGACGTACTTCGAGTCGCGGTACGCTTCGGGGACGGGGGGCGGGGCCTCTTCGAGCACGCCCAGATGGGTGAAGAGCGTCTCGCGGGAGTTCATGTTGGCGTGGTACTTGCCGCCCCAGGCGAAGGTCTTGGAGCCCTTGCGGATCTCCAGGCCGGTGGTGTCGATCTGGGGGAAGCGCCGGATGGAGGCGAGGTGCTCCTCGGGGAGGTCGTCCCCCGCGGCGGCGACGATCCGCACCGGCCCGTAGAAGGACGCCGCGGCGGCGAAGTACGTGCACGACCCGCCGAGGACGCGCTCGGCCTGGCCGTGGGGGGTGTAGACGGAGTCGATGCCGATGGTGCCGGTGCAGATGAGTGACATGGGGCGGGAGTTTAGGACGGGGCGGGGCCGGGTTCACGCCGGTGCCGGGGTGCGGGGGCGGCGGGACGAGGGGCCAGGGGGCGTCTGAGGGCGGGCTCACTCGATCGTGCGGATGGCGGCGGCGGCCCGGGCGTGCGCCTTCATGCGCGACGCAGGCAAGGTCGCGAGCACATCAGTGTGAATCCTTGCGGTCGTCGGGGGTGAGCGCGCGGAGCATGTCGATCGTGCCGACGCGGAAGCCGAGGGAGGCGAAGAGCCGGCGGGCGGGTTCGTTGGCGGCGGCGGTCTCAAGGCGGACCTGGGCGACGCCCATGGCGGCGAAGGCGGCGAGGGCGTGGCGGAGGAGGGCGGTGGCGTGGCCGCGGCGGCGGTGGGGGGGATCGACCCAGAGGTCGTGGATGAAGCCGAACTCGGCCCGGCGGTAGATCGGGATGTTGGGCTCGACCGTGGCGACGAGGAAGCCGGCGAGAGGGGTGGGGGAGGCCGCGGCCGGCGGGGGGGCGTCCGCCTCCGCGACGAGGAGGAGGGAGCGCGGGTCGGCCGCCCGCTGCGGGAGCCAGCGGGCGTAGCGGTCGAGCACGTCCGGGAGCGCGCCGTACCGCTCGGGGTCCCAGGCCTCGTGCTGCTCGACGAGGGCGGCGACCATGGGGAGAAGGTGGGGGATGTCGGCGGCCGTGGCGGGGCGGGTGGGCATATCGCGTGATGCTGATGGGGCAGCGCCTGCCCGCAGGGGGATCACCGTGGCTCCGGCGCTTCGGCCGAAGGGTAGAGGGCGCCGCGCTCGGGGCAGGCGAGGCGGCCTTCGGTCATCGGCACGCCCTCAAGGGAATAGTCGCAGTGGAAGCAGGCGGGGAGGTCGAGGCAGCGCCGGATCGGACGCAGCAGGAGGCGGGTGCGGAGCGACGTGTAGACGAGCGCGGTGAGCACGACCGCCATGCCGTACCCCAGGCGCAGCGCCACGGCGATCCACCCCGTTCTCAGCAACCAATGAAGGCCCCGCCAGGGTCCTTGAGCAGGTCGTAGATCTCACCATACACCCACATGGAACCGAAGAACGTTGCGACCGCGGCGAGGTCGGGCAGCCAGAACGCGACGGGGCGCTTCCGCAGGTACGCGCCGGACGATCTGGAGGGCCTCGGGGGCGCAGAGGCCGAGGCGGCGCTCGAGCAGCATCTGTGCCCGCGTCTCGAGCGTGATGCGGTCCCGCCATGATGGCGGGAGTCTGTCCGGCATGGCCCGGCTCCGAACGGGTGTGCCGCGGAAGGAGCGGGGCTATGAGCCCTGCGCCGCCGCGACCTTCGCCCACGAGTCCTTCAGCGTCACCGTCCGGTTGAAGACCGGCCTGCCGGCCGTCTCGCTGTCGGCGTCCACGCAGAAGTACCCCAGGCGCTCGAACTGGAACCGCTCGCCGACTTTCGCCTCCGCGAGGCTGGGCTCGATCCGGGCTTCGACGATCTTCAGCGAGTCGGGGTTGAGGTCGTCCATGTAGTTGCCGGTGGCCTTTCCGGGCTCCTCGGCCTTGAAGAGGCGGTCGAAGAGGCGGACCTCGGCCGTCGCGGCGTGGGGGGCGGAGACCCAGTGGAGGGTCGCCTTCACCTTGCGGCCGTCGGGGGCGTCGCCCCCCTTCGTGGCCGGGTCGTAGGTGCAGACGAGTTCCTCGATCTCGCCGGTGGCGGGGTTCTTCACGACGTCCACGCAGGTGATGAAGTAGGCGTAGCGCAGACGGACTTCGGCCCCGGGAGAGAGGCGGAAGAACTTCTTGGGGGGGTTCTCCATGAAGTCGTCGCGCTCGATGTAGAGGGTGCGGGAGAAGGGGACCTTCCGCGTGCCGGCGGCGGGGTCCTCGGGGTTGTTGACGGCGTCGAGTTCCTCGGACCGGCCCTCTGGGTAGTTCTTGATGGTGACCTTCAGCGGGTTGAGCACGGCCATGCGGCGCGGGGCGGTCTTGTTGAGTTCGTCGCGGATGGCGTTCTCGAGGCGGGTGATGTCGGCCAGGCCCTCGTACTTGGTGACGCCGGCGCCGATGACGAAGGTGCGGATGCTGCTGGGCGTGTAGCCGCGGCGGCGCAGGCCGCTGATGGTCGGCATCCGCGGGTCGTCCCAGCCGCGGACGACGCCGTCGGTCACCATCTTCAGAAGGTTGCGCTTGGAGAGGAGCGTGTAGGTCGGGCGGAGTTTGGAGAACTCGATCTGCTGGGGGTGGTGGATCTTCCTGCCCCAGGGGCCGGAGCCGTCCTCGGTCCGCCCCTCGTTGATGGCGTCGAGGAACCAGTTGTACAGCGGGCGGTGGTCCTCGAACTCCAGCGTGCAGAGCGAGTGGGTGATCCCCTCCAGGGCGTCCTCGATGCCGTGGGCCCAGTCGTACATCGGGTAGATGCACCACGTGCGGCCGGTGTTGTGGTGCTCCTCGTGGAGGATGCGGTACATCACCGGGTCGCGGAGGTTGAGGTTGGGGGAGGACATGTCGATCTTGGCGCGGAGGGTCCTGGCGCCGTTGGGGAACTCGCCGGCGCGCATGCGGCGGAAGAGGTCGAGGTTCTCCTCGACGGAGCGGGCGCGGAAGGGGCTCTCCCTGCCGGGGCGGGTCGGCGGGCCGCGGAACTCGGCGACCTGCTCGGCGGTGAGGTCGCAGACGTAGGCCTTGCCCTTCTTGATCAGTTCCTCGGCGAAGAGGTACATCTGCTCGAAGTAGTCGGAGGCGAAGTAGAGCCCGCCGCCGTGGGGGCCGTTCCAGTCGCCGCCGAGCCAGAGGACGTCGCGCTTGATGGAATCGACGTACTCCTGCTCCTCCTTCGCCGGGTTGGTGTCGTCGAAGCGGAGGTTGAACTTGCCGCCGTAGCGCTCGGCCAGGCCGTAGTTGAGGCAGATGCTCTTGGCGTGGCCGATGTGGAGGTAGCCGTTGGGCTCGGGGGGGAAACGCGTGTGCACGCGCCCGCCGTTGCGGCCCGCGGCGAGGTCCGCCTGGATGATCTCGTCGATGAAGTGCAGCGGCGGCGAGCCCGGGGCGGGTGGCGTCGGGGAGGCGGGGCTTGAGGGCGGGGGGGCGGTGGTCATAGGAGGGAATGATAGAAGTAGGGGGTCGGTGGGGGTGGGTCGCGCGGCCGATCACGAGCGGCGGAAGGGGCTCGGCAAGGGCGGCCCCTGGCCCGGAAGTGGCGCCGGGGGCGGCGGTTGCCGTGCCCTTCGGTCATGGGCGTGCACACGCGGGGGACGGTCAACCGGCTTGGGAATCGTCCGCAGCGCCGCGGCTCAGGCCGCGCCCGCTCGGGCGTGTTCGGCGCACGCAAGCAGCCACAGCGGCAGCGATGTGACTCGACGGCGCAGGAAGTCGTCGATCATCGCATCGACTCGCCGCGTGTGGTAAGGTCGCAGGTGACCGAGCGCGTGCAGCGCGCCCTTGAGGCACGAGCCGGTGTTGCAATGCTCGAGCGTGCCCCGGAGCGTCGCGAACCCGGGCTCCACAAGGTGCTGCGTGGCGTCGGGGAACATGACGGCGCCCTCGACGTCGTCCATATCCCGGATCATGTGCACGGCCATGTCGAGCGTGTCGGAGCCGGTGTGGTCGTCGAGCGAGTGGACAGGTGTTCGCCGGGTGCGGGCTCACATCCGGCCCACTACGCACACGATCCAGTCCTCCCCCAGTTCCTCCGGCCCCGTCACAGGCTCGGGCGCCTCGCCCGGCGCGACGTCCACCTTCGTGTACACCTCGGTGGAGGCGAAGCCCGCCTCGGCCATCGCCTCGCGGAGTTCGGCGATGCTCCACAGCCGCCAGCGGTAGGTGAACGCGTCCGGGAGGTCCAGCGTGACCTCGCCCGCCTCGATCACGCGGAAGGAGATGGCGGCCTCGACGATCCCCGTCAGCGGGTCCGCGGCGACGTGGCGCCAGAGGTACTTCACCACTTCGCCGCGACGGCCGATGTGCGTGCGCTCGAGCGAGCCGAGTCGGAAGGCCCCCGCCCCGCCGTAGGTGTCGCAGACGAAGACGCCCCCGCCCCAGCCGGCGTTCCCTGCCGCGAGGCGGGCCCGCGAGGCGCGGAGGTAGCGCAGCAGGGCCGCGCGGGTGTGGATGTAGCCGATGGAGAAGTTCCCGACGAAGACGATGTCGGGCGCGGGGAGGTTCTCGTCCGTGCCGCTGTGACGTTCGTCCGTGTCGGTCGCGTCGGCCTGGATGAGCGTCAGCCGGTCGGCGATCCCCGCCGCCGCGGCCTCGCGGGCCGCGCGTCCGAGCACCTCGGGATCGAGGTCCACCGCAACGGCGCGGCGACGCTCGCCGCGCTTGAGCCCGTCGGCGATCCAGCGGCGCGACAGGGCCGCGGTGCCGCAGAAGTCCTCGCGAAGGACGAGCGGCTCCGCGCCGTGAACGGCGTGGAGGAAAGCCGCGAGCGTGCGGGGAGACTGGACGCAGAGCTCGTAGAGGTCGTGGCGGTCCATGGCACGGGCGGAAGGACTCGGGGCGGGCGTCGGCCGCGGCGGCACCGGGGCCGGGTTATGATTGGAGCAGAGAACGGCCATGGTGTACTTCGGCAAGGTGAAGGACGGCAGGGTCGAGTTCGACCCGTCGGTGCGGTTGCCGGAGGGGGCGACGGTCAAGGTTGACCTGGTTCAGGGGGACGAGCCGGACCCGGCGGACGATCTGTCGTCGTTCGCGGTGGACACCGGCATCCCGGATCTCGCTGCCCAGCACGACCACTACATCTACGGCACGCCGAAGAAGGAGGAGCCGTGCCGACCGGGCCGGTCTGTCTGGGCACCGTTGCGCTGGTAGCGCTCGCGAACTCCCGGGATGGGTTGCATGCCCGGGCGGTCGGCGTGCAGCGGGAGTTCGTCGCAACCGGCGTGAGGCTGATCGCCACCGATTGGGTCCTGACAGAGTTTCTCAACGCGATGTCCCCGGCCGGCTGGCGGGGCGCCGCGATCGAAGCGACTCGTTGACTCCGCATCTCCTCGCGGACCACGGTGATCGAGGCGACGAGGGAGGGTTGGGACCGGGCGTTCGAGTTCTACGCGCAGCGTTCCGATAAGGACTGGTCGCTGGTGGACGGCGCGTCGATCCTGACCTGCCGACAACTCGGCATTCGCCGCGTGTTCACCTCCGATCATCATTTCCGGCAGGCCGGCTTTGAAATCATGCTCGGCGACTGGAAGCCGCCGGCGGTCACGCCGCGTTCACCGACATCGCATGTTCGCGGCAGCTTGTGCCCGGCGCCTCATCCTCACGCGCCGACGGTCGCCAGGCACCGCTCGATCCGCCGCAGCGCCGACTCCTTCCCCAGCGCCGCGAGCGTCTCCCCGATGCCGGGGCTGACCGTGCTCCCGGTCACGGCGACGCGGATCGGCTGGGCGACCTGGCCGGGGCCGACGCCCTCGCGCTGCGCGAGGGCCCCCACCGCGTCGTCGATGGACTTGGCGTCGAACGGCTCCAGCCCCGCGAGCATGTCGCGTGCCTTGGCGAGCATCTCCAGGCCCGTCGGCGCGCCCTTGCGCAGCACCTTGTTCACCGCGGCCTCGTCGAACGCGTACTCGTCGTCCCCCGCGAGCGCGAACGCCGCGGCCCGCAGGCCGTCGCGGAGCGTCTTGCTCCGCAGCTTCACCGCCGCGGCGACCCGCTCCAGCGTCCCGGCGCCGCGAGACTCGAGCCTGGCGAGCTCCGCCGGGGCGTAGTGCTTCATCCACTCGCGCCACGCCGCGGCGAACTCGGCGTCGCTCATCGCCGCGATCGCGTCGCCGTTGAACGACAGCAGTTTCACGCGGTCGAACTTGGCGCTGGTCTTGCCGATGCGCTCGATCGAGAAGTTCGCCGCGAGGTACGAGTTGTCGAACTTCTCCAGGTCCCCGCCGGGCGACCACCCGAGCAGGGCGATGAAGTTGGTGATGACCTGCGGCAGGTACCCCGCGCGGCGGAAGTCCTCGACCTCGATCTCCGGCAGCGGCAGGCCGTAGAACTCGGCGACCTTCGCCGCGACGGCGGGGTCGTCGTTCTCCCCCGCGACGAACGCCGCGAGGTGCGCCGGGTCGATCCCCAGCGCCGCGGCGAGGGCCTCGACGCTGGAAGCGCGCGCCAGGCTCGCCTGGATCACGTCCTTGGGCACGCCGAAGCTCCTGCTCGCCTCGGCGATCATCATCGCCTGGTTCTTCTCCCCCGCCGCCTTCATGACCGCCTTGATGAACGCGCGCGACGTCTTCGCCTTGTCGCGCTTGCTCATCTTGCTCCCGTCCATGTTGGCGATCACCGGCATGTGCGCGTACACGGGCGTGCGGAAGCCCAGGGCCTTCTGCAGCGCGACGTGCCGCGGCGTGTTGTTCAGGTGCTCCTGCCCGCGGAGCACGTGCGTCACCCCCATCAGCTCGTCGTCCACCACCACGGCGAAGTGGTACGTGGGGAAGCCGTCCGCCTTGCGGATGACGAAGTCGTCCAGTTCCCCCGCGGCGTAGCTCACCTCCCCGAGCACCGCGTCGGTCACGTGGATCGGCTCGTCCGGCACGCGCAGCCGCACGACGTGCGGCTCCGCCGGCCCGCCTCCCTCCAGCCCCATCCGCCGCAGCCGCTCCTCCATCGGGATCGCCAGCGCCGCGCGGTCGTAGCGGTACGTCTGCTTCTTCGCGACCGCCTCCTTCCGCTTGGCGTCGAGCTCCTCGGCGGTCTCGAAGGCGGGGTACGCCTTCCCCTCGCGGACGAGTTGCTCGATGTAGCGGTTGTAGATCTCCACGCGCTGGGCCTGGAAGAACGGCGCAACGCCGCGCGGGTCGCCGCCGATGGTCCGGCCGCCCGCCTCCAGGCGCGGCCCTTCGTCCCAGTCGATCCCCAGCCAGGCGAGGTCCTCCAGGATCCCCTTCGCGGCGGTCTCGCTCGAGCGCGCCTGGTCGGTGTCCTCGATGCGCAGGAGGAAGTGCCCCCCCATCCGCCGGGCGTAGGCCCAGCAGAGCAGGGCGGTCCGTGCCCCACCGATGTGCAGGTGGCCGGTTGGGGAAGGGGCGAAGCGGGTAATGACTGGCGGCATGGACATAGGCGACAACGGTAGGGGAGCCGCACCGGCCCGCGTCCCGGACGCGGCCGGGCGCCCCACCGCCCCGGAGCCGAACAGATCACTTGCGGCACGGGCTCCGGTGCGGGTAGGCTGCGCCGGGGCGGGGAGGGCTGGGTCAGGCCGTTTGGATCGGTCCAGCATGGGATCGTGGCGTCCTCAACAACTCGTTCGGCTGCTCGTCCTTGTGATCGCCGCGCTGGCGATCGGCGCGGCCGGACCCGGCTTCGCACCGGCCGCGGCGGAGCAGCCGCCGCGCAGCACCGCCAAGCGGACGCTGCACCTGCGCCTCCGCGGCGACCTGGACTGCACGAAACTGGTGCGCGACGTGGCGGCGGAACTGGCGCGGGCCCGGAACGACGGCGTGGAGTTCCTGCTGCTGGAACTCGACGGCGACCGCTGGCGGGCGGACGTCGTCTGGGGGATCGCCCAGGAGATCCGGGCGATGCGCATCCCCGTCGCGGCGTGGCTGGTGGACGCGCGCGACCGGCGGATCGGCACCGGGCAGGCGGTCCTCGCGTTGCTCGTCGCCGCGTCCCCCACAGCGGGGGAGGAGGCCGACGCCCCGCTCGCGCCCGCGCCGATCTACATCGATCCGCGCGCCACGATCGAACTCAACCCCGGGAGCGACCTGCGCGACACGGCTCCGGAGGGGACCGACTGGGGCACGATCGACCGCGAGCTGCAAGGGGCCGCGTGGCGGGCGCTGCGGCTGCGCGGCGTGGACACCGAACTGGCCGCGGCGATGCTCGCGCCGACGGACGATGCGTGGGCGGTGACGGACGAGGGCGCTCCGCGCCCGCGCCTGACGATGGAGCGCCCCCCGCTGGACAGCGCGGCGATCCCCGTGGTGACCCGGGCGCCGGCGTTGGAGACGGTGAGCGTGAGGCTCGATGCGGCGCTGGCGATCCGGATGGGTTTCGCGGCGGGCCCGGCGCGGTCGCCGGGGGACCTGCTCTCGGCGATGCGCGTGACGGCCGCGCCGCGCTCGACGCGCGAGGTCGCCAGCGGGCTCGGGAAGGCAAGGGAGGTTGTATCGGCGAGGCTCGCCGCGGTCGATCGGGCGCTGGAGCGCGCCGATCAGATTCTGCGGGATGTCCCCTACCGGTCCGCGCCGGACTACCACCACAAGCGAAAGAAGGCCGGCGAGGCCGCGCTGCAGGCGCTCGACGGCGCCGCGAACGCGATCCTGGACGCGGAGGAGTTGATCGCCGACTACCCGGAGTTGCTCAGGTCGAGCCCGCCCTCGCGCACGAGCGTCGGCGAACGGCCCGAGTTCTTCCGGGACCAGTGGCGTCGGCTCTTCCAGGAAAAGCGAGATGAATACAGCCGGCTCGCGGCACGCGCCCGGGAGTACGCCGGGCGATAGTGTTCTCCCGTGAAGGGGTCGGGCGCGGGATGCAGAGGGCGGGGCGGGAGTGCGCGCCCCGGCCGCCGCCGCAAGGAGTGCCTCATGTCGCGACGTTCGCAGCCGTCTCTTCCCGCGGGGGACGGGCAGCCGGCGGGGGAGCCGCCGGTCCGCGCCAACGGCCACAGCGCCGCTCCCGTCGCTGCGCCGGCTCAGCCGCCGCCTTCCTCCCACGCTGCGCACGATCCGTTGCCCGACCTGCGCGCCGTCGCGCTCGCCCGCGAACTCTTCTGGGACAACGTCGTCCGCGAGATGCTGACGTCCCTGAGCATCATGCAGATGCAGGGCACCGCTCCCGAACTCTTCGACGGGCGGATCCAGGTCCTCACCCGCGGCGGGGAGCGCATCCCCATCGGCGTCGTCTTCCCCCTCTTCGCCTGCTCCATCCCGGGCCGTGGCAGGGCGCACGAGGCCTCCATGGCCGTCGAGTGCACCGTCTTCCGCATCCAGACCCCCGAAGGCGAGGTCTTCACGCTCCCCGTCCACGAGATCCGCGCCCTGGCCTCGCTCACCGAGGACCTCATCAAGCAACTCGAGCAGGCGAGCCTCAGCCGGACGCGCCCGGACTCCGACGCCCCCGGCCCCTTCGGCTTCGCGGCGTACGTGCCGCGGCGGGACCCCTGGGAGAATGGCCAGCCCGCGATCTGACCGCGATCACGGCGGCGGTGAGGAACGGCCGCGGCCGGGCCGGGACCCGGCCGGGTCGGGCGAATACTGTCCGCCCGCCGCGCGTTCTTACCGGGCGTCTCCGCCCCCGCCGTGGGGCTCACTAGAGTGCGCGACCGTCCCTCTCCACTCCTGAGGAACCATCCATGCGTGCCCTGATCGCCATCCCGGTCTACAACGAGGAGAAGTACGTCCCCCGGGTTCTTTCCCACGTCCTGGAGTACGCCGACGACGTCCTGGTCATCGACGACGGTTCGACCGACCGCACCCCCGCGCTGCTCGCCAAGCACCCGGTGGACGTCATCCGCCACGGCGTCAACCGCGGCTACGGCCGGTCGCTCCGCGACGCCTTCGCCATCGCCCAGTGTCGCGGCTACGACTGGCTCATCACGATGGACTGCGACGAGCAGCACGAGCCGGCGGAGATCCCCAACTTCCTCCGCGCCGCGGCCGAGGGGGGCTTCGACGTCATCTCCGGCTCCCGCTACCTCAGTCGCCACCGCCTCCGTGAGGACATCGGCTCGCCTCCGCCGGACCGCCGCCGGATCAACGAGATCATCACCCAGGAGATCAACGAGCGCCTCGGCGGCGAGGGCCACGGCCGCCTCGGGACGATCCTGACCGACTCGTTCTGCGGGTTCAAGGCCTACCGCACCAGCGCCCTGCGCCGGCTCCGGCTCACGGAGGACGGCTACGCCTTCCCCATGCAGTTCTGGGTGCAGGCCGCGGCCGGCGGGCTGCGCATCCGCGAACTCCCTGTCCGCCTGATCTACAACGATCCCACGCGGACCTTCGGCGGGCCGCTCAACGACGCCGATGTGCGGCTGGCGCACTACCGGCAGGTGCTCCACTGCGAACTGGAGCGCTGCGCCGACCGCCTCCCCGCCTCCGCCCTCGAGGGTGTCCACGCCGGGTGCGGCAAGGGTTGACCCCTCTTCTTCCCGCGGCACGGGCTTCCAGCCCGTGCCTTATTGTCTATCCATCCCTCCATCCTCCACCCCTCCCCTGCCCACCAACGACGCACCCGCCATGCCCACGCCACCCGCGCTCACCATCTCGCCGCCCGCGCCGGACGTGCTGAGCCTGGCCCGCGCCCGTTTCTCGCGGCTTGCCGCCGCTCACCGCCGCACGCGCGAACGGCTCGGCCTCCCGACCGATCGGCCGATCGTCATGAGCGGCCATCAGCTCGCCTTCTGGCACCCCGGCATCCTCGCCAAGTGGTTCTTCACCGCCGCGGCCGGCGCGCCCGAGCACGGCCTCGCCCCCGCGTGGGTCTGGGTGGACCAGGACGCCAACGCCTTCGGCGACGTTCGGTACCCCGTCGTCGCTGCTGATACGGGCGTTCTCGCGGCGCGCACGTGGCGCGTCACTCCGACGGCCACCGGTTATCTCCCTCTGACTTCGTCCCCTCCCTTCGAGCCCTCGCCGCTGCCGACGCTCGACGGGCGCCGCTTCGCGACGCCCGAGGTCGCTCCCGCGCTGGCGCGCATCCGTGAGGCTCTCGCCGCGGGGCGCGAGGGGGCCACCTCCGCGGCCGAGCAGATGCACCGCGCTCTGCTCCCCCTCCTCGCCCCGCTCGAGCCGGCTCCTCCGCACACGTTCTTCGCGACCGACCTCGCCCGCACCGAGGTCTTCGCCGCCCTCGTCGCGCGCATGCGCGAGGACCCGCGCGCCTGCACCGACGCGTACAACGCCGCGGTCGCCGCCTACCCCGATGGCCACGCCGCGGAGGTGACCATGCTCCACACGGGGGTGAACCATCCTCGCGGCCCCGAACTCCCGTTGTGGCGCATCCCCGCCGCCCCCGGCTCGCAGCGGCTCAAGGTCCACGCCGCGGATCTGGATGATGCGCCGCTCGACGAACTCGCCCCCCGCGGCCTGCTGATGACGGGCCTGCTCCGCCTCGCCGCCTGCGACGTCTTCATCCACGGCACCGGCGGCGGCGGCCCGGACGGCTACGACCGCATCACCGACCGCTGGTTCGCACGCTGGCTCGGCGAGACCATCGCGCCCACCGCCGTCGTCACCGCCACGCTCACGCTCGACCTGGACCGGTTCACCGCCGGCGCCGATCCCGCCGCGGCCGCCCGCGCCCGCTGGCTCGCCCACCACGCCCGCCACCACCCCGCGCTGCTCGGCGACGCCGGCGCCGAGGACCGCAAGCGCGCCCTTGTCCGCGAGATCGCCGCTCTTCCCCGCCACGATCCCCGGCGCGCCAGGCTCTTCCGCGAGATGCACGCGCTGCTGGATGCCGCCGCCGCGGCCCACGCCGATCGGCTTCATGAACTCGACCGAGACGCCGACCGCGCGGCGGCGCGCCTCCGGAGCCTCCCCGTCGCCACCGACCGGACGTGGCCCTTTCCCCTCTACCCCGAGGCGGCGCTGGCGGCCCTGCGGTCGAGCGTTCGCGCGGAACTGGCCGCGGCGATGGTCGCGCCCGTCCTGTAGCCCGGCGGCTCACGTCACGACCGTCGCCATCTCGTGCACGTTCTCGAAGCGCCACTCCCCGCCGAAGCCGGGCTCCCAGAAGAACCGCACCAGTTCGCCCTCGGGGTCGAACCCGAAGACGCTGAGCGACAGGTCCTCCCCGGCGACGCCGGTGAGCGGGCCGGTCAGCCGCGGCTGGTCGCCGGGGGTGATGCCGTCGAGGACGACGAAACTCCAGCGGTTCCCTTCGATCCCCGGCGCCCACCAGTAGTTCACCACCTCGCCCGTCTCCAGCGAGACCCCCGCGACGTTCATCCCGCCCCACAGGGAGACGAACGCGGCGAGGTCGTCCTCGGCCCGCAGCAGCGGCCCTCCCGCCTGCTCCGTCAGGTTCGACCGCTCCCAGTGGTCGCCGAACTCCGGCAGCCACCAGGCGACCTCGAACTCTCCCGACGCCGTCACCCCGCCGATGTTGATCGAATCCCACGGCGTGAGGAACGTCGTCAGCCCGCCGGCGAGCACCGGCGCGTTGTACCGCTGCGAGAGGTTCGTCACCTGCCACGTCGCCAGCCCGGGGGCCCACCAGACGCTGAAGATCTCCCCCGTCGGCCCCAGCCCGACGATGTTCAGCCCGCCCCAACTGGTCGCGAAGCTCTCCAGGTCCCCGGTGAACCGCGGCGTCGCCTGCCCGGTCGGGGTCAGTTGCTCGTCGGTGATGTTCATCACCCCCCACACGAAGCCGCCCCCATCGTCCGCGTTGCGCTCCTTGCCGGTCTGGAAGAAGCGCACGACGTCCCCCTCGCCGTTGAGCCCGGTGAGGTTGACCACCCGGTCGGGCGTGATCATGACGCCCATGCCGCGGGTGATCCGCTGCGAGCCGGGCGTCTCGGCGGAGAGGTTGCGGAAGGTCCACCGCCCGCGGCTGTTCTGGGTGAACAGGATCACCTCGCCGTTCTCGGTGTGCCCGGCCGCGAAGAGGCCGCCGGTCTTGGGGTCCTCCCAGGTGACCACGCCGTCGGCGATCGCCGGCGAGCCCGAGACGGCGACCAGGTCGGAGACGAACCACCCGCCTCCCGCGCCCGTGCCGTTCGCGCCGCGGAGGGCGTACACCGCCTCGGCGCCGCCGGGCGTGTCGGCCGCGACGCTGATGAGCGTGCCCGTGATCTCCGGCCCGCCGACGCGGATCGCCAGGCCCACCACCGCGTCGATGAACTCCGCGTCGTCCCACGTGGTGTTCAGCAGCTCGTTGCCCCCGTCGGAGATGGTGAAGGCGAGGATCTCGTCGGTGCCCCGGACGTCGAGGAGCACCTGGTTCCCTTGGACGCTCCACGTCCCGCGGGTGATCGGCCGGCGGACGCCGTCGTCGTAGAGGTCCAGGTCGTAGGTGACGAAGTCGCCGTCGGGCTCGAGTTCGAGGAACCGCTGCGCGAAGGCGAGGTCCCCCTCGTCGCGGATGTCGAACGCCGGCTCCCCCGCGACCGCCCACGAGAGCAGGTAGCCCCCCGCGAGCGCCTGGGGCGTCGCCGCCGCGTCGGCGCGGACGGCCACGCCCGCGAAGACCAGGTCGTCCAGCTCCCCCAGGTCCGCGAAGATCAGCGTCTGCCCGTCGCGGCTGAGGTAGAACGTCTCGTCGTCGGAGGTGATGAACTCCCCCATCTCCGCGACCGACTCGATCACGCTCATCTCCCGCGCCGCCGAGCCGACCTCGACGCGCCACCGGATCGTGCTGCCGCTGATCGTCAGCGTCCCCGTGCCGTTGAACGGCTCGTCGGCGTCGAAGTCCACCCCGACGAGGCTGAAGCGCCACACTCCTTCGATGTCCGCCAGCGTCGCGCTCTCCGGCCGCTCGACGATGTACTCGATCTCCTGCGAGAACTCGGTATCAAAGACGCTCGAGCGCCGCCGCCGCTGCGAGTAGAACCACCCGACGTCGCTCGTGCCGAACCACGCGCCGTTGGTCTCGTCCGGCTCGCGCAGCCGCCCCCGGTTCGGGCTGCGGACGAACCGGCCGTCCGGCAACACCGTCACCCGGTTGTACCGCAGCCCCTGGTCGGAGACCGGGCCGAGCCGGCCGGACTCGAACATCTCCCCCGTCGCGGAGCCGTCGTCCTCGATCCGCCCCTCGGTGGAGAAGGTCTCGGCCCCCAGGCTGCCGTCCTCGTGGACGTAGAGCAGGCCGACGCTCGCGAAGTTGATCGCCAGCAGCCGGCGGGGTTCGAGCGCTTCGAAATGCGCCGCTGCGGCCTGATCGCGGACTGTCGGGGCGCGATGATCGGAACGGCTGGCCCAATCGCGGCGGACAAGACGGCGTGTCATGGTGTGCCTCGCGTCGATCTCGGGCGCGCTCCCTCCCGCCGGCGTGCGTTGCTTCCCGCATCGTTGGGGCGGCGGCGCGCGTGGGCGTTGACTCCCGCTAAACCGCCGGGCGCGGCCGGCGTATTCCCGTCGCTTGGCGCAACCCGGCCCCGCGGATCGCGGACCGGCTCGTCCGCTTCTTCAGCAACGCCGCGTTCGTACCATCCCCCGCATGCCCCGCACGTCGCTCGTTCCCGGCTTGTTCATCTTCATTCTCGGCGTTGCGCTCTGCTTCTTTGCCGCCGCGTGCCGGGAGGCCGCGTCCTCGCCGGGCGCTCCCGCACCGAGCGAGCGGGAGAACACAGGTCCTCGCATCGTCGCCCTCTCCCCCGCCATCGCCGTCGCTCTGCGCGACCTCGGCCTGGCGGACCTCATCGTCGGCCGGCACGGCTTCGACGCCTGGACCGACCAGTCCGTTCCCGTCTGCGGCGACCAGTCCGGCATCGACTACGAGGCGCTCCTGGCCGTCCGGCCGACGCACGTCCTCGTGCAGTGGGGGCAGCGAGAGATCCCCTCGCGCCTGGCCGACCTCGCTTCACGCCGCGGGTGGAGGCTCCGCTCGTTCAACCCGCTCTCTCTCGACGAAGTCCGCTCGATGGCGGCGGCTCTCTGGGACGAGTTCGCGCCCGGCGCTGCGAATCGTGGTGATGGAGATGCTCCGCCCGCCTGGCTCGCCGCGATGGATGCCGCGTGGAGCCCGCGCGAACCCGACCTCGCCGCGGCCGGGCGCGTGCTGATCCTTCATGGCGTTTCCCCTCCCAATGCGCTGGGCCCTGGGTCGTTCCACCTCCAGGTCCTTGAACGGCTCGGTGCGAAACCCGCCGTGACGCACGGGAGCCCGTACATCACGCTCGACCTTGAGGACGTCCGCGCCCTCGCCCCGGACGCCATCATCCTGCTCAGCCCGCGCCCGCCGGGCGCGCCGCCTCGGAGCCAGAGCCCTACGCCGGATGAACTCGCCGCCGCGCTCGGCCCCCTGGCCCGACTCGACGTCCCCGCCGTCCGCAGCGGCCGCATCGCCGTCATCGACGACCCGGAATGTTTGCTTCCGAGCACGTCGATGGTGCGCTTCGCCGACGACCTCGCCCGCATCCTGGAGGCGTGGGCCGCGGGGCGCTAAGCCTCCGCGCCCCGGCTACCGCCTGGGGCAGACCATCGCCCCCACCGGCGCGCCGCACCCGCGATGATCCACCTCGACATCGGCGGCTGCCGCCGTCCCCTCCGCGGCGTCATCCCCGCCCGTGGCCGACACCGGCACGGCCAGCGTCCCCCCGGAGGGCACGACCGTCCCGCCGCGGCCCGGCCCCTGAGGCCGGAAACTGACGATGATCACCACGCTCGCGATGATCACCGCCGCCGCGACCAGCGTCAGCGGCGTCATCGCCTCTCCCCCCAGCCACCACCCCAGCCCCACCGCCACCACCGGGTTCACGTACGCGTACGTCGCCACCTTCGACGGCGAACTGACGCTCAGCAGCCAGATGTACGACGTGAAGCCGATCAGCGACCCCGCCACGATGAGGTAGACCAGCGACAGCACCGGCCGCGGCGTCGCGAACATCCGCGCCAGCGACAACTCCGAGAACTCACCGGCGGCGCCCGAGACGGCCAGCAGCAGCGCCCCCCCGCACAGGAGCTGCATCCCCGTGGACAGGAACGGCGATCGCGGCAGGTCGGCCCGGCGCGAGTACAGCGATCCGTTGGCCCAGCAGAACGAACTCGCCAGCGTCGCCAGCGCCCCGACCGCCGGCCACACCCCGGCGCGTCCGACCTCCGCGGCGTCGAACGCGTTGAGCACCTTCGGCCCGATCAGCATCAGCACCCCCGCGAACCCCAGGGCGATCCCCGCGACCTCCGACACCCGCGCCCGCCCCGGCCGCGGTGCGCCGGGCATCGGGTGGAACCGCACCAGCAGCGCCATCCAGATCGGCAGCATCGCCACCATCAGCGCGATCACGCTGGAGGCGATGTACTGCGTGGCGAAGGTCACCAGCCCGTTGCCGCCCAGCAGCAGCAGCCCCCCGACGATCGCCGCGTTGATCCACTGCCGCGCTGTGGGCCGGCCCGCGTCGCCGTCCGCTCCCCACCCGGCGCGCTGCCGCACGTACGCGTAGACGATCATCCCCGCGATCAGGTTCCGCACGCCCGCGAGGAAGAACGGCGGGAAGCCTTCGATCGCCCACTTGATCCCGAGGTACGTCGAGCCCCAGAAGAAGTACAGCGAGAAGTACGCCGCGGCGACCAGCCACACCGGCGGGCGCGCGGGCGCCGGTGTGGCGAGGCGTGTCGGTTCACCGCCGGATGATGGCATACGACCTCCGACGAGGGACGCCTGAACGAGCGACGCGGATCAGACCGTGACCTCCCGCCCGATGCACGGGCAGACCACCATCTGGGCATCCTCCATCGCCTGCACGACGATCAGCCCGCTCGCGTCGGTTCGGAAGGTCTCGCCGGCGCGGAGCACGTAGTCCGCGGCGTCCCCCTCGCGCGTGATCCAGAGCGTTCCGCTGAGCACGCGGACGCACGCCTGTCCTTGCGCCCGGCCCCTCCAGACCTGCCCCGCACGCAGGTCGAAGCGGTCCAGCACGGAGGGCGCGGGGCAGCGGCCCCCCGGGCCGTTGCTCCAGGTGAACGCGAGCCACATCATGCGATACCGTCCCCTTCACGGGCCGTGGGCGGCGACACCCCAGATGCGGGGTCAGCAGGGGCCGCCCCCGCCGGCTCGATCGGCAGGTACGAGGTCTCCTTCACCGTCTCGAGCACGATCGTCGTCCGTGTCCCGCGGACGAAGGGGATCGCCCCGAGCTGCTCGCGCAGCAGCCGTCCGAGGCTCTCCGTGTCGCGGGTGCGGACCTTGACCAGGTAGCAGTCCTCCCCCGCGATGTGGTGGACCTCCTGCACCCCCGGGATCGCGGCGATCTGCCGCCCCGCCTCGATGGCGGTGATCCGCTCGTCCGCCCGGACCATGATGAACGCCAGCAGGTTCAACCCCAGAGGCCTGGGGTCCAGCATCGCCGAGTACCCCCGGATCACCCCGCGCTCCTCGAGTTTCTTGATCCGCTCGAAGACCGCCGAGGGGGCCATCTCCACCCGACGCGCGATCTCCGCCGCCGCCGTCCGGGCGTTGTCCTGAAGTATCGTCAGAATCTGGCGGTCAATGTCGTCGATCATTTGGTCTAAGTCCATGATACACGATGGATCGACGTTGTCGAGGCATTATGGAGAAAAAATCACCGGCATACCGCCTCGGCTGAGGTAGGGTTCTCGGACCAAGCCTGCCGAGCGCCCGCGTTGGAGGAGTCAGAAGGACGCAGCGTGTTTGGATGCGTCGGCTTCCCTCCCCTCGCGCCCGCGCCGCACACCGGCGTGCCGCTTCGCCGATGCCAGGGCTGATTCGCGGAGATGCGGTCCAGCCGCCCGGGGAATCAGCCGATCCGATCGAAACCGATCCCCGAGCACAGGAGTCACGCGTGCGCCACAACTCAAGACCCGCCCTCTCCGCCGCGACCGCCGTCGCCGTCTGCGCCTTCGCCGCCGCGGCCGCCCCGCCGCGGTACGCCTTCCAGCCGATCGACGTCCCGTCCGTCCCCACCGGCTACCAGGGTGCGCCCGCTCGCATCATGGCCTTTGACGCCGCGGGGAACGGCTACGGCTACAGCCTGCTCATGAACGCCGATGGCCCGGTCATCGCCGCCATCCGGTGGGAGCAGGGGCGGATCGTGCCCCTCGACACCCCAGCCGGCGCGACCACGAGCCATGCCGCGGCCATTTCCCCTTCCGGCGACATCGTCGGCTGGTACGGCGGCGACGCCGACCAGGGGGGAACGATGTGGCGCAACGGCGTGCCCCGCCCCCTTGGCGAGTTCCTCCCCACGGGCATCAACAGCGCGGGCGACGTGGCGGGCGTGGTCCGCAACCCCGTTGACGGCCGCCGCTACGCTCCGGCGCTGTGGCGCCACGGCCGCCTTCAACTCCTGCCCATGAGCCAGCCCAGCGCGCACGCCTGGGTCGTCGGCCTCAGCGACTCGGGTGCGGTCGCCGGTTCGTGGACCGACGGTCGCGGCAGCGGCCGCGCCGTCCTCTGGTCCGGCGGTCAGGCGTTCGAACTTCCCCTTCCCGAGGGGGCCGATCGCTCCGAGGCCAGGGCCATCAACCGCGCCGGCTGGGTCGTCGGCGTCGCGTACCGCGCCGACTCCGCCACCCACGCCGCGGTGCTCTGGCGCGACGGCGAAGCGATCGACCTGGGCGTCCTCGACCCGGCCACGCCCGAGGCCTGGGCGCAGTCGATCAACAACGCCAACCAGATCGTCGGCGTCGCGCAGACCAGCGACGGCCCGACGGTCTTCCTCTGGCAGGACGGCGTCATGCACGACCTGCGCGACCTGATCGAGGGGGGCGACATCGGCCGGCTCAGCGCCACGAACCTGGTCATCGGCGACGGCGGCCACATCGCCGGCGTGCAGTTCCTTGAGGACGGCACGACGCGCGGGTTCGTGCTCACGCCGGTGCCGGCCCCGGGCGGGCTAGCGGCGCTGGCGGGCTGTGCGCTGCTCCTGCGCCGCCGGCGCTGATCCCCGGCCGCATCGAGCCCGAAATGACAACCGGCCGCATCATCGGCGCGGCCGGTTGCGTGTTTCGTCCATGCGGGCGGCGGCGTCAATCCTCCGGCACGTTGTCGCTGGTGACGATCTGGCGGAACAGGGTCCGCAGCTTCCTGGTCACCGGCCCCTCGCCGTCGGAGATCTTGTGGATCGTCCCGTCCTTCTCGACGGAGGTGACGGCGATCATCTCCGCGGCCGAGCCGGTCAGGAAGATCTCGTCGGCCTCGAGGACCTCCTCCAGCCGCATCATCTTCTCCTCCACGGGCGTGCCGGTCTCCCGGCAGAGGGTGTCGATGACGAACCGGCGGGTGATCCCCTCGAGGATGCCCGCCTCCGGCGGCGGGGTGAAGACCTTGCCCCCCTTGACGACGAAGATGTTGTCGCCGGTGCACTCGCCGACCCAGCCGTCGGTCGAGAGCATGATCGCCTCCAGCGCGTCGCTGGCGAAGCTCTCGGTCTTGGCCAGGATGTTGTTGAGGTAGTTCAGGCTCTTGACCCGCGGGTCGAGGCACGGGATCGGGATCCGCGGCCGCTTGGCGACCACCACCTTCATCCCCGTCTGGTACAGCTCCGGCGGGTACAGCGCGATCTGGTCGGCGATGCAGATCACCCCCGGCACCGGGCAGTTGCGCGGGTCCAGCCCCAGCGTCCCCACCCCGCGGGTGACGATCAGGCGGATGTACGCGTCCTTCAGGTCGTTCGCGGCGATGCAGCGCCGCTGGATGTCCACCATGTCCGCCTGGGTGATCGGGATCTTCAACTGGATCGCCTCGGCGGAGCGCCACAGGCGGTCCATGTGCTGCTGGCACTTGAAGATCTTCCCGTTGTACACCCGGATCCCCTCGAAGACCCCGTCGCCGTAGAGCAGGCCGTGGTCGTAGACGCTGACCATCGCCTCGCTCTTGGGCACGATCCTGCCGTTGATCCAGATCAGGGGCCTGTCGCCCTCGCCCGTGGTGTTGTCCAGGAAGACCCGCTCGTAGGGCTTGGGTTCCGCCCACCACGGCGTCGCGCCCCCCGCCTGCTGATGAGCGGCGCCGCTGGCGGCGTGGCCGTTGGCGGCGGTGGCGTTGGTCTTCGCCGGAGTGGCAGTTTCGTTCATGGCGGTTCCTCCCGGTGCAACATCAAGGCCAAGCCCCTGCACCCCCGTGTCCTCTCGTCCCCCCGGTGCGTTCTCCCCCCGGCCCGGCCGCGCCGCCGCACGACCGGCCCGTCACTTCCCGACGCCCGCATGATAGGGTCCACGCCCGGACCGACCGTCGATCGTCTGCAACCTGTCTGTCAGGCCTTTGACAGGATAAGTGGCCTTACCAGGGCGGGCGTCCGGGCAGACAGCCGCCGCGGACGCACCTTCTACGCCGCGGGTCGTGGACGGGTGCGGTCGGTCGCCCGGCTGCTCAGCCGATGCCGCCCTTGAACTGCTGCTTGCCGAACTTGGCGCGCAGGCGCCGCAGCGCCGGGGTGTCGGCGACGGGGGTCGGGGCGCGCTCCTCGCGCCGGCCGCCGCCCTTGCCGCCGGGGCCGCCTCGCCCGCCGGCGGGCTCGGGGGCCGGGAGCGTGGCGCGGATGCTCAGCGAGATCTTGCGGCTCTCGGGGTCGATTTTCAGGACCTTGGCCTTGACGATCTCGTCGATCTTCAGCACGTCCGCCGGGGTGTTGATCCGCCGGTGGGCGATCTCCGAGACGTGCACGAGGCCGTCCACGCCGGGGGCGATCTCGACGAAGGCGCCGAAGTCCGTCAGGCGGACGACCTTGCCCGTCACCTCGGCCCCCTCGCTGATCTCGTTGGCCGCGACCGCGAAGGGGTCCGCCGCGAGCTGCTTCAGCCCCAGGCTCAGCCGGTTGTGCTCCCAGTCGATCTTGAGCACCTTGACGGTGACCCGCTGCCCCTCCTTCACGTGCTTGGCGACGGCGTTCTCGCCGTAGTTGACCCGGTCGTAGGAGAGGTCGGAGATGTGGATCAGCCCGTCCACCCCGCCGAGGTCCACAAAGGCCCCGAAGGGCATGATCTTGCGGACGATCCCCTCGACGACCTGCCCCTCCTCGAGCGTCGCCTTGACCTTCTCGGCCTTCTCCTTCCGCTCGGCCTCCAGCACGTCGCGGCGGGAGAGGACGATGTTCCCCTTGCCGCGGCGATCGATCTGGCTCACCTTGCAGACGAACTTCTCGCCGACGAAGACCGACAGGTCCTCGACCCGGTCCAGGGCGACCTGGCTGGCGGGCATGAACGCCCGGTGCTGGGCGACCTCGAGTTCCAGGCCGCCCTTGTTCACCCCCGTCACGCGGGCCTCGACGACCTGGCCGACCTCCAGCATCTCCCACGCGGCCTTCTGCACCGCGCCGGGGCGGGAGCAGATGAACAGGCTCTCCGCGGCCTCGTAGCGGTCCACGACCACCTCGATCTGGTCGCCGACCTTCGGCAGTTCCTCCTCGGGCCACTGGCTGCGGCTGGCGACGCCCAGTTCCTTGGGGCCGAACTCGACGAAGATGTCGCTGGGGCCGACGGAGACGACGGTGCCGGTGCGGTGCTCGCGCCCCGCCTGAACGACGCGCGGGCCGCGGATCGCCGGCCTGGCGCCCTGGGCCGCCCCTGCCGCGGCGGGCGCGGCCTTGGGCTCCTGGCGCGGGGGCTGGGGGCCGACGCCGCGATCCATCGCCGCCATCGCCGCGTCGATCTCGGCGCTGACTTCATCGGAGATCAGCGGGGCCGACGGCGCCGGGGCGGGCGCGGCCGGGGCCGGCTGCCGCTCGGGCGGACGCTGCTCCCCCTGCGTCGTGTCGGCGGCGGGAGCCTGGCTGGTCGAAGGGGACGCCGCGGCGGCGCTATCGCCGGGTGTCACGGTCGGGGGTGCGATCTTCGCGTCCATTGGTGTCAGGGGGATCGGGGTATGGCTGTCGCTGATGGATGCCGCGGCTGGGACGGCACAGGTCCCACCTTCTCGGTCGTGCTGCGAGCTCCCACTCGCGTCCGAGCCAGCCCTAAGAGTGTATCGCCGGACCTGTCAGGAACCAGCCACGCTCTGCAGCTGGCCGCCCGGCTCGGAGTTCCAGTCCTTCCAGTCCGCGCGGGCGGCCTCCACGATCCGCTTGGCCGTCCGGACGTTCACGAAGCCGGCGTTGGCGTCGATCTCCGGCCTGGTGCCGGTGCGGACCGCGTGGATGAACGCCTTGATCTCTTCGAGGATCGGTTCGGAGTCGTCGATCTCCAGGTTCTCGATGTTGACCAGCTCCTGCCACTTCAGGCTTGTCAGGTCCACCCCCCGGCGGAGCTGCTCGCGCACCTCGTCCATCTGCAGCGAGTTGGCCATCCGGCGGATCACCGTCCCCTTCTTGGCCGCGTAGTCGATCTTGACGTAGGCGTTCTCGCCGGTGATCCGCGTCACCCGCTCGGTTTTGAGCGCCAGCCGGCTGGCGGTGATGTTGGCCACGCACTTGCCGTAGGGGCGCTCGAAGGTCAGCCGGGCGTTGCAGAAGTCCTCGTGCTCGGTGATCACCGGCACCCCGGAGGCCTGGATCTCGCTGGGCTCCTGCCCGTCCATCAGCATGAGCACCACGTCCAGGTCGTGGATCATCATGTCCATCACCACCCCGATGTCCACCGAGCGGAAGGTCATCGGGCTGACGCGGTGCACCTCGATGAACCGCGGGATGATCGGCAGCCCCGTCTGCTGCTCCCGGCGCAGCGCCCGCATGATCGGGTTGAACCGCTCGATGTGCCCCACCATCAGCACCGAGCCGGTCCGCTCCGCGGTCTCCTTCAGGGCCGCGGCCTCGTCCACGTCCGCCGCCAGGGGCTTCTCGATCAGGCAGGCCACCCCCCGCTCCAGGAGCGGCTCGGCCATCCGCCGGTGCGCCGTGGTCGGCACCGCGACGCTCACCGCGTCCACGCCCGCGCTGAGCAGTTCCTCGACCGAGGCCATCGGCGTGCAGCCGTACTGCTCGGCCACGTCCTCGCGGCGCTCCTGGTTCTCGTCCACCACCCCCACCAGCGTGCATCCCTCGAGCTGGGCGTAGACCCGGGCGTGGTGCCGCCCCATCCGTCCCACGCCCACGACGCCGCAGCGCAGCAGCCGATCCCCGAGACCGCCCCGGGCTGCCATGGAACGACCATTGAACGTGCTGTCGCGTGCCATCGCCAGACTGGATCCTCGACCGGCCCCCGGTCCCTGTGCCTCAGGAGGGCCGTGGCCCCGCCGGCGGGGCCACGACGTTGCGATGGGCTCAGGCCTTCAGGAGCTCGTCCAGCGCCGCCGCGAAGTCCCCCTTGCTCTGCAGCCCGACGAACTTCCGCTTCGCCTCGCCTCCCTTGAACAGGATCACCGTCGGGATGGCCTGGATCCCGTACTTCACCGAGACTTCCCGGTTGTTGTCCGTATCCAGCTTGCCCACCTTCACCTTGCCCGCGTACTCCTGCGCGAGCTGCTCGATCACCGGCGTCAGCATCCGGCAGGGCATGCACCACTCCGCCCAGAAGTCCACCAACACCGGAACCTCCGACTGGAGGACCTCCGTCTCGAAGTTCGCATCGGTGAAATCGGCGACGTTGGGGCTGGCCATGGCTGTTCCTTGTTGTGGAGCGGCGGCGCGGCCGCTGCTGACGTGCTCGTGTAGGGCCCCCCTCCACGTCCGGCTCCCACTCGTCGGGATACGCACTGGGGCGGGCGGGAGCCGGCCCGTCGCGATTCTATCACCTACCCCCGGGCGCGGCCGTCCCTTCTCGCGCCCGGCGCTCGGATATGCCCCAGGCCGCTGCCGCGGCACGCAGCGCCCGGACGTGCAGCGCGACGTCGTGCACCCGGAAGATCGACGCCCCCGCGAGCAGGTGCGCCACGCTCAGCCCCACCGTCGCCGCGACACGTTCCCGAGGCGGATCATCCGGCGAGTGCCCCCCGGCCCGGCCGACAAAGCTCTTGCGGCTGAGCCCGCTGAGCACCGGATATCCCAGCGCCGCGATCTCTCCCGTGCGGCGGACCAACTCCAGATTCTGCTCGACCGTCTTGCCGAACCCCAGGCCGGGGTCCAGCACGATCGCCTCACGGGCCACGCCGGCCGCTTCCGCTGCCGCGGCCCGGCCGGCCAGGAACTCGCGCACCGCCGCGACGACCCCGCCGGCGTACACCGGATCTTTCCGGTACTGGTCGGAGTAGCAGTCCTCCCCCGGCGGGCGGAGGCGGTGCATGAGGATCACGCCCACGCCCCTGGTCGCGGCCAGCGGGAGCATCGCCGGGTCCTCAAGCCCCGCGGAGACGTCGTTGATCGCATCCGCTCCCGCGTCCAGCGCGGCCGCGGCCACCTCCGCCCGGGTGGTGTCCACCGTGACCGGGATCGTCGCCAGCGGGCCGCCCCTGGCCCGGATCGCCTGGATCACGGGCACGACCCGTCGGATCTGCTCCGCGGCCTCAACGCGGGGGGCGCCGGGGCGGGTGGACTCACCCCCCAGATCAAGGGAATCAGCACCATCACGGACGGCTGCCGCGGCGGCTTCGACGGCCGCCTCGACCGTCGGGTAACTCCCCCCGTCGGAGAAACTGTCCGGGGTGAGGTTGAGGATCGCCATGACGGCCGGGCGGGAGAGGTCCAGCCAGCGGTTCGGGCCGAGCCGCCACCGGTGAGGGGGGTGGAGCGGGCCGGGAGTGGCAGCAGGGGGGTCTGGAGGGAGCGATGGCACCTGCAAACAGCCTCTGACGCGTTCTGATCGGAAAAGGCGGGCAAAAAGAAAGAGGGCCCGCGGCACAACGCCGGCAGGCCCTCGGGGGGGGGGGGCTGATTGAGGAATCTGAAAGACAGTATAGCGTCAGAATCTGGGTTGTCCAGTCCGATTCTTCGGCGCCGGCGCGTCTTCTTCAAAATCGTCCTGGCCGGCCTCCTGGAACGCTTGGATGATGTTCGAGGTGGTCCGCAGCACAGGGGCGGGGACGAAGACGCTGACGCGGCTCGCCCCGCCGCTGCCGGCGACGGCGAAGCCGACCGGGGGAAGGTCGGCCGGGACGTCAACGGGCGGGGCCCCGAACATCGCCCCGACCATCTTGACCATGTCGAGGATCGACTTCATCCCGACGTACCCCTCGACCAGCCGGTTCCCCGGCAGCCGCTCGGCGACCTGGGAGACGGTCGCGTCCGAGCCCAGGCCGGCGCCGGGGTTCTTGGCGGCGTTCAGGGCGGCGCCCATCAGGACGGAGTTCTTGCTGTAGGTCTGGATGACCCCGCCGTCGGCCGCGGCGACGTAGCCGCTGGGCCCGCCGGCCGGGCCGAAGATCATCGCCATCGTCTGGGCGACCTGCGGGTTGTTCATCTCGGCGCCGCCGATCTTGATGTCCCACCCGTCCACGGCGGTCCCGCCGACGGTGGTGGCGCCCTGGGTGTAGGTCGCCGTGTAGGTCATGCCCTGGAACTCGGAACCGTCGAGCGCGGCCATCGACTCGCGCATCTTCGCGATCATCCCCGCGGGGTCCGGCGTCTTGGAGTAGGTGACGGTGTTGACGAGCACGCCCGCGCCCATCATCGCGCCGGGGGAGGCGCCGACCATCGCCGCCATCCCGTCGAGTTCCTCGGGAGCCATCATCATCATCGCGGGCGGGGCGTCCTCACCGGCCATCTCCTCCATCTGCCGCTTGTTCAGCTCCATCATGCCCTTGAGGATGCGCTTCATCCCCGGGGTGGTGAGGTCCGCGGCGACGGCGAGGTAGTACGGCTGCTTCGGCAGCTTGCCCAGCAGCGACCCCGCGTCGCCCCCGCGGGCGAAGGTCTCCGCCAGGGCCGAGCCCTCGATGAACTGGGCGCCCAGGTCGATCGACAGGCCGGCGCCGTCGGCCTTCAGGCCGATCACCGCCGTCCGGCCCTGCCGGAGGAAGGCCGTCAGCGACTCCTTCGCGCCCTCCATGTTCGCCACGCCGGGGCCCATCATCGCCAGCGGCGTCGCGGCCATCATCTCCTCGAACATCGCGTCGAGCTTCGGCTCCGCCAGCGGGCGGATCGCCTCGATGTTCGCGATGATCAGCAGGTCCGCGTTGTCGGCGATCGCCCGGTTGGACTCGCCCAGGGCCGTCTGGTGCGCCTGCGCGTTGCCGGCCTTGCCGTCGAAACCCTCGGCCAGCGCCTTCATCGGGCTCATCAGGGCGTAGCCGCCGCCGATGTCGCGGAAGTACGCCGGCTCGCCGTTGATCAGGACCTCGGTCACTCCCGCGGCGGCCTCGCCGAAGTTCCCCACCAGGTCGGCGTAGTTGTCCGTCGGCAGCAGGATGACCATCGGCGGGACTTCCGCGTCCATGTCGCCCGCGAGGAGGACGATCGCCGCGGACTTGCTGCTGTCCACGCCCTGATCGAACCCGGCCATGGACATGGCGTCGTTCAGTGAGGGGATCGGCAGCGGCAGGTTCAGCGCCCCGGTCAGGGCCGCGGAGCCCTTCTCAAGCCGGTCGAGGCTCGGGGTGGCGATCACCACCAGGGCGTCCGCGGGGACGCGGTCCAGCACGGGGGGAAGGGCCTGCGCGCTCGCCGCGAGCAGGCCGATGGCAGCGCCGGTCGCGGCGACAAGTCCTCGGAGAGAGATCATTCGGATCCTTTCAGGTCAGAGTTTCAATCCTGTTCGGCCCACTTGGACCGTTCAGTATACGGATCGGCCTCAATCCGGGTCACGGGCGGGCCGCTCGGACCCGCCCAGTTACCTCCCAGGGATTCCATGGCCGCCGTCCTGCCCGGATACGCTCCGGGCCGATGTCCCGCATCGTCCTCACCGTCGGCCTGCTGCTCGCGTCCAACATCTTCATGACGTTCGCCTGGTATTACCACCTCAAGCACAAGGCGTGGCCGCTGGTGGTGGCGATCGTCGCCTCGTGGGGGATCGCCTTCTTCGAATACCTCCTCCAGGTCCCCGCGAACCGGTTCGGGCACGTCTCCCAGGGGGGAGCGTTCACGATGCCGCAGCTCAAGGTCCTCCAGGAGGCGATCACGCTGCTGGTCTTCAGCCTCTTTGTCATCATGGTCTTCCCCGAGGAGCGGCTGAGGACGACCGACGTGATCGCCTTCGCGCTCATCTTCGCGGCGGTTGTCGTCTCGATGATGGGCAGGGGCGCGCCGCTGGCCTGACGGCTCCGGCTGCGGCCGGCGCGGGGCGGGTCCGGGAGACAGAACGATGAACAGCGCCGGCCCCCGCTGCGCCTCGTGCGGCTACGACCTCTCCGGGCTCGTCCGCCCCGCCGACGCTCCCGGGCCGGTCTGCCCCGAGTGCGGCGAGGCGTACGACCCGGGCCAGGCGTTCGAGTACCGGCCCTGGCCGAGCGCCGCCGTTGTGGCCGCGAAACTCTGGCTCCCCTGCGTGTTGCTGGTCGTGGCGGTCTGCGCCGCCGAGCGGCTCCCCCGCCCGGCCGGGAGGATCGCCGGGGACCTGGAGACGGTGGGCGCGGTGCTCGCGCCGCTGCTGGTCCTGGGCGCGCCGGTCTTCGCGGCCCGCCGGCTCGCCTGGCGGCACGGGCATCCGGCCGAACGCGGCATCATCTGGGGCGGCCTCGCGCTCGTCGGCGTCGGGGGGAACCTGCTGCTCCTGCTCGCCGGGGCGCTGCTGCGCGGCGTGCTGTGATCTTCCCTTTTCTTCCCGTTCCCGCGGCGGGGGCCGCTCACCTCGGCGCGGCCGTTTCCTCTGTTTCCTCGCCGTGCCGCGTTTCTCCCCGCGGGTTGGGCGCGTCGCACTCGACCACGTAGATGTACTCGGTGTTCCGCAGCCGACCCACCTCCCCGACCTTCTCCCCCGCCGGGTTGTAGATCCCGATCTGCGCGCCGACGTACCGCTTGTAGTTGATCGCCGTCGCGCGCACCGGCCCGCGCCGGGACAGGATCTCCTCCATCCGCTCCCGCGGGATGTACCCCTCGTCGTTGAAGGAGACCACCAGCGCCCGCGCCCGCACCCGCTCGATCAGCGCCTCCAGCGCCCCCTCGCAGAGCCGGCGCGAGTTGAACGGGCTCTTGCGCGTCCGGCAGTCCACCCGCTTGCGGGCTCGTCCGTACAACTCCGGGTTGTCCCAGAGCGTCAGCGTCTCCCACACGTGGTAGTTCCCCAGGTACGAGTGCTGGTTGTACGGCGGGTCGATGTAGGCGACGTCCGCCTCGAAGATCCCCGCGGCCTCCAGCGCGTCCATGCGCAGCGCCCGCCCCTTCCCCGCCGCCGCCCGCGGCAGCACGTTCGGCACGCGGAGTTCCAGCCGGTTGAACGCCCGCCGCGGGTACGCCTTCAGGTACGCCATCTGCACCGCGGCCGTGCAGTCCACCCGGTCCGCGGCCTCCATCAGCGACGCCAGCAGCACCGCCTCGAGTTCCGGCTCCAGCCCCTTGCGGGCGATCCGTTCGCGGATGGTCTCGATCCGCGCGCCGTTGCGCGGGTGGAAGTACCGGGCCTGCGCGCAGTACGCATCCGTGAACCACCCCGGCTCGCACACGCTGTCGGGGATCGCGTTCAGCTCCCGCACCAGCGATTCCGCGGGCGCGAGCGTCTCCTCCGCGTCCGCCTGCACGTAGCAGGTCGCCAGCACGTGGGCGAACGACAGCATGTCGTTGGCGACCACCCGGTACCCGGCGCGCTTCAGCGCGTGCCCCACCCGGCTCGTCCCCGAGAACAGGTCCAGCACCGTCCGCGCCCCCCGGATCGACCGCACGGCCTCCAGGATCTGAGGGAGCAGCAGCCGCTTTGAACCCAGGTACTTGATCATGAGCGGACGACGATGACCAAACCGGAGCGGGCGGCGCGGCGCGCTGCTAGAGGCGTCGGGAACGCTCCGCGGCGCTCCCCCGGCTCGCCGCTCGCCGTCGCCGGCTTAGAACCGCTTGTGCGTCGGCCGCTCCTGCGGCGGCCTCAGGCCCAGGATCTGCCGCGCCAGGTGCAGGTCGCTCGGGCGCGTGATCTTGATGTTTGTCGCCTCCCCCCGCACCACGACGACGCGCTCCCCCAGCCGCTCGACGAGCTGCGCATCGTCCGTGCTCGACAGGTCCGCCTGCTCGTAGGCCCGGCGCAGGAGGCCGATCTCGAAGACCTGCGGCGTCTGCACCGCCACCAGGTTCGTGCGGTCCACCGTCTCCACGACCGCCCGCGCCACCTCCTTCTTCGCCGGCCCGCCGAGGATCGCCGCCAGGGGATCGACATCGGTCTCCGGCAGCGGCTCGGGGTCCACGCGTTTGAGCGTGTCCGCGACGTCCACGCCGGGGATCACCGCCGGGTGCTTCTCCGCCGCGGCGAAGATCCGATCCAGCAGCGCCTCGCTCACGCACGGCCGCGCCGCGTCGTGCACGGCCACGTGCGTCACCCCCGCGTCCGCGGGGATCTCCGCCAGCGCGTTGCGGACCGTCTCGTAGCGGTACGTCCGCCCCCCGACGCACAGCCGCACTCCCAGCAGCCCCAGTTTGTCCGCGTGGCGGTGCCGGAACTGCGCCATCGCCTCCGGGTCCGCCGGGCCGGCGACGATGATCAGCCCGACTTCAGGACGCTTGGTGAACAGTTCCACCGTGCGCTGCAGCACCGGGCGGCCGCCGAGGTCCTCGTCCAGTTTCGACCGCCCGGCCTCGCCCAGCGCGGCGGCCTCGTCGAGGTACCGGCGCGAGGCGCCCGCGGCGGGGATGATGACGGCAAGGTTCATGGCCCTAGAGCGTATCGGCTGACGCCCGAGGTCGGCAGGCGCCCGGGCGCCCGGCGCCGGGTCCGGCCCGACGCCGCGACGGCGCTGAGCGTTCCGGGGGCCGCTGCGCCTATGATTCCCCGCTCTTTGACAACTGGGGCCGACATGGCGATCGACCGAGCAGGGAACGCACATCGTGGCGCGTCCAGGAGCATGCTGGCCTGGTAAAAAGCATGCACACGAATAGTTGCCGACAGCAACTACGCTCTCGCGGCCTAATTTAGGCCTCGCTAACTACGTCCGACGCCCGATAGGGCGTGGTTAGAAGACTTCGGGCTGGCTCACAAGCGGCGCAACCGGGCGAGTGAGCGAGGAGCCATCCGGGTGCTGGGCCGAAGGGAAGGGTGCTGGTGCCCGTCCCCAGGCCGAGATCAAATCCATCAGACACACGCGTAGAAGCGGTGTGCCGACTGTCCGGGACAGGGGTTCGAGTCCCCTCGGCTCCATTGGTTTTTCAGGATTCTCGTGGCTTCGGCCCCCCCGCCCGGTTCTCGGGCCGGTATCCTGCGGTGGAGGAATACATCCCGCCGCGGGCGCGATTGGCACCCAGAGGAAGAAGATGGAACGGACGTGGGCCGACCGGCCCCGGCCGGCTCATCGCGCGTGAAGATGGGCATCGGAATCCCGCACCGGGGGCGCCAGGGGCTTGGAGAACGCAACATGAAGGGCACGAACACGTCGTGGGTGTGGGGGCTGATGGCGTCGGCGGGGCTCGCCGGCACCGCTGCGCTCGGGCTTGCCGCCGCGGCTCCGGCGCCCGCCGAGGCGGCGATGACTCAGCCGGGCCGCCGCGCCGCCGGTCCGCAGGTCGGCGAGGTTGCGCCGGAGTGGCAGACCGTTGACCCGGAAGGGAAGAAGCACAAGCTCTCCGACTACCGGGGCAAGGTCGTCGTCATGGACTTCTGGGCGACCTGGTGCCCGCCGTGCCGGCAGGCCATGCCCGGCCTGCAGCGTCTGCACGAGCAGTACAAGGATCAGGGCCTCGTCGTCCTGGGCATGAACTACGGCGAGCGGGCCAACGGCGACCCCGTCGGCTACATGAAGAAGAACAACTTCACCTACGGCCTGATGCTCAACAGCGAGGAGATCGCCAAGGCCTACGGCGTCAGCGCCATCCCGGCCTTCTTCGTCGTCGGCCCCGATGGCAAGGTGGTCCACCGCGCCGTCGGCTATCACCCCGAGGGGGAGAAGCAGCTCGAGGAGGTCATCAAGGCCCACCTCCCCAAGGATTCGAAGGATTCGAAGAAGGGGAAGGACGCCGGCAAGGGCGACCAGAAGGCGCCCCCGACCACCGACGTCCAGAAGCCCCAGAAGCAGGAGGAAGGCAAGAAGTAGCCTTCCTTGCTCCCTCGCCGATCACCACCCATCCAGAAACACCGACGCGGTGCGCCGGCTCTCGGCGCGCCGCGTTCTTCTTTCTGGCCTCTTGGACCCGTCTCCCCGGGGCGTGCTCATCATCACGCCAGCACGACGCCACCTGTCTCTTCCAGTTTCCCCTCCGCCGCCGCGCCCGCCTCCCGCTCCTCCTCCCGCACCGGCACGTTCCACGCCCCGCCGCATTCGGCGCACGTCGTCACCCCCTCCTCGTCCGGCTCCAGTTCCCGCAGGCTGTACGCGCAGACTGGGCAGATCCCCTCCCGCAGCATCGCCCGCTGCACCGCCCGCACCTGCCTCCCCTCGAGCAGCCTCCCGACCAGGACCCCCGCCAGCGTCACTGCCAGCATCGGCGCCGCCGCTTCCGCCGCGGCCAGCGCCATGGCCAGCAGCCGCAGACACGGCATCGCCTGCCGCAACGCCTCCGGCACCAGCAGCACATCAACCAGGAATGTCAGCAGCAGCGACAGCACGCTCCGGGCACTCACGCCGCCCGCGGCCGCCCATCGGCCGCGGCACGGGGAATGTGCAGATCGGCCACCGGATGCGATTGTCTCAATAAATCGATCCCCAAATCAGGGGATTCGCCGATGCGCCGTCAGCCGACGGTCTCCCGCTTCGGCTCGCGGCTCATCAGCCGACCGATCCCCTCGATCGGGTCCATCCCCTCGAAGAGGACCGCGTGCACGGACTCGATGATCGGCAGGTCCACCCCCAGTTTGCGGGCGAGGTCGATCACCGATCTCGTCGTCGCCACCCCCTCGACCACCGACGTCGTCCGGGCCAGGTACTTGTCGAGAGCCTCCCCCTTGCCCAGGGCCTCGCCGCACGACCGGTTCCGCCCCTCGGGGGAGAAACAACTCGTCGCCAGGTCCCCGACGCCGGCGATCCCGAAGAACGTCTCCGGCTTGGCGCCAAGGGCGGTGCCGAGCCGCGTGATCTCCGCGAGGCCGCGGGCCAGCAGGGCGCTCTTGGCGTTGTACCCCGCGGCGAGGCCGTCCACGATCCCCGCCGCGATCGCGATCACGTTCTTCACCGCCCCGGCCAGTTCGACCCCCAGGGTGTCCTCGCTGGTGTACACCCGCAGCCAACTCGTCGTGAACAGGCGCTGAATCCGGAGGGCGAACTCGTGGTCCTCCGACGCGGCGATCATCGTCGCCGGCAGGCACCGGGCCAGTTCCGCCGCGATGGTCGGACCCGACAAAACCCCGATCGACCTCCCCGACCCCGCAGGCTCGCCCAGCACGTCGCTGACGATCTGGGTGGGGCGGAGCAGCGTCCGGTTCTCGATTCCCTTGGCGACCGACACCACCCCGACCCCCGCGCCGACGTGCGGCCGCAGCCTCTCCCACACCTCCCGGATGAACTGCACCGGCACGGCGGTGACGATCAGCGACGCCCCGTCGAGGGCTTCCTCCTCGGATGCGGTGATGCGCACGGATTCTGGCAGGGTAAACCCTGGGAGACGTGGGCTCTGGCGGGTTTGGGCGAGGTGGTCCGTTTCCTCGCGGCTGTGCCCCCACATGATGACCTCGGGCCCGCCGTCCGCGCCCGTCGTGGCGGTGAGGGCGCCGGCGCACACCAGCCCCATCTGCCCCACGCCCAGGATGACGACCCGCTCGCCGCCGGGTGCCGGCGGGGGAGAGCCGCCGCCGTGGCGCGTGGGGGTGGAGGGGGAACCGGGGGCGCGACGGTGGGGGGAAGAATGGTGCGAGGGTCGGGGGACGCGGCTCATGATCCCGGAGGGTATCAGTTCCGGGGCGACCCCGAACCGGGGCCGTCGTGCGGCCGTACACCTTGCGCTGGGCGCGGCTCCCCGCGGCTACCATAACGCCCCTCCCGCGGGCGGATGAGAGGAGGTTCGTGCGGCGGCGGTCGCGCTCGAGGTCTGCGCGCGAGGGAGTGGGGGGGCGGACCCCGGTTCTCGGGGGACGCGGAAACGGGAGGGATGGGGAGGGGGGCTAGGCCACGATGGAGCCACTCTCGATGTCCACCCTCACGGGGTCCACAGCGTCGGCGCACGCCCACTCGCACACCCACGACGGCCACGCCCGCGGCGGCGGCCACCAGCACGCGCACAAGCACGAGCACAAGGGCCACACCCCCGGCACCGGCGGGGGGATGGAGTGCTGCTCGCATCACAACGTCGATATCGAGCGCAACGTCATGCGCTACCTCATCGGCGGCGTGCTCGTGCTCGCCAGCGTCGCGGCCCGGTGGCTCTTCCCGGAGTCCATCCCCGAGCAGATCGCCCGCATGCCCGCGCTGCTGGGCGCCCTGCTGCTGGCGTACGACCTGTTCCGGGCCGCCATCGGCGAGGTCCGTCGCGGCTACGCCTCCACCAGCTCGCTGGCCTCACTGGCCATCCTCGCCGCCATCGCCACCTTCCAGTTCGAGGTCGCCGGCGGCCTGGCCTTCATCCTGCTGGTGGCCGACTCCTTCGTCCGCCAGCGCGCCCTGGGCGCTCAGCGGGCGATCGAGGCCCTGGTCGGTCTGACCCCCGACGTCGCCCGCGTCGTCCGCGATGGGGTGGAGTCGGAGGTCCGCCTCGCGGAGGTCCACGTCGGCGACATCGTCCGCGTCCGCCCCGGCGAGAACCTCCCGGTGGACGGCGTGGTCGTCAGCGGCCTCTCGACCGTCAACCAGGCCGCCCTGACCGGCGAGGCCGCCCCGCACGAGGTTCAGCCGGGCGAGCCCGTCTACGCCGGCACCACCAACCTCTCGGGCATGATCGACCTGCGCGTCACCCAGGTCGGCGCCGACACCACCATCGGCAAGGTTCAGGAACTGATCCGCGAGGCCGAGCAGTCCAAGAGTCCGCGCCAGCTCATCATCGAGCAGGTCGCCCGGTTCTTCGTCCCCGTCACGCTCATCGTCGCGGCCTTCGTCGGGTTCTTCACGAGGAACGTCGAGATCGCCATCACCGTCCTGGTCGTCGCCTGCCCCTCGGCGCTGCTGCTGGCCAGCCCGATGGCGATGGTCGCCGCGTTCGCCTCCGCCGCCCGCCTGGGCATTCTCATCAAGCGGACGAACTACCTCGAGGCCGCCGCGGGCGTTGACACCATCGTCTTCGACAAGACCGGCACGCTGACCACCGGCAAGTTCGCGGTCAGCCGCCTGGTCCCCGCCGAGGGGGTTGACGGGGCCGAACTGCTCATGGCCGCGGCCAACGGCGAGCAGCACTCCAACCACCCGCTGGCGAAGTCCATCCTCCAGACCGCCGAGTCCGCTCGGATCAAGCCCGACGGCACCAACGACTTCGAGGAGGTTCACGGCCGCGGCATCCGCGCCAAGACCACCATGGGCACGCTGCACGTCGGCCGCGCCAGCTGGATCCGCGAGCAGTTCCCGGCCCTGGCCGACGAGATCAAGGCCGTCGAGCCGCGCATCGAGGGGATGACCGGCGTCCACGTCGTCCGCGACGGGAAGTATCTCGGCGTCGTCGGCCTGGAGGACCGCATCCGCGCCAACGCGAAGCACGTCATCGAGCGGCTCCGGGAGCTGGGCGTCCGCCGCGTGGTCATGTTCACCGGCGACCGCATGAGCGTCGCCGAGCGCGTCGGCCGCGCCCTGGGGGTGGACGCCATCGAGGCCGAGTGCCACCCGGAGGAGAAGCACGCCCTGATCCAGGAGCTGGAGCGCTCCGGCCGGCGTGTGATGATGGTCGGCGACGGCATCAACGACGGCCCGTCGCTGGCGGAGGCCGACGTCGGCGTCGCGATGGGCCTGGGCGGCTCGGACATCGCCGCGAACTCCGCGGGCGTGGCGCTGATGAACGACGACCTGTCGCGCGTGCCGTTCCTCGTCGAGTTGGGCCGGCGCACCCGCGGCATCGTGGTGCAGAACATCGCCGCGTCCATCGTCATCGCCATCCTGGGCCTGACGCTGGCCGCCACCGGCGGGCTCGAGGCCGCCTTCGGCACCATGGCCATCCTGGTCGCCGGCTTCTACCACGTCGTCGGCGACGTCTTCGTCATCGGCAACAGCTTCCGCCTCTTCCGCTTCGGCGAGGCCTTCACCGAGTCCGGCGCCATGCCCATGGCCCCCGCCGCCCCCGTCCCCCGCCCCGAGGGGAGCACCCGCCAGCGGATGGTCCTCAGCGGCGTCTGACCCGCGCCGAGAGCTCCAATCCCGCCGAGAGATCTCGCCCGCGCCAGCGGCGGGACGGAAGTCCTCACGCGCATCCCGGCACTCGCTTCTCGTCAGCCCCCTCTCCCAGCCACCTCATCCTGGGGGCCAAGCCCGAATCCCTGCCGCTTTCGCCCATGCGTGTGTCCTCATCATCGTGGAATAGCTAAAATTTTGGCTAAGAACCCCTAACACAATAGCGGTTTGAGTTTGTTGAAGCAGATGAGGATGC